>Ga0247608_10002022_pt1 | contig 26591 bp, 26 predicted proteins | sample 176DNAGHGlowgp2_FD_193490 | JGI IMG/M metagenome (GOLD analysis project Ga0247608, IMG submission 193490) | Sheep rumen microbial communities from Palmerston North, Manawatu-Wanganui, New Zealand - 1766 DNA GHGlow gp2 | ecosystem: Host-associated > Mammals > Digestive system > Stomach > Rumen ... | reverse complement strand
AAGGGGCGCTGCCCCTTGACCCCGCAAACTTTTGAAAAAGTTTGATCAAAACTTCAAAAATGATTCTTAATGAAGTTTCTCGACAGACTGACCGCCCCGATACATTAAAAGTATCAGGGCGGTTTTTCCGTGCCGAATCCGGGCAGCGGAGGCTTGTGTTTTTCCGGCGCATCCAAAAGGCAAATCCGGGCAAATTTTCAGAAAAACTTGCCCCAATTATGGCATTGTTGCAAATTGCACAAAAATTGCACGCAATATTCTACAAAAAAACAGGTTGAAACTTGTCGGAAAAAGGTTTATAATAATAGCAGAATACCGGAATTTCCGGGAAAAGACGTAAATTGGAGGGAGAAAAATGCCGCAGCATACAGCAGAGCACGTTCCGAATCCGCTCGACAGCCGGATCATGAAAACTCCGAGTGCCGTTGCACGCCGTGCGTTTTTTTATTTGCAGGAGTGCGGCCATCTGAAAGCGGGCGACAGCCATCACACCAGCCGCCAGAATCTTCAGTCGTTTCTGTTTGCCGTTGTGCTTGACGGAAAAGGCAGCCTGAATTATGACGGGCAGCTCCGGAGGCTCAGCGCCGGCGACTGCTTCTTTATCGACTGCCGCGCCCCGCATTCCTACCAGAGCGATGCGCAGCAGCCGTGGGAATTGCTTTGGGTGCATTTCAACGGCTGCACAACCGAGGAATACTATAAATTGTTTACCGCGCAGCTTCCGCCGGTGTTTCATCCGGTCTCGACACTGAAATTCGTGTCGCTGCTTCAGGAGCTGATGCGGCTCAATGCCGAAACCTATGCGGACACCGAGGTGCTGACCTCCGGGCTGCTGGTCAATCTTCTCACAACACTGCTGACCGTGAACAGCATCTCCGAGGAAACCGATTCGGCGCTTCAGGCGAAGCTCAAGACCGTTTTGGCGCATATCGACGCGAATTTTACATCCGATATCCGCCTTGACGAGCTCGCAAAGCGCTTTGATATCAGCAAATATTACCTGACGCGTGAATTTAAGCGTGCATACGGTGAAACAATCTTCCAGCATATTATCGGCCTGCGAATCAATTATGCAAAACGCCTGCTCCGGTTTACTGATAAATCTGTCGAGGAAATCTCGGCACTCTGCGGGTTCAATGACCAGAGCTATTTTTCCAAACAGTTCAAAAAGGCGGAGAATGTGACCTGTCTCGCATTCCGCCGCCGCTGGCGCGACTGACCCCCGCTGCCGTATCCCGCCTCTTTATGGGTATCTGCGATGCATTGATAATGGGGCTCCGCCCCAAACCCCGCCAAAGGATCACTGACCCTTTGGAATCCCATTGCTGCTCCGCGTCAGTCCCTTTATGGTACAGGCGCGGAGCAGAAGCGGGAGTCCAGAGGGATAGTATCCCTCTGGCAGGGGTATGGGGGCTCGATGTTTGCGCAGCAAACTCGACACAGCGAAGCGAGGGGCGTCCCCACTTCCAATCCGCCGGAGGCACCTATAAAAGAGGCGGGGTACGGCGGCGGGTTTCCGTTTGCGGCCTTACGCGGAGCGAAGGCGGCGGATGCCGCGGTATTCCGATTTCCATGCTGGAGCAGGCATTGCCGGAATTCACCCTGATTATCAACACGGTGCCGGCGAAGATCATGGACAGGAATCTGCTGCAAAAAGTACGAAAAGACGCGCTGATTCTCGATCTGGCTTCCAAGCCGGGCGGGGCTGGCGCCGGAGACGGTATAATTGCCGGAGAAACGGGATGAAAAACTCCTGCGATGTCGGATACGGACGAAAGGCGGGTGACGGATGTGGAAGGCAAACTCGGGAATGCCGTACTCTTTGTCGCTGCGCTTTTGGCCATATTGACGGCGTTGGCTGCTGCGATATTTACAGAGCCCGCCGAAACGCCGGAGCCTGTTGCGGAGTATCAGGCGGAGAATATCCGCAATTTTCCGGAGCAGACCGAAACCGAGACAATACCGGCGGAAACCGCAGCAAAACCGACCGAAACAACAATCGCCGCACTGCCGCTCAACCGAAACCTGAATACGGCAACGGCTGAGGAACTGATGCGCGTGCCGGGAATCGGAATCGAGACCGCAAAGGCAATTATCGCAGCGCGGGAAGACTGCGGCGGCTTTCGGAGCAGAAGCGATCTGCTGCGCATCAACGGGATCGGCGAAGTGCGGATGCAGGCTGTGATGCAGGAATTTGAGATCCCGGGCGAGCTGCCGCCGGAGCAGACCGCCCCGCCGAATGCGCCGGTTCCAATCCCGCAAAATACAGAGGAAACAAAGGAACCCGCGCCGCAGGGTCCTTTTGAGATGAACCGGGTGACGCGGGAGGAGCTGCTTGCGATTCCGGGGCTGCGCGAAGCACAGGCGGATGCGATTCTGGATGTCCGGGAGCGGATCGGCGGCTTCACGAGCTTCTATGAGCTGACGCTGGTCGATTCACTCAGCGGAATAAATATTATGAATGTGCTCGCGGACTGGCTCTATGTCGAGGGCGAGTCCTACATCCGCGATTCTGCGGCTGGATAGAAATCCTCGCCGGCGATTCTGCCGGTCTGCCATGCATATGCGCGGCTTTTGCGGATCGCGCAGGCGCCGACGGGCAGGTCAGAAAGCAAGTGCAGCGTCGGGTCCATCTCACAGAGCTCGCCGATGCTGAGGACAATTGCCTCCTCCTCGGTGTGGGTTTCGCCGCAGACGAATTCCCATGCGTTATCATTGAAATGGTGACAGCAGAGCGTGACGTCTGCGCCCTCCAGCACATGCGTACAGGTCAGGACAAGCAGATGAGGACGCTCGGAAAACGGAAAATGTGCCATAAGCTAACCTCCAAAGCATACTATATATAGTATACAACAGAATTCCGAAAAGGTCAAGTACAGATTGCCGCGCCAAACCGATTACAAAGACGGAATTTCGTATTTCGGCAGAAAAGCAGCAAAAATTCAGACATCAGGCGGGTTACGGAGCGAAAAAACCGGAATCCCATTTTGTAAGAATTAGGGTGTGCTTTGTAACCAAATTGTAATAAACTCGAAAAAAAGCATAAAAAAACCGTTTCAAAGGTCAAATTCTGCATAAATTGCAGTCCAAAATGTTTCTTCTAATTGTCATAAGCTACAAATAAGATGACGAATTGATGATTAGCATTGACTTTTGGCGGTTTTTCGTGTATATTTACAGTATGAAAACATGGACGGCGCGGAGCCTGCCGGACGGAAGCCTGACACCAGATGGCAAGTGAGCATAAGTCCGTGTTGCATCAGGAACGAACCGCATCATTCGCGGCATTCGCTCCCGAAGGCTGCGCATAACGCAGCGAAATTTCACGCCTGCGCAAAGCAGGTACACAATTTCAAAGCTGCGAACGCAGCAATTATTTCTTCGCAGCAAAATGAAGGAGGAAACTTACAATGAACAAGCTTAAGAAGTCCCTGGCTCTGATTGCTACTCTTGCAATCGCATCGTCTGCTTTTGTTGCTTGCGGCGATGATTCCAGCTCCAGCACTGCCGATGCAGGCAGCTCCAGCACCGCAGAAAGCTCTCAGGGCGGCGAATCCAGCACCGCAGAGAGCTCTGAGGGCGGCGAGTCCAGCACCGCTGATACTCCGGCAGAGCGCCCGGAGAACAAGGTTAAGAGCGATGATGACAAGCTCACCGTTCTGTGCTGGACCGACAACGACCTGAAGAACATGTTCAAGGTCTTCGCTGACAACACTGACTACACTGCTGACAACCTCGTTTTCGAGAAGGTCGGCGGTAAGGGCCAGGAAGCTCGCGACCAGTATCCGACATACTTCAACTCCGGCAAGGACGTTGACCTGTTCGTTCTGGAAGCAGACTGGATCAGAGACTACATCGACAAGGACGACATGACCGCTCCGCTGACTGACCTCGGCTTCTCTGAGGCAGACTTCAACAACGGCTATGAGTACGTTAAGAAGGTCGGCACCAACAGCAACGGCGTCATCAAGGGTTCCTCTTGGCAGGCAACTCCGGGCGGCTATGTTTACAGAACTGACATCGCTGAGGAAGTCTTCGGCGCAAAGACTCCGGCTGAGTTCCAGGAGTATGTCAAGGATTGGAACACCTTCACTGAGTCCGCTAAGAAGGTTAAGGAGCAGAAGAACATGGCTATGGTCGATACCCTCGGCGGTATGTGGCAGGTCTGGCAGTACAATCGCTCCACCGCATGGGCAGACGATCAGTACAACCTCGTCATCGACGACTTCTGCAAGCAGTATGCTGACCTTGCTAAGGAGTACTATGACAACGGTTATGTCACCAAGGCTGCTCAGTGGGATACCTGGGACAAGGCAGTCCAGGACGGCCAGACCATGGGTATCTTCCAGTGCACATGGTGCTTCGGTAAGAACGGCACTCTGAACGACCTCGAGGGCAACAGCAAGACCCCTGATGATGCTACCGAGTGGGTTGTTGACGGTCCGTTCAAGTCCAACTGGGGCTTCACTCAGGGCCCGTCCGGCTACGCATGGGGCGGTTCTTGGCTCGCACTCTCTCCGAAGGCAAACAGCGGTAAGATCGCTCACGACTTCGTTGAGTTCTTCACCATCAATGCTGACACCATGAAGAAGTATGCTGAGTACTCCGGCGACTTCCTCAACAGCCCGGCAGCTATGAAGGCGATTGTTGATGCCGGCACCAACAAGAACGCTTACATCGGCGGTCAGGATCAGTTCGCCATCTTCCTTGATGCAGCAGCAAACATCAAGATGGACAATGTTACCGCTTATGACTCTGTCCTGAAGGATTACTTCAACCAGAACATCACCAAGTACGTCGAGGGCAACTTCAAGTCCGCTGACGAGGCAATCGAAGGCTTCAAGGCTGACGTCAAGGCAAACGTTCCGGATCTCCAGGTCGGCTAATTCCTGACGGAGAAATCCGAAAACCGGATGAACATGCAAATGCGAATCCGCAAAACAGCATAACCGAATATATACCTATTGGGCTTTATGCCCAATAGGTGTATATTTTCATTTGTTGATGTGATTTTCACTAATTTTTTCTTGAAAGGGTGTGCTGAATGGCTACTGCTGCACAAAGGCGGATTAAATCTGTCAGTTATGCAAAGTACGGCTATATATTCATATTGCCGTTCTTTATCGTTTATTTTCTCTTTATGGTATACCCGCTGTTCGAGACATTCCGGCTCTCCTTCTACGGAAACGGCTTCAGTAAAGGCGTTATCGCCCGCCATGTTTCCGGTAATGACTGGGTCGGCTGGCAGAACTATAAGGATATCCTGTTCAAAGGCGGAACCAATACCGATCAGTTCTTTGATTCCATCAAGAACACCTTTATTATCTGGGGCGGCAACTTCCTCCCGCAGATCGCACTTTCCCTGCTGCTTGCAGTTTGGTTTACTGACCTGAATGTCAAGATGCCCGGCAAGGGCTTCTTCAAGGTCGTTATGTACCTGCCGAATATTATCACGGCTGCTTCCGTCGCAGGTCTGTTCTATGCCCTGCTCGGTGCAGATCCGTCGAGTATTTTCAATGTCATCTTTAAGCCGAAGAATCCCGGTGTGCTGCTGGGTCTTTCATCCGTCTGGCCGGCCCGTCTGATCGTTATGTTTATCCAGATCTGGATGTGGTTCGGCAATACCATGATTATGCTCATGTCCGGTATTCAGGGCATCAATGAATCGCTCTTTGAAGCTGCCGAGATCGACGGCGCGAATGCTTCCCAGACCTTCTGGCGCATTACATTCCCGCTGCTGAAGACCATTATGGTCTACACGCTGCTGACCTCCATGATCGGCGGTCTCCAGATGTTCGATATCCCGTATATGCTGAATAACGGCGATACCACGATCCCGAGTATCAAAACAGTCGCCTGCTTCATTTATGAGAAGTTTACCGGTACGGACGCCGCAAAGTGCTACGGCTGGGCCGGTGCCGCTTCCGTCTGCCTGTTCTTCGTGACCGCTGTCCTCGGCGCTCTGGTCTTCTATGTCCAGCGCGATAAGGATGCAATCGAAAAGAACAGAAAGCGCAGGGAAGCGATAAAAGAAGCCAAGCGCAGAGCGAAAGGAGGCGGATTCAGCATATGAGCAAGGTAACATATGATTCGGATAAGGGCGGTTATCAGACCAAAGTCCTGATTAAATCCATTCTGATTTACATCGTGCTCGTCATCCTGACGATCATCTGTCTGGCTCCGCTGTGGCTGATCTTTGTTCAGTCTTCCCTGAATAACCAGCAATCCAGCCACTTCCACATTTTGCCGAGTTCCCATTTCTTCCAGAACTATAAGACCCTGACTACCGATACAAACTACAACCAGATCTTCCGTCCGTTTCGCGGTATCTTCAACTCCCTGCTCGTCGCAGGCGGCTGCGCTGCCCTGACCGTGTTCTTCGCGGGCATGACGGCTTACGGTCTCGTGGTTTACGATTTCAAGCTCAAGGGTCCGGCATTCGTCTTTATTATCGCAGTTATGATGATCCCGACACAGGTCACTACGGTCGGTTTCCTCCATATGCTCAATGTGTTCCATCTGGAGGACAGCTTCATTCCGCTGATCGTGCCGTCGATCGCACCACCGGCTATCGTATTCTTCATGCGACAATATATGTTGTCGTCCTTCCCGCTTGACATCATTGAGGCAGCCCGAATTGACGGTTCCAATGAGTTCCGTACATTCCTGACCATCTCGATCCCGATGATGAAGCCGGCGTTCGCTGTGCAGGCAATCTTCGCTTTCATTCAGAAGTGGAACGATTACTACACGCAGAACCTCGTCCTCATCAGCAAGGAAAAGTGGACACTGCCGATCATGGTTCGCGGCGTACAGGGCATCAAGAACTCGATCGACCACGGTGCTACAAACTTCGCGATCTTCTTCTCGATCATTCCGGTCGCGTTGATTTACATCATTCTGTCCAGATTCATCATCGGCGGTGTCGCTGCCGGCGGTGTTAAGGAGTAATCGGCATTTTCAAAAAGCACAGTGCTTCTTCGGCACTGTGCTTTTTTTCGGAGGATTATATGGACGATTTTGCTGCTGCAATCGCCGCCGCAGAACGCGATGCCGGCGGAAAAGGAATCGGCACACTCGGCGAAAAGACGCTGCATCTTGCGCTGAAATATTACTTTGCACCCGATCCAGAAACGCATGAGCGTCCGCTCGGCAGCTTTGTCGCAGATGCGGTAACGGAGGAAGGCGTAATCGAGGTGCAGACACGGGGACTTTCGCGCCTGAAACCGAAACTCGACGCCTTTCTTCCCCTCTGCCCCGTGACCGTCGTGCATCCGGTTGCCGTCGGCAAATGGCTGCTGCGTGTCGATGAAAACGGCGAACTGCTCTCAAAGCGCAGATCGCCAAAGCATGAATCTGTGTATTCGGCAATGCGTGAGATCTACACGCTGCGGGATTATATGACAAACGTAAATTTCCGGATTGCGGTCTGCGGCGTTGAGCTCGCGGAGTATTCCGTCGCAGGGAAGCGCGGAAGAAAATATAAGCTCGACCGGATGCCGCTTGCGCTCCATGCACTGTGGATGCTCGAATCGCCGGAGGATTATGCTGCGCTGCTGCCGCGTGCATTCCCGGAAGCGTTCACTCTGCCGGAGCTTTGTGAAGTGCTGCATCAGCCGGAGATGCCGTGCAGACTGTTTCTCTCGCTGCTTCAAAGACTCGGTTGTGTCGCAGAATGCGGAAAACGCGGACGGCTCAAGCTCTGGCAGCGTACCGAATCGGTCTCCGCTGCCATCCGGGGTTGACTTTGAAGCCGCATCGGAGCTCGGGTTGCAGGTAATCTGGGCGCTGTCGCTGCCGGGTAAAATGTCGCCGGTGTCAGCGGGCGAAATTGTTGCACAGACAGTTTGCGAGATGCTCACGGAAGGGGGCGGCTGCGATGGCTGACCTCTCCGGCTGCCGGCTGGGATTTGCCGTCTGCGGCTCTTTCTGCAATGCCGCCCGCGCCATGCAGGCTGCTGAGGCGTGTGTAAAGGCGGGCGCTGCACTGCTTCCGATTGTTTCCGAGCACTTCGCCGAAATGAGGACGCGATTCGGCGCACCCGAGCAATTCCTTGAGCAATTGACCGCGCTCGGCGGCGGCACGCTGATTCGCAGTATTCAGCAGGCGGAGCCGATCGGTCCCAAAGCGATGACCGACGCGCTGGTCGTCTGTCCGTGTACCGGAAACCTGCTCGGAAAGCTCGCAAACGGCATCACGGACGGCACTGTTCCGATGGCGGTGAAATCGCACCTGCGCGGCGGCAAGCCCGTGATTCTCTGCGTCTCGACGAACGACGGCTTGTCCGGCTCTGCGCGCAATCTCGGCGACCTGCTGAACCGCCGCCACTATTACTTTGTCCCCTTCGGACAGGATAACCCGCAAAAAAAACCGCAGTCGCTCGTCGCGGATTATGATTTGCTGCCCGATGCCGTCGCGGCGGCGCTGCGCGGTGAGCAGATTCAGCCGATTCTGCTCGGCCCCGCATGAACGCATCAAATTTGCACGAAACGCGCCTCTCCCGGATGTAAAATACCGCCGGAGAGGCGCTTTCTGCACGAATTTCCAAAATCCGACCGAAAACCTGTTGACGAACGCCGAAAAATTTGCTATAATAATGATGTATAATCAAATTTATGGACGTGTGCGCATGAATAAATATAAAACCCTTGCGGTGAATACTGCGGTGTTCGCGATCGGCAATATCGGCTCGAAGATTGTTGCCTTTTTGCTGACGCGTCTCTATACAGCGAACCTTGATGATGCAGGCGCCTTCAATACGAAGGAGATCCTCGAAATGTGCGCCAATCTGCTGATTCCGGTTGTGAGCTTTTCCATTACGGACGCGATCATCCGCTACGGGCTCGATAAAAACTACGAAAAACAGGCAGTTTTCTCAAATGCGGTCATGGTGCTGCTTGCCGGGTCGGGCGGGTTTATCCTGCTCTCGCCGCTTCTGCTGCTGTACCGCGATATCCGGCCTTTTGTGCCGCTGCTCGTCGGATACATCATCATTTCCTGCTTCCGTCAGCTCTCGACGCAGTTTGCCCGCGCACGGAATTTTGTCAAGCTCTATGCCGCAGACGGCATTTTGTGTACGTTTTCGCTGTTTTTGTTCAATGTCATCTTCATCAAATGGATGAATCTCGGCGTCACGGGCTTTCTGCTCTCTGTGATGCTCTCCGACCTGTGCTCCGGCATTACCGTCTGGCTGTTCGCCGGACACAGCAAATATTTCAGCCGGGATTATGTCGATAAGGAATTGCTGGAGGTCATGGTGCGGTTCTCGCTCCCGCTGATTCCGACCGCGATTCTCTGGATTATCACCGGCTTCTCTGACCGCATCTTTATCCGGCATATCATGACCCCGCGGGACGCCGGCGTTTACGGCGCGGCAACTAAAATTCCGAATCTCATCTCGATGGTCTCGACAATTTTCTATCAGGCATGGAATATGAGCGCGATCGCCGAGAACAACTCAAAGGGCAGGTCGAAATTCTATTCGCAGGTCTATGACGCATATATGGCGATGCTCTGTCTTGCGGCAGGCTTCATCATCGCGTTTGATATCCCGCTGACAAAATTCCTGATCCGCGCAAACAAAGATCCTGCCTATAAAACGGCGTATCAGTATACGCCCGTGCTGGTCATCGCGGTGCTGATGATGTGCTTCAACCAGTTCCTCTCCAGCATCTACACGGTCTCGAAGCAGACGCAGCGCAGCCTGTGGTCGAGTCTCGTTGCTGCCGTGCTCAATCTGTTCCTGAATGCCGTGCTGATTGTCAAATACGGCGTACACGGCGCGATTGCAGCAACCTTTATCAGCTATTTTGTCTGCTATCTGATCCGCATTGTGGACACAAGAAAGCTGATTCCGTTCCGCGTCAATCATCTGCGCTTTTTCAGCAACCTGACGATTCTGTTTACCATGTGCCGGGTTGTGCAGACAAAGCCCGCGTTTTACGGGGCGTTTCTGGCATCGGCGCTGCTGCTCATGATGCTCATCAATTTCAGCCCGCTTGTGCAGACCGCGAAAAGGATCCTGCGCCGCGGCTGAGAAACAATATTAAATATCATATTACCGGAGGTACAAAACAATGGATACAATTGATTTTCGCTCTGTTCTGCTCGCAATGGTCGCCGTCGGGCTGACCCTGATCTCTTACGCGATTGTCCGCGATATGCTCTGGGGCATTCTGCTCGGCAACAAATCGAAGAAAACCGCACTGCGCCTCAAGGGTGAGGCAAAGGGCTTTGACCGCATCTCCCAGCGCTATATGAAGCCGCATCTGACCAAATATCAGAAGGACTACAAAACATGGTTCACAATCAAAATGCTGCTGCTCTGCTTCGCAGTCGTGCAGACCGCGCTGTTCATCTGGCTGATCGTCAAAGAGACAGAGTGGACGACAATCGCAATCATCTGCGGTGCAGTCGTGGTCATCAACGTGATCCTCTTTATCATCATGATGTCCAAAACGGAGAGCTCCTCGAACAAGAAGAACACAAAGGGCTCGCCGTGGAAATTTGAACAGTAATTCCGAAACCGTTTTTCTGATCTGAAAAGGAGTGTTTGAGATGATTTTTGATGAAACAAAGGGCGGAATCCGCAGTATTCTGGATGCAGCGGCTGAAAAGACTGCCGGTGCGATCGAGGGCTCGAAGACAATGGTCGAGCGTGCCCGGCTCCGTTCGCAGCTGAACGATGCCTACCGCAGATATGGCAAGGCTGCTTATGAAGCAGCCGTCAACGGTTCGGACAGCATGGATGAAATCAATGCACTGACCGACCGGATCTCGGAGCTGCGTCAGGCAATGCTCAAAGCAGAGCGCAGCCTCCAAAAAGACGGCACAATTACCTGCCCGAACTGCGGCAAGCTCAATTCCAAGCAGGACGCATTCTGTCCGGCATGCGGCACAGAGCTGAGATGAAGCAGGGCGCATCGGATACAGCCGTGCGCAAAAATCAGCTGATTTCGCTGAATATCACTGGTATGACCGCAGAAGGCAACGGCGTCGGGCACTTCTGCGGTCTTGCAGTTTTTGTGCCGCAGACCGCCGTCGGCGATGTGCTGACCGTGCGCATTGTCAAGGTTCTGCGCTCCTATGCATACGGCATCATCGAGGAAATCCTGACGCCTTCCCCCGACCGGATTGAGCCTGACTGCCCGCATTTCCGCAAATGCGGCGGGTGTGTCTTTCGGCATATTTCCTATGAGGCAGAGTGCCGCCTCAAGGCGCAGCTTGTGACGGATTCCTTTGCGCGCATCGGGCATCTCACGCCGAAGGAAATTTTGCCGATTTTCGGCGCCGGGGAGCTCGCAGGCTGCCGCAATAAGGCACAGTATCCCTGCGGGCGGCATCCGGAAACCGGAGCGCTGTGCTTCGGGCTCTATGCGCCCCGCTCGCACCGCCTTGTGCCGATGACAGACTGTCTGCTTCAGCCGCCGGTGTTCGGCGAGATTCTGCGCCGGTGCGAAAGCCTGCTCCGTTCAGACTGCCCCGGCATCACGCCATATGACGAGGAATCCGGCAGCGGCGTGCTGCGGCATTTGTATCTGCGGCGCGGCTGTCACAGCGGCGAAATCATGGTCTGCTTTGTCACTGCGCGCGATTCTGCGCGGATCCGCGAACAGCTCGGCAATGTCGGTGCGACGCTGATGCGCGAATTTCCGGATATCAAATCGGTGATGCTGAATCTGAATCCAAAGCGCACAAATGTAATTCTCGGAGATAAAACCTGCTGTCTGTGCGGCAGCGGGACCGTCTCGGATACGCTCTGCGGCGTGCCGGTGTCGCTCAGCCCGCAGAGCTTCTATCAGGTCAATACGGCGCAGGCAGAGCGGCTCTTTGCCGAGGCAAAACGGCTTGCAGCGCCGAAAAAGGACGAGCTTCTGCTTGATCTGTACTGCGGAGCCGGCGCAATCGGGCTTTCGATGGCGGACGCCGCAGGCAAGGTCATCGGCGTCGAGGTCGTGCCGCAGGCGATTGCCGACGCAAAGCAGAATGCTGCCCGCGCCGGTATCACAAATGCGGAATTCTATGCGGGCGATGCGGGCGAAATCGCGGCGCGGTTTGCATCGGAGGGGATTCATCCGGATGTGATCGTGCTTGACCCGCCGCGCAAGGGCTGCGATACGGTCACGCTCGACGCCTGCCTGCAAATGGCGCCCTCGCGGATCGTGATGATCTCCTGCAATCCCGCAACCGCCGCGAGAGATGCTGCGTATCTCCATGAGCACGGCTATGCGGCGGATGTCCTGCGCCCCGCTGATTTCTTCCCGAGGACGGGTCACGTTGAGTGCGTAGTTTTGATGTCAAGGGAAAAATAGAGAACATAAGAAAAGTGCCGAAAATTCGGCACTTTTTCTCTTATGTAGAAATGATGAGATTATCGTGAAGTGGATTTTCGCCGTTCTTGGGAATAAATCCAGTGTCTCCCGGAGATACAGTGCGCTTTGACTTACTAAAAGCACCCGACCTTATGTAGTTGGAGGGAAGAAATCCAAGGGCTATTCCGAGTTTGATAACCCAGAATCGCCCTCATTCTCATGAATTATTTAATGTGAATCTAGTTCTTAACTCTATTTTAGCATAATATATGGAGAAATGCAAGGGCTTATCTCCAGTACCAACCGTCGTTTTGCCGCAAGGTCAAAGAGTTTGTTTTTCATTATTATACCGTCCTTTATGAGTTTTGAATCAAAGTTACAATGTTCTTTTAGAAATTCCGGTTCAAGTCCGGTGTGACGATCATCATTGAAAAGTGAACAGATAGAGCAATCCCCGCATAACTGTTTTTCAGTGGTGCGGGGCTGTTTTATTCATATGATTCTACAACTATCCTTGAACACAGTATTTTATAAAAGCCTATGTCAAAAACGAGTTTATTCTTATTCCAAAAAGCAGGATAACAATAGAAATCATTAATCCAATCACATACCGGATCAGTCCGTATCTCGATATACGCTATACAAAAAACACTCCGGTGACTATGTATAGATATCGCTCTATCACAAATACGCCTGTGGATTATAACTAAGTGTTCTTTAGAAAAAAAGTAAACCGGAATGTGTCAATTGATTTTCTTCGATCACTGATTGCAATAACGGCTTTGCCCTTATCGAGCCACTTAACAAAGCCATGGAGTCCCGACAAGGATGCGAAAGAAAAGGCGGCAGTAATCACAGCAGCGGCGGGCGTCACTCTGAAAGACATTCAGAGCATTGACTACTCCTGGGGTGAAATTGAATTTGAGGTCAGCCCTATGAACCGTCTTATGAAGGCTTGCGCTCCGGCTCCGGCCGCTTGTGAGGAAGCCTGCTGCGATATGGACATTGTGCCTGATGACATTGAAGTTGCTGACACAGTGACGATTGTGTGGGAGATTGCATGACGCCAATACTCTTGCTTTTTCGCAGATATTATGTTATACTATTCTGTAAGAAGCAAGCAATAAGGCTGAAAAGTACACCAGAGAACGTCTTGCTTGTGCAGGGCGTTTTCTGCTTAATACCATATATGATGATAGCAAAGGTCAGGTGCTTATAGTAAGTCACTGACCACTGTATCTATGATAGACACAGGATTTATTTGCAACTATCATGCATAACGATTATTGGTTAATGAAATAATCATACATACTATTACTTGTAAGCAGATAAAGGAGGATGCGGTATGGCAGAAAAAAACTGTGCCGTCTGCGGAAATCCGTATAAGGGAATCGGAAGTAGCTGCAAAGACGGCTCCTATTGTGATGCGTGCAGTAAAAAACTGCGGCTTGTATGCCGTGAGAATGATGCAGAATTCATGTCTGCATCACAGATTCGCAAAATGCTGAATCGGTACGCTTCGGAAATTGAGGCATACAATACTGTGCAGAAACCGGAAACCTGTCCGCTCTGCGGTAAAAAGCTGCCGAAACTGCTGAATCTGCGGATGCTGGATGCCTATATCTGCGCTGACTGCGGGAATCGTGCTGCTGAGATGCTGCATACGGGATATGCTGCAATCGGATACAAGTGCTTTTCGGAGATCGCACCGCTGTTCTCACAGGCTGCGGTACAGGGCGGCAAAGAGGATGCATCCGGCAGGTTTCATGATGCAGATGCGCTTCGCATTGTGTATCCGCTGATCCGGACGCTGCGGCAGAGTCCGGAATTCGGCTATGATGTTGATTACATTGATCCGCTTGATTCACTCAGTGATGCGGAACTCAGAGCGGCAGAGGGACTTGCTGCACAGCGGAGAGAAGCCCTGAAAACACAGTATGGAGAACATAAAGCGCTGTTTGAGGTCGATGATATTGCAAAGCTCTATAATGAAAGCAAAGGACGCCGCGGCTACCGCAATGAATACCGCATCGGCGGTCGGGTGCTGTTTGGATGCATAAACCGCAAGGATACAGCGGCAGTCACCAGAGCAGATGGCACGCAGTCATTTTGTATCAAAAAACTCGGAGACAGCAGAGCATACAGCAATGATCTCAAAGAGTTGAAAGAGGGCGCAGAGGGCGGACTCTTCATCGAAGGAACTGTTTCCTGTATCTATCCCGGCGATATTCTGCTGATTGACTGAGCGAAAGGAGTGTAGTATATGGGAAAAAAAACAATCGAACGCGGATTCTGTGCGCTTTGCAAACGCGCACTGCTTTCGCCGGAAGGCTTCTGCACACTCAGCGACGGCAATCAGATCTGCAGCAAATGCATCCGCAGACTGCGTGTGATGCTTCCGCTGACAGTCTTATCGGATGGCGGTAATACGCTCAAGGACGACCCGATGATGAAGCTGAACCTCGCGGAAGCGGAGCAGAAAATGCAGAATGTGACAGCTTATACGGAGAAACTGCGTGCGAATTATCAGAATGCGAATGCAGTATTTGCGGTGGATCAGGTGCAGTCGGAAAAGGGCGGATTTTTGAAGCCCCCGATCTATTATGCGACCGGCAGGGTGATTTACGGATATTTTGATCCGGCGGATCAGGTACAGTTGAAGCATGGCGGCAATGCATTTGATCTGTTACTGGAGAATGTATTGAAAATCGGAAGTATCGGTGCCTGCTTCGGCAACAACACGGTGCAGGGTATCGGCGGGACACAGTGTGTGCTGCAATTCAGCGGTAAAGACATTGAATGTGCCCCCGGCGACCTGATTGTCAGAAGATGAATGGTGGATTTCTTCCCAAGAACTACATAAGGTCGGGTGCTTTTAGTAAGTCAAAGCGCACTGTATCTCCGGGAGACACTGGACTTGAGCCTAGGTGAAGTTGAAAAAGACCTCCGGCAGATCAAGGGCATCGGCGATAAGCGCATCGAGAAAATCATGGCGGTTATCGAAAAGCATCTGGGCGGGGCTGACCGGAAAGGAGAATCTGACATGAACATTCTGCTGATTGCCTGCGCAGTGTTTTATGCAGTGCTCTGCATATTCAGCATTGTGACCGGCGCCATTTACATGAGCGGAAAGCGCAGGCTCAATCCGCTGGAGCTTTCGGATTCGTTCATGCAGAAGCTCTCCGATCCCGAGAAGCTGCACCGGTTCACGGTTCGCATGGGACTGGTGACTGTGATTGTCGGGGTCGTGCAGGGGCTGACCGCCTATGCGATTTTCAGCCGGCGAATATTCTGGCTCGCGCTGGGGTTCACCCTGTTTTCGATTGCCTCGGTCGGATGCAAACTCAAGGGCAAGATCAACGCCTTTCCGCTGATGAAGCTCGCGGCATATCTCTTCATTCTGGCGGTGCTGATTGTCAGCGCTGCACAGCATCTGTACTGAACCGGAAAGGAGTGTGATTCCCGGTGCTGATTGATATTTCGCAGGAGGTGTTCTCGTGCTGTGTATTCCCGGGCGACCCGCAGCCGGTGCGGCAGCGCACGCTCAGCACGGAGAACGGCGATATCTGTAATCTGACGTCCTTTTCCATGTGTGCGCACAACGGGACGCATATTGATGCGCCGTATCATTTTCTGTCGGGGGGCAAAACCGTAGATGAAATGGGGCTTCTGCCGTTTGTGGGGGATTGCTTTGTCGCACGGCACAACGGTGATGTGACACCAGAGGATGCCGCGGCGATACTGGAAAAAGCGCGGGCAGCGGGAGCCGCGGCACGCATTCTGATCGGAGGAAATGCGGTTGTGACGGCTGAGGCAGCGCGGGTATTTGCGGCGGCAGGCATACTGCTGCTCGGCAACGAGAGCCAGACCGTCGGGCCGCCGGATGCGCCGAAGGAGGTGCATCTGATTTTGCTGGGGGCAGAGGTTGTGCTGCTTGAGGGAATCGTGCTGCGGAATGTGCCGGAGGGGCGGTATTTTCTCAGTGCGGCGCCGCTGAATCTCGGCGGCTGTGACGGTGCGCCGTGCCGTGCTTATCTCATGCGCGGCTGACAGATACAGGAATCAAATCAAAAAAACGCACAAAGGAGAATCGGCATGAAATATTATCAGATCATGAACGGCCCGCAGAACGTATCTGCGATTATTCAGGGATGCATGAGAATGCCGGCGCTGACGAAAGAGGACGCAGCAAAAGTCATCCGCACGGCATATGACTGCGGCATCAACTTCTTTGACCACGCGACCTGCTACGGCAGCGGCGAGGCAGAGACGCGCTTTGCCGAGGCATTTCCGCTGACCGGACTCCGGCGCGGGGACATCCTGCTTCAGAGCAAATGCGGCATTTGCCCGGAGCGGCACGAATTTGACTGGACAAAGGAGAATATCCTCTCCAGCGTGGACGGCATTCTGAAGCGCCTGTATACAGATTATCTGGATACACTGCTGCTGCACCGCCCCGATCTGCTGTTCGATCCGGAGGAGGTTGCCGAGGCGTTTGATGCGCTCGAATCGGCAGGAAAGGTGCGCTTTTTCGGCGTCAGCAACCTGATGCCGATGCAGATTGCGCTGCTGAAAAAATATGTGAAGCAGCCGCTTGTCATCAATCAGGTACAGCTCTCGCTGGAACAGTCGCAGCTCATAGATCAGGCATTATACATGAACAACAAGACGACGGATCTTTCGCTGAACCGTGACGGCTCGGTGCTCGATTACTGCCGCCTGCACGATATCAAGATTCAGGCATGGTCGCCGCTGCAAATCGGTATGTTCGGCGGTACGTTCATTGACAACCCGGATTATCCGGAGCTGAACCGCGCACTCGCAGAGATTGCGGAACGCGAGAGCGTCTCAAAAACGGCGGTCGCAATCGCATGGATTCTGCGGCATCCGGCAAAGATGCAGGCGGTCATCGGCACGATGAATCCGTCACATATTCAGGATTGCTGCGACGCGGTTAAGGTGAATCTGTCGCATCACGACTGGTACGCGCTGTATCTGGCATCGGGGAAATTCCTGCCCTGAACCGCCCGAAGCATCCTGACAAAAAGGGGGTCATCCTATGGCAAAGCGCGCACATGCGCATAAAATACGCAGAAACACAAAAAAAACGGCAGAACGGACACAGCCGCGTGAAAAACAGACTCCGCCGGCAGCGAAGGTCGATCCGGAGCAGCTTGCGCATTTCCGGAACCGCATCGCGGTTTTTCTGAAAAAAGCGAACGGCAGACCCGTTTCCCGCGCCGATCTGGCATCGAAATGCCGTGGTAAAGGGAAAGCGGCGTATCTCCACGCGCTCGGCAGTCTGTGTAAGGACGGGCTTGCCGCAGAACGCCGCAGCGGATATGTCTGGGCGGAGGCTGCCGGTATGATCCGCGGGACAATCACGCGCTTGCAGCGAACCTTCGGCTTTGCAGTACCGGAATCGGGCGGCGCAGAGATGTTCATTGCCGGCAGAGATCTCAAGGGTACACTGCCGGGCGATACGGTTCTGCTTCAGCCGATTGCAGCAGCAGGCGATTCACCGGAGGCTGCGGTCGTATCGGTAATTACGGAAGCATCTCCGCAGATTTCCGGTGTTATCCTCGACGATGAAGGCACGCTGCGGTTTCTTTCCGATAAGCTCAGCAGCCGGCCGCTTGCGGTTGCGAATGCCGCAGACTGGGCGGCGCACATCGGCGAAAAAGCGATTGCAGAGGTTGTCGAGCGCGGCGACCGGCACGCGAAGCATATTGTCCGGATTCTGCAATCAACCGGCAGCGCCGACACTGCCCGTGCCTGTGCAGAGGCGCTGGCTGCGGTCAGCGGCGCCCCGCTTGCATTTTCCCCCGCGGCGCTCGCCGATGCGGAACATCTGGAACAGGCGGGAATTTCGGAAGCCGATCTCGCGGGCAGACTCGATCTGCGGAACAGCGAGGATATCATTTTTACAATCGACGGCTTTGATGCAAAAGATCTCGATGACGCAATCTCCGCAGCCAAAACCGCGACCGGCTATCGCCTCGGGGTGCATATCGCTGATGTGTCGCATTATGTAAAGCCGAATTCGCCGCTCGACGAGGAGGCGATTGCGCGCGGAACCAGCATCTATTACGCCGATCAGGTGATTCCGATGCTCCCGAAAGCGCTGAGCAACGGCATCTGCTCGCTGCATCCGGGTGTTGACCGGCTCGCATTTTCTGCGCTGATGGAGCTCGATGCGGATGGCACACTCGTGCGGTATCGCTTTGAGAAAACGGTCATCCGCTCCGCCGTAAAGGGCGTTTACCGCGAGGTCAATGCGCTGCTGGACGGCAGTGCGGCGCCGGAAACCGAGGAGAAATATGCGCCGGTCAGGGATGCGCTGCTGCTGCTTGACGAGATTCGGGCACTGCGGCTTGCGGCACGAAAAAAGCGCGGTGCGCCGGAGATTGATACCGAGGAAAGCGCGTTTTTACTCGATGAAAACGGCGTATGCACCGACGTTGCAGCGAGGACCCGCGGCAAAGGCGAGGAGCTGATCGAAGAATGTATGCTGCTGGCGAATGAAACGGCGGCAAGGCTTGCGCGGGAGCATAATCTGCCGTTTGTGTACCGTGTCCACGCAAAGCCGCCGGAGGAAAAGGTGCTTCGGCTTGCAGAACTGCTGAACCGTCTGAATATTCCGCACCCGCTGCTCGATAGCCCGAAGCCGCGTGATTATGCGAAGATTCTTGCCGATACCGCAGATTCGCCGCTGAAGCCTGCGATTCATCAGCTCGTGCTGCGCAGCATGGCGAAGGCGGATTACGAAACCGAGCCGGTCGGGCATTTCGGGCTGGCGCTGCGCGATTACACGCATTTCACCTCGCCGATCCGGCGGTATCCCGATCTTGCGGTACACCGGATTCTGTCGGCATGGCTTACCGGGGCGCTCCCGGAGGGGACGCGGCAGTTTGCACAGGCGGCAGCGGCGGCGGGCAGTGTCACGGAGCAGCGTGCCTTGCAGCTTGAGCGTGACTGCGACGACCGTTACCGTGCGGAATGGGCGAAGCAGCATATCGGCGAAACCTTTGACGGCGCGGTATCCGGCGTCTCGGAAAACGGGATTTACGTCATGCTGCCGAATACGGTCGAAGGCTTGGTTTTGCTGGATTCGCTCCCGTTCGATGAATATGACAGCGACGGTTTTTATTCGCTGCACGCGAAAAACAGCGGCAAGACCTACACGCTCGGTATGACACTGCGCGTGACCTGCGTCCGTGCGGACATCAACAGCGGCAATATTGATTTCAATTTGGCAGAATAAACTGCCGTTTCATGTGAATAAATCCGCCTTTCATGGGCATACTCAGTATGCATATCATGAAAGGCGGTTTATTATTATGCAATGGATGACAGAGGAAACGGGCTGGCTGATGCCGGATACGGCGCTTACGGGCAGCGAGATGCTTCAGCCGGGGCGGCTTCTGCGGATCGGTGCCGGATTGGTACAGGCGGCGCCGTCATGCATGATCGGCTGTGCGGAGAGCGGGTTTGCGCGTGCCTGCGCGATGCAGCTTTGCAGCGGGGCAGCAGCGGCGGGCGGTGAGGCGGTTTTCCTGCCGGAATGCACGATCGGAGAGCTCGGGACTGCCTCGCTGCACACGCCATGCGGCGTGCTGGCATACTGCGGGGAAAACGGGCTTCGGCTGTTTGCAAGAGGGCTTCTGCCCCTGACAGCCGCGCAGGAACAGAGAATCCTGCAAACCGACACAGAGCCGGAAACGCTCCGCAGCAGCGAATTCGGCAATATCACAGACGGCACGCCGCTCCGGCAGTTTTATGCAAACCGCCTCCGTGCGCGTTTGCCGGAAAGGATGCCTGCGCGGGTTCGTGCCGAGACCGCACAGCATCGCCTGCAAGCCCTGCTTCAGCCGATGCTGAAAGGCGGCAGCGGCGACCTGCTGACCCTGCAAATCTCCGCAGACGGCTGCCGCGCATCGGTTTATTCGGAGAAGCACGGCTGGTTTTTCTATGAAAAGCTGCTGCTGATGGTCGCGCTGGGATATCTGGCGCAGGGCGAGGACGCTGCCTTGCCGTACTGGCTCCCGCAGATTGCGGAGACACTCGGAGCGCGGTACGGGCGGCGTGTTCTGCGGTATGCCTCGCGCCCGGTCGGCGGCGATACCGAAGCGCGGGCACTTGCCGTGCGGCAGGGCTTTGCGCTGGACGGCGCGCTGCTCTGTGCCGATTTTCTGCATTTTCACGCCAATGGATACCGCAGCCTTGCCCGCTGGGCGGATGAGATTCCGCCCTGTCATACGATCCGGCGTGTACTCTCTGCGCCGCGTGCTGCGGATACGGCAGAGCGCTGTGCGCAGACCATGCAGATGCAGAAAACGCCGGAGGGCATACGCCTCCGGGATGCCCGCGGTACGGCGCTGCTGCACCCCGCCCGCAGCGGAAAAACCGCCGCTTTGCTGATCGAGGCGGCGAATATGGAGCTTGCGCAGGAGCTCGCTGCCGATCTGACGCATCCTTCGGGCGGTCAATAATGCAGAAACAAAAAGCCCTGTCCGCCGGATAATCCGACAGACAGGGTTTTCCTCTTTTTTGGATGCTTCCGATCAGCCTGCTGCGTTGCCGCTTGTAAACCAGACCGGGACAATCGTGACAACCAGCGTTGTAATGAAGAACAGCACGCAAAGGATCGTCGTCCATCTCTTGAGACGTGCTTCCTTTGTATTGCCCTCATTCTTGCTGAATGCCGAATCATAGGTGCTTCCGGTGATCGCAGAGGTCATATTCTGATCCTGCTTCTGATCCTGAAACAGATTCAGAAGAATCATCAGGACGCAGGCAACCAGTAATATAATGCCGCCGATTGTTTCAACCATGCTCATGGACTGACATTCCTTTCTTTCATTCAACACGTTCTGCCCTGTAATCAAACAGAGCGATTACTGTTATTATAGCATATCCCGAAGCAAAATGCAAGTGTTTTTTCATATTTTTTTCAAGCAGTGTAACGCCTGACGGAAAACGCCCGGCACATTTGCGAAAAAAAGTGAATAATACATGAAAATACCGGCTCCGGTCTTGTAAAACAGCGGGGATTGTGGTAAAATAAGGAAAAGAACGGTTCCATTCTGCGAAATATGCAGAATCGGATTGCATACGGAGGGAGGACACATCATGCTCGAATATCAGGGACAGCCCTGTATGATCTGCGGCAAGCCCTTTACCGAACAGGATGATATTGTAACCTGCCCGGACTGCGGTACGCCATACCACAGAGCCTGTTACCGAGAGACCGGTGCCTGCGTGAATACCGCGCTGCACGAATCCGGCGGAAGCTGGGTCGTGGAACGGCGGCAGGAGATTGTCCGGCAGCAGCGGGCGGAGAAATTCGCCGAACAGGCGGCACAGGCGGCGGAGCGCGAACGCGGCGAGCAGCCTAAAATGTTCAACGGCTCGCTCTATGACGGTGTGCGGCTGAATCCGCATGATCCGTGCGTCGGGCTCGATCCGGAAGAAAATATGGACGGCGCAACGATGCGCGAGGTCGCGGAGTTCGTCGGAACAAACCGCTTTTACTATCTGCCGCTTTTCCGGCTTATGAAGCAGACGGGGCGGAAATATTCGTTTAATCTGGTCTGTTTATTCTTCCCGCAGCTCTATTTTGCAAACCGGAAGATGTGGCTGATGACGCTCGGCTCCATGATTGCAGAGCTGCTGCTCAGCGTCACGACCGTGCTGCAATATATGAACGAGATGCAGATTTCTCCGTCATGGGTCGATGTCAATTCCGCGGGCTTTTTGCAGATTGACACAATCATGAGCTTTGTGCGGCTCGGTATCTCGGTCATATGGTGTCTGTTCGGCAATTATTTCTATTATCGCTTTGCGGTACGGCGCATCAAAACGATTAAGAAAGAAGCCGTATCTGAGGCGGCAAGGCTGGAACAGATACAGTCTGAAGGCGGCACCAGCACGGGCAATATCGTGCTCGCTCTGGTAATCGAAGCAAGTCTTGTTGCAGCGTTTGTGTTCATCACAACGCTCCTGCACTGAACGCGAATGCCTCTGTAATACTCCGGTGTTGCAGGGGCATTTTATGCAAAAAAGAGAAAGGAACGCAAAAAAATGAAGAAGTTTATTGCGGGCGGGGTCTCGCTTATGCTGTTTCTGCTGCTGCTGATTCTGGTCAAAACCGCGGATGTTGCAGCCATCGGGCCGGAGGGCACGAAAATCGGGCTCTCGTCGCTGAATCACAGCGTTTCGGAGGCGATCGGCGTCCATATGCTCTGGTACAAAATTACGGAGGTCACCGGTATTCTGGCAATCGGTGTCGCCGGCATCTTCGCACTGATCGGTGCAGTACAGCTCATTCGCCGGAAGAGCCTGCTGAAGGTTGACCGCGAGATTCTCGCGGCAGGCGGGCTGTATGCGGTTGTGCTGGGGCTGTATGTACTGTTTGAAAAGGTGATTATCAACTATCGCCCGGTAATTATGGAGGGGGACGCGCATGTTGAGGCGTCCTTCCCCTCGTCGCACACCATGCTGATCTGCTGCGTCATGGGCAGCGCGGCGATGCTGTTGCCGAAATATATCGCATCGGGCGGGCTGCTGCGGCTGCTTCAGGCGGTGTGTGCATTGATGATTGCAGTCACAGTCATCGGCAGACTGGTATCAGGGGTTCACTGGCTGACGGATATTCTCGCCGGTGCATTTATCAGTCTGGCGCTGGTGCTGATTTTTGCGGGCGTGCTGGAAAAGATGCAGGCGCATCCGGAATCTGCGAAATCATAACGAAACCGGTCGGGGATCATGATATTCCCCGACCGGTCAACTTGTCGAGAAACTTCGTTAGTAGTTCAATTAAAGTTTTGATCAAACTTTTTCAAAAGTTTGCGGGGTCAAGGGGCGGAGCCCCTTGCCGCTCGTCGTAACGAGCGGAATTCTCTTATTTACGTTAAAATGCGCTAAAGATGGGGGCTTGGGGGAAGGAAAACAAGAGTTTTCCTTCCCCCATTATTCAATCTTTCATTCCGCTTTGACAGGCACTTCATTTCGCTGAAATGACTTTATCGACAGTCTGACCGGTCGGGGGATCATGATATTCCCCGACCGGTGGTTTTTAGGCAATACCGCACAGAGCTGGTGGTGCAGGATGCTTACGGTCAAACAAGTTTGACCCGTCAGATTTTTCGTCAGATTGTATAGAAATGACGCCGCTGGGCTGGCGCCCAGCAAGGAATTTCTGTGCAAAATGACGGAAAAGATGCAAGCAGATGCGCCGCCAAGCCGTCAGGCGGGCTTTGTGCGGTGTTGCCTTTATGCCGCGATCAGAATACGCTTTAAGAGGGTGAGGTCTGCGGCGGTGAGTTTGCCGTCTGCATTGAGGTCGCCGGCTGTCCAGTCTGTCACCGGGCCGAGCGTCAGCAGATACTTTTGCAGCATAACTGCATCCGCAATTTCGCAGGCGCCGTTTGCATTGACATCGCCGGTCACGCTGCCGATCATTTCGCCGTAAAGCGCAATTTCTGCGATGTTGCAGCAGTATACATTGTCCGGATTATAGCTGTTCTGCGGTGCGCCGGAGGGTACCTCATAGCGGATGTACCGTGCAGTCATATCGCCTGCAAAATCCTGCACATACTGCATTTTGAATGAAGGAACGCCGTTGATCGTGTAAACCTTTGTCCAGCTGACGCCGTCCTTCGAGATCAGGAAGCTGCCGTCTGCGCAGCGATACTCATGCCCCTTGCGCGGGCAGAAGCCAATCGCCTGAATATCATAGAGCGCACCGAGATCCGCCTGAACCCAGCCGTCGCCGACACCGTCGAAATAGGTCGCGGTATTGCCGTCGAATGCTTTGGATGCATCGTTTGCGGACTGATTCCACGGGTCGGAGCCGGTTACCTGCGCGGATGTGACCTCAATTTTCGCCAGATCGGCAATCGTATTCGGAACGCCGAACAGCGCGATTTCCGCGATATTGCAGCAGTATACGTCATCGGTATTGTAGCCGTTGTTCGGCTTGCCCTCCGGCACCTGATAGCGGACATAGCGTGCGGTTGCGGTGCCGCCGTCCGGCCGGACATAATGCATTCCAAAGCTCGGCTGCCCGCTGATTGTATAGACCGTCGTCCACTTTTCGCCGTCCTCCGAGACCATGAACATGCCGTCCGCGCAGCGTGCCTCATAGCCCGAGCGCGGGCAATAGCCAATGCCGGTGATGTCAAACACACCGCCGAGATCTGCCTGCACCCAGCCGTTGCCGACGCCATCGAAATAGGTGGTGTTGCTGCCGTCAAATGCCTTCTCGTAATTGGTATCGCTCTTGTTGTTCCATGACTGCGAGCCGGTCACGGAAACAGGAGTGAGCTGGCTGTCAAAGGTTGTCGAGCCCTTTACCCCGTCCACGATATAAGTCGTGATTGAATTTGCCGGAAGCGAAACATTCAGTCTGCCGTTTGAAATCGCGGCATCGCCTGCATTTGCCCAGTTTTCGGTCTGGCTTGTGCGGATCGACGCTGCCTTTGTGCCGACCGCATCGAACTGCGTCAGGTCAAAGGTCATCTGCGAGGCACTGCCGCCGGTGTTGTAGGCGACGATCACAAGCTGCTCTTTCTGCTTGTCATATGCCGCCATCGTATTGCCGGAAGCATTCAGCATAACCATGCCCGGGCGGATATAGCGCGTATATTGCCCGAAGGAATAGTATTTCTTGGATAAGATGATGTTGTCTTTGTCATGATCGGCAACCGCGACGCCCCAGAAGCCCTTGGTGATATCGGGCATACCGGAATCCTTTTTGCCGTTCCAGCCGGCGGCGCAGATATGCTTGTCGATTACCTGCCAGAGAATCCATGCAGAGGCATTGAGCCCGTTGCAGTCTGCGGTGATGCGCTGTGCGAGCCAGAGTCCGGGCGCCATCGCCCCGGCATTGGTTCCGGCTTCGCCGTTGCCGTCAACCTCGCTCATCCAGAGGTTTTTGCCCGCTGCAAGCGCCGTATCCTTGAGCTGAGAACGCCTGCTGCCGCCGTAGGTGTGCGTGTCAATCCGCGTTATTGCGTTCTTTGCCGCAGATGAGAGCTTATTATAGGCGTCGATCTGCGTGTCAATTGAGGTCTCATCGGTTCCGCAGAGGATGACATCGCTCATGCCGCGTGCCGCCATTGCTTTTTGCAGCTCAACGATAATTTTGGATTCCGAATCCCCGAGATCGAAGTGGCAGCCCTCCTGCTTGTAGCTGTATGCGCCCCAGAAGTTTGTGTAAGGCTCGTTCATCGCCTCGACGGACTGCACCTTGATGCCCCAGTTCTGTTCATAATGCTTGCAGACCTCTGCGAGATATTCTGCGAACGCAGTATAGCTGTCATCGCGAAGATTGTTCTTGCCCGCATTGGTATTGCCGGTCGAGCAGCCGCTGTTTGTCATGTAATAGGGCGGCGAATTGGAGAACATCTCAACAATGGCGTCGTCGCCCGCCGCCTTGACACAGCGCTGCAATACATTGCGCTGGTTCGCGTCAGCGGTCCAGTCATAGGTGACCTGACCGTTGTTGTACTTGGTATAACCGGGCATATTGGAGTCTGTTCGGGTAATGTGGTCGTGGGTCGGGTTGTCGCCGCCGCCGATATTGAACCGCGCAATATTCAGGCGCAGACCGTTATTGCCGTAGAACGCATCGGCAGCCTGCTGCGCAAGCGAATCGGAATACCCGACACGGTTTGCCCACCAGCAAAGTGAGGTTCCCCATCCCTCAAAGACGCCGTTGTTGATCGCATAGGTATCGGTCGGCGAGAGTGTGACGACTGTCGCAGCCGAAACCTGCATAGGCTTCGGCGGAAAAACGGCAGTCGATGCGGCGAGCATTCCTGCGAGCACAGCCGCACTGATTTTCTTTCCTTTTTTCATTGATTATCCCCCTTGTATTTTTATCGGCATTACGCCATTCTTATCATAGCATATATTAACTGAAGAATCAATGTCTTTTTTGCATATTCTGTGTAAAAAACGCCTCCGATCTCAAAAAGGCGGCGGCTTTCTGCCTTGTCTCACGACAAAAATCCTGCGCATCTATTCTTCAAGATTTAATTGGAACATCAATAGAAGTTTTTCGCCATAGTATATCTGATGTATCGTCAGAGTTACTATGGCGTTTTTATTGACAATGCAGTGACGTGGTGCTATAATAGTTACTAATATAAATCGGAATTTGCCGGCAGGGCCGGCCGCCGTTGATCTAAAGCCCGCCGGATGTGCTTTGTGTATCTTGAACATACTGTCCTTATGTAGGCAAACTCAAATAAATTGAAATTTGCGGGCATAAC
>Ga0247608_10002018_pt1 | contig 26607 bp, 25 predicted proteins | sample 176DNAGHGlowgp2_FD_193490 | JGI IMG/M metagenome (GOLD analysis project Ga0247608, IMG submission 193490) | Sheep rumen microbial communities from Palmerston North, Manawatu-Wanganui, New Zealand - 1766 DNA GHGlow gp2 | ecosystem: Host-associated > Mammals > Digestive system > Stomach > Rumen ... | reverse complement strand
CATAAGATGGGAAGCGGTTTACGCTGGCGCTCAGACCGCTGATGAAAGAGGGAGAGGGGGCTAACGCATGGATTTTGGTATTGATAGTTGCGACGGCAAGATCGCTTGTGTAAGCGCAGACGACCGCGCCACCATAACCAAGCTGAAGAAACTGGTGGCGGCACACCCGGGCGACGTAATTGTGGATGCACTGCCCGAGGATAACGACGGTATGATGGTGGTTCGCGTTCCGTTCAAGTGGGTTAAAATTCGTCCACCGCGACATGTGAGCGAAAGCCAGCGCGAAGCCGCGAGTGAACGGGCGAAGAATCTTTTCTCGAAACCAATTAATTAACGGGCTTCGCGACCCCAAACAGGCGGGTCTGGGGTCGGGGTAGGGTATTTGTCCACCCCAACTTCCAGAGGCGGCTAAACGGGTCAAAAAGTCCAATAAAATGAATGGCGCGAATTTCGTCACAGATTTGTTACACGTAAGCCGCTTACCATCCGCACAATTTTTCCCCATTACCACAGTGAAGAGGCAAGAAACGAAATTGCTTCTTGAGGTAGAAAGGAGAATGCGGTATGGATAACCTCGATATGTTGGAACAGGAAAACAGAGAATACTGCGACGCAATTGCCAGCCATATTGAATCGCTTCGGCTTATCAAGGCGCTCTTTATGGTGGGCGGTATCGAACTTGCCACCACGGAACAGGTCGCTGATTTTTATGAAGTACCTGTAACCAAAATCGTGATGAACCTGAAGTTGTATGTGGACGAATTCGTGGCAGATGGCGTTTATGTGTGGAAGCCAGACAAACCACAAACGGTGGCGACATTGGATGATGGTACTGAAATCACCATTCCAGATGTCGGTCTGATCTTGTGGCCCAAACGTGCGATCTGTCGTATGGGCATGGTGCTGAGTGGCAGTTCGGTGGCTGAAGATGTGCGGAGACATTTGTTGAACATTTTGGATGCGACTCCTGACGAGCAGAAGGCCGCAGAGATTGATAAAGAGATTGCACTCGTCTATGAAGTGATCGATGAAGCTATTGCAGAAATGAATAAGGGGGATGCTCATGAATAAAGATCTTGAACAGTTGCGCGAAGCTGTGAAGGACGGCGACTGGAACGAAGAGGCAAAGATGTATGTGGTGATGGTGCTGGAGCGGCTTACGACGGCTGTGAAGGTGAGCAAGCTGTTGCGGAAAGCGGACGATGAATTCTTCGAGGATACCTACGCCATGAAAGCTTTGGCGGCGGCTTATAACAGTCTGGTCGAGGATCTCGTCAATATCGGTATGGATGTGTTCGGAGACGACCGCAAAGAGTGCGAGGCTGACGATAGCGAAGCTGAAGAAGAATGCGAAGCTGACGAAGAGGAAGACGAAGACGACTACTGCGGAGACTGTGATGACTGCGAGTTCAGCGACGATTGCGAATACAGCGGCGACCGCGAAGACCCGATCGGCAACATTCACAGGAACATGATGAATTCGTTTGCGGCAATGATTCCTATAGAAGGCATCAAGTACGTGAGCGACACGATGACTGGGAACAAAAACAGCGCTGTGTGGGTGGCGACCTTTGCGGACAAGGAAGGCAAAGACTACAACGTCCTGCTGACCTGCGGAGACTGCAACACGAAGACCAATAAGATCATACTTGAAGATGCCAATGATATCGACTACATGTATAAGCATCTTGCCGCAGGATTGTACGGCGTAATGTTTACCCGGGTCGACGATCTTGGCTTCCAGTTTGTGAAGTTCGACGACATCAAGAAGTGGTACATGAAGGAGTTGGACTTTGCGTACAACACCGACTCGCCGCTCGTGATGAATGAGGTCAACAAATGGCTGGGGATCAAGTAAGGCCGCTGTGTACATTTTGTGGCGGCAGATTCTGTACGGAACTTATGGCGAAGCGTTATCTTGGTGGCGGCGAGTTATTAGAAGGACTTACCGCCATCAATGTTTCTCCTGCGTATCTGGAGCGGATGACTAAGGATGACGGGCATATTTTGTTCCAGCATTATCTTTCCCAGTACGAACATCGAAAGATATATACCATGATGTGCTTCGATGAGGCTGGTACACTATCTCATGTAGAATTATATGTTGAGGACGAGATTATTCCGCTATATAGCACGTATGATGTTGTCAAACGAAAAACTCCAAATAAGACCGACGAATTTGCACAATTGTAAATTTTTTAAAATTTTTCGTTGAAAAACTGCGTTTTAAGCGACTAACTTTTGATATTATATATGGGGAGGGGTATTTCATTGGCGAGAGGCTATCACATAGCGACTCCCCGTGGACGAGCGGAAATGGTGAAAGCCACTACTGCTGAAGAGCGGGAGAAGATCGCGAATGACTTACTGAACCGCTGGGAATCCTATTGCCTGACGAATTGGGATAACAGTTCTGGCGGCATGATAACTCCGGGAGATAAGGTGCGGCGCTTCCTTGATTCGCTGGGAACATTCCTGCTGTGTGGGGGTCAGGATGATGTGATCAGTGCATACAAGAGCGCGGTAATCAACGCACACGAGATTCCGGTTTCGTCTTGCCCGTTTGACTATCAGGACATAATCGAGTCCAATCAGGATCTGGACATGACAAAGGTTGACCGCAACCAAAGAATTGCTTTCAACCGCATGGCAGATGACTGGGATAACGAGATGCCGCCAAAACTCAGGGAAAAGGTAACCAGAGCAAGGATGCCGAAGCCAAGGCACAGCAGAAAGCCAGACCGCTACACATTAGTTTGTGCGGCGAGGCGAGACTATCGAATCAAGAACTTCATACGTTGCGTCGTGAATACCGACGGAACATTTTCACTGGGTGGTAAGCTGTGGAAGATTGATCTACAGGCCGCGAAGCAATATGCTCCAGTAGAAACAAAGAATGGCGACTTCTACAAAATGGATTTCGTCATTGCGGGAATACCGGAATCCGCGCAAGCTGACCCGGTATTTTTTGATATGAAGTTTGCGAAGATTGATAGCGTAGCTGTCGCGGCATAAGCTGGCATAAGAGGAACGCGAGGTTGAAGGATGCTTTAGACAGAACTTACACGAGAAGATCAGGCTTTGCTCGTTGAAGATATTGTGGCAAAGAAGAATGGTCTGACAGAATATGAGTGGGCTGATCTTGTAGAGAAGTACCACCTTGATGTCAGCCCCGATACACTGCGGAAGGCTGGCGTTGGAGTAATGCTTGCGGATGCAGTAATGCGAGGCGAAGGCGACAACTTCGTTAAAGAGCAGACACTCCGTGATCTTCGTAATGAAGTTATGGCTTACCGCAGAAGCGATGCGCGGCGAACAGAATTAGCAAACGCTATTGAACGAGCCGCGAAAGCAATGCCTGACTTGCGGGGAGAATATGAGGCTGGCGTAAGCGAAGCTGAAAACAAAGTCGAATCCAAAGCTGAAAGCAAAGAACTTGTTCTTGCCCTTGGAGACTTTCACTTTGGTGCGGACATTGAGGTGCGCGGCTTACGTGGCGAGAAGATGAACGTGTACAACTCAGATGTATTCGTTCATCGACTGTTGCAAGTGGCGATGCAGACTGAGTTGATTCTTGAAAAAGAAAAGATTGCCACCATGAACATCTTCCTCGTGGGCGACCTGATTGATGGAATGTTGCGGCAAAGCCAACTCACACGGCTTGAGTACGGCATTGTCGATCAGGTAATGAAACTTGGCGAACACCTTGCGCTGTGGCTGAAACACTTAGCCAGATTCGGAACTCAGATTAAGGTTTACGCTGTGAGCGGCAACCATTCTGAAGTCCGACCACTCCGAGCCAAATCGCGCGAATTCGAGGATGAGAACCTCGAGCGTATCGTTATCTGGTACTTGAAAGCGCGGCTGGATGGAATAGACAATGTTGAGATCTGTTCCGATTGTGAGCGGCGTAAACTGGTCGAAGTGTGCGGCTACAAATTTATGTTGATGCATGGCGACAGTATCAGTGGCAAGACACTTACTGATCTGGCCCGTGACAGCATCAACCTTTATGGTGAACCAATTGATTACTTTGTGGTCGGTCATCTCCACAACGACGCAGAGTTTTCGGTTGGCACTTCACCAGACGGTCACTCGACCATTGTCCGTGTTCCTTCTTTGTGCGGCATTGATAAGTACGCACAAAGCTTGGAGCGTGGGGCATGTCCGGGTGCTACTGCGATGGTGATTGAAAACGGGTATGGCAGACGGTGCGTGTACCCGATTAAGGTTAAGTAAATGCGTTTCCTAGTGGTGCAAATTTTATTTTGTGCCACTGGGAAATCTGAACCCGCGTTTTTTAATTTCTGGCGTAAAGGGCGCGTAGAAGAATTGGAATATTCCCGAGGCCCTAACCCTCGACGCCCAATACAGTGACGTTTTTCAGCCTTATAAGCTGACGACCATAGGTTGTGTTGGTCTGGGTTCGACTCCCAGCGCGCTCATTTTGAATTATATTTAAAGAGGTGTTATGATGTCCAAATTTGTATCCGATCAGGTTTAGATAGAAGCTGTTAAAGTCAGTAAGAGTTATACTGATGTATTGAGACAACTTGGTAAAAATCCTCGTAATACAGGGTATTTACACTGGGTCAAAGAGCGTATCGCGAAGGCTGGTATTGATATCTCGCATTTCAATTATGATGTCAATCGTAACAAAGGCTTGGTGTACGCTACAAACGAGATGTTTGCCAAAGATTCCAGAGTTCCAAGAGAACGTGTTCGTGCAACCGTTATTAAGAAGAATCTTATTCCGTACAAATGTGCTGAATGTGGATTTAGTGGTAAGTGGCGAGGCAAAGATGTTGCGCTTCATCTTGACCATATTAATGGTATTGCAAACGACCATCGTCTTGAAAACTTGCGATTCCTATGTCCGATGTGTCATGCCGCAACCGAAACATATTGTGGCAAAAATGTTCGTGAACGTCGTATGCGTGAAAAGCCCAAGTACCATTGTATAGTGTGTGGTGTGGAACTCAAACGCAATGGCAAATATTGTGCGTCTTGTTATCAGAAGTCCTTGAGTAAAACTAGCGACTTAGATCAAGAACAAGTGACAAGCTTAATTGCTGACGTTGGTATGGAACAAGCCGCCCAACAATTGGGTATGAATGTTAGTACATTGCGACGATGGCGTGATAGGAATCATATCTCAATACCGGATACAAACTGTGGCAAAAATGTTAGCGAGAAACCTGAAAAGGAAAAGCCCAAACCAAGGCATGTTTATCAATTGCCAAAGGTTTCCCAAAAGCCAAGCAAACACAAGTATTATTGTGAACGTTGTGGTAAAGAATTAAAAACACATTCACGATATTGTGCGGAGTGTTGGCATATTCTTGATCGCAAAGTTGAGCGACCAGATGCCATCACTCTTGCCAAGACGCTTCTTGACACTAACTTTCTTCAAGTCGGCAAATCTTATGGTGTATCGGATAATGCAGTACGCAAGTGGTGCAAACAGTATGATATGCCAACCAAGAAACCAGAACTTAAAGAATGGCTAACACAACACCAATCTGATTCGTAATCCACAAATAATGTCGGTAGTCAAGCACAGAAGTCGTAAGACTTGAAAGACTGTAAGACAATAGCTACCCGGTAAGCGGAACACCCGGGGGACGAACCCCGACACGTACAACGGCTAAGAGAGATGCGGAGCAAGTGACTTCGTAGGTGACCCGGTCAGCGAGTCGAGGCAGACGCTGGACGAGTTGTACGTTATCTGCTTAACAACGGTGTGAGATCCGCGCGGGCTTCGTGTGATTCCAAGCATGTCGAAATACACATGCCTACTGCACACCCGGCATTTAAATATTTGAGGTGATGTCGATGCGAAAAACTGGTCGAGCATACCGCAGAGCGATGAACCGAAAGAAGAAGAGAAAACTTGTTGAATGTGCCGCAATATTTGACGGCTATCTCTGGCGACCAAACTTCTACTTTGCGGAGCGGACAGATAAGCACGGCAACACCAAAGGTCTTGTTCTGCATCGGAGCAAAAGCCGCTTCACTGGTTATGTGAAGAAGATGTGCAACAGAAAGATGCGGAGACAGGACATTGATTTCACAGCGACTCCGGGATATTACCACAGGGCTTCGGAGTACTGGTGGAATATTTTTTAAGCTTATGGAGCGCCACACTGGCGAGTATATAGCAACCATACCGCACTGAAACATGTGTTAAAATTTGGCGGTGGAATATGTCGGTTCAAGCCGCCACATAGATTGATTGTTACGTGCTGGCTACAAAATTGGGATTGCGCCAGCCTTACTCATGGTTAGTCCTCCACATCTCCTTTCAAATTTACCTGCCAATAACACTACACTACAACACTACGACACTACGACACTGTAATCCCAAGCAGTGTTGTAGTGTTTTTTAGTATAAACAAGGCGAGAGGAATTATATGGCGCGAGTAGCAAAGGAAACAGTAAAAGCAAAAGTGCCAAGCAAGCTATGTGTGCGGTGCGGAAAAGTGCTTCCGCTAACAGACTTCTACAAGAATCAGGATTGGCAGTCGCAGTCGTACCATGATGCTTGGTGCAAAGAGTGTGCGAACAAGTATGTCAATTCGCTCGAGGATCTACAAGTTTATTGCCACGACAACAACAGGCTGTGGAATGATAACTGGTGGAATACGCTGGTTACCAAAGCACAGTACAAGGTGGCGACCGATGCTGAATACCTCGAGGCTAATGAGGCGAACAGGTTAAAGATTTTCAACCATGTTGCGGCTCAAGCGTTCTTCGGTCTGATGAACGGCAAAGCCTATTACCGCTACGTAAACCATCAGGACAAGAGTTATACCGAAGAGGATGTAGCGCCGAAAGCCGACGAAGCAACCGAAGCAGAAAAGAAAGTATACAGTCCCGAATGGGGCGGCTTCTTCTCACAAGATTACCTTCAGATCCTGAATGATGTGTACAAGCGCTACAACCCGGACGACACATTAAAGGACGATCCCGTGCAGGATACTTATGTGCGGCAGATCGTTAAGGCACAAGTCTTCACCGACCATGTGTACAACCAGATGTGTCAGGGCAAGGCAACGCTGAAAGAGTGGGAAACCGCCAAGAACGTGTTCAACGATCTGATGAAGACCGCGAACATTGCTCCTGCTTCCAAGAGGAACAATGATAGCGGCTCATTTGATTCGCTGGGCGAGATTGCTGAGTGGCTTGAGGAGATCGATGTACTGACACCGGACAACTTCGAGGGTGTTGAGTTTCCACCCGACGATGTGGATAAGATCTTGGAAGACTATCGCCATGTTGAAGAGGCGGTGGGCGCTGTCTTATGATTTCGCAAGCTTTGTAGAGCGGCAAGATTAAGCCGAGCATCAACGGTCATGAGATCAAAGATCCACAGGCGGTCGCACTCCTGATCCATTATTGGCGAACGCATCTTGATGTCTTTATCGAACAGTACTTCAAGATAAAGTTAAAAGATACGCAGAAGATTCAGGCGCGGATGATTGGCAACGGCAAAGAAGTGCTGATGGTCAACAACCGTGGCGCTGGCAAGACTTGGGTGGTGGCAGTATGTTGCCTCGCATACGCAGTGCTGTGGCCCGGAAGCATGGTGGCAGTTATCTCTGGCACTGGCGAACAGGCGACACTGGTTCTGCGTAAGATCGAGTCGGATTTCATTCGCAACGAAAATGTGTTGCGTGAGATCAATTGTAGCGGCGGTCGCCGTCCTGTCAGCTTAACACGAGCCAAGGGGCGCTGTGTGCTGAAGAATGGTTCGATTATTGAGTCGTTCTCCATTGGCACATTCCGTGGCAACCGTGCCAAGCTGTTAATCATAGATGAAGCCCCGGAAGTCAATGCGGCAGACTGGGAAGCTGTGGCACTGCCCGTTCTGAACACAACTCGCGGCGTGGCAATTCAGCACGGCTTCAAGGATCATCCTTCTGCGGTGTGCAGTATCACATCAGCCTGTCTGAAGAGCAACCACTTCTACGATAAGTTTACCGACGCACTCAAGCGAATCGCCGATCCTACCAAACGGAGCGACGGGGTGTTCGCCTGTGCGCTGAACTGGGAATGCTCTGCACGAATCGGGATCACCTCGCGAGAGTGGTTCTTGGATCAGAAAGAGCGTATGACCGAAGAGAAGTGGATGACAGAATATGAGTCCATCTTCCTTGGTGCGGAGTCTGGCAGTCTGTTCCCGTATGAGAAGACACAGAAGTGCCGCACATTAAAAGAAGTGGAAGTGGCAATGCCAGCAGGAAGCAAGGCCGACTACGTAATAGCAATCGATATTGCTGTGTCGGGTGCGACCTCTGCCGACAATACCGCAATCAGTATTATTAAGCTGATCGACGCTGGCGAAGGATTTATCAAGCGCAAGCTGGTTTACATGCGAACTTATCATGGCTACACGTTGACCATGCTGGCAGATGAATTGAGGCGGCTACTGGTGAAGTTCCCGCGAACCATTAAAGTCGTATTCGACCATCATGGTGTGGGCAACGCTTTCCCTCAGTTCCTCTCCGAACCTTGGCTTGACCCAAACACTGGTAAGGAGTACCCGCCACTGGTGCTTGATACAGATCCTTACTCCATTCAGAACGCTGTGCCGCTGTTAAGAGCAATCGATGCAAACAATGCGTTCAACCAGAAGTGTGTGAACGTGACCACCATTGCTCTTGAGAAGGGCACGCTGGAACTGCCAGTTGAGTCGCGGCGCTTGGTTAACGGCAAGATCGCCGATGCTTCAACCGAACGTGTTACCGTATCGAAAGACGGTACGATCATTGAAGAGGGCGAGGACAACCGCCACAAGTTGACCACTGAAGAGATCGCAATCCTGTACGAAGCAGATGCGCTCCAGATCGAGATGGGTAACATTGTGTCGCGGCCTAGCGCAAGCGGTTACCCGATCATTGGCACTGCCAAGTCCACCCAGCATAAAGACCGTTATTCCTCATTGTCTTACGGACTCGCCTTTATTGCGGATCTGGAAGATGAGCGAACCAGAAAATATAGAAGTGGATCGTCAGACGAGTGTATCGTTCTGGTCGATTACATGTAAGAGAGGAGCGTGAACACCGTTGGCAATCTTTCCACGGCTGGCGAGTTTGTTCACAAGAACACCTCAGATCAGCACTGGCACGAATACGACAATGCCTGTACGAATGCCCGATGCACGTAGAGATCTTGGCGTGGTGAGTGACAACGATATCACGTTGACTTTCTCCGAGAACCGGGTCGCACAGGTTGGATAGATCGAAGATACAGATTATGACGCAATCCTCAGAGACAAACAGCACAACATCAACAGGTTGTTTAAGCTGAGTGATTACTACTACGATTATGATTCGATCTACCGTGGCATTCTGCGCGAGGTTTACATACCTTTCGCCTGTGCCGATGATCCGAAGCTTGTGGGCGCTGACGAGGCGACCAAGAAGAAATACATGACGTATTACAAACAGCACAACTTTACGAATTACAGGTTGTCTGTGTTTACTCAGTATTTCAAGTATTCCAATGTGTATTCTTATCTTTTTGATGACGGCAGATTAATTACACTGCCGCCTCATAATATAAGGATTTGTGGCGTGGCAATCGGTGGAGAACCTGTTCTCGAGTACGATGTCATGTCGGTAGTCAACGATCTTGGCTTTGATAGTTTCACCACCGCCAACAATGTGATCGATGATAAAGATCTTTCTGTCAGACTATGTGGTTACCCGCCCGAGATTGCGATGGCTATACGAAACAGTATGCCTTGGGTTCAGCTTGATCCCCGACACACGTTCACATTACAAGAGCCGAAAGAAGAGTGGCAGAAATACTCAGTGCCGATGATTGCTTCCGCTTTGATGCCGCTGGCAAAGAAGCGCAAGATCAGCGACTGGGAAGATGCTAACTTGCGGCTTGGTATGCGGTCTTTCGTTCATGTGCGCTACGGCGACAAGGACGGACAGGTGCTACCGAATAATGAACAGTTGAACGCCATTAAGGAAGGCTTCAAGAAAGCCATGACCGGATCTGCTCTTGTGGTAACAAACACTTGGGCACAGGCAGACTTTATCCAGCCTGACCTTGACGAACTGTTCCATTATGAAAAGTACAACAGTGTGAACCAGCAGATTCTGGCGGCTGGTGGTATTTCTGAGATCATGGTGAGCGGCAATACATCTTCGTCCTCAACCTTCGCAACAGCACAGGTGAGTATGCAGACGGCGGCTATCAGAATCAAGGTTGCCCGTGATCTGTTCTGCAACATGATGAATAAGATCAACAGGCGGCTGAACGAACCGGGTTTCCGGGGTATCGCTCACGGATCACCAGATAAGATCCCTGAGTTTACCTTCCCACCAGTTGACCTGAACGGAAGTAAACAGTTTCAGGAGATCTGCCGCACACTGTATGACAAGGGTGTTGTTAGCCGCGAAACGTTGCTCCAGACTCATGGATTTGATATGAAGCAGGAAGTCGAGCGCAAGAAGGACGAAAAGGCTAACGGCATCGACAAGATTCTTTCTGTTGAGGATACCAGTAGTAATAATACATCTTCTGGCGGCAACGATAGCGAAGCGGAAGCAGAACGTGGCAGACCTACACTTGATGTTTCTGTGCGTCAGAGCGACCCGACCAATTCCCAGACAGGAAGACAACCCAAACCAAGTAACCCTGAAGGATCTCAGGCACAAACTGGATAAAAGGCTTCGCTCAATTATGGGCGAGGCTTTTTAAATATACCGAATACTGGCTAGTCCTCCTAATAGCGCAGTATAAAGGATGAAGTCCAATGGATCAGACGATTCAGACAAACGTGGTTTCTCAAACACTATATTTGCAAGCGTCTGACATATCTGTGACAAGAGATCCAAACAACCCGATGATGGTCATTGACCTTCGTATGATGAGTACGCAACCCAACAACAATGGTGAAGGCGTAACGGAAGCATTTATTGATTCGGTTATTGCCAATGCTGAAATGTTGTGCGGCATTCCGTTGTACGCCGATGTTGATAATCTGACTGCATGGAAGTTTGATCAACTGACACACATGTACGACAAACTGACGCTTACATACGGAACGACAATGATTGGAAGCTTTATCACTTTCAAGAAAGTCAATGATCAGTATGGTGTGAGCCTCTATGGACAAGCACGAATACCCAAGAGGGAAAAGTAGATTTGTGATGCGGTACTTGAACTGTACCGACTTGGAATGCTGAATTTTTCGTGCGAGATCAAATACGTGTATCCGTCTGGTGTGATCCGTGTGGGCGATGTCATGTATATTGACGCGAATCCGCAGAATGTGCTGACCGGAATGTGTGTGGTCACTCATCCTGCGTTTGACGAGGCAACTGCTTTGGATCTTGTCGCGGAGCAGAAAGCAGACGACAAGGAAGTGAGTCAACCAATGGAAAACGAAAACATGCAGACTGTTGCAGAGGAAGTTAAACCTGAAGCGGACAATGCGAACGTTGAAGTAGCAAACGCTGAAACCGAAGTTAACGCGAATGCAGAAACTGTTGAAGCTACCGCTGAAACCGTAGAAGCTACCGCAGAAAATGCGAATGCTGAAAATGCTGAAGTGGCGACTGCTGAAGACATTCCCGTCGTGGAAGAACCCGAACATCAGGAAGAGCCTGAACAGCCCGAGGTTCATGAAGAACCCGACGATGAGGACGAACTTACTCGTGCAATGAATCAGATCAGTGAACAGCAGAATAGGATTTGCGAACTGGAAGCACAGCTTGCAACTCTTAACCAGCTTCAGGCAGAACTTGAAGCCCTCCGTGCTGAAAAGGCCGCTCTCGAGTTGGCTGAACGTGTGGGCAAGGCAAGGCTGTTTGCGGAAAAATCTGGGCTGGATCTCAATTCTGAGAAGGTTGCAGAAGCTGTGAACAGCGCGAACTTTGAACTGCTTGCTGAAATGAATCTCGAAGCCAAGCCCGACGAACAGGTCGGAATGCTGGTTTCCGAAATGACCTTACCGGATGCCAAATTAAACAACCCCGTTTCCGCTATGGTCAAACATGTCATTTATTGATGAGAGGTGGCAATTAATATGTGGGGATATTTCAAGGCTAATAACGGCGCTGTGTATGAAGGCCGTTATGTTGCTAATGCCGAACTTGAAAACGGCATTTTCGTAGAACTGAATGCCAGCGGCAAGGTTATTCCGCTTGCCGCGGCCAATACCAATCTGAAGCTTCAGGTTGTTGAAAAGCGCAAAGAGCATGGTATGTACATGGTCGGCGCTGTTGTGATCGCCGAAGCTGATACTGGCCTGTGGTTCAACCATACCATCTGCACTCTTGATGCGGATCTGCCGGGTGACCGTACCCAGTGGAAGATTCCTGCTGGCGGTTATGTCCGTATGCGTCAGCCGCTGAAGGGTGACGAAATCTACAAGGATGTTACTCAGGCACTGTACGAATCCCTGAACGTCGGCGACATTGTGAACGCTGGCGCTAATGGTGTATTCGTGAAAGCCGCAGGTTAATGAGGTGAAGAGAAATGGAAAATGTGAAGATTGAACGGATTGTCCGCGATGACAATGTCGTAAAGGTACTGGTTGCCCAGTCCAATAACGAAAAGATTGATTCCGAAGTCCGTGCCAACTGGGAAGCTACCATCAAGATGCTGGCTGAGAATCCCAATCCGCACAACCGTTATCTGATGGCACAGCTGATCGGCTATGCTGTGACCGATTATCTCCAGCCGCGCACTGATTTCCTCGACCGGATTGCTGATACCAAGCGTACTGCCGCTGGTGATCATCCTGTCTTCAAGGCTGAACTGGAAGGCGTACATGCTTACATTCAGGCGCTGGATGCTACTACGCCTCGTAGCCGCATGGCCTCCAAGAACGTAATTCTGGACACTGTTGCGGTTTCTGCTCGTCCTGCTGTGAACTATTCCGAACTGATCCGCAATGTGGCAAATCTGCCTAAGATGGTTGTTCGCGCTGGCATTGAAATGGAAAATGCTATGCTGGGCTACATCGGCAACGTTCTCGACTCCCAGTACAATGCAACCGCTATGGCTTCTCCTTACTATGTGAGTGGGGCTGGTGTGAATGCTCAGTTGCTCGATCCCGTTGTCCAGTTCTGGGCAAGAATGGGTGGCGCGACCATCCTTGGCGATATTGCTCAGACTTCTGAACTTGCCGCCCTGACCGGATTCGCCACCGTGAATTCTCCTGCCACTGTGCAGTTCGCTAACGGTATTATCGAAGAGCAGAACATGTTTGGTTTCATCGGACGGTATAAGGGTCAGGATGTTGTGACTCTCGCCAACCCGTATCTGGCTGGCACTGATACTCCCGCCCTGTCCACGAAGAACCTGTACATCCTGCCTCGTGCTGTTGATCCTGAGATGCGGCCTCTGAAGATCCACATTGCTGGCGATGTTGTGTCTATGGAAGGTCAGAACATCGACGACAAGACTTGGGAAGTACGCCTCGATCAGGAATTCGGCGCTGGCATTGTGTACGGCGACCGTCCTTACATGAGCGTGTTCCACGACACCAGAGCGTAAGATTAATCTATGACCTCGATCAAGGGGGAATGGCGAGATGCCAACCCCCTTGGTTTTTTAAGGAGAAAGGAATTCATCATGAGTGAACTGATTCGAGTGAATAACACTACGAACTGTATCATCGGTCTGCCCAAGATGGACGGCACTCAGGTTATTATCCAGCCCCGCTCTTTTACCAGAATGAGCAAGGATGATATTGATTATGCATGTTCTATCTGCGACAGCTTCGCCAAAGGACATGTCCGGGTGGCAGATGTTGCGGTCGAGAAACAGGTAATCGAAGAGCAGAATATCGATGTCAAAGAGAACGCCGCTTTTATGAGCGAAGACGAACTCAAGAAGCATCTGAGGGCAAGCGCCGACAATATTCGCAAGTGGCTGGGTGGCATCCATGATATGGTCGTGATTGCGAACATTTACGAATACGCGAAGAAGCTTGATCTTCCCGCAAGCAAAATGGAAGTCATTGAGAAGGCGGCCCGTATCCAGAAATAAACAGTGGGGATGTGATAGGCATGACAGACCTTATCGTTCTGGCGGGAGAACTTGCCAAGGAAATCGAGTGGCAGACAATCCCCGAAGATATGAGTGTGGATGACCTGACCCCAATGCTGGTTAAGGCCATCAAAGAATTTTATATCATGGCTGGCAAAGCGGATCAGTACGATGACAGCATGGTTGTTTATGATGGGGCTGTGCCTATTGCATTTACTGCGACCTTCAAGCTGGATGAGCAGGAATACATTCTTGCCGCCGCCAAAGTGTTCTTCTTTGAAAAGGTGCAGACAACCGTGAATAACATTGTCAGTTATTCTACTGATGCTATGTCCAGAACCAATGCGGACAAACCGTACAAAAACCTTCAGGATACTATCGCACTACTGAGGGCGCGGAAAATTGAGATCTGGCACAAGATGACCAGATACAACATGGTTTGTCTATAATGGATGAAAGGATTAAGGATCATGCAGAAAGTATACGTCAATGTTGTGGAACATGATCGCGACATGAAGGAAGTGTCGAACGATCTGTATCCTCTGCGCGAGTGGTGCAACATCTTCCGCAACAATTTGTGGACATTGATCACGGATGTCGAAGATGTCATTTATCGAGCCACAAACGGTTCGTCAAAAAATGACTGGACGGATGACACTTGGGCGAAGTACTGTGCCATCAAGCACAAACTGCTGGACAAGGCAGGAGAGATTGAGCGCCTTCCTGATAATCTGCGACTCCGTAACGAGAGTGGTGAGACAGATGGGCAAGGTATTTGCAGTCCGCAGGAGTGAGTAGCCCGACTACGTTACTTCGGCGGCTTCACATATAAGTATCGGCACAAAAGAGGAAGTCGAGGCTAGTGTGACCTATAACCAACAGGCATACAATGGCGACAGATTCCTCGACCCGGAAACCCTGTATTCTGACTGGAAGAACGAACTGCTTGAATATAAACCCGGTGTAAATTATACATTTGAGATGATTCATGACTGGTATAACCGCCAGACTCCGGGGCTTTTCTTTCGCGGTCAGCAAACACCTATTGACTGGAAATCCAAGATCGGCAACTCCGATATGTCCACCAACCTGAAAGTGGAGCGGACACTGGAAATCCACAAGGGTGATTATGTAATCCGCGAAGATGGTGTTGTGTTCCTCTGTAGTTGGAACGTAATGAACCACGCGAATAATCTGGCGACGCAGAGTACAGAGTGCAACAACTACCTGACGTTTACACGGAAGTACGAAGCGCCCACTGACGAGAATGGATTCGTGATTCATAAGACGGGCGTGGATCTGGACAAACGTGGGCGGCTGGTTATTGTGGACAACATCCCGGCAAGCTGGACGCTGTACCAAGGCAGACCTGACTATTCTGCAAGTACTGCCATTCCGGGTATTACGCCGAACGACTTGATTACGGTTTCGCTCCAGTGGAATGACAAGACGAAGCAACTCATGATTGATGATGAGTTTGTTATCCATAAGTTCACATATCGTGCGGTTGATATATCTACTGCCGAGGTGGATATTCATAAGAAACACGGTGTGATTGTTGTGTACGGCAAACGTGTTCAGGGCGGTGTGGTCAATGGCTGAAAGTGTTGTTAATGCCGTGGCAAATAGACTGGCTGGTGCATGTCGGGAAATTCAAAATGAGTTTGCTGAAGAGTTGAAGAAGACTGTACGGATTGCCGCCGACACAATGAACCTTGAACACAGGGCATATACCAATAGTCATGGTGTTGAACGTGTGAAGGAAACTCAGGATTGGGTACGCAGTGTCCAACAAGCAATTGATGATTCCAATAAAACGTTCAAGCCAGAGATGAATGATGCTGTGATTACTATTCGTGCTGGTCTTGGAGATGCTGTTGAGCCATATGTAAAGGAACGTAGTCTTGTAATTCAAGAAGGCAATACTGATGAGGATGGTACGTTGCTCACAAAACCCGGGCAGGAAGTGTGGAATCATGATCTGTCTGGTAGGGAATTGAGCAAGTCCAAGTCTGCACATGATGTTCTTGGTTATATGAAAATCTTGCCAGAAGAAGGACAGTATTATATCGAAGATGCCGCACAGAACATGGAACACAAGGCGAAGGATATTTTACAAAATGCACTGGCTAGTTATATACCACAAGCATTTGCGGCATCGTTAAATAATATGGCTATTCACAGTAGCGTTGATCATAGGAATAATTATGATGCCTCAGACGCATTTACCGATTGGGGTTATGTGCCTGAAGACACGATTGACTGGGATTCGTTTATATAACTAACATATAGGTGATTGCATGTATTCCGAATATGTTGAGAAGAGTCATTCTTGGGACGATAATTGGAATGATGTAATCCGATATGTCCTGTTCAAGGATGACAAGCTTAAAGAATTGATGTGCATTCCAAAAGATTGCGGCATCATGGATTTTGTAGATAAATATTTCATAGAGGATGGAAGTGGCACGGACGTATTGACCGACGAGGCTGTGCGTATCATTTACTATGATGAACCAGCAAGCGGTAATGATCCTCATGTACACCACATGTACAAGACCTTCCTGATCTATGTGAATAAAGATGTATTGCGTACCGCGACGGAAGACCATTTACAAACACGCTATGATCTGATAGCGAACCGCCTCAAGTATCTCTTGTTGGGGCGGCGATATGTCCAGCGGATGCGGTACACGCTGGCAAGAGATACTCATACTCTGTGGACAAAGGCTACGAGTTACCGAGTGGCTCGTATCTCCTTTGCATATACTACTACGATATAATACCTCGTCATTTGTGTAGGAGGCGAATGATGAAGTAATATTATCGTAAGGGAGGAAAAACATTATGGCGATTTATATTCCCAAGTATGAGGGTTATATTGTTGATAACCCTGACTAGGACTTTACTCGTTGTGATGGTGTACACTTCCATTTTGACGAAGTGAACACCGCATCTATCAGTCGTACCAATAACGTCGTTACTATCACTGGTGGTCAGAAGTCTCTGCCGCTGGCTTACATCGAAACTGATAAGACTGTTGAAATTACCTTCGCTTCTTCTCTGTTCACGATGGATATCTTCATGATGGCGAACAACGCTGAAATCGAAGTTGTTGACGCTGGTGTTGATGAAGCCACGCTGGTTCAGGTTGAGACTGGCCCGAAGGTCGTACTGCCGTTCGAGGTTGAAGCTGGATCTGTGTATATTCGCGGACTTGAGGAAACCGAAGAAGAGACTGCCGCAGAAGGCAAGTTCAAGGTTGCCATCACTGCTTCCACTGCTGACACTGCTGGCAAGACCGAGATCACACTCAATGCTTCCGATGTTGCGGTTGGCGATGAGTTCCGTGTGTTCTATACCCGCCGGGTTGTGAATGGCTACGAACTGAACGAGTACACCGACAGCACGATGGCAAAGGGTTCTCTGACTGCTCACTGGCCTCTGTACTCCAGCGGCACGGACTGCTCCGAAGCTACTCTCAAGGGTATGCTCCACTGGCTGTTCTATAAGGTACGTGCTACCGCCGCTCCCGGATTCGACAACAGTTATAAATCTCATGCAACCAACAGCATCACCTTCTCTGTTATCGACCCGAAGCGTGCTGATAAGCGTACCAACCGTATGATTTTTGAACCGTTCGACAACAAGGGCGACATGGTAACCAAGTCCAGCGCCAGCACAGTTGACTGGTAATCAAATACCATAAGGTAATAACTAACCCCCTGTACTTAAAACCTACAGGGGGTTATTTTGGAATAAGGAGATAATTATGGCGGCAAGGAAAAAGGTAAGTGGATCGGCGGCTAACGCGACAGCTAAAGAACTTCCAGAAGTTGAAGAAGTAAAGAAGGAACTTCCCGAAACTGCGAAGACCGATAAGCCGACCCCAAAAAAGACAGAAGAAAAGAAAGAGATGCCTGAAGTCCAGAAGTTCAAGCATCCTGAAAATACAGTATTGTTTGGCAACACACCCATTGAAATCAAGTCCACCAAAGTTGGTTACCAGCGGAGCAATCTTGCGGCCTTCTATCTGGTGCTTGAACAGATCCCGCTCCCAGAACTTTTTGTGACCGAACTTCCCGGCTGGGGCGATGGCGACACCGCACTGTTCAACTGGCTTGTGGCGGTTACCGATGACGAGGAACTTGTAAAGCGCGAGTATAACAATCTCGATACGGATACGATTGAAGAGATTCTCAAGATTTACAAGCGAGTCAACCGCATCGACGAGAAGCGTGAAAATCTAAAAAAACAGGGGAGTCAGAAGGCGGTGCGCTGACACTCGATGAGGCAGTCGCCGTCGTTGCTGTCCACTTGGGTTGCGTAGATGAAGAGAAGATCAATAACATGCACTTTGATTTCTTCGACGACATCTTGACCCACCTTGGACATAAACTTATGTATGAAGCATATGTCAACCTTGTTGGCAACTCCAACTATTCTGTTGAGGACTCCAGCAAGATTGTGCAGGAACAGTATCCGCTTGCTCAGACAAAGAACAAGAAGAATGGCGAAACCCAGCAACAGCTTGCTACCATTTTTGGCGGCGTTGTGAAGTAAGAAGGAGATAGGATTATGGCGATGGAAGAAAAGAACGTTGTGCTTCCGCTTGATAAACTGGAAGAAAAGTATACTGAAACAGTAGACATTTATGATGACAACGGCAATGAGATCAAGGTTCGCACAATGTTGCGGCCTGAAGAGCGTGAACAGTACGCCGTCGAATATTGTGCGCGAACCATTACGGAAGACGACGATATTGGCGAATGCTTCTTCACGAACGAGAAAATGATGCGGACATTGCTCAATGCTCAGTATTATACAAACATCAAGTTTGATATCAACAATGCCGAAGAGTGCGACAAGGTTTATGATTATCTTTGGTCGAGTGGAATCGCAGAACAGATTTGTGCGGTGATCAAGGATGAATCGATATGCATGGAAAATGTTTTTGATGTCCGCACTGTTGTCGTTTCTACATTTATGTCGCGGCATAGTCTGTCTCACAATTTTATGAAGAGTTTTGGTTTTGTGTTTGACAATCCAGATGTTGCGGCACAGCTTGCAGATAAGAGTGGGCTGACTGAACGGATGATCGATGTTATGGAAGTCCTTAATAGCCTTCCTAATAAGAATACCGAAGCGAAAAAGGCGAATGGTGTAAGAGTTGTTGGCACTGCTGGCAATGTTATCGACCTGAAGCCGCGCAAAGTTAATTGATTATGAGGGGGTGTAACAACCCCCTTTTTCTTGTTTTACTAGGGGAGGGATAACCTATGGCTGTTAATGTTGGCGAACTAGTCATTAACTGGAAACCATTACATGATGCGTTAGTTAGTGCAACATCGTTCACCGCAGACCAGATGGACAAAATCAAAGGGTAGATCAGTGGCGTTGATAATGCAATTGCCAATATGGGCAACCAATCTGGTGCGGCAAAGTCTGCCAAAGAAGCGGCTCTTGCTTATGCAGAACTCAAGAAAGTATTTACTGAGTTAAATACATTGTCTGCTCAAGGTGCGAGGCTGAATGAAGAAAGTAATTCACGAGAGTTACAGTCAATACGTCAACGAGCGCAAGAACTGCACAAGATGGGCGAATCTATCAATGAGCATGTCAAGTTGAATGATAGAGAGCTACTGCAAATCGCAGAACTTGTGGCAAAGGGCAAGGCTCGTGCTGATCAGATTAAGGCACATGTGGCAGATCAGAAGGCCGCAACCGAAGCTTCCAAAAGGCAAGTCGAACAATATCAGCAGTTGTTGAGTCTCCAGAAGCAAATCAACTCATATGAATTACAGGCCGCAAAACTTGATCCATCAAAAGATGCAAATTCTATTGTGGCCTTACATGCACAGGCAGATGCTTTACGTGCGGAGTATGAGCAGAGATCCCGGAACATCACTCTGACTGAAACACAGCGCAATGCACTTGAACAGCTGAACAGAACATATGAGCAGGAGGCCGCATTAGTCAGGGCTAAGAAAGCCGACACAACTGCTACACAAGCTGAGATCGACAATCAGAGGCGGCTTAACGAACTATACAGACAGCGGCTTGAATACTTTAAGAAAATGTCATCCGCAGATGCTGTTGGACATTCCGAATCTTCGAGTGAAGAAAAACGTTCTGCGGCTATTGAACAGTCTTATCATTATGCACAACAGTTGAGGGGTGTAGAAGCCGAGATTAATGCGCTTGTTGATGCTGGCGCTGATAATACTCAACTGGAAGCTGACTATATTCGCAAGTCAGGCGATTATGCCACAGATCTCAGGGGTAAGTTTGCCGACGCGAATTCTGAACTGACGGTCACCACCACGCTGGCTGACAAGATTCTTACGTCATTGGTGCAGATTGGTGTTCATGCCGCCCAAAATCTTCTGCGAAAAATGTGGCAGGAAGCAACCCAATATGCTAACGAATACTATGACCAGATGAACGAAATTCGTGTGGTTACTGGTATGAATCAGCAAGCCGCAGACGAACTGGCTGTCAAATACCGCGATATGGCTCGTGAGATGAATGTTAGTAGCAAAGAGATTGCTGAAGCGGCAATTACATTCTATCGTCAGGGCTTGAGTGATGATGAAGTTGACGACAGACTTAAATGGGTAACAGAGTTCGCAAAGGTTACCAAGATGAATTTTGACGAAGCTTCAGAACTTTTGACCGCAACATTGAACGGTTATTCAGGTTATGTTGACGACGCGACAGGACAGGTTGGACTCAATATAGAACATGTCACAGATACGTTCATCGCAATGGGAAACGCCGCCGCAACGAGTGGTGCTGAAATGGCAACCGCAATGCAGAAGGTTGCGAGTGTTGCATCTGATGCTGGTGTGTCGTTTGAGCAATTGTCTTCTTGGATTGCTACCTTGTCTGAACGTACTCGTCTTGCTCCTGAATCTATCGGTACTGCGCTAAACACAATTCTGGCACGTATGCGTCAGATTAAGCAGACTGGTTTTAACAGTGAAGACGAAACCAAACTGAATGATGTTACAAAAGCACTTGCCACACAGGGTATTGCTCTGATGGATGCGAATGGCAAGTGGCGTAAGATGGGCCAAGTATTTAACGAGATCGGTGAAAAGTGGGCAGACATGGATAGCAAGACCCGATCCTATCTGGCTACAGTTATGGCTGGTACTCGTGGACAGAACTTCTTTATCGGCCTGATGGAAGATTTGTCCAAGACGGCTGAAAGTGTAGATGGAGTTTCTCGCGCACTGACACTATATCAAATCGCAATGGAGAGTGCCAATACTACAACTGAATCTTTCGCGGTCTGGCAGGAATCAGTTACGGCGGCACAAGGCAGACTTCAGGCTTCGTTGGAAAAACTATATAGTGCCTTCCACATTCCCGAAATTACTAAAGGATTGCTTGATCTTGCTACCGATTTCCTCGATGTGACCAGTGCGGTTGGTGGACTAAATATCGCGCTTCCGGTTCTTATTGGCCTGATTGGATCTTTGGTAACTTTCCTGAATGCTCACAAATCCTTCAACTTATTCGACACAATTATTAACTTCGCCACAGGCCATCCGTATGCAATGATTGCGGCTGGTGTGGGAGCGATGATTGCGCTGTTCTCTTCTTTGATCGGAATGGTTGGCGGTGCTGAAACAGAAATTGCTGACCGTAGTAAAGATATTGATCAGTCTCTGTCTGATATTAAAAATAGTATTAGTGATACAAGAGAAGAACAGGAAAAATTTGCACAGAAAAATGACGCTATTGTCGCGCTTCGCGATGAGTACGAAGAACTTTCCAAGAAAACAGACAAGACCGCAGAGGATCAGAAAAAGCTGAACGAAATTTATGCGGCTCTTGAAGGATTAGTTCCCGGTATTACCAGCGGTGTGCAGAACATTGGTGATAAGTATAGCTACCAGAAAGATATGGTAGATAAACTGAACGAAGCACTTGCTGAAAATCTACGACTACAAAAAGAGGCATCGAAACGATCCGCTTATGAAACCTTGAATACCATCGACGCAACCGCCAGTAAGATCAGGCGGCAGGAAGATCAAATTCCCACTGCTCATGGACGTTATTATACCGACATGAACAAGTTCGTCGATAACTATGCGGCGGCACTACAGGAAGCATACGGCGAGGATATTCTTGAACGGTTCAGGAGAGGTACTGATATTGATGCTTTCTCAAAGATCTTTAAGGAGTATGATCTTTGGACAAGTGGCAATATGGCTTTCAATTATGGCGGCACATTTGATCAGTGGATTAAAGACAATGCACATCATGAAGCCATTAACAATCAGGATTATTGGAATAACAGCAATATCTCTTATGCTCAAGAAGAATACATGCAGACCGTATCTGATCTTGCTAATCTGGAGCGGCAGAAGGAAGATCTGAAAGGCCAAGTGCGCGATATATTCAGCAACTTCCTTGATCTGGATAACGTTCCACAGTGGTTAGCAGAAGGATACAAACAGCAGTATCAGAGTGTAATTGATGGATTTGATTACACACTTGATAGCGGCCTGAAAGCAAGGGCGCGACAGGCGATTGATGCTGTTACGCAGATCAGCCAGAATGCCCAGAACGCATATGCTGATGCAGGATATCTCCAGCGTGACCGTTGGCAGATGGTTGACGAAGCTTACAAGAAAGCCACCGCCGAAGGGGCAACTCAGGCAGATGTCGATGAGTACAACCGGATCGCACAGGATTATAGCGAGATCTACGGGATTGCTGTGGCGAAGGTTGCCGATATTGTCGATCAGGCAGTACAGGATGGCGAAGGCGCGATTAACGGTGCGAACCCGGACGAGGAATCAAGTCCTGCAAAATCTCTGGCGGCTCGTGCTAAGAGTGGCGACATCCTCAAGGGCTATAGCGACATCTTTGATAATCGTGATACTATTGGCGGCAACCAGAATATCATTGAATTGTATCCGTTGATGGAAGGTCAGAAAGCTGATTTTGCTACACTGGTCAAGGCATGGGAAGCATACAAGAATATCAAAGAAGATGCCCTGTCTGGTAGCGAACTCGAAGAAGCTTATAAGACACTATCTACTGTTACCGGACTTGATGCGGACAATCTCAAGAATAATCTTGAACCAGCGCTGGATGTTTTGGTTGCAAAATATAATCAGACTGTTGATTCTGTTGAGGCACTGAACGATGCGTTTACCGCCTCCGAAGATTACGATCAAAATAGTCTTGTAGCTGAGTTCATCGACGACATGAATGATCTGCTGGATAATGCGGAGTTCTATACTATCGCAGAAAAACACAACGCAGAACTTCAGGATCAGACAAGTGAGATTCTTAGTTACCTGAATGTCTTTACTGATAAGTTTGCGGTCGATACAGAAGATGTCGAAGATGCATGGCGTATCATGAACGAAGCATTACAGGATCGTTCTGGTGCGGAGGCTTTGATTCGTGCTTTCGGCTCAATGGATGAAGAAACACTCAAGACATTCAAGTCCATGACTGGTATTACGGATGACTGGATCAAGGGGCTTGAAGTTTCTTTCAAACATGGCGAAGTAAACTTTGACGAGTTCATCAAGCAGATGAATGAGTACCGCCTCGAACTGTATGGCAAGATGGGTTCTGATAATAAGTCTCTTGCCGAAGCTTTTACGCTGAGTCTCGATCCGAAGAAAGAAGTAGAATATACGGCGGCATTTGAGAAGATCCGTCAGGACTACAACAAGATCATCGAGGCGGCAAAGGCATATCAGGAACTCACCGCGCCAGATCATCTTGCAAATAAGGAAGCGGACGAAGCACGGTACAAAACAATTGCCGATGCTCTTGGACTGGATAAGGAATATGTAGAACAGCATCTTGATGAAGTCTTTGGCTTAATTGGTCTGAAGGTTGACGGAGCAAAAGAAAAGCTTACCGAATTCTCAGAAATAGTTAACTCGATTGCCCCGGATAGCGCAACACTTGGAGATCTGCAAGTACTGATCGACCAATTCGAGGAACTGTCTGGTATTTCGTTTGGTGATGCGGTTAAGACTCAGTCGCAGAATTATGGTGGTCTTAATAACCTTTCCACCCTGATGACGGCAACCGCGAACAATACCACAGGTAAGGCCAATGTGGACTTCTTCGGAGAATTCGCTGAAAGTCTTGGTTCTCGTGAAGGTGTGGCGGCTGTGCTTGAGGTTTATGATAACTTCACAAAAGAACAGCAGAAAACCTTCTTGAGCGCGACCGGATTGACCGAAGATTTTATCCGTAAGCTTCAGGTGCTTTGGGTACAGGGCGCGACAGATTTCTCGACTGCCATAGCGGACGTTCATAATGCAGAGGCCGAGGCACTAAATGATGCTGGCGAATTTGTCGATGAATTATATGCACTCTTTGAACACCGCAACGATGAGATTGGTAGCTTCATGCCGCTACAAATGGATGCGGAAGCTGGGGCGGCAAAACTTGGAAGACTGTATGATGCATGGAAACTGATTTCAGAAGCACAGGGCGATGGTATTGCTTCTGCCAAGGAATTACAGGAAGCGCAAAAACTTCTTGCATCTGAATTTAAAATCGATACCGAAGATGTTGAAGGTAATCTCGATGGCATTTATACGATGCTTATCGAAAAGCTGAACGCATGGCTCGAGTCGATTGATATGATGCGTGAATATCTTGGCGAGGATCATCCGCTGGTTGTGTGGCTTGATCAGCTTCAGGAAAAGATTAATAATTACGACTTCAGTACTGTATCCACCCAGATGAGTCAGGGTGTTGAGGACGCAACCAAACGTATGGGTACTGCGCTCAATACTGTCAACCAGCAGTGGGTAAACTCTGGTCGTGTGGCAATTAATTCTTATCAGCAGATTATCGAAGCCATGAAGTCGCCAGAAGAAGCCCGTGGGTTGGTTAAGGCTTATGATGAACTTGATGAAGCAACGCAGAAATCTTTGAAGAGTGCTGGTGTTATTACCGACGATTTTATCGAAGATCTGCGTAAGGCATTACAAGATGGCGAAGAGGATTTATCAAGATTTGCCAAGCAGATTGCCCAGATGGATTTGAATAAGCTTGGTGCAAGTGGGCAGATTATCAAACAGTATGCGACAGCTTTCAGTGCGGCTGGTGAAGATCAGGGTACATTCACCGAAGCGATGGCGAAGATGATTGACCAGTCCGACAAGTTAAGACGAGCATATGAAGCTTTGGATTATGTCACTGAGAATGCCGGGGCTGATACCAAGGAAATGACCAGTGCATATTCGCTTCTGGCATCCGTAACTGGTATGACTGCCGATTCTGTCAGGAATAACCTTGACACTGCGCTTCAAATTCTGAACGGGCAGACCGAACAAGTCCGAGCATCCATCCAAGTCTTAACACAGGCTTTGGTAAATATGGCTGGTACAAGATTTGACCCGTCATCGTTTACAAACGGTTTTGTCAGAATGAAATCCACAGCCAACGAGGCAGAAGTCGCGCTTGCTAATCTGATTAATAAAGCCCTGTCTTTAAATGGTATGAGGATCGGTGTTGATGCTGGTGGACTGGTAACCGTGAATGGTGGTGAAGGCGGTGGTGGTAGCGCGACTAGTAGGTTAACAGGTCTTGCCGCAAAAGCCGCATCGGCAACAAGTAGTAAGAAAAATAATAACGCAACAGCGACAACTACTGGTAAGAGAGGTGGCGGTGGAGGCGGTGGCACTAAAAAGACCGCCGAAGAAATCGCCGCTGAAGAAGCACAGAAAGCCGAAGAGGCCGCAAGTAGGAGACAAAAACTCTTTCTTGATAGTATCGACAATGAGATCGATGCCATTAAAGATCTGCTCGACCGACTTGGTATTATTGAAAAATCTTGGGCTGACGAAGGTTATCTCACTGGCGTAATCAATACTCTGACCGAAGAAAACAAGTGGCTGGCAAAACAGTCTGAGGTTTATCAGAGCAATATGGATCAACTCAGATCCAAGATTGACGAAACCAAAGCCGAACTCGCCAGCACAGATGCGAACAGCGAAGTCTATGATTCCGTTGCATCTCGTCTGAGCGAACTTGAAAAGAAGTACGCCGACTATAACAAAGCCATTCTTCAGAACACCGCCCAGATCAAGGCCAACGAAAAGGCCATCAAGGAATACCGCAAACAGATCTGGCAGATGGAAAGCGATCTGCGCGACACCATCAATGCGGCAATCGAAGACCGGAAAGCACGCGAGAAAGAAGCGTTTGAAGCATCGCGTGAGGTGGAAGAGAAGATCCTCGAAGTGGTCATGAAGCGTTATGAGAAAGAGCGCGACGAGATCCTTGAAACCACCAACACCCGTATCAAGGCACTGAACAAAGAATCTTCCGAACTGACCAACCAGTTGAACAAGCGTAAACAGCTTGCGGAACAGGAAGACAAGGCGATGCGACTGTCTAACTTACAGGCACAGTATGCTCGTATTTCTGCTGACCCGACCCGCGCCAAGGATGCCCAGAAGATTGCCAAAGAGATTGCGGAACTTCAGGAAGAGATGGCTTGGGATGCGGCTGAACAGGAAGTTGAAGCCCAGCAGGAAGCTATTACCGAAAAGGTCGAATCTCTTGAAGACTACGCAAGCTACATCG
>Ga0247608_10002006_pt1 | contig 26653 bp, 21 predicted proteins | sample 176DNAGHGlowgp2_FD_193490 | JGI IMG/M metagenome (GOLD analysis project Ga0247608, IMG submission 193490) | Sheep rumen microbial communities from Palmerston North, Manawatu-Wanganui, New Zealand - 1766 DNA GHGlow gp2 | ecosystem: Host-associated > Mammals > Digestive system > Stomach > Rumen ... | reverse complement strand
TGATTTTGATAGCCGTATCTGCGCTGATACTGAGCAGTTGCGGTAGTAAGAAAGAACTGGTGGCATGTCAGGAAACCAACAAATCTCTCACGGAGAGCCTTCAGGCTGCCAAGGAAGATCTGGCTGCTAAGAATGCCCGTATTACGAGCCTTGAGGAGCAGCAGCGTGGCTTGCAGCAGATGCTGAAGGCTGCCGAGAATAAGTACGATAAACTGCAGGCAGCCCTCGACAAGAGTCTGTCGAACGCTTCGCAGAACAACGTTTCCATCGAAAAGCTCGTCGATCAGATTAATGAGTCAAACCAGTACATCCGTCACTTGGTGGAGGTGAAGTCGAAGAGCGACTCTTTGAACATGGTGCTCACCAACAACCTGACCCGTTCGCTGACGCAGGATGAGATGAAGGAGGTTGACGTGCAGGTACTGAAGGGCGTGGTCTATATCTCACTGGCCGACAATATGCTTTACAAGAGCGGCTCGTATGAGATCAATGCCCGTGCAGCGCAGACCCTCTCGAAGATTGCCAAGATCATCAAGGACTACAAGGATTACGACGTGCTCATCGAGGGTAATACCGACAATGTGCCCATCTCCAAGACCAACATCCGCAACAACTGGGACCTCTCGGCTCTGCGTGCATCGAGTGTGGTACAGGCTCTGCAGAACGACTATGGTGTAGATCCTAAGCGTCTGACAGCTGGTGGTCGTGGTGAGTACAATCCCATTGCATCAAACGATACCGAGGTCGGTAAGCAGCGCAACCGCCGTACTCAGATTATCATCACGCCGAAACTCGATCAGTTCATGGATCTGATCGACAAGGCGCCTGACGCTGAGTAAGCGATGAGAAGATACGTTCTCTCCGTCTTCCTACTGATAGCCGTAGTAGTCTCTGCACAGAACGTGCAGAAGGGCGACTATGGCTATCTGTATTGTCACATGAGCGATCGTGGACAATGGACAGCCTTTGCCCTGAGTCGTGACGGCTATCATTACGAGGATGTCCTTGGTGGCGGTCCTGTAATGGACCCCAAGGAACATGCCCGTATCGAAGGTGGTCAGCGCGATGCCTATATTACCCGCAGCTGGGACGGCAAAGGCTATGTGATGGTGACGACGGACATGAACAACGGTATGACCAAAGCCCTGGGCAAGAAGAGCGATTGGGACAATTATGGCATCGATCTGCTCAAGAGCGATGACCTCATCCACTGGACCAGTCTCTCCTTTGACTACCGGAAGGGAGATGCTATCTTCTGCGATCCGCAGTCGCCGAGTCCCTATAAGGACTGGAGCACCATCAACCGTGTGTGGGCTCCGCAGATATTCTGGGATCCTCACTATGTCTGGCCTGATGGCGACAAAGGTGGATACATGATTTATTACTCCATGTGGAATCGCGACGAGGAAGGCTATGACCGGATGTATTATTCGTATGCCGACAAGTCGTTTACCAAGCTGACAAAGCCCCGGATCCTCTTCGATTGGGGCTATGCCACGATCGATGCCGACATCAACTATCTGGAAAGCGATGGCCTCTACCACATGCTTATCAAGAAGGAGGGCGGAAAGCCTGGCATCTATACGGCTACCTCGGAGCATCTGACCTACGGATGGGGTGAGCCGGTGGAGGATGACTATGTGAGCTTTGAAGGAAAGAAGAAGTGCGAAGGGTCGAGCGCCTTCCAGCTCATCGGCGATGATACCTGGCGCGTGGCCTATATCGAGTATTCCTCCAAGCCTCGTCACTATCGTATCTGCAAGGCCGACAAGTATCTGCGCAATTTCTCTGATCCTGTGGATATAGAAGGTGTGACGGGACCCCAGCACGGCTCTTTCATGCGACTGACAAAAGAAGAATACAAACGTCTGCAGAAATGGGGATCGGCCCCTGTCATCCATCGTCTCGAGGCGGAGGTCATCGACGGTGCCGTGCTGCATACCAATCGCTATCTGGAAGGCTATAACCCTGAGGTGCGCACAATGAACCAGTATTTCACCACCCGTCTGAAGTATTCCTTCATGCCTTCACCTGATTCTGAACAGGCTCATATCTATAAAGGGGCTTATCAGGGTGCGGGTCTGGGCTATCATCATCTGAACAGTCAGATAGGCAATCCCGTTTCGGCCTATCTCTTTCAGGGAGCTACCATTAAGACGCTCTCGCCCAGACTCGCCCTCAACTACGAATGGGACTTCGGCGTGGCTTATGGCTGGCATTCCTATAACGAGACAGAACGGGTGTCGAATCATGTCATCGGTTCAAAGCTGACGGCCTACATGGACTTCGGCGTCTATCTGCGTTGGATGCTCTCCCGCCAGTTTGACCTGAACATCGGACTCACGGCTTCTCATTTCAGCAATGGCAATACGTCGATGCCCAATGCCGGATTGAATGTGGCGTCAGCGAAATTGTCGCTGGCCTATTATATCAACCGGCCCGAGGAAATGCCTGCAGACCGGCCTTTGCCGTTTTTCCAGAAGCATTGGAGCACCGATGTGGTGGTGTTCGGCGGTTGGAAGAAACGAGGTGCAGAAACAGCTCTCGGATCGTATGCCCTGTCAGGTACATACGGCGTCGTGGGTGTCAATGTGAATCCGATGTACAACCTCAACCATTGGTTGAACGTCGGTGCCTCCTTGGATTTGTATTATGACCATAGTGCCAATCTCAAGACAGATGATACGCCAGTGCCCACACCTGCTGCGGATGCCGAAGGAGAGACAGAGTCGGAGTCTGAGCAGAAGGAGGAGGCCGTGGTTTCCAATGAAGACCGTCTTCGTGCCCCGTCATGGTACCGCCAGGTGACGGCAGGTCTCTCTCTGCGTGCAGAATATGTGATGCCGTATTTCACGATTAACTTTGGTATCGGACATAACTTTATCAATGCGGGCAGTCCCCATTTCAAGGGTTTTTATGAAATCTTAGCCTTGAAAATCGCCCTTTCCCAGAAAATGTTCCTTCATGTTGGCTATAGCCTTTATGATTTCCAGTACCCTAACAACCTGATGTTAGGCGTTGGCTACCGCTTTGGAGCCCGAAGGAAATAGTTTCAATTGACGTGTGTCAAAAATACACTTATTCTCCACATATTATGGCCTGAAAGTTTGTTTGTGTGCGAACACAATCGTAACTTTGCACCCGAATTAAGAAATCAGGATAACCATTAAAAAAAAGAATTTGTAGTATGATTATTTTAAATTTTGTAGCCATTAAGATTGCATCAGTGGTCAAATCAAAAGCAGTTGCCCTGATCAATAAGTAAAAAAAGCAGTTACTTTTAAGTATGAAACAAAAGCAAAAACAATTGTGACATACTTAAAAAGTCGTGCGACAGATTTTTATTACCTTTGCGGTCATAAATATTCTGTCAAGCATGAAAAGGTTTTTAATTTACCTACTCGCCATTGTGGTGACCCTTGGCTCGCAAGCTGCCGAGCCTTTTGTCGTTTTCCAAGCATCAGCAGAGGCTCTCTCCCTGCAAGGTGCAAGTGTTTCTTTCGATAGCCGCGAGCACAGTTGTGTCCAGAGGGCTGTCGCCAACCTTCAGAAGGACTTTGAGAAGGTCACCCGAAAGCAGCTCCCTGTTTCGGAGAACGCCCGGATCCTCGTGGGTACGGTCGGTGTGAACAAACAGATCGATCAATGGGTGAAGAAAGGCGTACTCAAAGACCTGAAAGGCAAGACGGAGAAATACATCATCAAGACCATCGGTGACCAGCTCGTCATTGCAGGTAGCGACAAGCGTGGCACCGTGTACGGCATCTACGAGCTGACCCAGCAGATGGGCGTTTCACCCTGGTATTACTGGGCCGACGTTCCCATCGAACAACACGAAGCATTATATATAAGGAAAGGTGAATATACCGACGGCGAACCGGCTGTGCGTTTCCGTGGTATCTTCCTCAACGATGAGGCTCCATGTCTGACCTCCTGGGTCAAGAACACCTTCGGCACCGATTACGGCGACCACCGTTTCTATGAGCAGGTCTTCGAACTCATTCTCCGTCTGAAGGGTAATTTCCTCTGGCCTGCCATGTGGGGATGGGCTTTCTATGCCGACGATCCTGAGAACTCGAAGGTGGCCGACGAGATGGGTGTCATCATGGGCACTTCCCATCACGAGCCGATGGCCCGTAACCATCAGGAGTATGCCCGCCGTCGCAGTGACTGGGGAGCCTGGAACTATCAGACCAACAAAGACAACCTCGACCGTTTCTTCCGCGAGGGTATCGAGCGCATGAAGGGCACCGACGACATCGTCACCATCGGTATGCGTGGTGATGGCGATGAGGCCATGAGCGAGACCGCCGATACAAAGCTGATGGAACGTATCATCGACAACCAGCGCCGGATTATCAAGGAGGTGACGGGCAAACCTGCCGAGAAGACCACTCAGGTGTGGGCTTTGTATAAAGAGGTGCAGGACTATTACGATGCCGGACTCCGTGTGCCCGACGATGTGATGATTCTCATCAGCGACGACAACTGGGGTGATATCCGTCGTGTGCCTACTGCTGCCGAGCGTAGCCGTAAGGGAGGGTGGGGCATCTATTACCATGTAGACTACGTGGGTGCGCCCCGCAACACCAAGTGGCTCAATGTCACCCAGACGCAGCAGATGTTCGAACAGCTGTCGCTGGCCTACGATTTCGGCATCCAGCGCATGTGGATCCTCAATGTCGGCGACCTCAAGCCGATGGAGTACCCCATCCAGTTGTTCATGGACATGGCCTGGAATCCGAAAAACTATACCGTCCAGACCGTCACCGACCACACCCGCAGCTTCTTCCAGAGTGTTCTCTGTGGCTCTGTCGCCGATGAGGCAGCTGATATCTACAACCGCAACTGCCAGTACATGGCCCGCGTCACACCCGAGATGCTCGATGCGCGTACCTATAATATTGAGACAGGCGAGTGGCGACAGGTGGCCGACGACTACCAGCGCCTGGAACTGCGTGCCCTGCGCCTCTATGACCAGGTGCCTGCAGAGGCCCGCGACTTCTACCGTCAGCTGGTACTCTTCCCCGTGCAGGCTATGGCCAACCTCTACGATATGTACTACGCGCAGGCCATGAACCAGCATCTGGCCGCCAGCAAGAACCCCGATGCCAATATCTGGGCCGCCAAGGTAAAAGACTGTTTCCGTCGCGATTCGTTGCTCTGTGCGGCTTATAATACCGATATCGCCGGTGGTAAGTGGAAGGGCATGATGACGCAGAAGCACATCGGCTACCGCTCTTGGAACGATAATTTCCGTGCCGACATGTTGCCCCGAACGGCTTCTGTGGATGATAGTTCTGCCGGTGGCTATACCTTTGCCCCCAGCAATGGCTATGTGGCTATGGAGGCCGAGCACTATTACAGCGCCACAGCATCCGAAGGCACCCAGTGGACTGTCTATCCCTATTACGGCCGCACCCGTAGTGCCGTTGCCCTGACACCCTACACCTCAGCCGTAGGCAACGCCTCACTCACCTACCGTTTTGCGCTGCCATCCAACCCCCACCCCCCAACACCCAACACCCTGAAGATCCACATCATTACGAAGTCTACGCTCGATTTCCTGGATGCCGGTGGTTTCGAGTATGCCGTCAGCCTCGATGGAGGTGAGGCAAAGGTGGTCAATTTCAACAAGACGTTGGTAGATCGTCAGCCCTATATGTATTCAGACTATTATCCGGCTGTTGCCCGTCGTGTGGTGGAGAAGGTCATTGAATTGCCTGTCACTCAGAATGCCGAAGTGCATAGTCTGACCTTGCAGCCCAAGCATCCCGGTATTGTCTTCGAGAAGATCATTGTCGATGCCGGCGGCTATCAGTCGCAATACCTCTTCGGACAGGAATCACCCTGCAAACGATAGTCATTTTTGAAGGTAAAAAGGTAAAAAGGTAAAAAAGTAAAGCCACATCCCTCATTTTTTACCTTTTTACCTTTTTACTTTTTTACTTTTTTATTATCTTTGCATCCGAAAAGATGATTGATAGCGTTATGAGAATGATGAAAAAACTCCTTATCGCCGTTCTGCTGATGCAGGTATCGGCTTCGGCAATGGCACAGGACAAGACATTGTTGATTTCTGAGTCCGGACTTCCCTACACCGCTCAGACCTGGTTTGCCTACGGTTCAGAAAGCATCGACCAGAAAGACATCGTGGGTTGCTGGGATCAGGGCAAGCGTATTGTGACAGCTGCCTATACCGGCGAGGGATGGTTTGTCATCATGGCCGGCAACACCGGCTATTCCATGCAGACCTATCTCGTCAGCGACCAATGGCCTGAGGAGTGGATTGCCAAGAAGACGCAGGAGGGCTACGCCATCACCTCCATGTCGCGCAGCAATAGTCAGTGGCTGGTGGTACTCTCTCAGGGCAGTGGCATCAGTCGTCAGATTGTCTGGCAGAACACTTGGGACAACCTCGCTCCTTGGATTGCCGAGCAGAAAAACGATGGCTACAGCATTACCGACCTCGCCTTCGACGGCAAGCAGTGGATGGTGGTGATGAGCCAGAACTCCAAGTTCGTGTCGCAGGGCTATTTCACCTCAGAGACTACCAACGACATGATGCGCAGTATCCAGTCGGAGGTATGGAATAAGGGCTTCAATCTGCACCAGGTGGCCTACGGCGATGGTAAGTATATTGTCACCTTCGGCAACTACGCCCGTGGCGATGAGCGCTTCCAGAATCTTCAGGTCAATCCTGACGATCCTAAGGATTACATCCGCCAACAATGGGAGAAGGGCATCTGCATCGCCTATATCGGCGGTGGCCTTGTTACGCCCAAGAAACGCAAATGATGGGTGCTATAATAATAAGGTAGATAGCTACAAGACTAGCCGGAAGTTGATCACTTCCGTTTTTTTTGCCATTACCAAACTTTAGCAACTGAAACACTTGAAGAAAAGCGGGTGTGTACCTGCCGAAACTTAGCACTACGGTGACTGTGGTTTGATAGGGAGGCGTATACTAAAAAGTGCCATAAGTCATTGTCTTACAGCACTTTGCTTTGTTTTGAAACCCGCACATTGTGGTACAAATTGTACCCAGAGCCGGGGTCGAAAGTGTTAAAATCAAGGAAATCGACTAAAATTTTATATTCTTCAAAATCCTTCGAAACTCTTTAATTATCAGTAAATTAGGTTGTTTTGAGAGAAGATCTTCATTTTGTGCCATTTCACTCACTTTTGTATTTGGTGGGGAAAATGTGGGGAAAATTTTTGGTGGTGTGAAGAATTCGTTGTACCTTTGTACCCAAAAATCTTAAAATTCAATAGATATGAAGGCAACATTGATTGTAAAAAAGGCGGCTAAGCGCAACGATACAGAGTCGTTGGCAACAGTATATGTACGTGTTAGAGATGGCAGAAGACTCGACTGCACAGTTTCTACTAAGTTGGAGGTTAACCCTAACCAGTGGGATAATACCAAGGGCCATTTGAAAGATCGTATAGTTATTGATAAGGATGAGAAGGCAAAGATTGATGGTGCCGCTAATGATATTGTGACTTTTATCAATAAAGAGTATGCGGAGGCAACAGAACTGATTGATAAGGATTGGGTGGAGACGACTTTGGATAAGTTCTATAACCCCGACAAGTATAAAGCGCCAGAAGAGAACAAGAACTTAGAGGTTATCCCAATGTATGAGTACTATCTTGAAATGCATCCTTTGTCAGAAGTCCGCAAGAAGAACAATAAAGTGATCATCCGGGCCCTGAAACGATACGAATTATATATCCGAAAGACAAAACGTGGCCAGAAGGAGTTTACGTTGATGTTGAACGATGTTACTGCAGACACCCTTCACAGCATCTGGAATTATTTCAAGGAGGAACATACGTTAACTGAAAAATATGAAGATATCTTTGAGGAAGTTCCAGAGACAAGAAAACCTAAGCCTCGTGGAGAGAATACTTTGATAGACTATTTCTGCAAGATTCGCACATTCTTTATATGGTGCTATGACAATGACTTTACCAAAAACAAGCCGTTTGAAAAGTTCCATATCGACGAGCCTGTTTATGGTACCCCGATCTATATTACTTTAGAGGAACGAGACCAGATAATGAATTGCGACCTATCTGACGAACCAAGATTAGCTTTTCACAGAGATTTGTTCCTATTTCATACTTGTATAGGTTGTCGTGTTAGCGATCTGTGGAAAATGACTAAGGAGAGTGTGACGGGAAACGTCGTTGAGTATATCGCAGGAAAAGGAATCAATGGTGACCCTAAGACTATCCGTGTCCCATTGAACAAAATAGGTATATCCATTCTTGAAAAGTACAAGGATTACAAAGGGCCGTCTCTTTTCCCGTTCCATTTCCAGCAGGATTACAATGAGGACTTGAAAGTGATATTCAAGAGGGCTGGCGTTGATCGCATGGTGACCATTTTGAATCCAACAACTCGTAAAGAGGAACATGTGCCCATCTGCGAAGTGGTTGCGAGTCACATGGCCAGACGTACATTCATTGGAAACATGTACAAAAAAGTGAAGGACAAGAGTATGGTTGGTATGTTATCTGGTCACAAGTCCGATAGCAAGGCATTTGACCGTTATTGGACTCCAGATGATGATACGCGCCAGAGTCTTGTTGACCTCTTGGTGTAGGTTAATATATATAATAAGGTGTAATTCTTTTGAATTATTTTTGTAACTTTGCACCCAAATGAAGACAATTGAAGAAATAAGAAACGGAAAGGAAGGTCAGACGTTTGACCTGAAGAGTATACAGATCGATCCGAAAGCACTGGCAATTCCCATCGTAGCAATGGCCAATGCCGATGGTGGCATGTTGGCAATTGGTATTTCTGACAAGACAAGAAAGATAGAAGGTGTGAACCAACATACTGCTAAGTTGAATGAGTTGCTTCGTGTGCCGTTTGACTTTTGCAATCCGTCTATTCCGGTAGCATGTCGCTATATGGACTGCACTGACGATGAAGGCAATCCCAATCGTATTCTGCTGATGGATATTCCCGCCAGTCAGTTCCTTCACACGAATCAGGCTGACGAAGCCTATATCCGTGTGGGCGACAAGAGCCGTAAACTGACATTCGAAGAGCGGATGCAACTGATGTACGACAAAGGTGAACGCTCTTACGAAGATACGGCTGTCTATGGCGCAACTATTGATGATATCGATATGGATGCCGTTGCTGAATATGCCAAACTGGTAGGTTACGGGAAGTCACCGCTTGAATACCTGCGAGAGAACAATGGCTTTGTAACGACCAACAAGAAGGGTGAGGAAGATGTCAGTGTTGCCTGCATCCTGCTTTTCGGCAAGAATCCTCAGAAGTTCTTCCCTCGTAGTCGTACTCGTTTCATTCGTTACGAAGGTGTTGACGAGAAAGTTGGTGCTGAGATGAATGTCATCAAGGATGTCATCTTTGAGGGAACCATCCTGAACCAAGTCAGGAAAACGATAGAGTTCATTGAGACCCAGGTACGTGAGCACACCTTCTTGGGACAGCACGGACAATTTGTAACCCGTCGTGACTATCCAGAATTCGTCATACAAGAGATGGTGGTTAATGCCTGTTGTCACAGAGCCCACAATATCAAGGGAACAGAGATTCAGATCAAGATGTTTGATGACCGACTTGTATTTGAGTCGCCAGGCAAGTTGCCAGGACAGGTGAAGCCAAGCAATATCCGCAACACCCACTTCTCTCGCAATCCGAAGATCGCTGCTTTCCTGAAAGCTTATCACTACGTGAAGGAATTTGGCGAGGGTATGGATCGTATCTGTCGAGAGCAGGAAGCCAACGGTGCCCAAGCTCCATCTTTCCGAACTGATGACTTCATTTTGAAGATCACTGTGCCAAAGGTCACAGAAGACCCTTCTGTTCGATCAGAAACTGAACAGAAACGGACAGAAAAGTTACCAGAAAACGTAGATGTCACAGAAAACGTCACAGATACGTCACAGAAAACGTCACAGAAAACGTCACAGAAAATCATTGACTTGGTAAAAGAAGACCCTTATATTTCAACCTCTAGAATGGCTGACATTATAGGCATTGATCGGAGGAATATTGCAAGAAACATCAAGAAACTGCAAGACCAAGGTATCATTCGTCGTGTTGGCCCAGATAAAGGTGGCTTTTGGGAAATAATAGAAGAATAATGGCATTTTTTAACGAAGAATATTCAAATACTCGTAAAAAGTGGATTAGCAACAATCAGGATTTTTATAATAGCAAGATAGAGAATGCTAAGACATTAGAGGTTGGCGGCTTGCTGCACATGTATCAACTGGCATTAGAAAACATGCCAGTCAATCCCCTGTCCCCAAAAGCAGGAGAATATGGGAAAGTCGTGAAAAAATATCATAAACTTATCCATTCTACCTTTGGAGTAAAGACACTTATTGCTGGAGCTAATTCACTTTCTGCATTTTTCATGAGCAATGAAGAAGTTATCCTATTCTCTACCTCATGGCTCATTCATGGCGATTTTTACGAGAATTTAGTCTATCAAATCATTGATAGTTATAACAAGCCTGGGTTCAAGAAAAAGGAAGTTCAATTGAAAGAATTGAAAAACCGCATTATCTACGAAAGCATTCTACTCGGTGTCAGGACATTGGAAGACTGGCAGAAGTATCACAAGGATATGGATGAAATAAAGGGTTGGACAATTATTCCTGATGATTTTGTTGCCCCAACACCATTTGACCCAGAGAAAGAATCCTGTCAAGAAGAACTACCTCAAAAAGAGCAAAAAACAGAAAAGAACAAAGAAAGGGAAAAAGACATTGACCCAAATGCGTTCTTCAGTATGTTAAAGTGTGATGATAGCATCAAAGAAAATGTAATTAAGACCTTGGCGAGCGAAATCGTCAGCAACAACTCTAGCGATCGAATTGCAAATATCAGATTCGCATTGGAAAGGAAGAAGTGGATTGACAGTGAAATCTCTTTCCTTCCATTCTATATTGCATTTGATCTGGCGATAAAGCCATTCACAGAAGAAGGCTTTCATCTAATCTCTCGAAATAAGGGAAGTAAAGTCTATCACAACAATCCAACTCTGTTGTTGCACGAACAGAAAGGGCAATTAAATAAAGAAGAAGAACAAAGACTCTTTGAGGTTGAACGCATCTGCAAATTATTAGATGATTTGAAATCTAATGCAGAAAAAGCAATAGAAACGGAAGGCTGTTGAAGTCCAAAATGGTCCAATACGGTACAGAATGGTACAATAGTTTTAACTGACTGATTTTAAACGAATTAATTATTTGAGGTTTCATTTCAAACCTTTAATTTTGCACTCGCAATCAGACGAACTGGTTGCGAGTTTTTGTGTCTGGCCAGGCCTTAACTCAGTTACAAATTTTAAATTTATATTATATGTTTACAAGTAAAGAAAACTATCAGGAAGTTGCTAATACCATCCAGGGATGGGATGCAACACAGGAGGAAGCACTGCTGTCACGTCAGCTGCTTTCTAACATCGAGAAGTGTGGTGATCATATTACCATCATGTTAACAGGTAAGGGAATCTCTGCTATTGCCAAAGCCATCCATGACTACATGGGGTTTCTAGATCTGCCTGAAGATACCCCGTCTGATGAAGACGTTCTTCTATCCAAGCAAGACGTTAAGGACAAGTTTAGCGTCAGTGATACGACCCTATGGCTGTGGGGGAAGAAGAACTATCTGGTACCAATAAAGATTGGGCGACGTGTGATGTATCGTTCATCCGATATCAAACGACTTGTGAATGGGAAATAAGCGTAGGCGATGAAAGAAATCAAGAGTATTATTCTTTATCTTGATAGCCTTGTTGCCATTGAGCATCTGACAGACGAGCAAGCTGGCATCCTGATCAAAGCGGTACTCCGCTATGCGAAGGATGGCCAGCAGCTCGAAACCTCAGATACGGCTCTGATTGCCTTGTTCTCTATCCTGTGTGCACAGATAGACCGTGACCACAAGAAATACGAAGAGCGTTGCAAGCGAAACAGTGCCAACGCACGCAAACGTCATACGAATCAAGGCCAAAACGAGCAATCGCAACCAATCGCTATCGATGGCAAACCACCGCAAACGGATGGATGCCTAAATGATAATGATAATAATAATAACAATGATAGTAATAAAGACAATGATAATGATACCGCTAACGCGTTATTCATCAATAGTGGATCTGATGTCTCTTTTGATGTTATTTTGGAGATGTATGGTAAGACTGTAGGGGATATAAAATCTGCAAAAGAGATATGGGACGGACTCTCTAAACAAGAACATGCCGCCATCCTCGCATACATACCCGGCTATGTCGCCAAAACGCCAGAAATTAGGTATCGTAAGTATTTCAATAATTTCCTCTCAGAAAAATACTGGGAGATTCACCCTTTAAACACAGAACAAGATGGAAACAACATTAAACCAAGAATTGATGAAAAGGATCAAAGAAAACGGAACGTTTATAGTTCAGCTGTCAAAGCCATTGCCAACGTCAGCCCAGCTTTTATTGACCCCACAAATGGAATATCTGCGTCAGAAATACCCAACACCTGATGCGTTTTTCCGAGTTTTCAACGTTAGGCAGCAAGTCTATATTTGCCAGGATCCTACATCATGTGTTCTCGGGCTATCCCCAACTTTAACCCAGTTGGATATCATGTATGGAGACTTTACTTCTGTCAAATGGCTTATTCCTTTTATTGCGGATGTCAGTCTGAATTGTGGTTTGAAAGAAGATGCTTCTGAAGACCAACTACTATTCACTGCCACCGCCATGTCTGGTAGATACAAATGGCTGAAAGCTGGTGAACAGATGCTATTCTTTTTCAACTTCAAGGCTGGCTTTTATGAGCGTTTCTATAGCTACTTTGACCCTCAGACTATCATCAGAAGTATACCCAGTTTCCTCCGTGAACGGCAGCAAATCATTGAGGCATACGAGCAGAAATTGAAAGAAAAGGAAGGCGAGAAAGAAAGAGTTCCTGGCGTCTCACTCGAGGAATACAACAGGAAATATGCCCCTACAGAGACATTGAATAGGATACTGAAATCAAACAATTAGAAGATGAGACCAAACGTTATTTTCACTAAGTTGAACGCAGAGTTATTCCAATTCTTGGCCAAATCTCTGCCCAATAGGACATCAAGATTTGATGCATTCCTATACTTGTATGAGCGCCAAACAGACCACTTCGATGACCTTCTGAAGTACGGTGTCAACATCCCTTTTGGTGCCACATACAACCAACTGGCCGAGCGTTGGGGATGGGATAGAAAGACTGTCATGTCGTACCTAAAAGCCCTTCAAAAGATGGGCGTTCTTGAAGTCAAAAGAGCCTCTTGTAACATCGAAATCCGCATCCTAAACCTTGCTTGTCTACCACAGGAGACCAGCCTTGAAGCCTTGGACAATCCCCCTTAAAAGGGCTTGCCCGCCTATGGACTTTTTTCCATGGGGAAGCCTAATTCCCCAAAAGTCCAATTTTGGGAGGGAGTAATGGCTGAGAATAGAGCAAGCTCCAGCCATTTGGAAAACTGAAATAATACAAATATACAATTATCAGTTTATCATATTATCATCTTATGGTAATTCTATAATAGTGGTTTTTGAAAACAAAATAGCAAGTTGTACTTTTTACCGGTAATCCCGTCAAAAAGTCGACTTGCCAACTTCAGAGAAGCTGGGGTAATTGTCCTCGCAACTCGGAAATTTGTTCATGGAGAAAATGAGAAGAGAAGATAAAGCAAAGTACAACTACAAGAGGATCGAGATTTATCTGAGTCCAAAAGATGCTGCTCTTTTTGAAAAGAAAGCAGTGCTATATAAGAACTGGGGGCCATTCATTCGTGATGCCGTGAAGCAGTTTAACGACATCGCCACCCTTCGAAGAATTGATGCTCTAAATGAAATGACAGCCTTATACAAAAAATACCAGCAAGAACTAAGCTGGATTGGAGGCAATCTGAACCAGGTTGTTAAACGTGCAAATGAACTGGCCATTATTGGCAAGCTGGACCAATTGTATTATGAAAATCTCCTATACCCACGGATAATGGAAATCCAGGAATTGATTTGCGAGATCAAAGATGAACAGCAGAAGATAGTCAAGAAACTCATAAAATTGTGAAATCTGTCCGAATATATAAGCACTATCAGCTACATTATAAACTAAAATATGCTAATTTTTAAGTAGTTGATGGGGATATCTTCTTTTTTTTGTATATTTGCAAAAAAATAAACAATAACGAACATTGTGTTCGCCCAAATGGTGTACCTTTGTGACAAAAAAGAAATATGCCTACAAACAAAAACGCTCTCATACGATATAAGTATTTGGACAGGCTGTTGTCTGACCACTATCATTATTATGACATTCACGATCTGACAGAGAAAGTGAATGATATGCTTTATGAGGACGGTTTCCCTGAAGTGACACAGCGTTGTATCGAGAAAGATTTGGTATCATTAGAGGGTGCGCCCTTTAGTGCTCCTATTGAACGATATAAAAAGAATGGCAAGAACTGTATTACATACGGCAAGTATTCATTCTCGATATTCAAACAAGAAATGAGTCGTGAGGAAAAAAGTCTATTACGTGAAGTCTTGAGTACGCTCGGTCAGTTTGGTGGACTCGATAATTTCAAATGGCTTGATGATTTCAAGGTTGGGCTCGGACTTGAAGAGCGTAGGCCTATTATCAGTTTTAGCAATAATCCATATTATCTATCAGACTCCACCTTATTGGGTACTCTCTTTGACGAAATCTCCAACGAGGTCGTTATACGTTTATCGTATCACACATTCACTGACAAGACTATACGGAGTATTGACTTCCATCCTTATCTACTCAGGCAGTACAATGATAGATGGTTCCTTATAGGTGCAGCTGATAGCGATAAGAAAATACTGAACTTTGCTCTCGATAGAATTGACAATGCTGAGCCATTGCCAGAAAAGAAATATATTGAGTGCCCTGAGGATCTATACGATCGTTTTGAGGATGTTGTGGGTGTTTCTGTATATGATAGAGAACCTGGGCATATTTTGTTCTGGGTGAGTGATGTATCAAAAGATTATGTAGCCACAAAGGCAATCCATGGTTCTCAGACTCAATTAAAGGGGGAGGCTGAGCAGAACCTTCGTAGCCAGTATCCCAATCTTGAGGGAGGTGCATTCTTTACCATTGATTGTATCCGCAATTATGAGCTCATTCGCGAATTGTGGTCTTATGGTAAAGAATTACTGATTTTGTACTCTGATGATAACATTCAGAATGACATTTTTGACACAATTTGTGAGATGAAAGAAAAATATTCCAAATTACGAACATAGAATTCGTTGATATTTAGTATCTTTGCAGCAGAATTAAAAATTGATCTTTGAGTGTCTGAAGACAAACTGACTAAATGAATTTGACTTTTGCCTGACGTTTCGTTCAGGTGTCCATAGCGCAAGCTATTGGATATACAATGTTAGAGTTGTAATTGTTTCACTGTATTATTCATATTGTGATCTGTTGTAGTTTTATGATATTATATATATTGTACATAAATAAAGAAATGATTAGTTGGTAAGTCTTTGGGCTCTCATGATCGATTAAACGAAATGATACAATGGAAAAAAGAGAAATAGCACAACGAGTATCGAAGCTGCAGAATAAGGAAGATCTGCTGCTATTGCTTAACGACATCGTAAAAGATGAGCGAGCATTCTCCTTTTCATTAAGTCAATTGTCATATTTCTGTAATCCAAATAATATTCGTGGACGTTATCGTCATTTTTCTATCCCTAAGAAATCTGGTGGTCAGCGCAATATCTCTGCACCTTCAAAAGGACTTTCACATATTTTACATTATGTGAACATTATGCTGAAATCTGTTTATCAGCCTTCAGATTATGCTATGGGGTTTATTGAAGGACGTAGTGTAGTCGATAATGCTTCTAGACACATTGGGCAAAACTATGTATTTAACTCTGATCTAGAGAATTTCTTTCCTAGTATTGAACAGCCAAGAGTTTGGAAGCGTTTTCAGTTGCCTCCATTCAACTTCAACCAGCAAGTTGCTAGCATTTTAGCCGGGTTATGCTGTGTTAGAGAAAAACTCGATAATGGCAATTTCGTTTATATATTGCCACAGGGGGCACCTACATCGCCTTTAATTACCAATGCTATCTGTGATAAGCTTGATCGTAGGCTTAGCGGATTAGCACGTCGTTTTGGATTGCACTATTCTCGATACGCCGATGATATAACATTTAGTTCTATGCACAATGTTTATCAGGAAAATGGTGAGTTTAAGAATGAACTTAAGCGTATCATTGAAGATCAAGGTTTTCATATGAATATAGGTAAGACCAGACTTCAGAAGCTTGGTCAGCGTCAGGAAGTAACAGGACTTACTGTGAGTAATCGTGTGAACACAAGTCGTGAGTACATTGCTGAAATCCGAAATATTCTCCATATTTGGGAGAAATATGGTCGCGATGATGCCTTTAAAAGGTTTTACCCTCAATATAAAGAGAAGAAGGGGCACGTTAAAAAAGGTGAGCCAATGCTCGAGAATGTACTCTATGGGAAATTGCAATATTTGAAGATGGTAAAAGGATATAAAGATCCTGTATATTTGTCTTTACAGGCACGTTATAATAAGTTGACCAGTCCTGTTTATGCAGAAAAAAAGCAGGGGCTGGACTATTTGCGATCTTTCACAATTGCAGAATTTGAGGAAATAATGGGTAGTCCGATAAACTATTGCCTTTCAAAAGATAATAATATCTATGGAATGGCCATGTTAAACGAGAAGGAAATCATTATTAGCATAACTGGTGCGGCAAAACATCACCTTGCAAAAAGCAAAATTATTACCGACGAGAATCTTTTGGCTTCAATCAAACCTGTTAAATATAGCGTTCCTACTAAGTCGAAGCCAGGTCTCTTTATTGTATTGACTGCTAGGAATGGTCACACACCATTCTGGATGATGACATATTATGATCCTACAGTAACAGATATTGATCTTAGTAATGTACCTGCTTCTGAACTAGTTGATATTTGGGAGAAAAAAGGTATTGACGCCGCCATTCAGGCTTATGAGAAAGGGTTGGAACTATGTTCAGACAAAAAGCAGAAGAAAACTCAAAAGAGAGGAAAGACTAGTAAGATGACTTCAGATATAGACCTTCTTGATTATGGTATAGATGATGGTCTATCTATTAACGACATTGATAGCTTGATTGCTGATACAGACGATTTTGAGTTCTTAGACGATGCATCAGCGATTTCATTAGAAGATTTGTAATATGGAAAAATACGATTTCATAAAACTAATGCTCCAAAATCGTAATTTGTCAGTAAACGACAAAAAGCGTTTATTACTCCTTGCTACTCGAGAGATAGAGCGAGTTGATAATTCTATGGAGCTCAAAGATGGAAATGAGCAAAAGAAAGAATCTAAAGAAAAAACTGCGAATGCAAGTACTTTAGCTATACATGCTCCAAAAGACACAGCGTCTTTCTTGTCATTATTTAATGATCCCAATGGATTTAAGTTCCTGACCCACGATTTTGATCCTGATTCTGATATGAATTACGACAAACTGATGAAGCAGGTAAGAGAAACTTTTAAAAAAGAATCCTCATCATTAAAAATCCCAACTACCCTTTGGAATCAGATGGAGGCATTTATAAATGGAGGTAAAGGGAAAGACGGGAAAGAACGAACATGGAAAGACAGTGCAGGTATTAATCATTCTAGTGGCTACAGCAATAAAGAGTGGGTAGATTGGTCAATTAACAATCCCAATGCTCACCTCTTATCTAACGAAGAAATAGGTAAAGAAATACTAAAATTCAGAAGTAGTATTCGATTAGTAAAACCTGTCCTTTGTGACATTATTAAGAGACAAGAATCGAAACATCCTAACCTAAGTATTCAGACAGAGAATTTGGAAAAGGCAGACTTTTACACTTTTGTCTGGGCTCTGGAGAATGGTATTAAGCGTATATTGGATGACATGGCACGCTATGCCGATAAAACGCCGAATGTTAAAATATCCTTTGAGCGCAGTTTTGGCGATGACTATTCGAAAAGAATTATCAAAATAACTCAACTTGGCTCTATTTCCTCCTCTATTGACGATGTCCTTAAAAAATTCAAAACAGGGGGTGGCGCTTTTAATGAGATCAAGAAAGTGTTTTATGGTTATTGTAATTGGTCTGTGGAATCCCTATGGGATGGAAAACCTAAACGATGGAATATTCTCAATGACACAGATGCCGATGAAATAGATGACATGGAGGATTCCAATGTTCTGGGATTCACTCATATCTTAACATATTTCAGCAAGTAATGATTATGAAAAAAATATTATTAATTGACGATAATAGTAAGAATCAACGTGAGGTATATGACGCATCTTTCGTTGATGATGAATTATATTCTGACTGTTTGTCCCATATTGAACAGGTAAATAGTCAGAGTGATTTGTCTTTCCTTGATGATGTCTCATGTGTCATGATTCACGACTCTCTTGAAGATTATGTTGATGGGGAGTTTAAATCAGATAGTCATAAGGCAAAAGACAGGATTGAGGAGTTCATTCAGTCGAAAAACCTGCCTTATGTACTTTTTAGTGATGGTCATGGCATGACTGCTGATTGGCGTGAAGACATGCCAAATGTGGTTTTTTCTATTAAGAAGTCTGAGTTCTATCGCCATTTGAAATCCTTTTTAGACCATTATAGGGAAACTGAGGAAATCGATTTGAGACTAATTGCTTATGGAAAGGATTTTTTGAAGCAAATGATGAGCAGGTGGTGCCAAGCTGTCATCTCTAAGTTGGCAGATACACCAGATGACGAGGTAATTGACACTGCAAAGATTGACAATCGCTCATTGAGATTAATTGTCGAAAATGCTCAGCCTAAAATAGGAGTATCATTTGACGACGTCATGTGTGACATAGAAGATGGGAACATTACGGCTGGTTGTCTTAGAAATAATATCAATAGAATTTTAAGTAGCGTAAAAAAATATGGAAAAAATATTAGTTCTTGGAAATGAGCAGACAAGAAAGTGGGCTGAATGTATAAGTAACTCATTCTTTATTCAAATGCCAGTTTTCTCCCTCGGAGAAGATGGAGAGAGAAAGCTTTGCGAATTTGTTGTTAATAATATTACTAATGATAGTAAGGCTATAGTTGTTGATGTTGATGAAATTTCTAATGCTGAACTATGCCTTGCTTTTGCAATGGCAATACGCCTTTCTATACTCGATATAAAATCCGCAGCTCTTTCTCCAATTCTTTTTGTATCAAGGACAACACAGGATATTCTTACAGGCTACAAATACTCACCCGTGATTCTCACTGGTAGTATTGCATTTGATCTTCCAGATAATGCAAATGATGCATTAGAAGTGTTGGAACCACTATCTCCTAGTGATTATAAGACAAAATTTCTTGATATCATAAAAATAACACCCAATGCGACAGAAGGTCGTCATTCTCTTGCTAATCAGTGGGGAGCAGATGTGTTAAGCCGTATAGTTATCGGAAATGAAACTAATAATGAGTTAATCAAAAAGGCTCGTCTTTCCCTTTATTTTAGATATGTTAGAGTTCTATCTTTAGCTACTAACGAAATAGAGAGCATTATTCACAATATTGAAACACCATCTGCGCCTGCCAACATAAAGAAGATAGATGCGACAGGCAAGAAAATACTTCTTATTGATGATGAAGCGGATAAAGGTTGGGATGATGTGTTGCGCAAAATGTTGCCAAATTCGGATTTCAAGACTATTCAGGAACAGGTCCCAGATTATGAGAACCTTTCTAATGACTCTAAGAAGATAATTGAAAGTGGAAAATACGATCTAATCTTCCTTGATTTGAGAATGAATGGAGTCGCAGAAGAAGACACTCTCAGCCCCAATGATTTTTCGGGTATGAAAATATTGAAGGCCATAAAAGAACAGAATAAAGGTAATCAAGTTATCATGTTTACAGCCTCAAACAAAGCTTGGAACATGAAAGCATTATTAGATGCTGGTGCTGATGGCTATTATATAAAAGAGTCGCCTGAATTTACTTTCCCTGCTTCTTATTCAGATAGTAATGCTCGTGAATTATGCGCAAGTATCACCCAATGCTTGGAAAATGGATATTTACGAAATGTGTATTCAAAAGTAAAGAAGATCAAAGAACTGATACAAGGATCTCATTGTTTTGCCAATCGTACAGATGAGATTTTGGGTAGTATCGATATTGCTTATGATTTATTGGCCAATAGTAATACTAAGCAGGAATACAAGGCATATTCTTATCTTCAACTATTCCTTGTTATAGAAGAATATGTAAAGAATCCAGCCGTATTTGACACGTCAGAAGATGGCCTGTATTTATATAACGGAGAACAGCGTTTCAGACTACTGAAAGATAAAAAAGCAAAGGATAAAACCATCACTTATAATTCTGCTATAGTGATGAAAAGTGGTACTGGTCATTATGCGTTGGAAAAAGGCAAATATGAAGGACGTTTCATTGATACAAACTATCTTGTTTCGGCATTACTGATTTTTAAATTTGGGGAGAGTAATTCTGCAGCTTACCAATGGACTAAGATTTATAAGGTCAGAAATGATTCTGCCCACCCCAAAGAAGTAAATATTTCAAGTGATGATTTCTATCGTATTCTCAGTTTTATGCTCATATTTTTCGATGAGTCTAAAGCCAAATGGCGTGAACTCAGTGATGCCTTCCCTGACATTGATCCTAATGAACAGCTTGCGTTATTGCAAGCCAAATTTAATAAGAAATAAAATCTGACTTGTGATATGGCAACATTTTATCCATCATTAGAGACCATTGCGAAGTTTAAGGTTTCCCCCACAGAAGGAGAACGGACTTTGCTTGATTTCTTGGGTAGAGTGTTGGATGATTCATACGAGGTTTATTTTAATCCATATTTGAATGGCGACCGTCCTGACGTATTGATCATGCGCGAAGGTAATGGTGTGTTGGTTATCGAAGTTAAAGATTGGAACCTCGACAATTTCAGATTGAATGAGAAGAAGAAATGGGTATATACCCCAAATGGTTCTGTCGTAAAGTCACCAATTGACCAGGTACTTAAATACAAGAATAACCTCTTTGATTTACATGTAGAGCAGCTTCTCCAGAAGAAAATATTTGATGTTAGACATTTCAATATTGTTGCCTGTGCGGTCTATTTCCATTGTGCTAGTCAAAGTAAGATCGAGGATCTTTTGGTTAATCCATTCAAGAATGACAAAAAATACCTGACTTTTCTTAAATACAATATAGATCTTTTAGGTAGAGACGCTTTAAACGAAGACAGCTTTAGAAAAATTCTGGAAAAGCATTATATGGTACCTTCAAGACCATCATTCTTTTTCACAAGCGATATTTACCAAAATTTCAGGAGGTTATTAACACCAACTATTCATCAGAGGTCAGAAGGTGTGCCGTATGTTTATTCGCCCAAGCAAAAGGACATCATATATTCTCAAACGCTAGAGCAGAGAGTCAAGGGAGTTTTTGGATCAGGCAAGACAACAGTCTTAGCTGCACGTGCTGTTCAGGCATACAAAAGGGCATTGAATTGGACAAATTATCCAAGAATTCTTATTTTGACTTTTAATATTACATTAAAGAACTTTATTCATGATAAGCTGATGAGAGTTGATGAAATATTCCCTGTCGAAAGCTTTATCATCATCAACTATCATTCCTTCATTAATGCAGAACTCAACAATCTCAATGTTGATGTTTTTGTTCCTGAGAATTACCCTAAAGAAAAGGTTAGCGAATATCTTGAAGATAATTATTATTCAAATGTTTCTCTGTTCGAGGAACATAAAAGCGGAATTGTCAAATATGATGCCGTATTAATTGATGAGATTCAGGATTATCATCGTCCGTGGATGGATATTATCAAACAATATTTTCGCGAGCCACAGGGTGATTATGTGCTGTTTGGTGATGTCAAACAGAATATCTATGGACAACCAACTGTCCAGAAAGATGTTGTAACTAATGTACGAGGTGTCAACGAACTAAAATTCTGTTATAGATCAGACTTTAAAGTAAGAGATGTCGCTCAACTATTCCAACGTAACATTTTTAAAGAGAAGTACGAAATAGATGATTTTGAAGAAAACAATAAGATTGGTCCTCTTGGATTAACCATTGACAAAGAGGGATATATTAACTATATGTACCTTCAAGGGGATAACCCCATTAAATCCTTATACAATATAATCCGAGGCAATATACTGAACAAAGCATCTAACATTGCCCCCAACGACATTACAATTTTAGGATATACTACAAATTTATTACGGACATTTGACGCTTTTTATCGTTACATGAGTAGAGAAAAGGTAAACTCAATGTTAGAAACGATAGAGGCGATGTATATGACGAACCTAAATTATATTAGCAAAAATAATATGGGGGATGAAGGGAATGGGTGGTTTTGCAATATTAGTGATCATTTCAAAAAGAAGTTATTTCCCAATAGGACTGTTCTTTTTGACCAAGACATTATTAAGCTCAGAAAACACATAGCCATTCTCTTCACCATTTATGATTTATATTGTGATTTTAAAGGAGAATTTGAAAAACGTCTAATTGAAGAGTGTGAGAAATGCGGTATTTCATTAGCGGCTTTTCTAGCCTTTAACAAACACTACAGTGAACAGATAGAAAAGTTCAGAGGGGAAGTATACAAACACAGCTATAAGAATATTCGAGACAACAAGAAACTTCATTTTTGGATGAATAGCGGTACGATAAAGGTATCTACCATCAACTCTTTTAAAGGCTGGGAAAGCGAGGTTGTGTTTTTAATCTTAGAACCCAAATACGACATAACCACAGCGTTTAATTTATCTTTTGATGAACTCCTATATACAGGATTGACGCGATGCAGAAAAAATCTTGTCATCGTTAACTATGGAAATGAAGAATACGATAGGAAAATACGGCCAATTATAGATGCCGTAAAATAGTATGTCGGAACGAACATTGTGTTCGTCATATAGTTGTATCTTTGCCCCAAATCATTTTAAAACAAGAAAGATATGGCAAAGAAAGGTAGATTAAGAAGGAGTGATAAGAATCACTCAAATAGTATTAACGTTAATGATGATCAGTCTGTGTTGTCAGGTGTTACCCCCAGAAACATTGGCGTTCTGGATATGGTCATTGCTTTTGACACAACGGGATCTATGGCAAGTTACATTGGGGCCGTTCGTAAGGAAGTGTCTGATCTAGTTCCTCGTTTATTCAAGTATAACAAAGATTTGAAGCTGGGGATTGTAGCTTTTGGTGACTATTGCGACATGAATAATGCTACGGATTTTGGAAATGCTTATCAATGTTTGATGCCTACTGGTAATGCTAACGATATTATCAGGTTCATTAACCAAAGTAAAGACACAAATGGTGGCGATAGCGATGAATTCTATGAGCTTGTCATTCGGAAGATTGTAGAAGAAACTCCTTGGCGTGATAATTCTACTAAGGTTATCCTTCTTATTTCAGATGCAGCCCCTCATCCTCTTGGCTATACCTATCAAGATTGTGTTGTTCGTAATCAGATTGATTGGAGAATAGAAGCGAGGAATGCCTCTCAAAAGGGCATAAAAATAGACACTGTAACTATAACAAATGAACCTTGGTATAAAGAACTATCAAGAATGACAAATGGTGTCAGCGTTCCATTTGAGATGAGCGGAAAGACGGCCCAATTAGTTGAAGTCGCAGCTATGGCACGTGGGTCAAAGGAAGCAGGAGCCCATTTCGATGAAATGGCAGAAGCTTGTGATGACATAGAATTTGCAGGTGTTTTCGATAGTTATTCAGATGCTAGACATCATGATTTATAATTTGAGAATATGGAACTAACAGGAAGAATAATTGCTGTTTTGGAGGCAAAGAGTGGGACATCATCGAAGACAGGCAATCCGTGGATGATGCAGGGATATGTGATTGAGGTGCCTGGGCAATACCCAAGGCGTTGTGCGTTTACAGTTTTTGGAGAGGATAGGATTAAGCAACTGAACATACAGAATGGTGAAGACCTCACTGTGCTGTTTGATATCGACGCTCGTGAGTATAATGGTCGTTGGTATAATGATTTCAGGGCTTATAACGTGATTCGTGGTCAGCAAATTCCACAGGCGTTACAGCCCATTCAAATACCACCAATCTGCGATCTGCCGTTTGATGCGCCCACATCGGATGTAGAAGATCCTTTCCGTATGGATGATAAAGATAAGTTACCTTTTTAAAATATAATCGACATGAATACAATTAAATCATATATTGACCATCTGATAAATGATGAACTGAAATCAGAAATCAAAGAGATTTATTCTACGGGTACGGATGAAATAAACACACTTCTAAAGGGCGTTATGCCAGGCGAATTGTGTGTGCTTTTTGGCGATATTGCTTCTGGTAAGACAGCTCTCTCCATCCGGATGCTTGATTACCAGTCCATTGATAATAAGGTGCCCTCACTGTTTTTTTGTGTTCGAAACACGCCTGAAAGCATCATTCATCGACTAATCGGCTATCGATGCTCAATACATTATCGTAGTTTCAAACTGAGGGAGAAATTAGAAGATGTTGAGACACAATTACAACTGAATAAGATCGCAGAATCGCCGATATACCTCTATCAATCACATTATGTTACGATTGATGACGTATGCGAAATCTGTAAGCAACATGTTGAAGAGTTTGGCGTTAAGATAGTATTCTTACATTATTTATATATAGGAGGTAAGGATCAAGCACTTCGTTTGAGACTCTTAGCTAGAGAATTGGGAATTGTCATCGTTCTGCTTGAAAATCAATTGATATTCGGAGAGGGCATTTGTGGCTTCCTACCATTTCTGAAAGATTTGAGCGAAGATTATCTGAATGAATATAGTGATATTGTAATAGGACTCTGCGACTATGAAAGATATCGTATTACTATGGATACGAGTGGTCGAGATCTTAGAGGTCTCATACATGTTGAAATTCTTAAAGCGAGAGACGGGGAGTCAGGCGGGGAGTACTATTTAAGAAAGGACTACTTGCATTTGAAAAATTATGTAGTACCTCATCTGATTCCACCATCTTGGCAACCAAAGGAACGGTATTTTGATGATGATTCGGTTGAGGGCTTAGTATCTCCATGAAAACAATAATTGTATCGTCAATAATCATCCTATTTGTACTATTATCAAGTTGTACCAGTAGGTCAGATAGGGAGTTCCCTAAATCTTTTGGCATAGACGTGTCGCATCATAATGGGAAAATCAATTGGGAACAAGTACCTGATGTGGAGTTTGTCTATATCAAGGCTACTGAAGGTGCAACGTATGTTGATCCTCTGTACCTGCAAAACATAAGGGGAGCCAGAGCAAGGAAGTTTCGAGTGGGGGCATATCACTACTTTAGAACAACAAGCTCAGTCCAAAAGCAGTTCGAAAACTATCAGAAACATGTCAAGAAGAGCGATATAGACCTGATACCAATAGTTGACGTGGAGGAATGTAAGAAATGGTCAGCGACGCAATTCCAAGATAGTCTTATGCGATTCATTCAACTTGTCAAGTCCCATTATGGTAAAGCTCCTATGATTTACTCCGTAAATACTTTCTATAACAAATACTGCGTCCCTAGGTTCAACAATTATCATCTGATGATTGGGAGGTATGGGAACGACAAACCTTTCATCAAGGGTAAGGGAACGTACACGATATGGCAGAAATCGCAAACGGGAAAACTATCAGGGATTCCTAAGTGTGTAGATGTTGACGTTTTCCATCCATTTCATTCTATCAATGACATTTTACTAAAGAATCAGAATTCGCCAGATAGAACTGACGAATTTACAAGAATTAACGAAGAATCGTTGAATCAATAGACCCCAAATATACCATTCAATTGCATCAAATTTGCATCGGTGGGGAAAATGTGGGGAAAATTTCGAGAGAAAAGTTGAGGTTTTATAAAAAGAAAAAGTGCTGTAAGTTATTGTCTTACAGCACCTTGCTTTCGTTGAGCCAGTGCGTCTTTTTAGCCTCACACGTGGTACTTTCGTACCCAGAGCCGGGGTCGAACCGGCACGGGTTGCCCCACTGGTGTTTGAGACCAGCGCGTCTACCGATTCCGCCATCTGGGCATTCTTGCGTTCCTATTGGTTGCAAGCGCTTTGCGAGTCCAACGCAGCCTGTTTCTTTACCAAAGCGGGTGCAAAGGTACTACAAATTTCTGAAACAGCAAAAGTTTCTGATAAAAAAATGAAAAATACTTGCTTATATCAACTATTTTGCTTAACTTCGCCCACGAAAACAAAGGCTATAGATATTATAGATGGAAAAAACAGATAAGAGAAACTTCTGTATTATTCTCGCAGGAGGCCGCGGCAGACGCCTGTGGCCATGTAGCAGGGACTTGTATCCCAAGCAGTTTATAGATTTCTTTGGGACGGGGCGTACGCAGCTGCAAGCTACCTATGACCGTTTCGTTAAACTCCTGCCGAAGGAGAATATATTTGTATGTACCTGTCAGGAATATCTGCAACTGACCAAGGAGCAGTTGCCTGAGGTGGCTGACCATAACATTCTTGTGGAGCCTGTTCATC
>Ga0247608_10002005_pt1 | contig 26662 bp, 26 predicted proteins | sample 176DNAGHGlowgp2_FD_193490 | JGI IMG/M metagenome (GOLD analysis project Ga0247608, IMG submission 193490) | Sheep rumen microbial communities from Palmerston North, Manawatu-Wanganui, New Zealand - 1766 DNA GHGlow gp2 | ecosystem: Host-associated > Mammals > Digestive system > Stomach > Rumen ... | reverse complement strand
TCGTGGACGTGTTGTTCGCACTAGTCTTCACAACACCGCGGACAACGTATGTCTCCGTCTTCTGCTTTCCTAATTTTCCACCCCCTTTGGAGGCAAAAGCGACGGTTTTGGTGTAAGTTGTCGGGACGGCCTTGGCAGAGTGGCCTGAAGTAACGGCAGAGGCGTTGTTTTCAAGCGCGGTCTCATATTGCTGAATGACATCGTTGATGGCAAGCTTAAAAGCGTTTAACTTGCCCGCCTCGGTGATGACGGCGACGACATTGCCGTTCATGACGTTCAGCGAAGTGCAATTGGGGACCCTGCAGGCGGAGAATCCGGTTCCTGAACAATCCAAGTGGCCTACACCGTTCGCACTGACTTCGGCTGGCGTATAGCTCACGTAGTTGTAAAGGTTGAAGATTGCTGTGAAGCCTCCCTGGGATTTGTTGACAATCACGGTGGGGACTTTTTCGGCGAATGCGCCAAAAGTGAAAATACTCAATCCGATTAATAATAAAATCTTTTTCATAGTTTTAGTTTTTTTGTTTTTTTTGATTTGTTTTGTTTTTGATTTTGATTTTTTTGTTTGCCTCCCTTTCGCGGAGGCGATAGTTTCCTATCTTCGTTAGTCTTCCTTGTCGGTCGATTAATGGTTTTGTTTCGTTCTCGGCTTTCTTTTGTTTTTGGTGATTGATGTGATTGTTTTCACGGTCAAATTCAATCGGGGGTGCCAACCCTTTTTGAACATGACAAAGATAATACATTGACAAGCGTTTGTCAAGGTTTTTTTAAAATTTTTTTGTTGTTGAATGTCAGGAGGTTGTGAAAATTGCGTTAACTATTCGATGATGAATAGTTAATTTTCCAGTCGGGATTTCGCAGATTTTTGGCCGTCGGCTGCAAAAACCGAATCATGGGCTACTCCAGGACCACGTGGTTTTTCGCCATGATTTTCCTGAGGTTGATGAGGGCATAGCGCATGCGTCCCAGAGCCGTGTTGATGCTGACTTGGGTCATCTCGGCGATTTCCTTGAAGCTGTAATCCATATAAATCCTCATCTTCAGAACTGCTTTCTGTTCCTCGGGAAGATATTCGACATAATGGTTGATGTCCTCGTAAGTCTGTTCGCGGATCATCTTTTCTTCGATGGACTCGTCCTTTGAACCTATTATGGTGAAAATGTCAAATTCCTCGCCGCCGTCAATGGTGGGCATGCGTTGCATTTTCCGGAAATAGTCAATCTTCAAATTGTTGGCGATCCGCATGATCCATTGGAAAAATTTCCCTTCCTCCTGGTAGCTCCCGGAGCGGATGGTGTTTATAACCTTAATGAAGGTGTCCTGGAAAATGTCTTCCGCAAGCTCTTTGTTCTTGACAGAAACCATTATGTACGAGAACAACCTCCGTTCATAACGGAGTATAATGGTCTTCAATGCAATTTCATCACCTGATTGATAACGCGCTATCAGTTCGTTATCGGACAAGGCATTCCAATTCATGATATGCTCCTTTCTTTATAGGGTTAATAAAATCAGAAAGTAGATGTTTTTTCGATAGCGGGTCTCCTTTGATGTTTAAAATTGATAATGCCTTTTTATTTGTTATAATAACGAACTGCAAAAATACATTTTTTTTTAATATATCGCTTGTTTGATAATTTTTTTTTCTCAAGTGATTAGAGTGTTGAAAAAGATTATCTTTGCCACGTGTTCTAAATTACCAAAGTCATGAGAAGGTATGGTTTCTTCTTCCTGTTCGTTTTCTGTTTTAATCTGGCTTATTGCCAAATGGAACTGTTTGATATACAATTGGAAAACAAGGTTTACGCCGATGGCATCGCAAGTGTCCAGCTTAAGCTGTCTGCCGAGCAGCTGTCCACGTCTGTAGGTGTATTGGGTGTTGACACGTTCCATATTTCGTTTGATGATTTGGAATTGGAGAACCGTCACCTGAAATATACGTTCATACACTGCACGCATGACTGGAAGTGGTCGCAGATGAACCCCATCGAGTATATTGAAGGTTTCATGGAGGATGATATTACAACATACGACCACTCGTTCAATACAATCGAACCCTATATCCATTATCAGGCTTATTTCCCAAATGAGAACATATCGTTCACGAAATCAGGAAACTATGTTCTGTTTGTGTATGATGACACCCCAGATAACCCCATCCTGACCCACAGGTTTATGGTGCTGGAGCCTGTACCGGCAAGAATCGCCTGCGATGTGCATTCTGCTATTGACGTCAATAAAAAATACACCCACCAGGATGTTGACTTTCTCGTTTTTCCCGGAGCTTATCGTGTCCGGAATCCCCAGCGGACGATTCATGCCACCATTCAGCAGAACGACAGATGGGATAATGCGAAATACGGACTGACATATTACTCCGGGGATGTCGAAGAGTTGCATTTTGACTACACTGACGGCCGTAACACCTTTCCCGGAGGTGCCGAGTTCCGTACTTTTGACCTCACAACGCTGCGCTCCAATGCCGATCATATTGTGGGAATCTCCTACGTGAACCGCCATACCCATGCTTACGTGTTGCAGGATGAGGCGCGCCCGTTTGCGGCGTATGAAAGCCGGGGGAATATGAACGGCAGGTGCTTATACTACAACCGAGACTTGCGAAATGATTTTTCGGAGGATTATGTGTTCACGCACTTTACCCTCAAAAGCAGCTTCCCGTTTACAGAAGGCGATGTCTATGTCTTTGGAGAGCTGACAGACTGGCAACTTCAAGAGGATGCCAAACTGCGCTATAACAAGGAGTTTGATTTTTGGGAGACTGAGCTTTTCTTGAAACAAGGCGTATATAACTATCAGTATGTGTATGTTCCACATGGTAGCGACGTGATTGACGCCACCTATATAGAAGGCTCACACTTCCAAACTAATAATATATACAATATTTATGTTTATTTTCAGGAAGAGGGGACCTCGTATGACAGGCTCATTGGATTCCAGTCTTGTTCAATTGCGGACAGAAGGTGATTCTACCTGTTTTTGATGCATCTTATTGAATAGAATGCCTCCTTCGGGGTGCAGTTTATCTCCACCGTTGCATTGGTGTAATAGAATCGATGAATGGGAGAGGTGTCGGGACTGCCGTCAGAACATGTCCAAAATCCGGTGTCTGTTCCAAAACCTTCTGCCAGACCATTCCAGACACTGCCTGCGGGCAATACCGAAAAGCCTGTGCTGTTGTTAGTCGTGACATTCTCTATGATGCAGCAAGCGGCCCCTTTGGTCAGAAAGTCGAACTGCCAACCTTCGGTAGATGCCATGGCTTTCGCCACATTGTTGACATCGGAGCCGCAGCGGTAATAGTCCTTGTAGCCTACAAAATCTTCCACTCCCATCCACTCGAAATTGGCGGGAACGTGCCATCCGTCGGGACACGGGCCTTGCACACGACCATCGGTTTCTTCTGTCGGTTCAGCACCGTTAAGCGTTGAGAACCAAGTATATAAACGGCCATAGCGAAAAACTTGCTGCTGGTCGTTGTTCGGTGCGGCAGGGGTGGGTGAGATTTCATGACCATCGGCGTAGTGCAACGTGCGAAGGTTTTCGCGCATCCAACAGTCGTCACCCATCATAACGGTCTGATAAACATTGCCGTCAATGTCAGTCACGGTGCCGCAGTCACGAATGTCCTGGGCATGAATGGAAACTGTTGCCATCAGTGTGGCGAATATTATGGCAAAAGTTCTATAAATGTTCATTCTCAGATTCCATAAACATGTAGAGACGCAATGCATTGCGTCTCTACGGGTGAATATTATTCAATTCTGTCTGAAATCAGGTATTTGTTGCGGTCGGATCCGTTGCGGGCAATGAGTTCGGCGAGGAATCCGGCGAGGAAAAGCATCAGACCGAACACCATGGCAAGAAGCGCAAGGTAGAACAACGGTTGGTCGGTGACCTGACGGAATCCAGCCACATGATGCGATATCCGGTAGAGTTTCTGCGAAATCAGAATGATGGTGATGACAATACCGATGAGGAACGACAGCGTTCCCAGGCTTCCGAAGAGGTGCATCGGCTTCTTGCCGAACTTCGACATGAAATTGACGGTGAGCAAATCCAGATAGCCGTTGATGAAGCGGTTCCACCCGAATTTGGACACGCCGTGCTTGCGTTTTTGGTGGATGACCACCTTTTCGCCTATGTTGCCGAATCCCGCCCACTTGGCGATGACGGGAATGTAACGGTGCATCTCGCTATAGACCTCAATGGATTTCACTACATCCTTTTTGTATGCCTTGAGTCCGCAATTGAAGTCGTGGAGCATGATGCCCGACATCCGTCGGGTGGTCCAGTTGAAGAACTTCGATGGGATGTTTTTGGCTAGTTTAGAGTCGTAACGCACTTTTTTCCAGCCAGATACCAAATCGTAACCATCCTCCTTGACCATTCGGTAGAGTTCGGGGATTTCGTCGGGGCTGTCCTGCAGGTCGGCATCCATGGTGATGACCACGTCGCCTTGGCAAGCTTCGAAAGCGGTGTTTAAGGCCGCCGATTTGCCGTAGTTGCGGCGGAACCGGATGCCTTTGATGGCGCTGTTTTTGGCGTGTAATCCCTGAATTATCGACCATGACTCGTCGGTGGAGCCGTCATCCACCATGATGACTTCGTAGGAAAATTGGTTCTCTGCCATCACGCGCTCGATCCACGCGATCAGTTCCGGCAGCGATTCTGCCTCGTTCAGCAGGGGTACTATAACGGATATATCCATTTTACAATTAATAGTTTATAGTTAATAGATAATAGTTTTCCTTGAGCGGCCCCGTTGGGGGCAAGAGCTCGGTAGAGCATGATGTTACGGGTTAGTCGTTTCGGTCTCATCATTTTCCGACGGGACAAATTCCTCGATCGGTTTCTTCGAGGTGTAGTGGAACATGGCGACGAAGAGACCGAAAAACATGCCGTAGAGCAGGTACATCATCGCGCTCACGCCGGCATACTGGCCGTTGCGGTCGTAGCGGGGCACGCGGGATTTCGTCTCCTCGAAACGTTTCTCCAAGGGGTCGATGCTTGCGAGCGTGTCGTTGGTCTTTTGGACGATGCCTTGCACAAACGGTGTGGAAGCTTTCCCGTCGTTCTGTTCTATGTAGCTGACCAGCGTCTCCATCATCACACGTTTGGCGTAAGGAGTGAATTTGCCGAGTTGGTACTGTTCTTTGTCCGTCGCGGGCTTGGAACGCAGTTTGTCAGAATAAAACTTTTGGAAGAGCAGAAGTCCATTGTTGATTTCGTCGCGGATCTGACTCTGTTCTGCCTCGTTTGTCAGACAATGATCCACGTTGAGGGCAACAGTGTCGTTGCAGAGGTTGTCCTTCTTATCATTCATTATCGCGGTCGCCGCATCGCAGAACGCGGTCAGTTCGTCAGCCGTCAGCGTGTCTTTTGCCAGATTCTGCTTGTATTTTTCCAGTGCAACGGTGTATTTCTGCTGCAGCCCGTCCTTTTCGATGAAGGAGTAGTGCACTAAATCGTACCCGAAAAGGATCAATGAGCCGATGGTGGAGAGTACAATGCAGCTCCAGAAGGCCTTGGCGAAGGAGAGCCGTTCGGGATAGTAATCCTTGAACTCCTTAACCCCTTGGTGCAGCATCAGTATGAATCCGACAATCATTGCCAGATCAAGCATTTGCGCGGCTTGATAATCAACCTTGCGGGCAAACATTTTCAGCAATTCAATGCCGATAAGCAAGATGCCCAGGATGCCTCCCCATTTGAGGTGGATTTTCCAGAAAGTTTTGTCTTTCAACATGTCTTTAGCTATTGGCTATTAGCTTTTGGCCAGTGGCTAATAGCCAACAGCCAAAAACCAATAGCTAGATATTATTTCGGGCAGCAGAACTCGGTGAGGACGCTGCAGGTGGACTTCGGATGGGCGAAACCAATCATGAGACCTTCCGCGCCGGGACGTGCGCACTTGTCGATGAGGCGCACTTCCTTGGAGGCAAGTTCGTTAAGTGCTTCGTTGGTGTCGGGCACTGCGAAGGCGATGTGGTGGATGCCCTCGCCGCGGTTCTCGATGAATTTGGCGATGGTGCTCTCCGGGCTTGTCGGCTCCAGAAGCTCGATCTTGGTTTGTCCGACTTTGAAGAAGGCGGTCTTCACCTTTTGGTCAGCGACCTCTTCGATGTTGTAGCATTTCATCCCCAGGATGTTCTCATAATAGGGGATAGCGGTTTCCAAGCTTTTCACGGCAATGCCGAGATGTTCGATGTGGGTAATGTTCATATTTGCGGTTTTATTTGTTTGTTACTTCGTGTTGATTACTTCGTGTTGATTACTTCGTGTTTTTTACTTCGTGTTTTTTAGCCTTCGGCTGTTGGCCCCACACTGCGCTTCGCTTATGTGGGGTTATTAGCGCTTCGCGCGTCTTGCCCCTCCGGGGCTGCTCAAGGAAGATGTTTTAATAATATTGGACTTTTAACATACATACTATCTCATAAGAGTTCTTTATTCTATATTCTTCATTCAGCATTATGCATTATGCATTATGAATTATGAATTATGAATTATGAATTAGTCAATCTCGGTCGGGGGTGGCGTCGAGCCAGGTGGTTTTGTGTTTGATGAGTTTGATGAGGAGGGCAATGACGGTGTAGGCGAGGGTGATCCAGAGCATGGGGCGGGTCCAGCCGAGGCAGACGTTGTCGGGGCAGTTGCGGACGCAGATCAGGTGGAAGAGGAGGTAGTCCACGACGGTGTAGGAGACGAGTACGGACATGATGGTGGCGTATTCGCGGCGGATGAAGGTTTTCCAGGAGAACTGGAGCATGCCGCCTTCGTAGAGGGACCATTTCGGGAGGAATGCGGGCACACGGGCGGCCCATTCTTCGAATTCGTCGCCGTATTTGGAGCGCAGGAACGCCTCTTCGGCCATCATGATGCGCTCGTAGTAGATCCAATAGACGAGGGAGACGATGAGGAAGACGCAGATGTTCATTGTGAAGACGAGCAGACCGGCCCAGATGAGGTAGTTGGCGAGGTAGAGCGGGTGGCGCACCACGGAATAGATGCCCTTGGTGTTGAGGTGGTCGGCGACCTGTCGGGCGGTGTTGCGGCCGGAGGTGCCCTTGGGCGTGGTGCAGACGGTGTAGGCGCGCAGGGCGAGGCCGGCAAAGGTGAGCACGGCGGCGCAGATGGTGCAGACGATCATCAGGGGAGAGCCCCACGTGTCCCAGACGTAGATGTTGCTGTTGGTGAGCCATAATAGCGGCAGGGCGAGAACGAAAATGAGCACGGGGATCTGTCCCCGGTACTTGAAGAGCTTTGCTCCGCTCTGCTCCATGGATTGGATTAACGCCATATTCTCATCTGTTTTTTTTCAGGGTGCAAAGATACACAAATTACGAACACGCACAAAAAAAGGATGACCAAAGCCATCCTTTTTTCATTAACCATTAAAATCTTTACATTATGATTACCCTCTGCGCTCTTTAATACGGGCTTTCTTACCCGTCAAATTACGAAGATAGTAAATTCTTGCTCTACGGACAACACCGCGTTTCACCACCTTAAGGTCGGCAATCATCGGGGAGGTGAAGGGGAACACTCTCTCAACACCGATACCGCCAGAGATCTTTCTCACGGTGAAGGTCTTGTTCACGCTGCTGCCTTTGATTTGCAGGACAACGCCTTGGAAGTTCTGGATACGTTCTTTTGAACCTTCCACAATTCTATAGGAAACGTTCACGGTGTCACCGGCTTTGAATTTCGGGAACTCGCGGGTCGTAATGAAATTATCTTCTACGTATTGAATCAACTCGTTTTTCATTGCTCTATCTTTTTTCTTCTTTTTACTCCTTAAATTTGAGGTTGCAAAAATACACTTTTTTTTGATATCCGCAACCATGTCCGAAATATTTTTCAATTGTTTGTAAAACACAGTGTTTTAGTGTTTTATGGATTTTTAATTATTAAAACCGAGGTTTCGGATCGGATGGATGACTTTCGTCTTGTTTTATTTTGGCGCGAAAGGCGGGGATTTTTGTCATGAATGGTGTGTGTCTAAAGCAATAATGTCAAATTGTTTTGATGAATGGTAAACTTTTTAATGATTATATACACCACGCCAAGAAAATCAAGGAGCTGAGGCAGTACCATTATAAAAAATGTATTTTTGCGAGGTCATTGCTATTCGTGAGATAGTATGACAAGAGAGTGTCATTATTGTTACGGATGCAAATTGAAGATTCACATCGCGACTATTATGACTTGGCTCACAAAAGTTCTTTCGCCCGAGAGTGTTTGGACCAATGTTTATAACTATTTGGTGGCGACCAAGGATGAGCCCGTTCAGGACCGTCGCACAAACACGGAGAAGATCCTGTCAGCCGGCTTTGACACCAAGACCAGTTTCAGGAATGTGAAATAAGCTTCAATTGGGTAATCAATATGTGATGTTTGGTTGCAGTTCAGGTGCTGAAATAATCATAAAGTGATGAGTTCGGCATTTCAAACTCAGCGTATCTGCACGGAGAAGTTTCGTAAAGCTAAACGGTTTTGTAGAGCGTTCTCAAATGTTGGGCACGGAGTTTGTTTACCAAAGCGCCACACGTCCAAGCTTGCCGAGGTCGAGTGTTGCGGTTTCCGCTCCGAGTGCTTTGAACGCGCGCATAATGGTGCTGTATGCAATGCCTTTGCCACTCTCGATCTTTGAAACAAAGGATTTCTTGACACCCATGCGCTCTCCCAGCTCATCTTGGGTCATTCCCTGTTTCTTCCGAGCCTGTTTAATGGCTTCACCGATATAATAGTCGTCAACCTCTTTTTTGACTTTTGCCTCGAACTCGTCGCGTTTGGATGTTCCAACTTTGCCTATGAGTTCATCCAGCATTTCTTCTTCTGTGTAAAACTTCTTGTTGGTTTCCATAATCAATTCCGTTATTTGTTGTCAAAATATTCTTTCCGTAAGGCCTCCGCCTTGGCAATTTCCTTTTTTGGTGTTTTCTGCGATTTTTTCACGATCCCATGCGTGGCAACTATCAGCGTTTCGTTGTGGGTGTCCCAAAAAGACAAAAGCCTGTAGCAATTGCCGTCGTGTAAAGCACGGAACTCCCAAATTTCAGTTCCTGTAAGTTTTTTGAATATGTTCTTGTCTTTTATTCCCATTCGAACCTTTCTGACATTATATGCGAGTTTTTCGGAGGCAGTACTGTTTATGTTGAGCATAAACTCGTAAGCTTCAGGTAGATAGATTACTTTCAAGTCCATATTTCAATTAGTTTTTGAGGTTGCAAAGATACAAAAGTTTTCTATATGGGAAACTTTATTTTGAAATATCGGTTGCCAATGATTTCCCGTTCCGAAATTTTATATCTTTGCGCTCAAAAGGATATGAAGAGAATTAGAATACCTTAAAGTTATGAAAGAAATATCCCCTGAAGAGTTGTATTCCTTATATAAGGACACATTATACAAATGCCAAAGCAAAATATTCAATTATGCTGATGATATTGTTGAGACGATGGTTTTTGAGGATTTTGTTATCGGTGCAACCAGTTTTTTGCATGATGATTCTCTAAACACGCTCATTAACAATCATCTTATAGACAAAAAACAATATGATTTAACTAGAAGAATTCGAGCATTGTTTTTGGAAATAGAAGACTGCGGAGAATTGACAATGGAATGCTTAAAGGGGCGATCAGAAAAATGGCTACATTTGACTTCCCTTGTAGATGAAGCAGTTGCAGGGGTGAAAAACGAAGTCGTGTTGTTAGATTGTGAATTAGAGTATATTCGTGACAGAATAGAGGAATTGTCAAGTGTGGATTTGCAAGAAAAAATGTGGTTAAATCAAAACAATGACACAGGGCGTATCTCTTCGTATGCAGAATTAATGTGTTCTTTATATGACGATTGTTTTTTAGAACTAGTCTTAAAAAAAGCGATGGAGAAATATGGGCACTCCAATAATGCCTTAAACGGATTATACAAATTGAGCTCTTTGCTCAATAATTATGAAGAACCCTATACAAATGGACATATTGATGATGAACTGATAATCAAAGATTCAAATTGGCAAATGATCGTTAAGCAGGCGCAAACGGTTCTTGCTAATTGGGATCAGATTCAACCTATGTTGTCGCAACTTTGAAAAGTGCCGTCCTCCTACATTTGGTCTATCTCCTGTTGTGCCTTTTCGGCATACATAGCTGTGCCTTCAGTTTAGTCGTACAGATTGGAGATTGCAAATAGCGGCAGTATTTTCACGTGCCGTAGCGCACCACTGTCCCTTTTGTCGTTATGCTCTAATTCGGCAAAATTTTCCAGAGAGCATCGGACTGCTTCGGTCAGATGTTTTTGGCGCATAAATTCATACAGACTTTTCATCTTACCGCTTACCCCCGCCTTACATTCGATAGGTAGCACTTTCATGTCCCGGGCTATAATGTAATCCACCTCTGAACGTGTTCCTTCGGCGGTGTTCTCCCAATAGTATAGTTCGTGTTGGGAACGAGGGTTGTTGTATTTTATGAGTTCCCAGCCTAACACCATCTCGGACAGGCCGCCTTTGTTCACCAAATCTTCAGCCGTGCCGGCCAGAATCATATCGGTCAATTGTCGCGCACCACCCAAATCCAAGTCGAGAATGCGCAGCAACAGTCCGCTGTCAAGATATAGATATTTGCGGTATTTTTCATTGACCTCCGCCCCGAGCGGCAATCCGTTGCCCGCTGTGTGGTTCACCCGCTTGATAATACCTGCATCGCACAGGAGCTTCAACGCCTTTTTCACCTCTTCGGCGCGATAGCTTCCCTCCACGTGACTGTAGGTGAACTTCTCTCCAATCTGCATCACGACACTTTGCAGTGTGTTGCGAAGCAGTGTGGGATCAACTTTTTTTGCGTATTTTGGGAAATCATCGTAGTAGGTCAGCTGGATGTCATCAAGTTCGGTCTGACATTGGCGGTAGTCGTGGGTTGAAACCCAGGCGGCCACGCTGGCGGGCATTCCGCCCACCATCAGAAAAGTGCGGAAGTGTTGCACGAGGTCGTTATGCAGAGCCGTAAGCAGCGGCTTCTCTGAGGTTGCCTCCTTTTTGGCTTTCACCCAAGCCGATTTTCCTTCTGCCACCAAAAACTCGTCGAATGAGAAAGGATAGACAAATAATGAGCGTATGCGTCCCACACCAAACGAAGGCAGCTCTTTGAGAGTGAACTCCAGTAATGAACCTGCTGCCACCACATGAAGTTCCGGAAAATCCTCCTTGAAAGACCATAGACTCTTAATGGCATCGGCAGAAGCCTGTATCTCATCCAAGAAAAGCAATGTTTTCCCTGGAATCACTGGGGTGCTATATAGCATGCTCAGGTTATTGGCCAAGTCATGTACATCATGGATTTTCTGAAAAACCTCCAACATGTCGGGTCGTTTCTCAAAATTGACTTCAATGAAGTAATCGAACGTTTCACCCAGATGCTTTACCGCTGACGATTTACCGACTTGACGCGCCCCTCTTAGCAAAAGCGGTTTGAGCCGTTTGCTGTTCTTCCATTCCATGAGCAAGGTGTCAATAGGTCTTTCTATATACTTTTCCATTTATTATCATTGATGATTACGCCGGCAAAAATAATAAATTTTGATAAAACCGAGACGAATAAATACAAAGTTTTTGATAAAACCGAGATGAATAACGAGGTGCTTTTTGACAAAACTGAGACGAATCTCAATCAACACTTTATGACACTGAATCTTAGGGATTTACAACCGATGTGTTTTCCGGACAAGCCCTCGTTTTGTCCCGTTTCTGTCCCGATTTTAAAACAGAAATCAGCAACCTACCGTTGTAAGTTGCTGACACTGATTGTTTTGGAGACGTTTGAGCGGTAGACGGGGTTCGAACCCGCGACCTGCGGCTTGGGAAGCCGCCGCTCTGCCAACTGAGCTACTACCGCGTTCTAATTGATAATGGATAATTGATAATGGATAATTAAATCCTCAAATCGTACGTGATTCCTAATTATCAATTATCAATTCTCAATTATACATTAAAACGAATGTGCAGGATGTCGCCGTCTTGCACTTCGTAGTTCTTGCCTTCGACCGCCAACTTGCCGGCCTCTTTGCATTTCAGCTCCGACCCGTATTTCACCAGGTCGTCGTATTTGATGACCTCCGCACGGATGAAGCCGCGCTCCAGGTCGCTGTGGATGACGCCCGCCGCCTGCGGTGCCAACATGCCCCGCGTGATGGTCCAGGCACGGTTCTCCTTGCCACCGACGGTGAAGAAGGAGATGAGGTCCAGCATCTTGTAGGCTGCACGGATCACCTTGTTGACGCCCGGCTCGGTCAAGCCCACGTCGGCCAAGAAGGCCTTGCGGTCCTCTTCGCTCTCCAACTCGGCGATTTCGGATTCAATCTTGGCCGCGATGACCAACATCTCTCCGCCGTGCTCTTCCACATATTTCTTCACAGCCTCGGAATAGGCGTTCCCGGTGGCCGCATCGTCGTCATTCACATTACAGACGAACATCACGGGCTTCTCGGTGAGCAGCATCATGTCGGCCACCACCGCTTTCTCGTCGGGCGTGACTTCCAGGGTGCGCACGTTCTGGAAACCTTCCAGATGTTCCTTGTATTTCAACAGAACAGCAAGGTCGTGCTTGGCGGTCTTCTCGCCGACTTTCGCGGCTTTCTCCACCTTGGTGATCTTGCGTTCAATCTGTTCCAAATCCTTGCATTGCAGCTCGAAATCGACAATCTCGATGTCTCTCACCGGATCCACGGAACCTTCCTCGTGGGGGAGGGCAGGGTTGTCGAAGCAGCGCAGCACGTGGATGAGCGCGTCGCACAGACGCACGTCCGCAAGGAAGCTGTTGCCGATGCCGGCACCGGTGCTCGCACCCTTCGCCAAACCGGGGATATCGACGATGTCTAAGTTGGCATAGACCAGCTTGTCGGCATGGATGAACGAGTCGATGTGGGTCAGACGTTCGTCGGGCACCTGACACACGCCGATGTTGGACTTGTTCGTACTATACGCGAAATCCGTCACCTCCGCCTTCGTGTTGGAGATGCAGTTGAACATCGTGGTCTTACCCGAGTTCGTCAGTCCTACTATGCCGCATTTTAATCCCATTTGTAATGGTTATTGGTTATAGGTTATTGGTTATTGAGGTTTAGAGTTTAGAGTTTATTGTTTATTGTTTGGAGTTAGAGAAAAGGGTTATAGTCTCTTTTCCCGGAAGTTAATAGCTAACAGCCAAAAGCTAAAATCCGAGAACGATGTCTTCGACGTGGTCGATTTCGGAGAGGTAGTGTTTGATCGTTTGTTCCACGCCGTTTTTGAGGGTCATCTTGGCGTGGGGGCAGGTGCCGCACGCGCCTTGGAGACGCACCTTGACGACATTCTCGGGGGTGAGTTCCACAAATTCGATGTCGCCGCCATCCTGCACTAAGTAGGGGCGGATTTGGTCGATGATCGAGATGACCTTCTGTTCTAACGTGGCGTTTTCCATATCTTCAAAATTAGGCGGCAAAAATAATAAAAATGTGAATGCGACAATTATCCTTTGAAAATATTTCCAAATTTCTTTTTGCTTGTTTTCTCGGCTTCACGGGGTTGAATTTCTGTTGTCTGTACATATTCATAATTTGTGTACTTTTGCCGATTGTTTTTTGACTAAGCAAAATTAATGTATAGTATTGTAGCAGACCAGCTTACCAAGCAGTTCGGAACGTTCACTGCCGTGGATCACATCAGCTTCCAGGTGAAGCGCGGTGAGATTTTCGGCTTTTTGGGCGCCAACGGTGCGGGGAAGACCACGGCCATCAAGATGATGAGCGGTCTGCTGCTGCCTACGTCGGGTACGGCCTCCATCGCGGGCTATGACATCCTCACCCAGTCGAAACTCATCAAGAAACATATCGGCTACATGAGCCAGCGCTTCTCCCTTTACAACGACCTGACGGTCTTCGAGAATATGCAGCTGTTCGGCACTATCTACAAAATCCCGCGCAAAGAGCTTAAGGACAGGATCTACGAAAGTCTCCGCAGTCTTGACATGGAAAAGCAGTCCGGCACGTTGGTCTCTTCCATTCCGCTCGGCTGGAAACAGAAGCTGGCGTTTGCCACAGCCATCCTCCATCATCCGGATATCGTGTTTTTAGACGAGCCGACCAGCGGGGTGGATCCCATCGTGCGCCGCGAGTTCTGGAAGCTGATTTATCAGACTGCTTCCCAGGGAGTTACCATCTTGGTTACCACCCACTATATGGATGAGGCGGAGTACTGCAACCGCATCTCTATCATGTCGGACGGACAGATGAAGCTGATCGGCACACCCAGCGAGTTGAAGGAACAGATGGGTGTCAACAGCGTTGACGAAGTGTTTGTTAAATTTGTGAACCGTTGAGTATGAAAGAGCTGCGCATGATATTGAAAAAGGAGTTTATCCACATTTTCAGGGATAAAATCACGCTCTTTCTGGTGTTGGCCATGCCGATAGCCTTGGTGTTGCTTTTCGGCTTCACCATCAGCTCCGAAATCCGCAACGCGAAAATTTCCGTGCTGGACCAGGCGAACGACACGCAGTCCAAACAACTTTGCAAGAAGTTGTCGGCATCGGGCTATTTCCAGATTGTCTCCTATCCGGGCAGCGAACAAGAGGCGGACAGCGACTTCAAACTGAAGAACATCAAGCTCGCCTTGGTGATTCCGCCGCACTTTGAGGAGTCTTTGTCACGCGAGCATATCGCCACGTTGCAGGTCATCAACGATGTCTCTGACCTGAATGTCGCCTCCATCCTTAACAACTATGTGCGCGCCGTGGTGCACGATTTTGAGAACGACTACAATTCCACGGCAGATATGGCGCAGAATTTCACCATCAACATAAAGATGCTCTATAACCCTACCTCGAACAGCGTCTATATGTTTGTGCCGGGCATCATCACCCTGATCATGATTCTCGTGACGGCGCTGATGACCTCCATCACACTGGCGCGCGAGAAGGAGACCGGCACGATGCGGATGCTCCTGATCACGCCGGTCAGCAAAATCCATATCATCATCGGGAAGGTCATCCCCTATATGATTATCTCGTTTCTGAGTACAATCATCATTTTGGTTATCAGTGTGTTGGTGTTCAAGATGCCCATTAATGGAAGTATTCCGTTCTTGTTGTTCCTCTGCATCATTTTCATGTTGACATCCGCCTCTTTTGGAATGTTGATCTCCTCGGTCAGCACTTCGCAGTTGGATGCCATGATGATCACGATGATGGGGCTTTTTCTCCCCACCGTGCTGCTGTCGGGATTCCTTTTCCCGCTGAACAGTATGCCGTTGTTTTTCCAATTGTTGGCGAACATCTTCCCTGCCAAATGGTTCATTCTCGCTATCAAGGATGTGATGATCAAAGGCTCCGGTTTTATGGACATCTGGCGCTATATGCTGGTGCTTTTCTTGATGGCAGTTGTTTTCATTGCATTCAGTATCAGACAGTTGGATAAAAGAAATTGATTATGAGGACGATATTGATACTAATAAAGAAAGAATTTCTGCAGGTGTTCCGCAATCCGCTGCTGATCAGCATTTTGGTTGTGGCACCTTTAGTGCAGTTCGTGATTTTCCCCTTCTGTGCCGACTATGAAATCAAGATGCTGGATATCGCCTTCATTGACAATGACCGTTCTTCCATATCCAAGGATATCATCAACACCTTCAACTCCTCCGGTTATTTCATCCCTCATGGTGTGCTGCAAAGCCAGTCTGAAGCGGAAGAGATGATGCGGCACGACAAAATCGACATCCTGATTGAGATTCCGGCGCGGTTCGAACATGATTTATATACTGGGCAGCCGACGCAGATCAGTTCCACGGCCAATGCCATCAACACGGTGAAGGCCGGCATCGGGACAGGCTATGTGCAGGAGGTGATCGGCGACTATATGCGCCAATTCTCCGAAAGGAACAAACTTCCTGATCAGTTCGGCGCAAGGAATGCGGAAATCAAGCTGTCGAACGTCTATTGGTACAATGAGCAGATGAATTACAAGAACCTTATCGTGCCTGGCATTCTGGTGATTTTGGTAACATTGATCGGATGTTACGTGACAGCCCTTAACTTGGTGAGGGAAAAGGAGATAGGTACTATTGAGCAGGTGAACGTCACCCCGATTCGTCGTTGGCAGTTCCTGATCGGCAAGATGATTCCTTTCTGGATTTTGGGCATGACCGAATTTATTGCCGGTCTGTTTATCATGAAGATTGTTTTCGGAATTACGGTGCAGGGCAGCATCCCTATGTTGTTGGGTATCACTGCCATCTATCTTTTAGTGATGTTGGGGTTGGGCTTCTTCATTTCCAGTGTGGCGGAAAACCAGCTGCAGGCAATGTTCATTGTGCTGTTCCTTTTCATCGTGTTTGTGCTGCTAAGCGGTCTGTTCACCCCCACGGAAGGAATGCCCGAATGGGCACATAAAATCAACTATTTCAACCCCATGTCGTTCTTCATGGAGGTGATTAAGAAGGTGGTGCTGAAAGGCGGCGATTTCCTCAGTGTGCAGAAAGAGACCATCGTCCTGTCGGTGATGGCTGTGGTCATCAACACCGGTGCCATTCTGAGCTACCGTGAGAGCAGCAAGTAGTTATTCCTTTTTTGATTCCATCAGACTCAGACTGTCAGCAATATGCTGCAGCGAGTCGGCGACGCGTGCGAGGCTGTCCTGAAGATTCCATTCGCGGAACCGTGCTTCGTTGCGGTAGAAGGCGACCATGGGCTTCTGCTCGAACGTCATGAGGTGTATGGCGGAGTCGGGCGGCCAGGTGCCGTTGCGCAGCTGGGTGGCCGGTATTTGGTTGCAGTAGGCCACGTAATAGTCCCATGTGGTGTCCAAACGGTCGAACCCTTTGAAAACGAGGCTGAAATGCGGGTCTTTTTGGTAAAAGAGAGCGCAGGCGGCATTCCCGTTGGTGGCAACCACTACAGGCCGCGAGACGTAATGGCTGTAAATGTCGTGCTGGTAAATATATTTCTGGATCCACGTGTTCGCCTCTTTGTTGGCCTCGAAGTTGCTGTCCAAGGCGTATTTGGAGTAAGCATTGTGGATTCCACCGGATATCTCATTGAAATAGAGAGATGTATATGGGCTGTTTTGGACGATATGCCGGATAGGCATGAACGAGAGGAACACCAGCAACCCTAAAATGACGACGTTGGTATATCGGTCCTGTATCTGTCGCAGCGTGCATTCCACGCCGCTGGCCGCCACCAGCATGAACAAAGGGTAGATGCAGTAGTGGATGGCCCACAACGTGTCGGGGTTCATGTAGTGCGTCTTCACCTGGTTGATGCAGAACAGGAGCGTATATATAAATATGAATATGGAGAAGGGCTTCAGACTTTTGACGGCATTCTTGAAGAAGATGAAGAATAGCAGGAAACTGATGAGCACCACGGTCGGGGTGGTGACGTACAAATACTTGACAAGGTAGCGGTTTGGGAAGTTGTCGGGACCGATGAGATGCCCTTCAAAGATTTGGTTCTGGTCGTAAGGGATGTTCGTCACCAACGAGGCAAATGCCTTGTTGGGGAGGATGAAGGAGGTCTCCAGGAAGAAGGTGCATGCCGAATGGACAATATACACGCCCACATACATGCAGACCACCACGAGCGACACCCAGCCTAATGAGACAAGGTATTCTTTGGTGAATATTTTCTTGATGGGGTTGTATAGCAGGAAGTTCAGCAGGGTGAAAACAAAAAACATGTGCAGCAGCGAGGAGCCTGCGTTGTGTATCGACAAACTCAGCAGGATGCCGGCGGCGATGCGTACCAGTCGTGAAATGCGGATTACAGGCAACTCCCTTGAGAAATAGTACATCTGCATGATGCTGTAGATGAAAAAGCAGGCGAAGGTCACATCCACGATGTTGCTGAGCGAATATCCGAAGAATCGTGGGGAGATGAGCAGGAAGAAGGCCGTGAAGAACGCCGCCCTCCAGTTGAAGGCACGTAGCAAGATGAGGGAGAGATAAGCCACTAACAACCAGCCGAATATGGTGCTTAGGACGTGCCGGTAGGCGTATGGGTCACGGATATGGAAGGTCTTGCAGAAGGAGTAGGTGAGCAGATCCACGATTTGTGCCTGCGTGTGCGCGTACGGATGCTGCTTGTAGGCATCGGCGTCCCCGATATGGTGGAAGTGGTTGTATAACAGCTCGGAATATTCGGTTTGTGCAACCTCCCTGTCGGAAATGCCGATGTGACGGCTCAGCACCAACATCCACACGAGCGAAACCACCAATAGCGCCATCCATAAGTACTTGAAGATGTCATCGCTGGTCTTCAAAGAAAAGGAAAACTGGCTTTTTTCAATCTGGTACTTGATGTTTTGCTTTTTGGCTTTCGAAAAGCGGATTTTCCACACGTTGTCGTCGAAAAGATTGTCGTAATAGAGAAACTTGTCCACCCCGTTTTTGATGCGGATGAACAGCCGTTCCCATATATTGGCGGATTCTTTTGGCATATCTTTAACGTGTTTCAAAAGTGTTGGCAAGGTGATGGAGATAGCTTGCTGCTTGCGGGCCTTCGTTGAACAGCAGGTCGATGATGGATAGATTGGGCTGGAAACCGAACTTGTCCTCGAAAACTTGGTAGTAAGGTGAGGTCAAGCGATAGCGGTAGTCTGGCTTGCGTGCTTTTTTAGGATGAATTTCCAGGCGAAGGTCATCTTCCCCGTAAGGGGTGAATGTCTCAGTAAACCCGACATTAGTGCCGGTTTGCAAGATTTTCAAGAGGGTGAGTGTGAGTTGCGTGTTGAAGTCGAACAAGAATTCGAATTTTTGCTCGAAAAAGGGTTTCAGGGCATCCTTGTAATAGAGATAGAACGGGGTGTTGTTGTAGGCGGACTCGATGGAGCGCCAGTGTGCGCGTTGCCACGGGGTGACATACTCGATGCGCACCTCCTTGACGACTCCCATCCTGTTGTCATGAATCGTGGGGATGATGAGGTTCAGCACTCCGTTGCCGTTCATGATGACGGCCCTGTTGCGATACGACTGTTTCTGGTACCGCTCCTCCCGGTCAATAAGTGTTCCATCCACGAGAAGAAAGGCGAAATACTCCACTGGAGGGAGATAAGCGGTAGGAAGCAGACGATTTTCCACCGTTAGCGTGCGATGATCAGTTTGGATCTGTAGGTGCGTTCGGAGCCGAAGATGTCAACGAAATAGACACCGTTGTCGAGAGAGCTGACATTCAAGGTGAATGTCGCGTTAGTCATCACATCCATGCTCTCAACCAGCTGGCCGAGGACGTTGTAGATTTGGCAGCGGGCCTGCTCAGGCAGGAACTCGCCTTGGACAGTGATACGGCCGTCCTGGGTCGGGTTGGGGTAAATCTCAAAGGTGTATGATTCGTGATGGGGAACACCGACGATGGTGCCGTCATATTTCATGCCGAGCAGTGTCGTAGCCCCGGTGTTGTCGGGGTCGAGCCACGGTTGGAGTTTGTTGGCGGCGTTGGAGGCATTGTTGTTGGTCCAGTGGTAGTACATCCTTCCATAGTTGTCGGAACCATAAACATAGTCGCAGGAGCTTGTGCCGCTTGTCAAAGTGCCTATAATCAGCTGGTTGGCGTTGAATAGGGGAGAGCCGGAAGAACCTTGTTCAGTGACGCCCTTGTTGGGGTTGATGAGCCAGTCAACCTTAAAGTACTTGTTGGCCATGTTGCCGGAAGTGATGGTGTTGACCGCTCTCGGGAAACTGATCTTCTTCCAGTCGCCGCCGGGATGGTGGATGCCTGCTCCTATGGATGCCGCGCCGCTTCTGTCCCATCCGGCGAAGAAAATGCTGTCACGGTACGACAATCCCAGATTGCCGGTGATCTTCAGCAAGAGGAAGTCGGACTTTGAAGTGACGTTGGTGGCACCAGAGCGCGCAACGATGACACCACCGTTGGCTACACGGTTAGAGATGCCGTAGCTGCCGTTGCAAGTGTTGAGCTGATAGAGGAAATAGAATTTGTGCGTCTGGTCGTCGGCGGCCACACAGTGCTCGGCGGAAAGCACATACGGGGTCTTGTCCATTCTGACATTGTTGACCGTGGCACCGCTGCAAAGGTATCCACCCCAGCCACCGTCTTCAGGAACGTATGCGGTAATGCTGATGCAGACTACGGAGTTGGCAGGGGTGTGCCAGGGCTGGGCTTCAGGACAAGCCACGTCAATGTGGCAGGTGCCTTCCGCTTCTCCATGGGGGCCCTTCGTGTCGGACTGGATGTGCAGGAAATCCCTATACACATGCATCACGGCTGCAATTTGGAATTCCCCTTTGAAGGAGGCGTTGGCCGGCTCGTAGTATTCCACAATCACTTCGTCGCCGATGATGTCATCGGTCACTAATTTCCCCACCTCCTGCACATCGGCGTTCGTGTAAGGGCCGAATACTTGGCTATGGTCTGGACTGTAGATGAAGAGCTCAGCTTCTTCAGGGATGTTGAACTTGTCGAATATCAGATAAGTCATGATGGCGTTCTCAGACACGAATTCGGAGCGCCACAGAATGCTGCCGTCTTCCAGAATGTCCTTGCGGCCCGAATTGTCAAGCGTTTGGGCCACGGCGTGCCCGATTCCGAATCGTAGCGGAAGGTCTTTGTTCTGACGTGTGGCATCTTCTTTAAGCAGAGCCTCGTTGTCCGTAAAAGGCATAACATTCACATCAATGGCTTGGGAAATCCCTTTTTTTCCAAAAGAGAAAGGTTGCGGTTTTGACTGGCTCTGTGCGACTAATACACTGGAAACCAACAAAAATAAAGCCAAAAGGGTAAAATATTTCTTCATAAAACTATGGATTAATTTCAAAGCCGCAAAAATATAAAAAAAATTGTACTTTTGCAACCGTTTTTAAAATGACAGTATGGCAGTAAAAAGAAAAGTGAAATATGAGGGTGTCCCCTTTGAGGGAAACCTTGAAGAGTTGATTATCCAGGCATTGCTTGAGAAACAGGGCGTAGATATCCACTGCGTCAACCTCAAGAAAATCAATCATGTTTATTTTGACTATTTTATCGTCTGCACCGGCACTTCCAAACCGCATGTGGACACGTTGTGCGACTATGTGCAGGAACAGACCAAGAAGGTGGCCAACATCACCCCCGTCCATGTGGAAGGACTTGAGAACAAGGAGTGGGTGCTGTTGGATTATTTCAATATTTTGGTGCATATTTTCCAACCTGAGGCACGCGAGTATTATCAGCTGGAATCTCTCTGGGGTGATGCTGACATTCAGAAGTTCTAGTTGATAATTGATAATGGATAATGGATAATTGATAATTGAGAATTGATGGGAAATAATAACAATAATAGTAACAACAATAGGGGGAAAAACATTCCGGATTTTCTCGGAGGAAATAATGGGCAGAACGGCAACAAGAAGAAGTTCAGCTGGTCGCTGTTTTACATTTTGGTCACCGTTGCGTTGATTGGGATCTATTTCTTCACGTCGGGGGATGCGGTTCGGGAAGTGAACGACATGGAGTTCTACCAGATGGTGAAGAACTGCGAGGTGGAGCATGTGGAGTTCGTGAAGAAGAATTCCCATATCAATGTCTTTCTCAAGAAGGAGGCCCTGGAACGGAATTCCGCATACGAGGAGGTGAAGAACAACACGGCAGGCCCTCAGTATTACCTGGTTGTGACTGACCTTCAGGTGTATAATGAGAACTTGCGGGAGATGAAGAACCAGTATGTGCAGGAGCGCTTGGCGCAGGATAGCACTCTGGTGGCCAATGAGATAGCCAAGGAGTATGATTTCCCGATGAAGCAGGACAATTCCCAAAGCTGGGGATTTGAGATTATCTTCTGGATGCTGCCCGTGGTGCTGATATTCCTGCTGTATTATTTCTCGATGCGTTCCATGCGCGGTGGTGCCGGTGGCGGCTTCGGCGGAAGCAACATCTTCAACATCGGGAAGTCGCGGGCGCAGGAGTTCGACGAGAAGTCCGGGCAGTTGGTGACGTTCAAGGACGTGGCCGGTCTGGAGGGCGCGAAGTTCGAGATAGAAGAGGTGGTCGATTTCCTGAAGAACCCGCAGAAATACACCGTTTTGGGCGGCAAGATCCCCAAAGGCGTCTTGCTTGTGGGGCCTCCGGGAACGGGTAAGACCCTTTTGGCCAAGGCCGTGGCCGGCGAGGCGAAGGTTCCCTTCTTCTCCCTGTCAGGTTCCGACTTTGTGGAGATGTTCGTGGGCGTGGGTGCCTCCCGTGTGCGCGACCTCTTCCGCACCGCAAAGGAGAAAGCCCCCTGCATTATCTTCATCGATGAGATTGACGCCATTGGCCGCGCCCGTGGCAAAGGCGCTTTTTCCAATGCCAATGACGAACGTGAAAGCACTCTTAACCAGCTGCTTACGGAAATGGACGGTTTCGGCACCAATGCCGGTGTCATCATCATGGCGGCCACCAACCGCGCCGACATCCTTGACCGCGCCTTGTTGCGTGCGGGACGTTTTGACCGCCAGATCCAAGTGGAACTGCCGAATCTGAACGAGCGCCGCGGCATCTTCGGCGTTCACGTGCGCAACCTCAAGCTCGGCTCCGACGTGGATTTGGATTTCTTCGCGAAGCAGACCCCCGGTTTTTCCGGTGCCGACATCGCCAACGTCTGCAATGAGGCCGCACTCATCGCAGCCCGTCAAAACAAGCAAAGTATCGGGAAAGAGGACTTCTTGGCCGCAGTTGACCGCATTATCGGCGGTCTTGAGCGGCGCGGCAGTGTCATTTCTCCCGAGGAGAAAAAGACGATTGCCTATCACGAGTCCGGCCATGCGTGTGTGAGCTGGATGCTGCGTTACGCCTCCCCGTTGGTGAAGGTGACCATTGTTCCCCGCGGCAAAGCGTTGGGTGCTGCCTGGTACCTCCCTGAGGAGCGTCAGCTGACCACCTACGACCAGCTCTTCGACGAGATGACGGCCACCCTGGGCGGTCGTGCCGCGGAAGAGGTCTTCTTCGGCAAAATCTCCACAGGCGCCCTCAACGACCTTGAAAGAGTCAGCAAACAGGCATACGCTATGATTGTCTATTACGGCCTCGATGAGAAAATCGGCAATGTGAGTTATTATGATTCAACAGGCCAGCAAGAATATAGCATGACCAAGCCTTACAGCGAGAAGACTGCGCAAGAGATTGATGAACGGGTGCATCTGCTTGTTGAAGAGGCCTACAAACGCGCCAAGAAAATTTTGGCGGACAATTACGACAAAGTGGAGCAGCTGGCCAAGTTGCTGTTGGAGCGCGAGGTGATTTTCACCGAAGATGTGCAGAATATCCTGGGTGAACGTCCGTTCCAGATCCCTGAGACGACCCCTGCCGCTCCTGTCGCAGAACAAGAGCAGGAAACTGAAACACCTACGGACACAGAAGAACAATCACAAGCATAAAGAACTATGAGTGAGATAGATAATCTGATTACTGACAAAGAATACATCCGCGGTGTGATTCGGAAAAGCACCGTCTCCCATGACCATATCCCGGACGGTCAGCCCTCGTCTGATTTTTTGACGCCGATGGATAATGTCCAGGTGGAGTTCTGGCAGAATTTCCAGGCCAACGGCGGCAAGATACTGCGTTGCCACACTCGTCAGGACCGTCTGAAATTCTTGAAGATGCTGGCGCAGGACCAGCAGTATAATGTGGTGTTGAACACGCACAACAATCTCTGTTCCGATCTGGAGCAGGCGCAGATGAACTATGTGAACTCCATATCCACCAGCATGCCGATAGATGCGGTGGTGGTGCTCTCCACGGCACTGGTGGCCCGTAACGGAAGCATCGGTTTCACGCAACCCATCTCTCGATTTGTTTCCATGCGGAATCTTGCTTTGGATGTCATTGTGATTTCCCGAATGGTTGATATTGTCCCCGATTTCGAGACGGCGCTGCAGCGCAACCCCAAGGTTGCCAAGGACGCTGGCATGGAGTTCATCGCTCCGACCCCGCTGCCGAAGGAGAACGACAAAGAGGTGCGCACCACGAAGAATCCCCGCTACATTCTGTTGCTGTTGGATGATAATCCCCCGAAAGATGAATCCCAAAACGCGTAATCTCTTCGTCAGAACCGCATCGGGCATCGTTTATGTCGCCTTGATGGTGGCAGCGGTGTTTACCCCGTGGGTGGCCGTGCCGCTGGCCTTCTTTTTTGGACTGGTGGGAATTTGGGAATTGTACAAGATGTACGAGACCCCGGAACTCAAGGAATGTTATCCTTTTGTCAATATTTCCGCCATGACCATGATGTTGGCGTTCCTATTCGCATCAGAAATGTATGCTTTTTTGACTAGTACGCTAGGTATAATGGGGGATATTCACTTTTTCAGGCCAGGGGAATGCGTGATGCTGGTGTTGGCCATACTTGGCATTTTCTTGCCCGAGCTGATTTGTCGCCATGAGAATCCGGTTTTGAATATCGGCATGGGGCTTCTTTCATTATTTTGGATCCTTTTACCATTGAGCTTGTTGTTTTTTGTATGGATTCCTAAACAGCCTATGTTGGTGCTGGCCTTTTTTATCCTGATTTGGATGGCAGACACAGCTGCATACGTTTTCGGGTCGTTGTTCGGCAAGCACAAACTGGCACCGAATATCTCGCCGGGCAAAACGTGGGAAGGTTTCCTGTGCAGTTGCGTTTTCACGGCAGGTTTGGCTGTCGGGCTTTCGTTTATCCCGTATTTCCAGCAAGCTGGATTGTGTTTGTGGCAATGGATAGTGATGGCTATATTAGTGGAAATCTTCGGACTGATGGGCGACCTGACAGAATCGTTGTTCAAACGCAAGGCTGGCGTGAAAGATAGCGGAAAAATCATTCCCGGTCATGGCGGTGTCCTTGACAGAGTCGATTCCATCCTCTTTGCCACCATCCCGGTGTTCCTCTTTTGCCTGATGTGCTGCTAAAATAGCCAACAGCCAAAAGCCAACAGCTAGTTTGTCGCCAGCAGTGTCGTATAAGTTAAAATGATACTTTAATACCAAAATGAATCTTCCCCGTCTTGAGGGAGATGTGGTTTCCGCGTTGTCTTGGTAAGGCGTATTCGAAGTAGAAAACGCCGCTTCGCACCCCGACATTGACGCCCAGCCCGAAGCCGAACGGCGTGTCAAACAGGTAGTTGTAGTAACCCCGCTGTTCGTAGACCCCGCCATCGAAAAAGGCGTGTACATCGGAGTTGCGGCCGAACAGGTAGCGCAGTTCCGCCGAATAGAGCAGGTAGGTGCTGGCGTACAGCTCGTTTTCCGTGAACCCTCTGATTTGATCCACTCCGCCAATCTTGAACATTTCGTTGCGGTAGTGCGGACCCGCCAACATGCTGCCTCCCTGCGTCCGCAGCACCACGACAAGTTGCTTGTAGATAGGAATATAGCCTGTAACCCCACCCATCAGCCGGTAAGATGTCTTCACTAAGTTGAGGTCCGAAGGGGTCAGTTCGTTGTAATGGCGGTTGGGCTGCAGCGTTCTTCGTCCCGCTGCTGCATCCGCGTAAAGTTCGAAACCGAGTCTCGGCTGGTAGGGATTGTCCAGCTGCCTCACTTGCAACGACAGTCCATACAGGATGTTACGGTGCCCCATGCACGAAGTGTCCGTTGTCGATGAAGTGTTGGATGTGCTCAGCAGCTGCGACTGCGTAAAGTCGATGTAGGGGCGCAGGTAGCTGTCGTGGCGGAAATGATACGGGATGCCGAGGTGGTAGTTCAGGGTCAGGTAGGTGGTGTCCTGCTTGTCGAGGCGAAAGTGCCCGTCAATGCCGAAGCGTGTGCGGAAGAGGAAAGGGAACGCCGCGTCAACGTCCAGATATTGGGAGCGTTTCCCGCTGCTGCGCCATTCCAAGGAGAGCCGTTCCCCGAGGTGGAAGATGTTCTGCAGTGCCAGTGACAGCTCGCCGGTAATAGCGAGCTTGCCGGTCTGTTCGTTCACGGGCTGGAACCCGATATAGCCCTCGAAGCGGTTCACCGGCCGTTTGTCCAGATAGACGTACAGCATGGTTTTCTCCTCTTCAAAGGAGATTCCTGCCGGTTGGATGACCGTCGCGAAGGGAATGGCCTCCAGCTTCCCGGCCACCTCCTGTACGGTTTTTTCGGAATAGGGCGCTTTCCGCCGGAATCCCAAATACGGCCAAAGGTAGCTTGGGCTCAGTTTGAGGTTGCCTTTCAGGATGATGGAATCCACCTTGGTGTAACGTCCGCGGTCGATGTGCATCCGGTAGAGTGGGGTGGTGTCGTTCTCCCATTCGGTGGTGAGGTTCACGGAAGCGAACGGATAGCCGTGGTTCTCCAAAAACCGCACGACTTTCTCGGCGGTCTGCGGGTAGTCGTCTAAAGTCAATGTTTGGTTTTTCCCACCGATGACCTTGGCACTTCGTAGCAAATCAGCATCGCTTTCGCTATAAACAATCGAAGAAGATTGCCCGAACACGAAAACCGTGTTCAGCAGGAAAAAAACCGTAATGTATATATGCTTTATCGTCCCCATTCAGCATTCAGCATTAATAATTCATAATTCATCATTCATAATTCCGAAAGAGCTTCCCCCACCACGAAACAGCTCCCCGTAATAAATACAACATCCTCGTCGCCCGCCGCCGCCTTTGCCGCCGCAATCGCTTCTTTCACCGAAGGATAGGTCTCGCACCTGAGCCCGTTCTCTCGCATTTTCGCCG
>Ga0247608_10002004_pt1 | contig 26663 bp, 33 predicted proteins | sample 176DNAGHGlowgp2_FD_193490 | JGI IMG/M metagenome (GOLD analysis project Ga0247608, IMG submission 193490) | Sheep rumen microbial communities from Palmerston North, Manawatu-Wanganui, New Zealand - 1766 DNA GHGlow gp2 | ecosystem: Host-associated > Mammals > Digestive system > Stomach > Rumen ... | reverse complement strand
TCAGCGAAGTAATACGTAATACATGGAAATTGTATTTTAAAGGAGGTTTGCCAATTGGGATAGCCCTATCAAATTACTTGCAAGATTTCAACAAGGTAATGTCAGTCGAGACCACAACAGACAATAATGACCGAAATTGGGGGCTATGAATAAACGCACTGAGAACATAATTGTAAGTGTATATAAAGCATAGTAAAAATACAAGATTGTTTGGCTATGGTAACATAGTGTGGTAAGATATTCTCATAATACCCTAGTTAGAGTTCTAGTTAAAAACTCATTTGCTCCAGTGGCGGAATTGGTAGACGCGAGGGACTAAACATTTTTCTAAAAAACACTTGCATATGTCTACCATTTTATATATCTTTGCAACAAATTTCAAAGTTATATATTATGGTAAAATATTGTCAAGTTTGTGGTTGTGAGTTAACAACTGGATATAAATGGTGTGAATCTTGTAGAAAAGCCAGAAAACGTGAATATGCTAAAAAGCATTATAAAGACCTTATGAATCAAGGAGTAGTAAGGATACGTTATGGCAAAACAAATTGTGTATATTGTGGTAAAGAAATTATTAAAAACAAACCCAATCAAGACACTTGTTATGAATGCTACAAAAAACATCATTATAAAACCGTTGAAAATTACAACAATGTAAAGAGAACTAAAGATGGTAAATCTACAATAGGGAGATTTGTTTTATTAGAACTAGGATTTAAATTAGGAAATTTAGTAGTCCATCATATAGACGAAAATCCTAATAACAATGCTATATCTAATTTAATGATTCTTAGTAGAAAAAACCATGCTTCCTTACATGGGTTTTTAGAAAAGAATTGGTCGTTACTATCGAAAGATAGTAATAGTAACTTGGAGAATTGCTGGAATATCCTTAGAGGTCAGTTAACTACAGCATATTTGGAAACAAAAAGTGCGAATGTTATAAAAATAACTGATATTGGACAATCAGCAGCCGAGCTTCTAAATGAAGAAAATATTTATATATTTGATTTACAAGAAGAAGGTTCAGAGACTATGTACCAAGCACCTAAAAGTATTACTCAAGGTGAAGATATAGTCCAAACTCAAACTGTATAACAACAGGCTTATGAAAGTAAGTTGGGTAAGTAAAATCCCTTTCCCTTTGGGAGTGTAAGTTCAAGTCTTATCTGGAGTACTATGCAGAGTTAGTTCAAAGGTAGAATGCAAGCCTTCCAAGCTTGATATGTGAGTTCGATTCTCATACTCTGCTCAACAACCTTAAAATAAACAATTATGAAAAAATTAGAAGAATACTTAAAAAAGCATAGCAGTATATATACTGAATCGGCATCTACCAACTCAAAATATTTTGAGATGGAGAATTGTAAGATAAGAATGTCTGACCATTTGGCATTGGAATCTGATGCAGACCTTCATATTCTTATCCCGATAAACCAAACCAGTGGGAAATATGTAGTTCTTGGTAATGAAAACACAACTTGCTACCTGTGGGGTACAAATGAAATAATAGAATTTATTCCTTATTTCATTAAAATGTGTAACCTTAAAAAGAGAAAACTAAAGACAAACACAGATTTTATGATAAAAAAGATGGTTTCCACTCTTATAAAGAAAGGAAATCCTACTTATGTAAACAAAATATTGTCTCACCCAAATGCACAATGGGAACCAAACGATATTGTTACACTTAAAGGTATTTTGGAAACTGATTTAAACACAAAAGTTCCTGAATTACCAAAAGTGTATGTAGAGTTTCTAAAAGGAAACAATATTACTTATCCCAAAGCATTAAACTTATACAAAACATTGTATATAGACAACAAGTTTGATGACATAGATATAACATTAATTGTAAAAATATTAAATTCATTTTAAAACTATGGATTTACAGCACATCTTCAATGCCAAGGCCACTGAGAATGGTGACCTTGCATTCAAAAAAGTATCACAAAACAATGAACTTTTGAATATTTTGTTTTTAACAGAGTATTACCAAAAGCATTTAAACCAAGTACCTGTCTTAGAGCCTTCTGATAGAAACAGACTCTTCTCAATGATGATTAGAGACCCTAGATTAGGTCTTGGTAGAAGAGACTTAGGTAGAGTTCTAATGAAAAATACACATTGTTCAATAGAACAAGTAGTAAAAGCAGGAAGAATAGATGATTTATTTGTAACCAATCCTTTTGTAGAAGTACTTGATTGGTGTTATGAACAAATCAAACAAGGTAATGAACTTGTGAAGAAATGGATGCCTAGATATTCATCTAAGAATCTTCTTCTTGCAAGACAGATTGCAAAAGCTTGGGGTATGAATAAACAGCAGTATGGGCATTTCATTAAATGCAATACTACTGAAAACAAGATGTCTGACCATCGTTGGGAAGACCTTGCATTTGAGCATATTCCATCACTTGCAATGATTAAGTATGCTGCTGCATTTGCAAGAAAGCCTGAAACAAAGGATAGGTATGCTAAATATCTTGAAGATGTTAAGGCTGGTAAGAAGGACCTAAAGGTATCAACTACTTCTGTCTATGATATCTATAGAAATAGAAGTAAAATTGATGCTGATTTATTCTTCAATAAGTTAGAGAAGATTTCAGGTTCTTGGATTCCTATTGTAGATTCATCAGGCTCTATGATGGATTCTAATGATTCCTATGGTAAGGCTGTATCATTAGGTCATTACTTAGCTAAGTGTTCAACTTGCTATCCTAATCAAGTGATTTCGTTCTCATCAACACCTCAGTTAATTACTTTAGGAACTCCTGCAAATAACAGAAGAAGAAACTATTACAATCCTACTATATGTGATACTTCAACACAATATGGGAAAGAAATAGATTCTATGTTTACTGGGGACTGTAGTAATACAGATTTTGGTAGAGTAATGGAATTGTTATCTAATTTGGATACCAATCTTCCTGAGTATCTTATTGTCTTAAGTGACCTTGAATTTGATGCAGGTTCATCAATGTCAAAAGATGCAACTATGCAGCTGTTCAAGTCAAAAGGATATCCTACAAGAATTATTTGGTGGAACCTTAATTCAAGAAATATCACTTGTCCAGAAATGGATAATGATGGTAATATCTTCATCAGTGGATACAATCCTCTGATGTTGAAGTTCTTGAAAGCAGGATTCAATGCCGAAAAGTTCTTGAACAACCTCATTGAGGAGTACAAGAAAGCTATTGAAGCTTAATAATATAAGGCAAGTCTTTTATCCTGTGTAAACAGCTCTTTTCTAAAGCCTTAATACGGAAGTCATACAGCAAACCTACTCTACTATGAATGTCATCATATCGAAGGTTTATAAAAGACTACAGACTTCTGCTACAACCCGTCAAGCTTCTTCTTAGCTCAAATATATGAGTTGATTTATTAAGATACTGTTAGACTCTTTCTGATAAAGTTTTCTCCTAATGGTATTATGGAAGTGGTACAGCAAAACCTTTATACAATATTAAGGTAACAGTTTCATTAAAAAAGAGTATTATTCACTTCTGCTAAAAATTTCTTTTGATTATACTTGTCAATTCAAAAATTAGTATTATCTTTGCAGCAAAATACCTAAGTCCTTGGCAGTAGAAACACTGCATTCCTAAAAGGTAATAAGAGACACATACAGCAAATTATTTTCTATATTATCATAATTAAGACATTTTAAATTCATCAAACTAAGGACTAATAGTGTCTTATTAAATAAGCAATTCTTTAAGGGAGACATACAGCAACTAAAAACTGGTTAAAGAATATATGATGTTCAAGTGGTTCAAATCTACAAGTCTCCTGTTGAAATTTTATATTAAGGAAGGCATACAGCAATTTATATTACTATTATAAAATCATACTGTTTTACGGTTTAGATTTGGTCTTCTGAAAATTTTAGTTAAGGTAGTCATACAGCAAACTTTTTAGGACTAATTTGCTAAATTAGAATTCTAGACTACTGATATATTAAGGAAGTCACACAGCAAAAAACTTAATTATTTGGCTTTAGGAGTAATATGACTTCTGTTAACTGAAAATATAAAATAATATACAGGATATACAGGCCCTTAGGGCGGATAATCGTCTAAATAATATAGATTAGCTATACAATACTAAACGGAGTTAAATAGCAAGTAGTGCCGTAAACACGAAATGGTTAGAGAGTAATCTTAGTAAGCCTATAATATGGATAGGTACTCCTGCGTGAAGAAGACAGTCCTGTTAACTATAAACCCTGTAGTATCCCAATTCAATTGGTTACAATGAATCCGTTGTACCATCGGTCACAAGGTAATGTTGGTTCGTAATTTGTTATATATAAATATTCACTGACAGGGTAAAAACATGCAGCAGTCAGCTCATCACTGGCACAAGGGTAACACCGCGTTGGAATGAACCATGCTGCATTTTAAGGTCCCATAGCGCAGTTGGTTAGAGCAACTGACTCATAATCAGTAGGTCCTAGGTTCAAGCCCTAGTGGGACCACACGGACAAGATGATAACTTGTTAGTAGGAAGAGTTACGTAGCCTATGAAGGAAGGAAACTAATCATTTCCAATAAAAGTAACAAACTTAATTAATAGTCGGAAGTTACCTATATGTAGAGTGGAGCAAACGCTAAGAAGCAAACTTACAGTGTTTATAAGACTATTATTATTAATCTAAAAACAACAAGTATGTACAAACCAAATCCTAAAAACACAGAAAAAGTGGTTCTTCCTCAGGAATTAGAGGAACTCGTTGAACTTATGGCAGAAAACTGCCATGAAGAATGGGCTAAAACAAGAATTGAACAAGGCTGGACCTATGGTCCTGAGAGGAATGATGCTTTAAAGCAACATCCTTGTTTAGTGCCTTACTCTGAACTTCCAGAGTCAGAGAAAGAATATGACAGAAATACTTCTATTTCAACTCTTAAACTTATCATGAGTTTGGGATTTGAAATAAAGAAGTCTTAATGTAACAAAATAGGTTATCTGAGGTTCAAGAAAATCCCCGTAATTTGCATTAAGTCGTGAGAAAATCTTGAGATGGGTGACGGAAAATCAGATGCAACTGATGAGGTACGTTAGATGTAGGTAGAAGTCTGAAAGTGATAACGTGTAAGATAACCTGTTTATATAAAGTTTCTATACTGGTCAACGACTCCAAGGTACAGAGGGGTATAGAAAGTAATTTGTAAAATCTCTCAAGGCTTCTGAAACAGAGAAGATGCGTAAAGTGCTGACCCAAGAGCAGTCGTAACGGTTTTACAAGCTTTATTTGGGAATTCCTAGGTGGTAAAGACACTGAATCAAAAGAAGTATAAAATAGGGTAGACTCGCAGTAATCCTGCCTTTCTAAAAGTTCTTTTGAGCTGAAGGGATTGCGTAGGTCTTTAGTAAGTTCGATTCTTACGATTCCCACTATGTTTAGTGTTTTGTACTGAAAATTATTACTACCTTGGATTATAGTAATAATTTTATTTCTGTTGTGTTTTCAAATATATTTGTGAATTTTAAAGGTTAGTTCGTGGGATAATACTACCAAGAGTATTATCCCTTTTTATTTTATTTGAAGCTAAAACATAATAAATATGGAAGAAGAGCCTCTGATATGTAGTTCCTGTGTATACTTTGATACAAAAGACTGTCCTTATAAGGATACAGTAGTGGAATTAACCTATGTAGAATTTGATAATCATTATCTAACCAAAGAGGAAAAGAAAGAATCTTGGGTTAGATGCAATAAATACTTTGATTAATGAGCGACAAATTAAAACACATCCTTGGGATTGAATCCCAAGAAGAAAGAAGAGAAAAACTTCTTAAAGAACTGGTTAATATCAAGGAAATAGATGGAAAAATCTATGTAGTACTTGATACTTCTATTAATCTTCTTAAACTTCCTATTGAAATGTTTAAAGAAGAAGATGTATGTAGTTTACTTAAGCAAATAAGAGAAATTAATTCTTAAAAACATGAAAAAAATAATCTTATTATTTGTACTTGTATTTATTATGCTTAGCTGTACACAAGAAATTACAGACTTTGGTATAGTTACAAAGGTTGAACTAAAAAAGAATTCCTCTATAAATGGTTATACAACTGAGTATAAAGTCACTGTAAAAGATTTTAACGCTAAATGGATAGATGACGTAATTGTATTTACTAATGAGCTATACATTGTTGGAGATACTATAAAAGTAACAAATCTAAATAATTTAAAATATGAACAACGAAATTAAAATCAATGTTCCAGAAGGAATGGAAATTGACAAAGAAAACTCAACATTTGAATGTATTAAATTCAAACCTAAATGGATTCCTAGGAAAGGAGATATTGCTACAACTAGAGGTCCATTCCCGCAGGTTATACTAGTAAAGGACTACATAAAGCCTGCTGAATATATAGGATTCAAGGTTATAGGCTTAGCCGTTTTATCTACATCAAGCAGTTCATTGAGTCTGGGAGAAAAGGCTCTTTGGGTAAAACAAGAAGCTTCTGACTTAGAAAAGAAAATGCTTATTGATAAGTTAGATGAACTAGGATATACATATAATCCTAACGACACAAGAATTATTTATGAGAAAGAAAAGAAACTTCCTAAGACTTGGGAAGAATTCTGTATTAAAAATCCAACAACTCAAAGAGAGTATTTTATCAAGACTGATTCTACCTTATCACCAACGAATCCTAGTTATAGAGATAGTATTATAGATGCTAATGTGCTTCCTTCAAGAGAATATGCCAAAGCAATGCTTGCATTGTGTAAGCTTATTCAATTAAGGGATTGTTATAATGGTGATTGGAAACCTGATTGGAGTCAACTTGATTGGAAGTATGTACTTTATTTCTATCAAGATAGAATAGTTGACCAAACCACTTGCTATGGTAATACAGTATTGTCTTTTAAAACAGCAGATTTGAGAGACACCTTTTACAAGAATTTCAAAGATTTAATTGAAGAAGCCAAACTGTTGTTATGATTTTACTGTTAATAGAGCAGAAAAGTCCACTGACTTTAGTCGTTGGATGAAAGCAACCCCGTCATGTTAAAAAGACAATAAATTTTGTAGTATCAATAAATTTTCGTATTTTTGCAAAAATAATAGCGTATGATAACCTACAAATACAAACTTTATCAAAGCAAACAAACTAAGCACCTCGATGCAATGCTGTCTGAGGCTTGCTTTGTATGGAATCATGCGCTTGCACTACAGAAACGGTACTATCGTCTCTACGGTAAGTATATTTCTTGTGCTGCAATGCAAAAGCATTTTGCAAAACGCATAAAGCGCACATATCTTCATTCACAATCAGCACAAGAAGTACTAGAACGACTTGACCTTGCATATACTAGGTTCTTCAAACATCTTGCCAAGAGACCTCCAAAGTTCAAAAAAACTGCTGACTTTACTTCCTTCTGCTATAAACAAGGAGGCTTCTCCTTATGTGGTAACGTGTTCCACGTTAACAAGATTAAGAAGGACTACAAGTTCTCCTTGTCACGCCATTACAATGGTAAGGTTAAACAAGTGAGAGTCAAGCGTTCCCACCTTAACGAGTGGTACATCTACGTCATAACAGATGCAAGTCCTAAGAGCTATACTAAGACACACGATGGTGCAAGTGTTGGCATTGACTTTGGTCTAAAGACATATATGAGCCTTTCAAACGGTAAGAAGATAAGTAATCCACAGTTTCTTAAGAAAAATCTCAGAAGACTCAAGAAAGTCTCTGAGAGGTATTCTCGATGTCTCAGTGGCAGCAACCACAAAGAGCAAGCAAGGCTTACCTTGTGCAGACTTTACGAGTCAATCAGTGATAAGAGGTCTGATTTCCAGTGGAAGCTTGCCCATGACCTCTGTAAGCAGTATGATATCATATTCATTGAGAACTTGAGCCTCAGTGGTATGATACATCTGTGGGGTCGAAAGATGAATGACCTTGCTCATGCACAGTTTGTTAGTATCTTGGAGCAAGTTGCAGCCAAATATGGTTGCACTGTGCATAAGATTGACAAATGGTTTCCAAGCAGCAAGTTATGTGACTGTGGCTTCAAAAATAACAATCTCAGTTTGAACAATAGGAGTTGGGTATGTCCGCATTGCGGGCAAATTCATGACCGTGATGTTCACGCTGCTGAAATGATACTTCGTAGGGGCATCTACGAATTGGCGAGCAACGGTAAGACCATCGAACCCCTTGGTTTTGAGGCAGTTGTGTTTGAGCCAAGAATCTCATCTCTTCAGGGGTGAGAGTATGTCAATGTTAATACTACTTGTTAATGTTAATACTATGTCAATGTTAATAATACTACTTGTTTATTATTTAGGAGCAGTGGCAACGCTGTTCCTAATTTGTAAAAATGTTCCATTAGAACATTACATAGAAAAAGGAGGAGATGAAAATCTGTATAAAATAGCTTGTGTTGCAGCTATATCCTTATGGCCTATCACTCTTATTATTGGATTAATAACCTTGATAAAAAGAAATAATGAAGAAAACACCTGAATTTAATGTGTTGTATTTTGATTTCAATGCAAAAGAATTGAAACCTTACAACATCATTACAGAGAATCTTCTTGAAGAATTTAAGAAGAAAACAAAATCTCTGACTTCAACAACGGATAAGAAGAAAGCCTTAGATGATTATTTCCTTTACCGCTATTGGAGTAGAAGGGAATATGAACTATTTATTGGAGATGCTTTTGAGGAAGATATCTCCAAATATAAGAAAGTTGATATATACACACAGATTCAAATGAATTTTGATGTTATATATGAACTTATAATTAAAGCAACTAACTAAATGTCTAACAATAAAATTAAATTAAAATGATTAGTCAAGAAGAAAAGAAACAAAGAACAAAGAGAATCGTTATCTGGAGTGTAGTGGCAGTTGTGGCAGCTGTATTGCTAGTAGACAGTTTCTACACTATCAAATCCACTGAAAGAGGTGTGTTAAGCACTTTTGGAAAAATCAATGATATTAGTATTGGTGATGGCTTACATGCAAAGATACCATTCATCCAAACAGTGCGTAAAGTCAATGTCCAGCAAAAGAAATTTGATGGAAGAGAGCAAAGTTACACAAGGGATGTCCAAACATCAGATGTTGAATATACTATCAACTATGATTTAGTTAAGGAGAATGTCACTAAGCTTATGAAGAATGTTGGTGATGATTATCATAACCGCATTGTTATTCCTTTTATCAGGTCTTCTATGAAGCAATCCTTTGGTAATTTTGCTGCAACAGAGATTGTTGAAAATCGTGATGTTGTAAGACGAGAGATTGAACAACAGTTAAGAAGAGTACTTGATAGCACATACTTTATGAACATTCAATTTCAAATCACAAACATTGACTTTGATGATGACTTTGAGAAGGCTATTAAGGAAAAGCAAGTAGCTGAACAGAATGCCTTAAAGGCTAAGAATGTGACTATTCAAGTTGAAGAACAAGCTAAGCAAACTAAAATTAAGGCTCAAGCAGAAGCTGAGGCTATTAATATCAAGGCAAAGGCATTGGAAGCCAATCCTAACTTGACTACTTATGAAGCAGTGCAAAAATGGGATGGCAAGATGCCCCAGTATATGTTAGGTAATTCAGTTCCTTTTATTAATGTGAAGTAAAAATGGGTAAAAGATGGACCAAACAAGAAGATGAGATTCTTGTTAAACTAATTGAAAAAGGTAAATCTCCAAAAGATATAAACCTTTCTTTAGGTAGAAGTCAATCTGCAATACATCAAAGACTCTTCTTTTTAAGAAAAGAAAACAAATTAAAAAGGGTTAAAAGACCTTATACTGAAGAAGAGGATAACATTATATTAAATTATGTAACAAATCCTAAAAACCTTAATTTACAAGGGTTGTTTAGTCAATTGGAAAGAAGTTATAATTCTGTAGAATATAGAATACAACTTTTAAAAAAGAAACATCCAGAATTAAAGATAAGAAAGTTTACCGCTACTAAAATAAGCACAGAAGATTTAAAACAAATACTAACAGAAGAAGTAGCAAAAAGCAAACATAACTTGCAACAAGCTTTTAGAAATGTTGCAGATAGAACAGGACTAACAAAGCTTACTGTAGAAAGTTATTGGTATGGTTGGGGCAATAATTCTAAAAACATAAAACAACTAAACAGGAAGAATATGCCTGCTTTGTTTTATTCAAGTGACTCTAAAGGGACTTCTAAGAATGAGAAGAACACTAATGTGATACAAGTATCTAAAGGAAAGTACATATTTAATATGGTTACTTCCTGGTTAAATAACAAGTTTAAAGTAAAATCAACAACTAAAAAGAACTCAAAATGAAAAGAATTAGAGCAACCTTAAACGAGGACAATGTAAAGTTCTATTGTAATGAAAAGAAAGGTACTGTAGTTTGTAAAATTACAAGTAATCTTGGACATATACCAGTTTTAGATGGAAAGTTTAGCTTTATTGATGTTGAAGTTATAGGAAAAGCAGTTTGTGGAAAAGACGATAAGTATGATGAAGTAAAAGGTAGACAAATTGCTGAATCTAGAGCAAAGGTGGAACTGTACAGAAAAATCAAGGAAGTTATTATTGAGCTTAAACATCAACTCTTCAATGAAGAAATGGATTTGACAAACCAAAAGGCAAGATACGAAAGATTAATTTCAAAGGAAGTTTCTCATATTAAGGAGCTTACATTATGAAAAAGTGGACTAAACTTGAAGATAAGTTAATTTTGGATTCAATTCCTGAAGATGGAGTATTCACAAAAGAACTTGCCTCAACTTTGAAAAGACAACTTCCTGATAAGTCTATTAAATCAATAACAGCACATTGGTATTATAAATTGAGAAAAGAATGGCTAGAAAACAAAGTAAAAGAAGCAGAAGCAACAGCTATTGCTACTAAATTGAATTTCTGGCAAAAGCTTATTAATCTATTTAAATCCAAATAAATATGAACAGAGAAGAACTCAGTGCTTATGTATGTTCTAAAGCAGAGAATTCAAAAAACATTGCATTAATGGCAGGTACTGGAGTTGGTAAGTCTAAACTGTCACTTGACATAATAAGAAAGATTGATTTCAAAGACTCTAAGACCTTAATACTTATTGCAGAAAGGGCACACAAAAAGAATTGGGAAGAAGAGATTAAGAAGTGGTACCCTGAACATATAGGAAGTATTGAGTTCTTCTGTTATGCTTCAATGCATAAGCTAAAGAATGAGTATGATTTCATTGTATTTGATGAAGCTCATCACCTCAATACTTCCATAAGAATGGGATACTTTGGTAATCTTACTCCTAAATTAAGGATATTTCTTTCTGCTACATTAAGTTATAATCTCTTAAGTAAACTTGAATATTGTATGAAAGAGACAATAACCAAAATAAATTATTCACTTCAAAACGCTATTGATTCAGGAATAATACAAAAACCTGAAATAAGACTGATTCCTTTGGAACTAGACAATACAACAGCTAATGAAGAAATAGTTGAGACTTTGGGTAAGGAGAAACTTAGGAAAAAATTATATTGTGACTATAATCAAGTCTTTAGAATTACTAGTAAGTTATTCAAAAAGACTAATCCTAATGCAGAAGTTCACATCAGATGCACTCAAGCACAACATTATGAATATCTGACTAAAAAGATGGATTATTATAAGAGAGTGTTTGAGATGTATAGAAGTGAAATAATGAAAAATCAATGGTTACAATATGGTTCAAGAAGAAAGAGATTTCTTGGAGAACTTAAAACCAAAGAAGCAGAGAGACTAGTTAAGTATGTAGAAGACAAAAGATTTATATGTTTTTGTACCTCAATTGAACAAGCAAATGAATTAGGAGGAAAATATGCAATTCATTCAAAGTCTGATTCTAAAGCTTTGGAAGATTTTAATAATTTTAAATCCAATAAATTGTTTGCTGTCAATATGTTACAAGAAGGTATGAACCTGAAGGGAATTGAGGTTGGGATAATTGTACAATTAGATGGTCAGAAATTGAGATTTATTCAACGCACTGGAAGAGTATTAAGGTCTGACTTTCCTGTACAATATATTCTATATTTCAAGAATACAAGAGATGAAGAGTATTTAGTAAATGCACTGGAAGGAATAAATGAAGAATATGTAAAAGTGTTTGATTATGAAGATAACAATTGATGATGCAATACTTGAAAAACATGGTTTAAGCTTTCAAAAATTTCTATATTTATATTTAAAATTTAAAAATTTAGATTTTGATAAGACCTGTGAGGAATTGTTATCCAAAAATCTAATAGTTAAAGACTTATTTGGAAATGTGTTTTGTATAAATACACCAGAAGTTAAGGAAATAATGGGAGCTTTTAAACAAACACATACTGTAGAAGGACCAACAAAAGAAGAACTGGAACTTGCAACTAAGTTAATGGAACTATTTCCAAAAGGAAGTCAACAAGGAAAATATTCTTGGAGAGGAAACACATTGGAAATTGCACTGAAATTACACAGTCTTAGAAATAAATATAATAGAGAATTTACAGACGAAGAAGCAATAGAAGCAACCAAGAAGTACGTAGAGAAATTTAGTGGAGACCCTTATATGAAAACTTTAAAGTATTTTATATTAAGAGTTGATAAACAAAAAGGAGAAGTAATTTCAGAACTTATGTCACTTATAGAAAATAAAGATGACATTAATTTTGAAGACGATTCTTGGCAAACTAGATTAGTATGAGTGAAGGTTTAGTACAAAGAGCAATAACTAATCTTAAGAAAAGAAGACAAAACCTTCTTGATGGTAAGATTAACAGTATTCCTTCTCCATTTAAGAGGTTTTCTTATGACTTTCCAGGATTAGAGCAAGGTGTATATTATGGTATTACCAGTTATACAAAAGGTTCTAAGACTCAATTCACTCTAAATCTTTTATTTGAGGCTTTAGTATATGCAATAGAACACCCAAATCAACTTAAATTAAGAGTATTCTTCTATAATTTTGAAGAGACTGATGAGAAAATAATGAATAGATTTCAAAGTTGGATATTAGCAAGAGTTGATAAGATAAGAATTTCTCCTCAGAATCTAAGAAGTACAAGAAATGATTCTCCATTGCCTATTGAAATACTAAACAAACTTGAAAGTGAAAACTATAAAAAGTATTTTGATGCTTTTGAGGAGTCTTTTGTATTTAGTAGCACAGCTAACCCCACGGGAATTCTGAAGGAGTGCAGAAATTATGCTGAAGCCAATGGTACTGTGTATAAGAAAAAAGTTGAATATTCAGATACTGAAATCTTTGACTATTATGAGCCTAATGACCCAACAGAATATAGAATTATTGTGTTGGACCATATAGGAATTATAGATTTGGAGAGAGGAATGAACAAAAAGGAGGCAATAGACAAGACAAGTGAATATCTTGCAAAATATCTAAGAAACAGGTATGGATTTACTTCTATTGTAATTCAACAACAGAATACCTCAGGAGAAAGTAATGATAGTGTAAAACTTGGAAGGATTCGTCCCTCTGGAGCTGGTTTGGCTGACTCAACCTATACTCAAAAAGACCAAAACGTATTATTTGGTTTGTTTAATCCCTATAAATATAGTCTTCCTGAGTATATGGGATATGATATTAGAAGACTTAAAGACCATATTAGATTCTTAGAAGTTGTAGTAAACCGTGATGGTGAGCTAGGAGGAATATGTCCGTTATTCTTTGATGGAGCAACTTGTAGTTTCTTTGAAATGCCATTGCCTGATAATAAAGCAGAACTTGAGAAAGTTTATAAGTATGCAGAGAGTTTAGATAAACCAAAGAAAGTAGAGACTACTTTATTTAGTTGGTTTAAGAAATTAAATATATTTAAAGTAAAAACAAATTAAATGTCAGTATTAGTAGCAATTTTAGGAAGTAGTGGTGATGGTAAAAGCACTTCTACTATTATAGGGCCAGATGGTAAATACGACCCTAAGAATTATCAAGGAATGAATCCCGATAGTCATTTTATTATGAATCTAGATGGTAAGGCTTTGCCTTTCCCTGCTGGAATGTGGTGTAAAGAGAAACATAATTATTGTGAACCAAAGGATTTTGCTGAAATTAAGAAATGGTTAGACTATTGTTCAAAACAAGAAAACATTAAATCAATTTCTATTGACACAATCAATATTTATTTATCAATGAAGGAATTTAATGAAAGGAAAAAGCTCAGTTTCGATCAATGGCGTGATGTGGCTATTGCATAATTAAAATATTTTTCGTATCTTTGCACCAACTTTAATTATAAAAATATGTTGGACAAAGATTTAATTTTAGCAAAATTAGAAGAAAACCCAGAATTAACAGTTTGTAACTTATCTACAATGTTTAACGAATCTCTCAAAGACATGAGAGACTTTGTTGAAAGAGAAAACATTAAAACTTTCTATTTTTCAGAGAAACTTGCTTTAAGAAACAAAATATTGTGTACTCAACCTCCTATAGAAATATCCCCTATGGCAAATCAACTTATTTTAGGTTCAATGCTAGGAGATGGTTCTATAATAAGAAAGAGAACAAATTGTGTTCTAGTAGTAAGGCACAGTTTAGTTCAAAAACAATATGTATTACATAAGTATAAACTGTTTGAACAAAGTGGACTTCACGTTAAATATAGTGAACGTACAAATTCTTACAGAAATGGAATAATAAATGGAAGAATTATTAAAGACAATGGATATTGTCAAATAGTTACCAAAGTAAACCAATCTTTTAATAAATATAGAGAAGATTGGTATAATCCAAAGAAAGAAGTTCCAGATACTATATATGAACTAGGTCCTATAGGATTAGCTATATGGTATATGGATGATGGAGCAATACATCATCCAACAGGAGCTTACTTTAGTACAAACGGTTTTAATCATAATAGTCAACTTAAATTACAAGACATGATGATTAAGAATTTTGGTCTTACTGTACATATACATAAAAATAAAGATAAAGAAATATTGTATTTAATACAAAAAGACTATAATAAGTTTGTAGATATTATAAAAGAATTTGTATGTCCTGAAATGAATTATAAAATCATTGGCCACAATAAACAGGGTGAATTGCTGGAAAGCTAAGGATTTGCTATCTATGCTAATCAGCAGCCAAGCTACAGAAAAGCACAAAAGTATGTAGAAGGTTCAGAGACTAACTGATGAGTAGCTTAAACAATAAATCAGACAAGAGTGCCCTGCCTTTGTAGAGATACAAAGTGATGATATAGTCCGACACTCCTTTGAAAGAAGGAGAGTACAAGATAAAGAGCTTGTATGTAACAAAATGAATGATGTAATTGAACTCAATTCAATTTGTAATAATTTAAGAAAAGACCAAATAGTATACGTTATGGGTCACACAATGCTTCAAACCCAATCAGACGGCACTGAAAAAATGGTTTTCAGTGTTATTGGAAAAAAGCTAACCAAAGTACAGCCAGAAGGATTCTATCCAATAGTCTTTATGACTAGAGTAGATTATGGCGATGAAGGAGATAATAGATATTATTTCCAAACAAAAGCAAACCATTCATCTGCAAAAACTCCTATTGGAATGTTCGATAAGTTTGAAATTCCTAATAGTCTTAAACTTGTAGATGATACAATCAGAAAATATTATGCCATTTAATGGTGAAAAAAAAAATAACAAATCAATCAATCAAATTAATTAATTAATTATGGAAAAGAAAGAATTGTCAACAAGACAGTGGGCTACCATTAAGAGAACTGCCCAAAATGTTTTACCTCTTATTGAAAAGAGAAAGAAATTAGAAAAGTATGTAGCAGAACTTGAAGCTATCAATGCACAGATTGAAGGTATGGAGTATGGCACTAAGATTCTTACTGGTGGTTATACCAGTGAAGAGATTGTCAAGAGAGTTGTTAGTGACTATGTTGATCCTACCACAGGTGCAGTTAAGACTGACAAGGATGGTCGTGTTTTGAAGATTACAAAGTATGTTCCTAATACTGATGTAGTTGAGTTTGATGCTCAGGCAAATGTGTATTACATTTCCACAAAGCCTGTTGAGACAACAGAAGAAATAAATCAATAATTAATAATTTAAAAGTAATATTACTATGGCAATTGCAAAAGGTAATGAAACAAAAGTATCATTCAAGAGATACACTGGAATTGGTAATGTGAATGTGTTGGCTATCAATCCTACTAAGGCAGAATTAGCTAAGCTTGGTAGAGAGGTTGAAGAAGAGCCTGTTTATGTAACTGAGAAGGATGGTGTAAAGTCTATTAGACTTTCCCTTTATGTAAAGCCTATTGAAATTGATGAAATTCTTACTATGAGTTTCTTTATTAGAAACCAAAGATTTGCTAGTAAGGACAAGGGAACTTTCCAAGTTATTGACTCCTATGGAAGAACCGCTTGGGTTAATGATGAACAACTCAAGAATCACGATATTCCTGTGTATTCCAATGGTAATGCTGCAAGTATTGCCAATAATTATCGTCCTGCATTCAGTGGAGAAGATAACTTTACACAGTTTGTGAAGACCTATTTGGGTATTCCTAACTTGACTGCCTATGTTGATGGTCAATGGGTGCCTAATCCAAAGGTTACACCTGCTGATTGTGAAGTCAGATTTGACCATATTGACCGTTGGTTTAACAATGACACTAAGGAAGCCAAGGATGCCTTTGCTTATCAACCTAACAATACTATCCAAGTGTTGTTTGGTGTAAGAACTGATGACCAAAATAGAGAGTATCAGACTTTCTTTATTGACAAGTTCTTTAGAGGAATCAAGACTACTGACGGAAAGTATCAGTCTGAAGGTTTTGCTAAGGAATTGGATAAGATTTCTACCAATCCTGCAACTAGCGGAAGATATGCAAACACTGAATTCACTTTTGGTCCTTTGAAGGAGTATTCTCCTACTGCCACTAACTTTGAGGCAGAAGCTTCTTCTACCACAGATAATCCCTGGGATTAATTATGATTGCATTAGGTAAGGAGACAGTAGATTATCATGTACTGTCAAAAGAAGTGGACTTCTCTGTTCTACTCAATGAATTCTTTGGAATTACAAAGATACCTTGCCTAATAAAATCTCCTTTAAGAGACGACAAACATCCTTCATTTAAAATATACTCTCCTGATGGTGTAAATCTTTATTTTAAGGATTTCTCCACAGGAGAGCATGGAGGAATGTTAAAGTTCTTCTCTTTATACTGGGGTGTGAGCATACCTAAAGCTGTTGAAAAGTTAAATAAGAACCTTATTGAAACCAAAGACAACAGCAACAAGAAAGCAAAAAAAGCGGTAACTGTAAATCACACCTTGGATTCCAGCAAGAATATAGAAGTGAAAGTAAGAAACTGGAAACCTTATGACAAAGAATATTGGGAGTCTTATGGTGTTACAATAGAGGCCTTAAAGAAAGCAGATGTATATCCTGTATCACATAGGATTATTGAGAAGGATGGGAGAGCTATAGCTCTCCCTATGGATAAACTAGCTTATGCATATGTTGAAAGAAAGGATAAGAAAGTCACCATAAAGCTATATCAGCCTTATAATACAAGAGGATATAAATGGTTAGGTACCCATAGAGGGGATGTTGTATCATTATGGAGTACCTTACCTGAAAAAGGAGATAAAGTTTGTTTGTGTTCAAGTGTAAAAGATGCATTATGCCTTACCTGTAATACTGGAATTCCTGCTATAGCATTGCAAGGAGAGGGATATGTAATGAGCACTACTGCACAGAAAAACCTTAAATCAAGATTCAAGAATATCTATATCCTTTATGATAATGATAAGGCAGGTTTAGCTTATGCACAAAAGACTTCAGAAGAAACTGGATTCAAAAACATAATACTCCCACAATTTGAAGGAGGTAAGGATATTTCAGATTTTTATAAAGTAGTAGGCAAGGAGAAATTCATTGAAACTATAACCCCATTATTTAACAATTAACAATTTATTACAATGATAAGAAAAGAAATTTATGCAAAGATTAAGGAACTTAATCTCTCTGAAGAAGTAAAGAAACAATTTGGTGACAATTACACCAGAGTTCCAAGTGACAAGCTTGAAGCTTTGATTAACAGTAAGACTAGTAAGAAGAAGATTCTTCCTATCCAAGAAGTAAAGATTAAGAAGACTAATGCAGAAGCTGCATTATTCTATCTTTCAAGTTTGCTTCTCTCCAAGAAGGTTATTACTAGAGCTGAGGCAGACCAACTTGCTGATTATTTGAAACACTAATCAATTCTTTTCATAGGGGGAGGTAAGGCTGTATTGCTTTGCTTCCCCCTTATTTTTTATTTAACTGTAAATATAAAACCATGATAGTAAACACAGAAGAAAGTCACGAAGCTTCTTATATAGGAAATATTGAAGAAAACAGGGTAGGTATAGATAAGGAGAATGTCAACTTTCTTGCTACTTTGTTGACTTCAAACCTATATTCAAAACCATTGGAATCCTTTCTTAGGGAAACTGTATCAAACGCTTATGATTCCCATGTAGAAGCTGGCACAGAAGAGCCTATATTGTTGTTAATTGAGGATGATAAAGAAAGTAATTATAACTATAGAATATCAATTAGGGATTATGGTACTGGAATAAGCCCTGATAGATTTGAGAGGATATATAAAAACATAGGAAGCTCAACTAAGAGAGATAGTAATGATTTTATAGGAATGTTCGGTAAATAAAAATTATGACCATTGCCGAACTAAAATCCCTGAAAAAATCTGGAAGCCTAAGTCGAAAGATATGGTAATCAGAGGTGAAGGCTATATTAAAGGTATAGTCAGCCGAAACGCATAGTTACTGAACCTAGTATTACTAGAATATAATGTAACCAAGAGGCAGGGACATTGTATAAACAATGAAAAGATATGCTGAACTTGTAGGAAACTACAAGAATTAAAGGATAAAAAGCCTTTAAGTTAACAAATGATTGGTCGATTTAGTTGTCTAGCTTGTACTAATGTTGCAAACATAACTTCCTACTATGAAGGAAAGAAATATTCCTATGTAATGTATAAAAATGGAAGTGGTATAAACATAGATAGGTTATCTGTTACAGAAGGAGACTTCAAGAATGGATTGGAAGTTTCCATAAAAATGAGGATATATTATGACAGTGAACTTACAGATGCAATAAAAACATTATGCTTATTTGATAAATTATATGTGGAGTATTTTGGTAGAAACTATTCTATAATAAATAAGGTAAAAGAGTTTAACGAAAGAAAAGTAACAGAATACAAAAATTTCAAAACTTGCAATCTTCACAATTATTATTGCTATTTCAGTTTAGGAAGAGTATTATATACTGATAATGAACGATTAATTACCTCTAAATTTCAGACTCATGGATTAATTATTGATTTACCAATAGGAAGTGTAGATATTATTCCAAATAGAGAAGCTCTCCAGTTTAACGATAGGACCAAAAAAGTAATTAACGAAAAACTTAATTTAGTTAAAGACGAATTGCAAGAAATTGTTACTTCCGCTTTATCTGAGGATTTTACATTAAAAGATTTCTATTTAAAACTTGTAGATACTTCATGCTGTAGAGTAGATGCTGATTTAAATATTAATTATTCAGATGTTTCATTTAATAGTACACAGATAAAAATAAATAGCAATGTAATTCCAAACAAGTTTGTAAAATTCTTAAATGATATTCATTATATGTCTATTCCTAAGACAGACATATATATGACTAGAAACTTAAGTTCATATGAAGCAAGGAGACTTTTCTTGAAAAAATTTATAATAGGAGAAATTAAGTTATTTGAGAAAGCAGATAAGACATTTAAGAATATAACAAAATCTTATATTGCAGGGATAAAAAATAATAAAGCAGTAATCTTAAACTTTTGTGGAGTTACTGCATTGAAGTATGCAATAACTAATTATTGTAAAAATACGAACTATGATTATTCCGATTGTGTAGATTTCTTGATAGATAACTTAAACATAACAAGCATAGGTAATGATGATGTTCCAGATTACTATATAGATAATTTCAGGAAAGACAAAAAAGAAAAAAGAGTATCGGCAGATAGTATAAAAGAAATGTCTTATAGGCTATATTCATATAATACCTATATTAATAAGCAAGATTTATCATTCTATCTAAAAGAAAAAGGAATAGTAGTATATGCATATAATACCAAGGAAGATGTTATACTTAGAAATCTTTCTGCAATTACAACCAACATTTCTTGTATACAAGCTTTAATTACAGTAAAGAAAGAAGAAGCTGTATTTCTTGAAGGAAACAAAAAGTTTGTTAAGCTTGAAGATTTTATGAAGAGAAGCATCTTAAAGAAATTGGCTACTGCTTATATTATCTATACAAACATGACAGAACAAGGTCTTAATTTGAATTATTACTATAGTGATGAAAACTTTATTCCATTGGTTAAAGAATTTAGAAACAAATATAAAGACTGTCTTCAAGTAATATCCAATGCAACTTCTTGGTTTAGAGGGTTAGTAAAAGATTTTGAAAGTAAAGGATTTGTTAACACTCAAGATATTGAGTATTTCAAATTAACTGAAGATGAATTAGAAGCTTATAAATTCTGGAATTCTGCTAAGAAGCATTGTAAGGAATATACACAAAGATTTGTATATAAAAAGATGGGTAGACACCCAAGAATAGGATTAGATTTAAAACAATTACCAAACTTAAACAAAGAAGAAAATGACTAACTTTAAAGCATTTTGTAAAGATGGTACACTACAGGTAGTGTTCTCAGATGGTACACAAATAATCACAGATTGTGATGGTGAATTATGGGATTTCCTTATTGCTAATCAAGACAATGAGGAAATTGTAAAGAAGAGACTTCTTCCTAAAGAAGAAGTGGAAGGAAAGCTTATAGCTGACAGAGTACAATATTCAAACATCCTTACTTTAAGAGGAAATTCTGTATATATGTTGGATATTTCAGAGCAAAGTATCCCAAGTGACTTTGTTGAGAAGATTCTTGAAGCAGAAGAAGAAGATAATGAAGCTGAAATCAAGAAGTTTAAGAATTTCTGGACTTTAGTTTCATTGAATCCTGACTCTAGGGTAAGGAATAATTTATTCTGGTTTATCAGAAAGTGGAATATGAAGATTACTGAAGCTGGTCTTGTTGTTGCATATAGAAATGCAGACATTAAGGAAGAATCAGGGTATAGTACTAAAGAGGTTAAGAATATAATTAATTCCTATTATCAAGCAAAGTATGTAGAAGGTAAGAATCCCTATGAAATAGATGGAGGAATTAACGAAATGTCTTTGGGAGAAATATATGATGACATTGTTAATAAAGGAGCAAACTCTCCTACATATACTGACCAACATAGTCATTCCACTATAATTAAGTTAGGACAACCTGTAAGTATGCCTAGAAGTGAAGTTGACTGTGACCAAAATGTGACGTGCTCTTTTGGATTGCACTGTGCTTCAGCAGGTTGGCTTAAGAGAAACTATTTTGGAGATGTGGGGTTACAGGTTCTTGTAAATCCAGCAAATATTTGTTCTGTTCCTCCAGAGGATAATTACGGAAAGATGAGAACTTGTGAATACTTCCCTATAGCATTAGTTGATTTTGATGAAAATGGGGATGTTATTGAGCCTGAATGTCCTTTATATAATGATGTTGCTTATCTTAAGCAACTAACTTATGAAGGAGAAATTAATAATGAAGATGTTGACAGATATACAATTATTGAAACACATCTTACTAGGGAACAAACATATGACAGTATTCTTAAGAGATTGGAATCATTAAATAACAATTAATAAATTGTTCTATAATGACAGAGATTGAGTATTTTTGCAACTGGTCTAAGGTAATTGACTTCAATCTCTTGCATAAAGCACTTGATGAAATAAAAAGACTGAATATTAAGGATTTGTGTCCTTCCTATAAGAATATCTTCAAAGCATTTAATCTATGTGATTATAATAATTTAAAGGTTATTCTACTTGGGCAAGACCCCTATTCACAAAGAGGAGTTTCCACAGGGGTTGCATTTGCTAATAATAATGATGTAAAATGTATATCTCCATCACTTAAGGTATTATTAAAGAGTGCCAGAGGAGAAGAAAAAGCCCCTTATGATTTAGTTGATTGGTGTAATCAAGGTATATTACCATTAAATGCCAGTTTAACTACTATGGTAGGAAAGACTGGAATACATAGTTGGATATGGAGACCTTTTGTAAGTTCACTCTTGCATAAGGTCTCCATTAGTGACAGAGCATTGGTTTTCATTCTCTTAGGTAATGATGCCCAATCCTTTGAGAATGTAATCTATAAAGAAGGAAACTTTATACTAAAGGAAAAGCACCCTTCTTGGTATGCAAGAAATAATGTTGATATGCCTGACAAAGTGTTTAGAGAGACTGAAACAATTCTTAAAGACTATAGAAATTTTGAATTAATATGGTGATTAGAAGAAACAATAGGAAGAAAAAGCAGGAGAAGGAAGAAAACAAAAAGGTAAAAAATGCTACAAAGATAGTAAAGTATGGGATACATTTTAAATCAAAGCTTGAAGTTATGGTATATGAAACCTTAGTCAAGAATGGAATGAATCCTAAATATGAACCTACAACTTTTGTATTGTGGAAAGGCTTTAAACCTACAGCTAAGGTATATGACAGAAAGAACAAAACAGAGTCAGGTTCTTTTCATCAAGAGACTGATAAAATCATAGATATAAAATATACTCCAGATTTTATCTTTGATTATAAGGGTCTTACTGTCATAATAGAAGCCAAAGGAAAACAAAATGAAGTTTTTCCATATAAGAAGAAATTGTTTATAAGTTTGTTGGAAAAGATGTCTAAGACTTTCTATTTTGTAGTAAGAACAAAGAAAGAAACACTTGAAGCTATTAACATTATTAAAAATTATACAGAATGAAAATGCTGGAATAGATTTAGAAGCAACTAAAGTTGCTGCCCGAAAAAGACAAAAAGATTTGTCAAATGTGTATAGAACAAAGAGATTTTGAAAGACTGTTAGAAATTGTAGAGTCTTTTGAACTCAAGGTTAGAGAACTATCTGATATGGTTGCAAAATATGCAAATGCTAATTCATTACCTGATATTGAAGAAGAGGAGCAACCTATCGGATATGGTTACATTAGTGATTTTTGTGACGAAGAATTTAGTATATGAAAGAATTAAAAGACATAGCATTAAATATTACAGAAGAAGAATATAGGGCAGACCCTGCTCTGTCTTATTCTACATTATCCAGATTTGAAAGAGAAGGATTTGATGGATTAAGCAAATTATTTGAAAAAACAGAAACTCCTTCTTTGATTTTTGGAAGTATGGTAGATACCTTGATTACTGGCAGTGTTGAAGAATTCAATGAAAGATTTGTATTAGTACAAGACTTTGGTTTAAGTGATACCTTAAGGCAAATTACAAAGAATTTATATGATATATATAAAGGATTTTATAATAGCTTAGAAGATATTCCTGACCAAATACTTTCAGATGTAGCTATAAATTGTGGATATTATACTGATGCAAAGTATTATAATGTAAGGGTTAAGAAGGTAAAAGAGTGTTCTCCTTATTATGATGAACTAAAGAGAATAGATGGTAAAACTCCTGTTACTCAATTGCAGTACAATGATGCTTTTGATTGTGTAAGGATATTAAAGACTTCTCCTAATACTGAGTTATTGTTTGGAGAAGATACTGATACACTTAAACATTATTATCAATTGAAGTTTAAAGGAGAGTATAATGATATTCCTTTGAGATGTATGGCGGATTAACAAAAAAAAATAAAATTTTTGTATTTTACTTAGTATTATTTTTTATTTTTGCAACAAAATTCATTTTTTATGAAAAGAGGTAAAAAAGGTATAAATTTATAGACAATAATAGAATTATATAATAATGGTTTGTCTATAATACAAATAGCAGAACAGCTAAATTGTACAATTTCAAATATTTCTAGAAGACTAAAAAAAGCAGGTTATAAAGTATTTTTGGATTATACTAAAAGTAGATACAATAGAAGAGGAAGATATTATATAAATTAGTATTTTTTTGAAAATATAGAGACTGAAGAACAAGCTTATTTTTTAGGAATTATGTATTCTGATGGGAGTGTATCAGATAACTTTTTCTACCTAAAATTAACAGATGAAGATGTTGTACAAAAGTTTAAAAAAGCCTTATAGTTTGAAGGTCCTATAAAATACAAACATTATGAGGAAAAGAATTATAAGGATACATATAAATTAGCAGTATACTGTAAGAAAATGGTAAAAGATTTGATTTAGTTAGGATGCGTACCAAATAAAACAAGAGTTATAGAATTTCCTAATATTAGAAAAGATTTAATTAGACATTTTATAAGAGGGTTTTTTGATGGCGATGGTTGTTTATCATTAGACAAAAACATAGGTCATTGTAGATTTGATATTGTGTGTGCATCTGAAAAGTTTCTAAAACAAATTAGACCAATAATAACCAACCAAGCGTTAACTAATGGAAGTTTATTTAAAGAATCTAAATACGAAGTGTGGCACTTAAAATATTCTGGGAAGCAAGTAAAACAAATATTAGATTGGTTATATACAGACAGTACTGTTTATATGGAAAGAAAATACAATAAATATTTATTATTAAGTTCGCTTTAAATTGGGTTAATTGCTGGGAAGCCTTAGTTGGTAATCAGCAGCCAAGCTATAACTTAAATGGTTATAGAAGGTTCAGAGACTAACAGTTGAAACTTACTGGGTAAGAGGAGAATAGGAAACTTGCGCTGTGCTCATAACACACGAGATAGCTGGTTCGAGTCCAGTTGACCCTACTAAGAATATAATACTGACACGAAATCCCAACACTCTAATGAGTGAAGATATAGTCCGAACTACAGGTATAATATGAAGCTGTAGAAATAGAGGATAAAGAGCCTCTATGATAACAAAATGTTAATAATTGTAGATTATGAGAATAAAGTGATTTATCCTTATGACCTTAAGACATCAGGACATCCTGAACATCAGTTTTATAAGAGCTTTATTGCTTGGAATTACTCTATACAGGCCCAGCTCTATTATGAACTAATCAAACAAAACATTGAGAAGGATGATTACTTTAAGGATTTCAAGATTGCAGATTATCAATTTATAGTAATTTGTAATAGTACAAGAAATCCTCTTGTTTGGGAATTTAAAGGAACTAAAGCTATTACAGATTGTGAATATGGGGAATATAAATTACCTAATTGGAGAAAGCTTGCAACTGAACTTTGGTATTATCTTAGTGAAAAGCCGAGAGTGCCTATTGGCATAAAATTAGATGAACCTAATGATATTATAGAATGGTTAAACAAATATAATAATATATGATAAAGAAAGTAAAGAAAAGAGATGGTACTATTCAAGAGTATCAAGTTGAGAAGATTAAAACTGCACTTTTAAAAGCCCTTAACGAGGTTAATGAACCACAATGGAAAACACAGTGTTTTGATATAGACGACCTTGTTAAGGAAATTCAGTATGAAATTGAAGATAAAGCAAACAAGTTGCAGCCTACAATTGACATAGATACTGTTGGAATTGAGTTTATTCAAGACTGTGTTGAAGATGTATTGATGGATTTCAATCTTAAGAAGACTGCAAAAGCTTATATCTTATATAGGTCAGAGCATAAAAATGTTAGATTCTTAAAAGAAAGAATTGACTATATGAATGAGTATAGTAATTCTGACACTAATGCAGCTTCTGCGAGTGAAACAGATGCAAATTCCAATGTAACTACAAAGAATGTTGCCAATCTTGAAGGAGAAGTTTATAAGCAGACAAATAGAGCTATTCAAAGATACAGAATGAAGGAACAGCTTAATAAGACATTTCCTGAGGTAGCTTCCCAATATGCTCAAGATTTAAAAGATGGGATTATATATGTGCATGATGAAGCATCTTCTCCAGTACTTAAGTATTATTGTGAGGCAGTTACATTATATCCACTAATGACTGAAGGTGTAGGTAATCTTGATAAAGTTACACCTTCTGCTCCCAATGATATTGAATCTTTCAGTGGACAAGTTACCAATGCTGTATTTCTATTAAGTTCCCAGTGTAAAGGTGCTGTAGCTCTTGGAGATTACTTTGTTGCGCTTAATTATTATGTAGTTTCTGAATTTGGAGAGAAGTGGTATGAAAGGTTAGATGAAATTGTAACCAAAAACCTAAAGAAAGACCATGATGTAAAATATTTTATTCGTAAAGGAATGAAACAATTTATATATGGAGTAAATCAGCCAGCTGGTAATAGGAGTTACAATTCACCGTTTACAAATGTAAGTTACTACGATTCTGTTTACTTCAATGCTCTATTTGGAGATTTTTATTATCCTGATGGTACTCAACCTGAATGGAAAGCCATTGACACTCTTCAAAGAATGTTTATGGAATTACATAGGGAATTAAGGTTAATAAAGCCATTGACGTTTCCCGTAAAAATAAAAGTTGCGGCTTAATAAAGTGATTTATTAAGAAAACCTCCTTAACTGCTGAAAAATCCTATGCAAACGTATGGAAATGTAAGAAAAATTTTGTATTTTTGCAGGACAATTAGCAACCAAGAGTTATGAATGAAATTTGGAAAGACATTCCTTCTTATGAAGGTTATTATCAAGTAAGTAATTT
>Ga0247608_10002003_pt1 | contig 26668 bp, 23 predicted proteins | sample 176DNAGHGlowgp2_FD_193490 | JGI IMG/M metagenome (GOLD analysis project Ga0247608, IMG submission 193490) | Sheep rumen microbial communities from Palmerston North, Manawatu-Wanganui, New Zealand - 1766 DNA GHGlow gp2 | ecosystem: Host-associated > Mammals > Digestive system > Stomach > Rumen ... | reverse complement strand
CATTTTCGCTTCCGAAGTTGTAGGCGCCGCCCGGAAGAAACGCCGCCTTATTGATCTGCTCGGCGACCTCCCGCACATAGGTGACGGCGCGGTGCTGTGTGGAGGAAAAAGCAAGCTCCCGTTCCCACAGCATGTTGACCAGAAAATTGCCGCGGTTGGCAACGCCGTACATGGGCATGTCGTACATCCATGTTGCCCGGAGCAGAACCGTGTCGGGATTGAGCGCCAGGGTTTCCCGCTCCATCTCCAGCTTGTGTCTTGCATACAGATTGGCGGGCTTCACGATCTCTTCTGTATAGGGCCCCTCAGCCTCACAGCCGCTGTAGACCTGATCCGTGCTGAACGCAACCAGCTTGACGCCGGTGCGGGCAAGCCACACGGGGATCTCCACATTGGCGTGCCGGGACGCTTCCGGATTTTTCTCGCAGGTGGGGATATCCGAGATCGCGGCGGTGTGGAAGATCACATCCGGCTCGGCGGCATCGACAATGCGCCGGATGTCATCCTCGCGCAATCCCTGCAGGGACGGGGCGGGGACGGCGCCGTCCAGTGCCGCCATCACGCGCGCGCCGACAAAGCCCCGCGCCCCGGTAACAAGAGCTTTCATGGGAACACATCCTTTCGCCGTCAGCGGCTGCGCCTTTGTCCGGTGACGGTTTTCTTTTCTTCTTTGGCGCGGGGAGATCGTCTGCGATGCCCTGTACCGTCCGGCACAGCAGCTCCCGCCGATCCACGTCTGCCAGCAGCATTTCCTTCGCCCCCTCATAGGGAAGCTCCATCGCTATATCGAGCCCTTCCTCACGCATCAGGCGCAGGGCGGAGTCCGTGGGCTTGAGCAGCAGACGGTCGTCATACACGCCGCCGACCACTTTGCCGTCGCAGTAGAGGACATACTCGCCCATCATCGGGCGGTATGAGACCGCATCCAGCACGGAAAGCTGCTCCAGCACAAATTCCAGATATTCTTTCGATGATGCCATTGCATTTTCTCTCTGTCCGGCTTATGCGATAACGCGGATCACGTCAAAGTCTTCGCGGCCCTCCAATACACGGCGGGCCTGTCCGAGGTTATGGCAGACGGCGCATCTCAGCTCGCCAAGCTCAAAGGTCTCAGGATCGCCGTCCATACTCCATTCCGCTTTGTTCAGGAGTTTTCCGTACCTTCCTGACGCCTTGGGAAGCTTCAGCGAGGCAAATTCCGCTGTGCGCTTCGGGTTCGGCTCGGAACCTGTGCGGATCATGATGCGGGCAAGCTCCCGGGGATTGACCGCGATGTCCACGCAGCCGGTCTTCTCGCATTCGGCGGCGTCGTTTCCGACAGCGCCGAAGGCAAAGCGCTTGTCAGCACTGACGGCCTTGCCGAAGACGGCGATGGGGGAGTCGTAGAACAGGAAGCTGTCCTTCTTTTCCGGGAAGTTCTTTTCCAGAAAGGTCTTCGCCGCGAAACTGTTGGTCAGAATGACAGGCCTGCCCGCTTTCAGCTTCTCGTCCAGCAGCGCCTCGGCCTGAGCCTTCGCCGCTTCCTCTGCCTCGTGTGTATCGTACACCGCATCCACACCGATCTTTTTGAGTGCGCCCGCGATTTCAAAGAGGGTCACGCTGCCGGGCGTAAGCTTCAAAACGCGCTCCAGCTCCGGAATGAGATCCACGGAGACCGACGCGGCGGTGCGCATGCCGTCGCGGTGGGCATCGTACACCAGCTCATCCTTGTGCTCCACGGCGTAGATTGCGCCGGTGGGACAGACCTCCACGCAGCGCCCGCAGCCGACGCACTCGCTTTCAGCCATGGCTTTTCCAAAGGCCGGGCCGATGGTGACCTCGCAGCCGCGTCCGGAGGCGGCCAGATTGTGCACCGTCTGCACCTGATTGCACACGTCCACACAGCGTTTGCACTTGATGCACTTGTTGGGGTTTCGCACGATGGCGGTGCCGGCGTCCACAGGGAGGGTGTTGTGCTTCTGGCTGAAGGGCAGCATGTCCACCTTGTACGCCCGCGCCAGGGCCTGCAGATCGCAGAAGCCGTCCTTCACGCAGTCGCAGAAAAAGCACATCTCGCAGAACTTCGGATCCAGATCGTCGCATTTGGAGCTTCCGATGCGCAGGCAGTGGTGACAGTCCACCGCGTGGTTTGAAAGCAGCAATTCAAGGGTCAGCTTGCGGGAGGCGCGCACGGCCTCGGTATCGGTATGAACTACCATGCCCTCGCGCACTCTCGCCGCGCAGGCGTGCTGGAAGGTCCTTGCACCCTCTACTTCCACCACGCACATACGGCAGGAAGCTCGGGGATCCAGCTCCTTCAGGAAGCACAGGGTCGGAATATGGATGCCGTTTTCTCTGGCGGCGCTCAGAATGGTATAACCGGCAGGCACGGACAGGGCCTTGCCGTCGATGGTGAGGTTCACGTTCGCCATGTTCATGCCTCCTTTCCGAGCTTTGCGTCAAAATCTTCCGGGAAGAGCTTCAGCGCGCTCATGAACGCCGTGGTCGCGCTCTGGCCCAGAGGACAGAAGCAGGTCTTCTGCATGTAGCCGGAGAGAGTCTTGATAAGCTCCACATCGGCCCACGTACCTTCGCCCTTTGTGATCTTATCCATAAGCTCCGCAATGCGCATGGTGCCCTCGCGGCAGGGGGTGCACTTGCCGCAGGATTCATGCTCGAAGAACCTTGCGATTTCCAAGAGGATGTCTGCCACGTTCCGCGTTTCGTCAAGAACGAAGACCGCGCCGGAGCCGAGGGAGGCGCCGATTTGGCGGATGGAGTCAAAGTCGATGGGGGTGTCGAGCTGAGACGGCGTCACAAAGCCGCAGGAGGAGCCGCCGAGCTGGATGGCCTTGAGCTTTTTCCCGCCTGCCACGCCGCCGCCGAAGCTCTCCACCACATCGCGTAAGCTCGCATTGGTCGGGACCTCGACGCAGACCTTGTTTTTAACATCGCCCGAGAGGCACATGAGCTTGGTGCCGGGGAATTTCTCAGCCCCGATAGCACCGAACCAGGCAGCGCCCTTGTTCACGATCTCGGGTATGACGGCGAAGGTCTCCACGTTGTTCACAATGGTGGGGTACCCGTGCAGGCCCTTCACCGCCATGGAGGGCGGCTTGAGCCTCGGCTCACCGCGCAGGCCCTCAAGGGAGTTTATGATCGCGGTGCCCTCGCCGCAGATGTATGCGCCCGCGCCGGAGACGACCCTGATCGTCACATCCCCGGTCAGACCCTTTTCTTCCGCCTGTCTGACGGCCTTGCGCAGGAGCTTGATGGACTTTTCATACTCGCCGCGCACATAGACAAAGCATTCCTTCGCGCCCACGGCGTAGGCCCCGATCAGGATGCCCTCGATCACGGTGTGGGGATCGCCCTCCATGATAACGCGGTCCTTGTAGGTGCCGGGCTCGCCCTCATCGGCGTTGCAGACGATGTACTTGGTCTCTGCCGTACTGGCGTAAGCGCTGCTCCATTTCTTGCCGGTGGAGAAGGCCGCGCCGCCCCTGCCGCGCAGGCGGGAAGTCTCTTCGATGGTCTGTATCAGCTCGCCCCTGTCCAGGGTGCGGGCTTTTTTCAGCGCCTCATAGCCGCCGGCGGCGATATAGGCGTCGATGGAATCGGGCTTGATCCTGCCCACATTCCGCAGGGCAATCCGTACTTCCTCCATTATTTCCCACCTCCCAGAAGATCCGCAATCTTCGCGGGCTCAACATTTGTATAGAGCTTCCCGTTTATGAGCATGTTCGGCGCCGCCTGGCACTGGCCGAGACATTCCACCCAGTCGAGGCTGTAGTCTTCGTTGCTCTCGCCGATCTTCAGGCCGGTCGCCGTCTCCAAAGCGGCAATGAGTTCGGCGTTGTCCGCACTGTGGCAGGCTGTGCCGCGGCAGACGCGGATCTCCGTTTTCGCGGGAGGCGTGAAGCGCAGCATGCTATAAAAGCTTGCGGTGTCGTAAAGCTCGGCCGTGTGCTTTCCCATGTGTTCAGCCAGAGCCTTGAGCCCCGCCTCGCTCACATAGCCGTCCCGCTTCTGGAGCGCCAGCAGGGCGTCCAGCAGCCCGCCGCCTTTCAAGGCGTTTTTGATGATCGTCTGATAGGAAGCTGCCATGCTCACACCTCCTGTATTTTCTCGACCCGGCAGGGGGTATAGCGCCACTTGGCGTTGCCGGTCAGCTCATCCAGATCCCGGTGGTCGGTCAGGTAATTGATGTGCATGCCGTGGGCCTTGCCCTCGTACTGCAGGCCGAAGTGGTGCGGGATCATGCAGTAGCCCGGCGCTGCCTGCCAGGTGATCTCCACCGGCACGGTGATCGAGCCCTTGTTTGTTGTCACCCGCACCGTCTCGCCGTCCGCCATGCCGAAGCGCTCCGCATCCTCCGGGTTCATTGCCAGGCGGTAGGGGTCGCGGAAGCGATAGGTGCCGGGATTGCGCATGGAGGTGTTCATACCGCCGTCGGAGTGCCGCCCGGCCGAGAGGATCATGTTGCAGCCGTCCTTGAGGCGCAGGGCCTCTTCTTCATGCGCGGGGGTAATGTCCTTGAGTACGCGGTCGATTTCCTCGCACCAAAGATGGAACTTCTTGTCCTTGTGCTTGATGTGCCGCTCCATGAGGTGGTCCACGTCGCTGTACGCGATCACCGCGCCCTCCGGGTGCTTGTCCACCAGATCGAAGGCCGCGTCCATGGTGCAGAACTCAGAGAGCATCGGCATGCGCGAAAGCAGCGGGTGCTGCTTTTCATCCGGCTTTACCGCCATGATGGCACGTTCCGGGAGCTTCGAGATAAGCAGGGCCGCCCAGTTCATGGCGTGGCCTGCCGAGCCCATGGCCTTGCCGAGGGTCAGGGCAATGATGATGGCCGCCTGGTCGAAATACTTCATGCCGCCCTTGGCGATCCAGCCCACGACCTTCATGAAATACTTGATGCGGTCACCGGTGCGCACGGCTTCTTCGGCAGCATCGTAAAGGCTCTTCGGCAGCTCGGGGATGAGGCCCATGGCCTGAGCAAGCTCCGCGTACACCATAGTGTCCTCGCGCGCCTCGCCCGGGGCCTTGACTACCGCGCGGCGGCTGAAATACATGATCTCGGGATAGTGAAAGGCGAACACGTCAAAGTCGCCGCCCACCTCGTAGGCGCTGGGAGTCGGCAGGACGTAGTCTGCGATGCGGGTGGTCTCGGTCTCCACGCAGTCCATCGCCACAAAGAGTTCGAGATGCCGCAGCGCCTCCTCCATCTTCTGGGAGTCCGGGTAGCTGCGCAGGGGATTGGACATGTTGCAGAAGGCCATGCGGATGCGGTCTTCATTGTCGCCCAGGACCTCATCCGGCAGCGCGCCCTCAGGATACATGCCCGCCACCGGGAAGCGCCCGGTCACCGGCATACGCCAGACCCTGGGATCGTATTCGTCTGAGTAGTCGAGCGAGATGATGCGCACGGGCGGAATGTTCCCGCCGGGCACCAGCAGCGTGCCGCACACCGCCATCAGGATGAGACACAGGTAGCTTGACAGCGTGGACTGCCGCCCGAAGTAGAGGCCCAGATCCTGGTGCATGCCCCACTTTTTGGTGGTGAGAATGCGGGCAAAGTCCTCTGCCTGTTTGCGCGAAACGCCGCAGACCTGCAGCGCCCCGTCAATGTCAAAGTCCAGGAACCAGGCGCGGGCATGGGCCCAGTCCTTACAGTATTTATAAAGGAAGTCCCGGTTCTGCCATCCCTTTTCCAGGATCAGGGCGATGAGCGCGCGCAGGAACAGGCTGTCCGAGCCGGGGCGGGGTTTGATATGCATGTCGGCCATGCGGGCCGTCTCCGAAAGACGGGGGTCCACTGCAATGACCATCTTGTCGGGATTTTGGGAAAACTCCCGGATCATGGGCCGGGCGTTCGGGAGCTGGTGGGAGACATAGGAGTTGGAGCCCCAGAAGATCAGCACCTCGCAGTTCTTGTCGTCCGGCTCCAGCGGGTGGAACTGGTCGCCGAAGATACGTCCGCAGCTCCAGAAAATGCCCATGAACTCCACGCCGATGGGATTGAAGAAATACTGGGATCCGATGGCCTGCAAAAAGGGCCGGGCCGTGGCGGCCGCCGCGCCGGTCGCACCGCCGCCCCCACCGATGATGGCCGCGGAGCGCGGGCCGTGGGCCTTCAGAATGGCGTTTGCCTTCTCGGCGATCTCCCGATAGGCCTGGTCCCAAGAGATGCGCTCGTAGTGGTCGCCCACGCGCTTTTTGGGGTAAAGGATACGCTCACTGTTTTCCACAAAGTATTTTGCGCTCCTGCCCTTGCGGCAGCAGTAGCATTCACTGCTGGGGCTCGCGGGATCGGGGCGGACATTGATGATCCTGTTGTCCTCGATCTCCATCTCCAGCCCGCAGGTCATGGCGCAGAGATTGCACAGGGTCTTTTTCCATTCGCTCATGCACATTCCTCCTTATGCATTGGGGGCCTTTTCATCATAAAAGATTTCATAGACCTTGTCAATAAAACCTTAAAAACAGCAATAAATCTGGAAGATCGGGTATTCAATCCAATTGAAGTATGATATAATCATTGTATATGGAAAATTCCGGACACAAGAAGAAAACAAGGAAGAGAGCAATCATCATGATCGCGGCGCTGGTCCTGCTGCTCACGGGCTGCTCCTCGAAACAGACCACCGGCACACAGCAGACCGCCCAGCCCTTCCAGAAAGTCCGCCACGCGGAGACCACGGTCCGCGATTACGGAACGATCAAGCTCAAACTTGACGAGGGAACCGCGCCGATCACGGTGGCAAACTTCGTCAGGCTCGCAAAGGACGCAAAGCGCGTCGACAACAACGGGACGATCCCGCCCGAGCAGCAGCCGGTCATCGAGCGCATCACAATTTCGGATTGATCGCAATGCTTGCGCAGTTAAACGTGAAATTACTTGAAATAGCTGCTGCAGGATGGTATAATATCCGGAAGGCAATCACCTGTCTGAACACAGGCAGACACTTCATACGGAACGAACCTTACCTATGTTTGAGAAGGGAGGTCCAACAATGATTGATACCGCGATCTTTGGCATGATCATCCTCGGGAGTCTGCTGATGGTATACAATATCGTCGGCTTTATCCGCTTTGCGCGCCGCATCAAAAACCTGAAAAACTGGGGCGGCAGAAACGAGATCCTGAATATTCCGATCACCCTGCTGGTTCTGTTCCTGATCGGCTATCTTATTGTCGGATTCTTCGGAGAACCGGATCTCATCATCGCCGGCATCCTCTTCGGGGGCAGCATTTTCGTTTATGTGATGTACAGGATGCTCAGCATCATTACCGACCGTGTCCTGGAAAACGAAAAGGTCGAGGCGCAGCTTATGGCGGCCGAGGAGGTCAGCCGCGCCAAGAATGATTTCCTTGCCAGCATGAGCCATGAGATGCGCACCCCTATGAACATGATCCTGGGGTTGGACACGCTGGCTCTCAAGAATCCCGATCTGCCCGCTGAGACGCGGGATCACCTGGTGAAGATCGGGCTCAGTGCGAGACATCTCTCCGAATTGATTGAGAATATCCTGGTCTTCCAGCAGAAAAAAGACGGCGAGGACGTCATGAGGGAGGAGCGCTTCTCACTCAAGGAGACCCTGGACCAGATATGCGCCCAGGTTTCTTTCCTGTGTGAACAGAAGGGCCTGGATTTCCAGTTCTCTTTTTCCAAATGTGCAAACCGCGATTACTCCGGGGACAAAATCGCGCTCGAACGTGCGCTCATGTGCATTCTGGATAATGCCGTGAAGTTTACGGACGCGCCGGGTACCGTGCAGTTTTGCGTCTTGTACGAGCAGGAGCAGGACGCCTATACCCACGTGCGCTTTGTCATTTCGGACACAGGCATCGGCATCGACGATGAATTCCTGTCGAAGATCTTCCAGCCCCTGACCCAGGAGGACCAGAGCGTTACCAACCGCTTCGGCGGCAGCGGCATGGGGCTGAGCGCGGCAAACAGCATTATCAAACGCATGGGAGGAACGATTGCGGCAGAAAGCCGGAAGGGCGAAGGTTCCACTTTCACTGTCAGGCTGCCGCTTTTATCCGTCGGGGGAGATGCATGCGCCAATTGCGACGGATGTGTGCCCGATCAGAGCGAGATGTGCGCCAATTGCGCGGGCTGCCGACATGTCAGGGACGCCCTGCCGGCCGAACAGGAGACGGCTCCGTTGGTCAGCCTTGCAGGCAAACGCATTCTGATTGTGGAGGACATGGACCTCAACGCGGAAATCGTGGAGGATCTTCTGGATCTGGAGGATGCGGAGAGCGAGCGCGCCGAAAACGGATTGGAAGCCGTGAACAAGATGAAGTCGAGCACGCCGTGGTACTATGACGCGATTCTCATGGATCTGCGCATGCCGGTGATGGACGGGCTTGAGTCCGCGCGGCAGATCCGGGCAATGGAGCGCGAGGATGCACAGAACATCCCCATCCTTGCCCTGACGGCCAACACGTTTCCGAGTGACGTGGAGGCCACCAGGGCTGTGGGCATGAACGCGCACCTTGCCAAGCCTGTGGATGCGGAGCTGCTGTATGATACCTTGAAACAATGGATCTCGACTGCCCAAAAGAAGAAAGGAGGACTCTGTAATGATTGAATCGACCGCGATACAGAGGCCGAAACTTATCCTGGTCGTTGACGATCAGGAGATCAACCGTGATTCTCTGGGCTTTATCCTGGAAGACGATTATGAGGTCCTCTATGCCGAAAACGGCAAAGAGGCACTCGATCAGATATATGCGCACGCAGACGACATGTCGCTTATCCTGCTGGATCTCATGATGCCGGTCATGAACGGCTTTGAGGTGATGGAGCGGGTCCGCAGTGACGAGCGTCTTAGTCACATTCCCATCATCGTGCTGACCGCCGAAAAGACTGCCGAGCTGCAGGCTCTGCAGATGGGCGCGGCGGATTTTATCACCAAACCCTTTGACGTGCCTGAGATCATCCTGGCCCGCGTGGGCAGAATCATTGAGCTCAGTGAGGGCCGTCAGCTCATCTCCGCGGCCGAGCATGACAAACTTACCATGCTCTACAGCCGCAACTTCTTCTTTGAATACGCAAACCGCCTCTTCCAGTACCATCCTGAACTGCATCTTGACGCGGTCGTCATGAATATCGAGCAGTTCCATACCATCAACGCCCTCAACGGCCGTGACTTCGGCGACGATGTGCTGCGGCTGATCGGCAATGAGATCCGCGCGTTTCTGGCCGAGACCCAGGGCATTGCCGGCCGCTATGAGGCGGACCGCTTTGATATCTACTGTGTGCACCAGCCGGACTACCATGTCCTGCTGAATCGCTTCCAGGACAAGGTCAACGCCTTTTCCCAGGCTGCGAACATCCATCTGCGTATGGGTGTAAAGCCCTGGCACGAAGCTGTGGAGCCGGTTCTGCTCTTCGACCAGGCGTGGGCTGCCTGCAGCATGGCGCGCGGCGACTATCAGAACCCGCTCATGATCTATGACGAGAACATGCACATGCGGGAAATGCTCGACCGCCGCCTGCTCAACGACCTGCGCCCCGCGGTGGAGGAACGGCAGTTCCAGGTTTATTATCAGCCCAAGTACAACATCCAGGTCGATCCGCCCCGCCTTTCCAGCGCCGAGGCGCTCATCCGCTGGAAGCATCCCGAATTCGGCATGATCTCCCCGGGTCAGTTTGTCCCGCTTTTTGAGGGCAACGGTCTCATCGGCGTGGTGGACAATTTCGTCTGGGAGGAGGCGGCCCGTCAGATCGCGCAGTGGAAGGAGAAATATAACTTTACGCTGCCGGTGTCGGTCAACCTCTCGCGCTCCGATGTGTTTGATCCTACCCTCATCGACAGACTGATCCATTTGGTAGAAGACAACGGCCTGAGCTTTAAGAATATCAAGCTTGAGGTCACGGAGTCTGCCTATACTGACGACGCAAAGCTCGTGCTGGACGTGATCCGCCGTCTGCGCGGTCACGGCTTTGAGATTGAGATGGACGACTTCGGCTCCGGCTATTCCTCACTGAACATGCTGTCGGACATGCCGATCGACGTTTTGAAGATGGACATGAAGTTTGTCCGCAACATCGAAAACAGCGAGACCGACCGCCGCCTTGTGACTCTTATCCTGGATATCGCCCGCTACCTTAAGGTCTCGGTCGTGGCCGAGGGCGTGGAGACCGCCGGACAGCTTGAAATCCTGCGTGAGGGCAAGTGCGACCTGGTGCAGGGCTATTACTTCTCGCGCCCGCTGCCGAGTGCGGATTTTGAAAAACTGATCGAGAAAGAGATTGCCATAGAAAGGAACTGATTCAAATGACACTGCAGGAACTTTACCGGGAGATGGACGGTGACTACGCACAGGCGCTGCGCGTGCTGCACATTGAAAAGCTGATAGATAAGCATATCCGCAAGTTCCCCAAAAACGCTGTGCTGAACACCCTGTTTGAGGCCGGTGAGAGTCTCGACGCGACAGCGCTTTTCGAGGCGGGCCACGCGATCAAGGGCATCAGCGCCAATCTCGGACTGACTGTGATTTCGGACATGGCCTCCGAGATCACGGAAGAGTTTCGCCCCGGCAACACCCGCAAGCTTAGCGACGATGAGGTCAGGGCAAAAGTCGCAAGTCTGAAGGCTCAGTTTGACAAGGCGGCAGACGCGATCGCACGCTACGAACAGGCGTGATCTTTCATCGGACAAGGAGTACGGCGGACATGAATCAAGAAGCTGTAAGTCATGACAAACGGCTGGGTTGTACATACCTGACCCCGCTCGGCGCCTGGGCACTTGCCTTCGGCTGTGCTGTGGGCTGGGGTGCCTTTGTCATGCCCGGCAACACCTTCCTCCCAATCGCAGGCCCGATTGGTACGGCGCTCGGCCTTGCGCTGGGCTCTGCCGTGATGCTGCTGCTCGCGGCAAACTACCATTTTCTGATGAACCGCTTTCCCGGCTGCGGCGGCGCGTATACCTTTACCAAGCGCTGCTTCGGCTATGATCACGGGTTTGTTGCTTCGTGGTTTCTGATCCTCACCTATATAGCCATCATCTGGGCCAATGCTACGGCTCTGCCGCTGATTGCGCGCGCGCTTCTTGGCCCGACCTTTCAGTTCGGTTTCCATTACGTGATCGCCGGCTTCCAGGTGTACATGGGGGAGATCCTCCTGGCAGTGAGCTCTCTTATGATCGCTGCTGTGATCTGCCTGAATAAGAAGCTCGCCGAGAAGACCCAGATCGTGATGGCGGTGCTGCTCTTCGGCGCTGTGACAGCCTGCTTTGCCTTTGCCCGCAGCGGAGTTCGCCATGACGCCTTTACCCCCGCCTTTGCCGCGGCTAACGACAGCTTCGGCGGCACGCTTACCATTTTTGCCCTTACGCCGTGGGCCTTCGTCGGCTTTGAATCCATCTCTCATTCCACGGAGGAGACCAAGTTCCCGCTCAAGCGATCCTTCGGGATCCTGGCTGCTGCGGTCGTAACGTCGGGTCTTGCCTACATCCTGCTGGCATTGCTTGCTGTGACAGCGCTGCCGGAGGGCTGCGGAAGCTGGATCGACTATGTTGCCTCTCTCGGGGAGCGTTCGGGCATCGTTTCCCTGCCTACCTTTTATGCCGCGTACAGCGCCATGGGCAATTTGGGCGTGACCATTCTGGGCGCTGCGGCCCTGTGCGGGATTTTTACCGGCCTGATCGGCAATTATATCGCCCTCAGCCGCCTTATAAAATCCATCTCAGACGATGGGATGCTTCCCAGCTGGTTCGGAGAAACGGACAAAAACTGTGTTCCGCGCCATGCGATCATTGTCATCCTGCTGGTGTCCGTGGCGCTGCCTTTCTTTGGGAGGACTGCAATCAGCTGGATCGTGGATGTCACCACCGTCGGCGCAACCATCGCCTATGCCTATACTTCCGCTGCCGCACTGAAGCAGGCCCACAAGGAGGTAAACAGCCTCTATACCGCGACGGGCTGCCTGGGCTTCGCGGCGTCTATGATCTTCGCGCTGATATTCCTCATCCCAAACATGACGAGCGTGAAGACGCTTTCCATGGAGTCCTATTTCATCCTCGCTGCCTGGGGCATCCTGGGCCTGATGTTCTTCCGCTGGGTGTTCCGCCGGGATACCGAGCGGCGTTTCGGGCGGTCGGTCGTGGTGTGGGTCGTACTGCTGGCGCTGATTATCTATGCCTCCGGCGTCTGGACCACCCAGGAGACCGATAAGGCCATCGACAATACCGTTGCGCCGATCCAGAGCTACTATACGGATAAATTCCTGGACGCGGGCATGTCCGCAGACGCCGAGCCGGGCGCGGACTATATGCGCGAAGTCCTGGAAAAAGCCAAGGCCGCCCATGCCGTAAGCGACACGGTTCAGGTGGTGCTCATCATCTTCGCGCTGATGATCCTCTTTGACATCTATCGTCAGATCCAGAAACGCGAAAAGCAGATCGAAGTGGAAAAGGCCATTGCCGAGGACGCAAGCCGCGCCAAGACAAGCTTCCTGTCCAACATGAGCCACGAGATCCGTACCCCCATGAACGCCATCATCGGCCTGGACAACATCGCGCTTCGAAACCCGAACCTCCAGCCCCAGACGAGGGAGCAGCTTGAGAAGATCGGCGCCAGTGCCAGGCACATGCTCGGCCTTATCAACGACATCCTCGACATGAGCCGCATCGAGTCGGGCCGTATGGTGCTGAAAAACGAGGAGTTTTCCTTCCGTGAGTTTCTCGATCAGGTCAATATCATCATCAACGGTCAGTGCCAGGACAAGGGCCTGCACTATGAATGTCAGATCATCGGCCAGATTTCGGACTTCTATTATGGCGACGATATGAAACTCAAGCAGGTGCTCATCAATATCCTCGGCAACTCCGTCAAGTTTACCGATGTGCCGGGCAACGTGATGTTGAGCGTTGAGCAGATCGCGCGGCTGGGGGATGTCTGCACGATGCGCTTTGTCATGCGCGACACCGGCATCGGCATGGACAAGGCCTTTATTCCGAAGCTCTTTGAGGCCTTCTCCCAGGAGGACGCCACCACCACCAACCGGTATGGCGGCAGCGGTCTCGGCATGGCTATCACCAAGAACTTCGTGGAGATGATGAACGGCCAGATCCATGTGGACAGTGAAAAGGGCGTCGGCTCCGTGTTCACCGTGACTGTGGATCTGAAAGCCTCCGAGCGCAAGGTCGAGATCGGGCAGGAGATCACCCTGCCGGAGAATCTGCGCACCCTCGTCGTGGATGATGACGAGATCGCAAGCGAGCATGCCCGTATCGTCCTGCAGTCGATTAACATCGAAGCGGACATCGTGTCAAGCGGCAACGAAGCGCTTGGGCGTCTGCGCTCGGCGCGCGAACAGGGCCGCGCCTACGATCTGCTGCTGACGGATTACCGCATGCCCGGGATGAGCGGACTGGAGCTTACGCGCGCGGTCAGGCGCATTGACAACGGCGAGACCGCCATCATCGTGCTCACAGGCTACAACTGGGACATCATCGATGAAGAAGCCCGGGAGGACGGTGTGGACGGCATCATTGCCAAGCCCCTGTTTGCCGACAGCCTCCTGCAGCAGATCCACACTGTGCTGCTCAACAGAATGGGGGTCGAGGTCCCGCAGGCGCAGGCCGAGCCGGAGAACAAGCTCGCCGGGTACCGCATCCTGATCGTGGAGGATGTGGAGCAGAATGCCGAGATCCTGCAGGATCTGCTGGAAATCGAAGACATGGAGACCGAGCATGCCGAAAACGGCGCCGTGGCTTTGCAGATGTTTTCCGAGCATCCCCCCCGGTACTATGACGCGATATTGATGGATATGCGCATGCCGGTCATGGACGGCCTGACCGCCACCCGCGAGATCCGCGCCCTCGAACGGCCGGATGCCGGACAGATCCCGATCATCGCCATGACGGCCAACGTCTTTGACGAGGATGTGGAGAGCACCCGTCAGGCGGGCATGAACGCCCACCTGGGCAAGCCCATCGAGCCGGAGCGCCTGTATGCCACACTCGCAAAGCTGATTGCGGAATCCAAATAATACTACTTTCAAATAAGAAGCTTTAAAAAGGATTGCGAGGCAGAATTGCGCCAGACGAGGCGAAGACCGCCGAGCATAATGGAGATATATGGTCAAGGGCTTCAACGAAGTATGGCACAATTCTGGCCGCAAGAATTTAAAGATTTCTATTTGAAAGTAGTATAAAGTATCAAACAAGGAAAAGAGGCGCTGCCCCGGAAAGAAATCCGGAGCAGCGCCTCGTTCATATCATTTGAGCTCATCCACATAGCGGGCCCGCTCACCGCCGATAAACTTCGGCCGCGTCCTGGCACACACCAGGTTTGCCATCCCGATCGTTTTCACGCTCAGCCGCAGCGGCACCGCCACCTCGCGCAGGTGCATGCCGATCAGCGTGTCACCGATGTCCATCCCCGCGTGCGCCCGGATGTGCTCGACAGCGACCGGCTGCTCCATGCGCTCCCAGACCGTCGTGGCGAAGGAGCCGCCGGCATGCGCCCAGGGCCGGACATTCACCGGCTCATAGCCAAATTTTTCGGCGGTACTGCGCTCCACGACCAAGGCGCGGTTGAGGTGCTCGCAGCACTGGGCCGCCAGAAGGATCCCGTGCTCGCACAGAAGGGGGGCGATCCCCGTATATACGGCTTCCGCTGCCTCCATGCTGGAACCCTTGCCGATCCGCTCACCGACAATCTCACTGGAAGAGCAGCCGATGACCAGCAGATCCCCGGCACGGATCCCCGCACGCTCAATCAGCTCTGTGACCGCAAGCGCCGCCTGCTGTCTGATATCGTCCATCATGTTTCTTCGTCTCCTTCATTTCAATTCTGTCGGCACAGTGAAGTGCCCGTCACAATATTCTGTTCTGTAAACCGCACAGTTGCCGATATATCTTGACCACCAGGCACCGCCGGAATCCGGTGTCAGGTATTCCAGCAGGCCCTTCAGGGCAATGGCGTGGGTGGAGATCAGAATGTTTTCCTCCGTCCTGCAGCGGTCTTCCAGAAACGCGCCCGCCCTGCGCACGACGCTCTCAAGCGCCTCCATGCCCGCAGGGGCCGGATTGCGGACAAAGTCGCTGAAGAAAGTGATGACCTCCGGCGGGAGTCTTGTGAGATCTGCACCCTCATAGGGACCGTAATCCATTTCGATCAGCCTGTCGTCCACAAGCGCTTCCATGCCTGGTGCGATGATCCCGGCGGTTTGAAGGGCCCTGACGAGGGGACTGGAATAGACGGCGGAGAAGGGGATGCCCCGAAGCCTCACCGCCGCGTCCTCAGCTTGGGCGATGCCCGTTTCGTTCAGTGGAAAGTCGCTTCGCCCCTGCAGCACCTGGCGGCTGTTCAGTTCTGTCTGCCCGTGGCGTATCATATAGATCAAAGACCGACCCTCCCGTATAGTACTTCAATATGATTCTATCATACCAGCCTGAACGTGCGGATATACTTTTCCGCTTCTGCGCCGCTGGCCAGGTAGCGGATCAGAATCTCGGCGCAGGCGTGGCTGTCGCTGTCGGCCCGGTGGTGATTGAGGCAGATGCCGTAGTAGTCGCACATGTCGTTGAGCTTGTGGCTGATCCCGGGCAGCAGGCTTCGCCCCATGGTCACGGTGCACAGCCCTTTTGCCGAGTCTTTCCAGTCAATGCCGTAATCGCACAGGCAGTGCCGCAGAACACCCATGTCAAAGCTCGCGTTGTGCGCGGCGAGGATGCCGGAAGACATGAGCGGCTCGATCCTGGGCCAGAGCTCCGGAAAGGTCGGCGCATCGGCGACAGACTCCTCGCTGATGCCGGTGAGCCTGGTGTTGAACCAGTCAAAGGGCTGCTCCGGATCGACCAGCGAATAAAATTCCTCTGTGATCTGTCCGTCCTCGACCACGCTGATGCCGATGGCGCTCATGCGGTTGTTGTAACGGTTCGGTGTTTCCACATCAAAAGCTATGTATCTCATTTGATCCTTCTCATTTCTGAAACAGGTATCACCTTTTACGGAATATTCATAATTATATGTCGGCGCGTCGGAAAAGACAAGACCTTTGTAAAATGCCGTTTTGCGCGCCATATTCAGTTTCTTTTATGTAATCAAATTACATTAAATGTAATCTTTTTGTGATTGCATGGGCGGGGCAGAAGATTTATAATACTTGACAGGTAAACATAATTCAGTTACTTTTTATATCTGCTGTCCAGACCGGGAGCAAACCGTCTGCGGCAGACAGCACATCGGTAAAAGGAAATGAAAACACTCAAGGAACACAATTTCATACTGCGACTGGGATGCGGCCTGCTTGCGGCGGTGCTCTGTCTTGCGCCTGCCCAGTATGCTGCGTATGCCCAGGAGGAGATCCTGCTTGAAGAGGGGCCCCATGTCCATACGGACAGCTGCTACAGCATCGGCAATCATCTTGTCTGTGAACTGGAAGAGGGGCCGGGCCACCACCATACCGACGCCTGCTGGGGCAGAGTGCGCGGGGAACTCTGGTGCACGAACAACACCGGCAGTCATATCCATACGGATGAGTGCTATGCCTGGACCACGGAACTTCTCTGCGGCCTGGAGGAAGGGGAGGGCGCCCACACCCACACGGAAGACTGCTATGAGCAGGAGCGGGTGCTGATCTGCAATCAGGGAGAGAGCGTGATCTATGAAGAGCCGCAGATCCTGGAAGAGAGCGAAGAAGAAATCCTGCTCGAAGAGGTCCTGCTTGAAGAGCCCCAGCCCGTATCCACGCCCACGCCCACACCCACCATGAATCCGGGCAGCGGCGTCGTTTCTCTCCTGCAATACGAACGTGAACTGAGCTTTGCCGAAAAGAGCGACCCGACTGCCGACCTTGAGGATGAGGTGGACTGGTGGCGCATGTTTGCCGATATGCCCCTCACCGGTATCTGGGCGGAGGATCTGCTCCGCGTGGCGGAGAGCCAGCTCGGTTACACCGAGAGCGAGAAGAACTACGTGGAGGAGGAGCCCGGGAATCCCAAGGGCTATACCCGCTACGGCGCCTGGTACGGCATCCCTTACGGCGACTGGTGCGCAATGTTCGTTTCCTTCTGCATGTATTATGCCGGTATCCCGGAGAACTACGTGCCGTACAACTGCCACTGCAACGAGTGGATCCGGGAGCTGCGTGACCGGGGCTTTTACCACAGTTGGGATGAGGGCTATGATCCCAAGCCCGGCGACTTCGTCTTCTTCGACTTTGACATGGACGAGAAGGCCGAACACATGGGCATCATCCGCGATGTGGACCTGGAAAAGGGCTGGCTCTATACCATTGAGGGCAACCGTTACGACTATGTGGAGGAATTCGTGCTGACGATGGACGACTATGCCATCATCGGCTATTGCGAACTGCCGGAAAACCCTGCCTATGACCCCCTGAACCCCGGCTTCGTGCGCCGCAACGGCGAGGTTGAGATCCCGCCCGAGACACCGGCACCCACGCCCCCGAACTGGGACAGCGTTATGGACGCGGCCGCCGGCATCAAGGGCATAAGCATTGCTCCCGTCATCGAGACTTCGTGGGTCACGTACTGATCAAAAAAAGAAGAACGGAGAGACCGCCGCAAAGGAAAAAGCTTGCGGCGGCCTCATCATATCGACGATGAAGTATTATGTTTTATCCGACACACACGGTTTCTATTCGCTGATGCAGCGTACCCTCCTTGACGCCGGGTATTTCGATGACCGGGAGGAGAAAAAGCTTATTCTGCTGGGTGATCTGTTCGACCGGGGCTCCGAAGCACTGGCCATGCAGGAGTATGTGCTGGAGCTGATGGAGCGGAACGAGGCGATCCTGATTCGCGGTAACCACGAGGATCTGTTTCAGGACCTTGTGACCACCGACCGCGGCAGACCGCTGCAGCACCACATCCACAACGGCACCTACGATACGCTCGAACAATTGACCGGCATGACGGCGGGCTACAACTGGAGCGCAAATCTGCAGCTCGCCAGTGCCGGACGGGAGACGCCCCTCTATACCCGCATCATCCCGTCCATGCTGGATTATTACGAGACAAGGCACTATGTCTTCACCCACGCCTGGGTCCCCTGCCAGAGCTGGTACGGCGGGCTGGCCTACGATCCCGACTGGCGCCAGGCCGACAGCGCCGCCTGGCGGGAAGCGCGCTGGACCAATCCCATGGATGCCGTTCGCACGGCCCGGCCAGAGGAGAAGACCGTGGTGTGCGGACACTTCCACTGCTCTTACGGGCATGCCAGGTTTGAGGGGAAAGGAACAGAATTTGGCCCGGATGCGGATTTCAGCCCCTACAAGGCGCCGGGCATTATCGCCATTGATGCCTGCACGGCCTACAGCGGGCGCATGAATTGCGTCGTGCTGCGCGACTGACGGAGGAAAGAGTTTGACTGTCGTTGTTTTGCTGATCCTTGCGGTGCTGCTCATCCTGTCCGTACAGGCAGCGCGGCGAAAAAGGCTCCGGCTTCTGGTTCTGTATATTCTGCTGATCCTGCCCTGCGCCATGCTTTTCTACTTCTCTGTCTATTACCGGGCGGGGGAGGAGGCGCGGCGTGCGCTGCCTGACAGAGAGGCGGTCCCGATCAGCTTTGCTGCGAGCGCCCGCTTTTTCGACGGGCCCGGCGAGGACACCGCGCTCATCTTCTATCCCGGTGCAAAGGTGGAGGCCGCAGCCTATGCGCCGCTGCTGTCCAAAATCGCGGCGGGCGGCGTTGACTGCTTTCTCGTTGAAATGCCGCTTCACTTTGCCTTTCTCGGCGTGAATGCCGCCGATCAAATCATTGAAACCCAGCGCTTCGACCGCTGGATCCTTGCAGGCCATTCCCTCGGCGGCGTTGCGGCTTCAAGCTATGCAGCCGCGCACACAGACGCCGTCGCGGGAATCGTGCTGCTGGCGTCCTACCCGGCGGGTGAACAGGGGAGTATGCCGTTTCTCAGCATCTACGGGGATCGGGACACTGTCCTCAATCGTGAAAGCTACGAAAAAAGCCGTGCCTTTTGGCCGAAGGATGCCGAAGAACTGGTGATCCCCGGTGGCAATCACGCGCAGTTCGGCGATTACGGACCGCAGCGCGGCGACGGCGAAGCGGTGATCACACCGGATGAGCAGCAGACACAGACGGCGCAGACGATCCTGCACTGGATTCAAACGCGTATTTCAGAAGGGGGGAAGGCCGCGTGAAGAGAGGCGTGGAAACGCTGCTGTCAGCGCTGCTCATTCTGCTGCTGTGCGGCTGCGCGAGAGAGACGGCCCGGGTCGACACACCGGAAGCCACCCCTTTTCCGGCTGCGCAGGGCCTGCGCGTGGCCGTGGGATCGGATCTGCACCTTGACCCGGATAACCGGGTAAACGGCGCGGCGCTGTCGGCGGCGGGCTATAATCTGGAACTGGTGGACGCTCTGCTGTGGGACGCGCGTCAGCAGGGGGCAAAGCTCATCCTGCTGACCGGCGATCTGGTAAACGGCGGCAAACCGCACCGCCACGAGACGCTTGCGGAGAAATTGAGCGAAGCCGAGAAAACGGGTCTCGATGTCTATGTCCTGCCCGGAAACCACGATCTTGCGCCCATCGGGCAGACGGAATTTGCCGAATTCTATGCAGACTTCGGCTTCCGGGAAGCATACAGCCGTGACGAAGCGTCCCTGAGCTACTGCGTCATGCGGGACGATCTGACGCTGCTGATGATGGATCTGGGCGGCTACAGCGCCGGGGCCATTGACCTGTCGGGCGCCGGAAAGCGGTACAACAACGAAGCCTTCGTCTCCGAAAAGACGCTCGCCTGGACGGAAGAGATGCTGAAAGAGGCGGCGGAGAGAGCTGTGCCCATCCTCTGCGCGGGGCACTTCAACCTGCTGACTGCCGAGAGCCGCAACCCCGATAACAGCGGCTACTTCGTTGAAAACGGGGAGCGCCTTGCCGCGCTTCTTCGTAAATACGGCGTGCCGCTCTACCTGAGCGGACACACCCATGTGCGCGCAGTGCACCAGGAGCAGGGGCTGACCGAACAGGTGACGGAGTATCTGCTGTCTTATCCGACGGGGTATACGGTCCTGGATCTCACGGACGATTCCCTGCGCTGCCTGCCGCGCCGCGTGTACGTGGACGGTTGGGCGGCTGAGACCGGACAGAGCGACAATAATCTGCTGCATTTTGCTGACTGGCAGCAGGAGGAACTGATGCGTTATTCCACCGAGAATGTGGAATACATGGCAAAGCGAAACCCCATCAGCAGCCGCGAGAAAAAGAATGCCTCCGCGTTTTTCTATGCCGTGATGGACGCCTTCTGGCGCGGCGAGCTCTATGACAGACGCGAGGAAATGAAGGCCATGCCCGGCATGGATCCCTTCTTCCGCTGTGCCGAGGGCTACGCCTACGGCTGGTGGCTGCTTGATCTGTTGGACAATGTGAGCCCGCTGCTGAACGGCTACACACTGAAAACGAAATGAAAAGATCCTGTTATCCCCAAAATTTCGGGATAACAGGATCTTTTTATTCAAATCATCATACAGGCTCTCCGCCGATATAGACCGCCTTGGCCTTGAGACCATCATCGCAGACCACAAAGTCGGCAAGCTTGCCTTTTTCGATGGAACCGATCTCCTCCGCGCGCCCGATCTCCCTTGCGGGGCGGAGCGTGGCGGCGGTGATTGCCTCGTCACGCGGGATGCCGAAGGATATCGCATTCAACATATCCTTATAGAGGTCCGAGGCTGCGCCCGCGATCGTGCCGTCTGCCAGGCGGGCGACGCCGCCGGAGAGGAACACCTGCTGGCCGCCAAGCTCGTATTCGCCGTCCGGCATGCCGCAGCAGCGCAGAGAATCGGAAATCAGGCAGATGCGCCCGGGGAAGAGCTTGAAGGCCATGCGAACGGAACTCGGGTGCACATGGAGCCCGTCGCAGATGAGCTCCGCGACCACGTTCTCGCACTCCGAGGCCGCGCCGATGACGCCGGGCTTGCGGTGATGGATGGAGGGCATCGCGTTATACAGATGGGTCAGGTGGGTTGCGCCCGCCTCATAGACGGCCTTTGCTTCCTCATAATTTGCGTCCGTGTGGGCGACCGATACGGTGCACAGCTCCTTCGCGCCTTTCGTAAATTCGACCGCGCCCGCAAGCTCCGGCGCCACGTCGATGATGCGCACGAGCCCCAAGCTGCCCTCATAGAGCCCACGGAAGCCCTCCGGATCCGGAAGCTTCAGATATGCGCCGTTCTGCGCGCCCTTTTTCTTTTCGGAGAAATAGGGCCCCTCCATGTGGATGCCCATGACGCGCGCGCAGCCCGCGGGGCGGTGCTCCCGCACCTCGACCGCCGTCTGAAATGCAGCGGCGAGGGTCTCGTAGGGAAGCGTCATGGAGGTGGGGGCAAAGCTCGTCACCCCGCATTTGGCCAGGTGCGCCGCCATGCGCTTTAAGCCCTCGGCATCCCCGTCGGAGAAATCCGCGCCCGCCGCCCCGTGGGTATGGATATCCACAAGGCCCGGGATCACACAGGCGCCTTTCAGATCGGTGCCGCCGCTTCTGTCGCCGCTGAATACCTCAGCGAAACGCCCGTTCTCAACCGTGAAGCCGCCGCGGACGAAGCCTGTCGGGGTAAACACATTCGCGTTGGTATACAGCATCTCACACCTCCGGAAGGCTCGCCGCGGCGATGCTCTGGCCGACACGGCGGGCCTTCTCGTCCGGCAGCATGACCGTGAGCTTTTCGGCAAGCTCTGGGTATTCCTCCTTGAGGATGCGGTTGCACTCTTCGATCAGCAGATCGCCGCCGACGCCGGAGGCTACGCGCCCCAGCACCAGCAGGTAGCGCAGATCATAGAAGGAGGCATAGAGCGACAGCGTGTGCCCGAGGTAGGCGCCGATGGTGACGAAGATCTTCCTTGCTCCCTCGTGCCCTTCCTCTGCCAGCTTCTGCACGGCCTTGAGCTTGTCGGCAAGGCTCAGTTCGGGGTCAAGCTCAATGCCCACCCGGGGGGCCAGGCGGATCACCGCGTCCTGGGAGAAATATTTGCAGCCCACACCGAAGTCGGTGGACCACTCATCCTGCGGCGCGTCGGGCTGGAGATCGACCGGGGCGAAGGCCAGTTCGTTGAACCATCCGAGGATCTTGCCGTCGGGTGTGACGTAACCTGCGGCCTCGCTGGTGCCCATGGCAATGCCCATCACCGCGCCGGAGCCGAGACTCATGGCACCCGCAAGCGCGGTCACGTCGCCGTCGTTTGCCACGACAATGGGCACGTCGCCGATCTCTTTCGCGGCGCGGTCATAGACGGTTTTCACTTCCTCGCGCCGCTCGCGGGGGACCTTGATGAAAAGGGAAGAGACCATGGGGGCATTGCCCACAAAGGTGCCGGCCGAGGACACGCCGATGGCATCGACCCGCGGCATTTTGGACGCGGCAGTCTTGAAGGCCTCGACAATGCCGTTATACTGATAGCTGGGGTCGGCCGACTGCTTGGGGAACCACACGACCTCCTCGGAATAGACGCTCACCCCGTCGATCACGGCGGAGACCTTGCGGTCCGAGCCGCCCGCGTCGAAGCCGATGCGGCAGCCCTCAAGGTGCCCGCCGATGGACTTGGCCTGCTCGTTGGCGGCGGGGAAGTCCTGCTCGGTGCAGATCACCAGCTCAAAGGGCCGCTCAAAAATGTCATACTCGAAATGCACGTCGAAGTCGCGCGCGCCGCCCTCGCGGTAGTGCTCCCTGAGCTTTTCCGCCGTCTCCTCGCAGCCGCAGATCGTGACCTTCCAGCCGCCCACGCTCCAGAGCAGAAACTTCACATAGCGCTCCATGTAGCGGAGGTTTGCCTCCGCGTATTCCGTGCCCCGCAGAAAGGAGGAAAAGACGGAAACGCGGCCGCTTTCGCGCTCGAGCGCGACTTTGAAGGGCCTGTCCGCGCCTTTTAGATACGCTTTGGCCCACACGCCGAAGGGGATAAAGCTCTCGTCCAGCAGGGGCTTGTTTTTGTAATCATAGGAAATGCCGAGATAATTCATATTTTAATCCTCATAATTGAATCATAGAACAAATGGCCCGCAAGTGCAGGCCATTTTTTCGTTTAACGGTACTTCTCGATCAACGTGCTGATGTCCTTCGCCATGGCCTCCACGGCGGGGAGGTCCTCCGGCTGCAGCTCGTAGAGCGGGGCGCGCACACTGCCGATGTCCGGCCCGCCCTGGGCACGGAGGATGCCCTTGATGACGGCGTACATGTTGCCCTTGCAGGCGCACATGCGGTAGATCATGTGGCAGCACTCGTCCTGGATCTCACGGGCCTTGGCGATCTCGCCCTGCTGCACCAGGCGGTAGATGGCAAGAAACAGCTCGGGCATGGCGGCGTAGGTGCCGCCGATGCCGCCGATGGCCCCGGCAACCAGACCGGAGAGAAGCTGCTCGTCCGGGCCGTTGAAGACGATCGCACCCTCGTCACGCCACATCTCAATGTCCTGCACGGGCATGGAGGAGTTCTTGACGCCGATGACTCTGGGATTCTTCAGCATCTCTTTGAGCAGCGCGGAAGAAAGCGCCACACCCGCAAGCTGGGGGATGTTGTAGATGATGAAATCCGTGTTGGGGGCGGCGTCGGAAATATCATTCCAGTACTTGGCGATGCCGTAAGGGGGCAGGTGGAAGTAGATGGGGGGAATGGCGGCGATGGCGTCCACGCCCAGGCTCTCGGCGTGGGCGGCAAGCTCACGGCTGTCGGCGGTGTTGTTGCAGGCCACGTGCGCGATGATGGTGATTTTGCCCTTGGCGACCGCCATCACGTTTTCCAGCAGCAGCTTGCGCTCGGCGACGGACTGGTAAATGCACTCGCCGGAGGAACCGCCGACGTACAAACCCGTGACGCCCTTGCCGATCAGATACTCGGTAAAGGCGCGCACCCGCTCGGGAGAGATGTTGCCCGCGTCGTCATAGCATGCGTAAAAGGCGGGGAAAATCCCCTGATACTTTCTGAAATCTTTCATTCAGTTCTCCTTAGTCAGGATCTTGAAGACGATCCTGGAAATGTTTTCCGGCTCTGTGACCGCCATGCCGGGGCGGTGGGCATCGCCGGGGAAGAGCACCAGGAAGCGGCCGGGGGTGAGGACCACGCTCTGTTCAGGCTTGCCCACGCAGCCCCAGTAGTCGTCGTGCTGCTCGTGCACGGTCAGGTTCCCGGGCGTTGCGATATCCACCCGCTCCGTACCGCCCATATCGACGAAGATGTCCAGATACCGGCGGTGATACTCAAAGCTGCGCGACTCGTCGGTCGAGGTTTGGACATCAAAGCGCGTGACAAAGAGCTTGTCGCCGTCTATGCTCTGCCGTACGGTGCCGACCGTACCCAGAAATTCCGGGGTCAGCAGGCGCAAGGCTCTGTCAAGGTTCGGATGGATGCCGAGATAGCTTTCGGCATCGGAAAGATTGGCGTAGATCATGGCTCAGCCCTTCACCGCGCCCATGGTGATGCCCTTGGTGAAATACTTCTGGAAGATGATGAACACAATGATAATAGGCACGGAGGCCAGCGCCGAGCCCGCCATGATGAGGCCGAAGTCCGTGGAGTTTTCGCCCTGCATGGTGGCGATACCGAGGGAGATGGTCTGGTTCTGGGTGCTCGAGAGCATAATGAGCTGCATGAAGTAATCGTTCCAGGAGTTGATGAAGGTGAAAATCGCGCAGGCGCCGACGCCGGGCTTGATCATGGGGAACATGACGTCGGTAAAGGTGCGCCACTCGCTCGCGCCGTCGATGCGGCAGGCTTCGACCATCTCGGTGGGGATGCCCTCGGCAAACTGCTTGATGAGGAATACACCGAAGGGCCAGCCGACGATGGGGATGATGGTCGCCCAGATGTGGTCATACAGGTGCAGGGAGGACATCTCCCGCAGCAGCGGGATCAATATGACCTGTTTTGGCAGCGCCATGGCGGCCACGATGAGCGAAAACAGGATCGTCTTGCCGTAAAAGCGCTTCTTTGCCAGGGCGTAGCCCGCCATCGAGGCGGTCAGGCAGGTCAGCAGCATCGACACCGCCGACATGAACACCGTGTTGATGAGCCAGCGGAAGGCCGCCGGGATCGTGGGGCCCACCCAGGAGCCGATCTGGAACAGCGGTGCGGAGCGCTTGGAGAGCAAGTTCTGGTAGTTGTCCATTACCCACTGGGTGGGGACCCAGACGGGCGTTTTGGAGATGATGTCGGCCTTGACCTTGAAAGAACCGGTGATGATCCAGTAGAGCGGGAAAACGAAGGAGAGGGCCAGCAGCGCCACCAGAATGAAGCAGATGATATAGTAGAGACTCGGTCTTTTGCTGTTCATGCTTTCTCCCCCTTTCTCACTTTTCCTGGCCCAATTTAAACTGGACCGCGGACAGGATCGCAATGATGATGGCGAGGATCACACCCATGGCGTTGCCGTAGCCGTAGCGGTACAGCTTGAAGGCATTGTAATAGATGTAATACATGATTGTCATGGTGGAGTTCTTCGGGCCGCCGGAGGTCAAGAGCTGGATGAGCGCGAAGCACTGGAAGGAGTTGATGGTGGTGATGACCAGTATGTAGAGTGTGGTGGGCATCATCTGGGGCCACTTGACGCGCCAGAAGGCCTGCATGGGGGTTGCGCCGTCCACCTCGGCGGCTTCGACGAGGGACTTGTCCACGTTGTCGAGGGCCGAGACATACAGCACGATGGGCTGACCGACGGAGGTGGTGAGCAGGATGAGGATGATGCAGCCCAGGGCGTACTTGGGGTTGCCGAGCCAGTTGATGGGCTTGTCAATGAGGCCCATGTTCTGACCCAGGTAATTGAAAATGCCGTAGTAGTTATTGAACATCCACTTCCACACCATGGTGACGGCGACGGAGCCGGTGACCACGGGCAGATAGAAGATGCAGCGGAAGGCGGAGGTCGCCGCCATGGGCATGCGGCTGATGATGGTCGCCACCCACAGGGAGAAGATGCACGTAATCGGGACGGAGACCAGCACGATGATCAGCGTATTTCTCAGCGCGACCCAGAAAACGGGGTCGGCGGCCAGCTCCTTGTAATTCTGAAAGCCGATGAAGATATCCTTGCGGCCCATGGTCGCGTCGAAGAAGCTGGTAAACAGACACATGAACATGGGGTAGAGCACGAAGCCCACAAAGAAGATCAAGAAGGGGAGAAGGAACAGATAAGCTGACACATTCTCCTGCAAGACAAGATTATTGCGAAGCGAGAGTCTGCTTTTATTTGGCATGATGTTGCCTCCCTGAAAGGTAATAGCCGATGGGAAACGTAGTTGGCGTTTGTATAAAGTTCGCCCCTTCCCTCACCTGAAAGAGAGGAAAGGGGCAAAGATTATGCATTGTTTATAAACCGATCAGCCGGCATTATTCGGCGGCAGCGGCAGCGTTGGCAGCATCCTGCGCGGCGGTCAGCTCGACGAGGATGGCCTCGGGCGTGCCGTCAGACTCGCCCACGCGCTGGAGCATGTTCCACCACTCGGTACGGGCGGTGGTCCAGCCCTTGGTGATCTGGTAGTAGTCGCCCATCATCGGGTTCATGAGCGCGTACTCGGCCATGAGCTCGTTGCCCTCGTAGACGCCGGCGACGTCACGCACGGGCTGGAAGTTGGTGGCCTCGACGACCTTGGCGTAGACAGCGTCGTCCTCGGTCAGGAACTTGATGAACTCCTTGGCGGCGTTGGCGCGGGCCTCATCCTTGTTGTCAAAGATACCGAAGCCCCAGATGCC
>Ga0247608_10002002_pt1 | contig 26684 bp, 22 predicted proteins | sample 176DNAGHGlowgp2_FD_193490 | JGI IMG/M metagenome (GOLD analysis project Ga0247608, IMG submission 193490) | Sheep rumen microbial communities from Palmerston North, Manawatu-Wanganui, New Zealand - 1766 DNA GHGlow gp2 | ecosystem: Host-associated > Mammals > Digestive system > Stomach > Rumen ... | reverse complement strand
TGACAAGAAGACCGGTGACCCCCGCTGGTATGCCGACGGCGGCCACTACAACCCCGTAACCGGTATTGAGGGCGTTGAGGCCGAGAAGGCTGACGACGGTGCTTGGTACACCATCCAGGGTGTCCGCGTCGACAAGCCCGCCAAGGGTCTCTACATCCACAATGGTAAAAAGGTGGTTGTTAAGTAAAGATAATAAGATTCGAAAAAGTGGCGGTGCCCCTCTGACGGGAGCCGCCACTTTTTTTTGTGAAGGGTAGAAAAAGGCCAAAGGGTTTGGAGGTTTGCCGAAATCTTTGTAATTTTGCAACCGCTAACGGAAATAAGAAGAAATAAGAAGATATGAGTTATTTGTTTTCATCAGAGTCAGTAAGTGAGGGCCATCCCGACAAGGTGGCCGACCAGATAAGCGACGCCATACTGGACCAGTTCCTGGCCTACGACGAGCATGCCCGCGTGGCCTGCGAGTCGTTTGTCACCACGGGTCAGGTGGTGCTGATGGGCGAGGTGAGGAGCGAGGTGTATATTGACCTGCAGACCATAGCCCGTAATACCATCAAGCGTATTGGATATACGAAGGCTGAATACCAGTTCGACGGTAACTCGTGTGGCATTCTGACGGCTATACACGAGCAGAGCGAGGACATCAACCGCGGTGTAGACAACGGCGAGGAGGAGGAACAGGGCGCCGGCGACCAGGGCATGATGTTCGGCTATGCCACGAACGAGACGGAGAACCTGATGCCGGTATCGCTGGACCTGGCACACCTCATCATGCGTACGCTGGCTGAAATAAGGAAGGAGGGGCAGGTGATGACCTATCTGCGCCCCGACGCCAAGAGCCAGGTGACGGTGCAGTACAGCGACGAGGGCATTCCCGAGCGCATTGACACCATCGTGGTGTCGACACAGCACGACGAGTTTGCCGACGACGACGCCATGCAGCAGACCATACGCAACGACGTGATGAACATTCTGATACCGAGGGTGAAGCAGAAGATTCACTCGCAGAAGGTGCTTGACTTGTTTGACGACCACATCAAGTATTACGTCAACCCCACGGGTAAGTTCGTCATAGGCGGTCCCCACGGCGATACGGGACTGACGGGGCGCAAGATTATCGTTGATACGTACGGCGGCAAGGGTGCACACGGTGGCGGCGCCTTCTCGGGCAAGGACTCGAGCAAGGTGGACCGGTCGGCTGCCTACGCTGCACGCCATATTGCGAAGAACATGGTGGCTGCCGGCGTGAGCGACGAGATGCTGGTGCAGGTGAGCTACGCCATTGGCGTGGCACGACCAATGAACATCTATGTGAACACGTACGGACGCAAGCATGTGGACATGACCGACGGCGAGATAGCCAAGAAGATAGAACAGCTCTTCGACCTGCGACCCAAGGCTATCGAGCGTACGCTGAAGCTGCGCCAGCCCATGTACCTGGAGACAGCTGCCTACGGACACATGGGCCGACAGCCGGAGGTGGTAAAGAAGACGTTTACCAGTCGCTACCACGAGACGAAGACCATTGACGTGGAGTTGTTTACATGGGAGAAACTGGACCGCGTAGCCGACATCAAGCGCGCTTTCGGGCTGGAATGATACATTGATGATTTGACAACGAATTTAGTATTGGACCACTAATTACACTAATTGAACTAATTGTAATATGTAGTCTAAATATAATTAGTGAAATTAGTGTAATTAGTGGTTCATAATTTAAGTTAAGGGTATGGCGTTGCAGCAGGACAGCATAGTGAACAATGGAGTGGGGGGGCAGGATGATGCTGAGGCCCCGCAGCACTATGTGCTGACCCCGCGCATGGTGTTGAGCTGGCTGCCGCGTAATGCCACTCCGGCACAGCAGGACTCGGCCATACAGGCTCACTTCAAGCCGTCGGAGATACGATGGAGCCAGCGACCTGACACGTTGCACCTGCCGGGTCACGACAAGGGTCGCAACATTCTGGACGAGCAGCTGCCGCAATACTACAAGGAGAGTTTCTTCTCGAAGGACTCGATGTTCCATGCCGAGCTGCAGGGTGGACGCTACGGCGTGGCCGGCGACCCTATCCCGTATACTATTCACGGCGACAATGTGATATCGCTGCTGTTGCTGGTGGCTTTCCTGATGGCTGTGGTGTCGGTGGCCAACGTGAAGGACTTTATAGTACGTCAGGTGAAGAGCTTTATATACTGGGACAGCGGTAGCCAGCTGGAGCTGTGGGAGACGGGTCTGGAGCTGAAGTTCCAGTTGTTCCTGATGGCACTGACGGGCTTTCTCATTGCGCTGCTGTTCTTCTATTACAGCATAGAGCGCTACGGCGAGACTAACGTGCTGTCGTCACAGTACCTGCTGTTGGGCATATACGCAGGCATGACGGTGGCATACTTCTTGGTGAAGACGCTGCTGTACACGTGGGTGAACAATGTGTTCTTTGATGGTAAAAGAAACGTACAGTGGATGAAGTCGTTTCTTTTTATTACATCGTTGGAGGGTGCCTTGCTGTTTCCCGTTTTCTTGTTGCAGGCATACATGGGACTTGCGTTGGAATATGTTATGATTTTGGCCGCTGTGGCCTTTGTTATTGTTAAAATACTGACGATTTTTAGGGCCTATGTCATCTTTTTCAGAAGAAACGTTGCCAGTTCGCAAATAATTTTGTACTTTTGCACCCTCGAAGCCATTCCTTTGTTTGTCTTCTGGGCGGCATTGGAGCTTGTGGCAAATAGTTTAAAGATTAATTTTTAGGACACTGATGATCAAGAAGATTCTGGTTTCGCAGCCTAAGCCGTCAAGTGAGAAGTCGCCTTACTACGACATAGCAACGAAATTTGACGTGGAGCTTGTCTTCCGTCCCTTTATCAAGGTAGAAGGAATAACTGCCAAGGAATTCCGCACACAAAAAGTAAACATTCTAGACTACTCGGCTATTGTTTTTACCTCACGTCATGCTATTGACCACTTCTTTACGCTGGCCAAGGAGCTGCGTGTGGCCATTCCTGAAGACATGAAGTACTTCTGCGTCACGGAGACCATCTCGCTCTACATACAGAAGTATGTGCAGTATCGTAAGCGTAAGGTATTCTTCGGTACTACTGGTAAGATAGAGGACCTGATACCTACGATGGCGAAACACAAGGCGGAGCGCTACCTGGTGCCGATGAGCGATGTGCACAACGACACCGTGGCCAACATGCTGGATGCCAAGAAGCTGAAACACAAGGAGTGCGTCATGTATCGTACGGTGAGCAACGACTTCACCCCCGAGGAGGTGAAGAACTTCGACTACGACATGCTGATCTTCTTCAGTCCTTCGGGTATTGAGTCGCTGACCAAGAATTTCCCCGACTTCAAGCAGGGCGACATTGCCATTGCTACCTTCGGGCCTGCTACGGCAAAGGCCGTACGCGACGCTGGCCTGCGACTGGACCTTGAGGCTCCGTCGGAGAAATATCCTTCGATGACGGGTGCCCTGCAACACTTTTTGTTGGAACGACAAGGTTAACGCCTTATTATATAATACATAAACAATGATGGCTCCTACGCTGAGGAAACGGGAGCGCATGGTCAGCCGGAAGCTGATAGACACGCTCTTTGGCGGAGAAGGCAGTCGTTCGGTGGCTGCTTTTCCTCTTAGGGTAGTGTTCGTCCAGCGCGATGCTACTGACTACGATGCGAAGGTGCAGATGCTGGTCAGCGTACCCAAGAAACGCTTCAAGCACGCCGTTGACCGCAACCGTGTGAAACGTCAGGTGCGCGAGGCCTTCAGACAGCACAAGGAGCTGTTGTACGACGCCGTGGCGCCAGGCAAACAGCTTTTGATGGCGTTTATATGGATAGCCGACGGACACCGTCCCTCTGCAGAGGTGGAGAAAAGGGTGGTGACAGTGATGCAACGCGTAGCGGAGAAACTATGAGCGAAATGCCGGAAAGCGTGATGGAGAAGCTATGAAGGATGTAGTGCGGATGGTGTCGAAAGGTGTGGCGTGGCTGCTGGTGCTGCCCATAAGGTTCTACCAGATTGCCATATCGCCGCTGTTAGGTCCTTCGTGCCGGTTTACGCCCACATGTAGTGAATATGCGCGACAGGCGCTGCTGAAACACGGACCCGTTAAAGGACTATGGCTGGCCGTCAGGCGAATACTGAGGTGTCACCCCTGGGGAGGCTCAGGCTACGACCCCGTGCCGGATTAAGGATTTAGCCGCCGAAGCATCAAGGCATCAAGGCACCGAGGCACCGAGGCATCGAATCATCGAATCATCGAAGTCTCGAAATATCGAAGTATCGAAATAACGAATAATATAAATGAAGAACTTTGTAGAAGAACTGAAATGGCGCGGTATGCTGGCACAGATGATGCCAGGTACCGAGGAACTGTTACAGAAAGAGATGGTGACGGCCTACCTGGGTACTGACCCCACGGCAGACTCGCTGCATATTGGTCACCTGTGTGGCATTATGATGCTGCGTCACCTGCAGCGTTGTGGTCATAAGCCCATCATCCTGGTGGGTGGTGCAACGGGAATGATTGGCGATCCCTCGGGTAAGTCGCAGGAGCGTAACTTGCTGAACGACGAGACGCTGCGCCACAACCAGGAGTGCATCAAGCAGCAGGTGGCTAAGTTTCTGGACTTTGAGTCGAAGGAGGCTAATGCCGCTGTGATGGTGAACAACTACGACTGGATGAAGGACTTTACGTTCCTTGACTTTGCCCGCGAGGTGGGTAAGCACATCACGGTGAACTACATGATGGCCAAGGAGAGTGTCCAGCAGCGTCTGAACGGTACGGCACGCGACGGATTGTCGTTTACGGAATTTACCTACCAGCTGTTGCAGGGCTACGACTTCCTGTACCTGTATCAGCACTACGGCGTGAAGCTGCAGCTGGGCGGCAACGACCAGTGGGGCAACATGACCACGGGAACGGAGCTGATTCGCCGTACGCTGGGCAACGAGGTGGAGACCTTCGCCTTGACATGTCCGCTCATCACCAAGAGCGATGGTAAGAAGTTCGGTAAGACCGAGAGTGGAAACATCTGGCTTGACCCCAAGCGCACTACACCGTATAAGTTCTACCAGTTCTGGCTGAACGTAAGCGACGACGACGCCGAACGCTATATCAAGATATTTACGTCGCTGGACAAGGAGACCATCGATGCCCTCGTTGAGGAGCACAAGCAGGACCCGGGCCGCCGTGTGCTGCAGAAGCGTCTGGCCGAGGAGGTGACGGTGATGGTACACTCGCGTGAGGCTCTGGATGCTGCCATCGAAGCTTCGAACCTGCTCTTTGGCAAGTCTACCAAGGAGGGACTGGAGAAGCTGGACGAGCAGACGTTCCTCGACGTCTTCGACGGTGTACCCCAGTTTGAGATTTCTAAAGACCAGCTGGGCCAGCCCGCTATTGAGCTGCTGACCACCGTGGCTCCTGTGTTCCCTTCGAAGGGTGAGATGCGCAAGATGGTACAGGGTGGCGGCGTGAGCCTGAACAAGGAGAAGCTCAGCGACCAGAATCGTGCCGTGACCGCAGACGACCTGATTGACGGAAAGTACCTGCTGGCACAGAAAGGTAAGAAGAATTATTATCTGCTGGTAGTGAAATAATCGGGAAAAATTTGGCAGTATGCCATTTTTTTCCTACCTTTGCAGTCGCATTTCGCAATGGAGGCTGCGAAGACTGTCCAATGGTGTAATGGTAGCACAACAGGTTTTGGTTCTGTTTGTGGTGGTTCGAATCCGCCTTGGACAACAAAACATTCAATGACTTAAAACAAGACTACTTATGGCAAATCCATTTTCATTAGAAGGTAAGAATGCGTGGATTACCGGCGCATCTTATGGCATTGGCTTCAACATTGCAAAGGCTTTTGTGGGAGCAGGTATCAAAACCATCATCTTTAACGACATTAACGAGGCTGCTCTGGAGCGTGGCCTGGCCAACTACAAGGAGGCCGGTATTGAGAACGTGAAGGGCTATGTGTGTGACGTTACCGACGAGGTGGCTGTGAAGGCACTGGTGGAGAAGATTCATCAGGAGGTAGGTCAGATAGACATCCTGGTGAACAACGCCGGCATCATCAAGCGTATTCCCATGCACGAGATGAAGCGTCAGGAGTTCCAGCAGGTCATCGATGTCGACCTGGTGGCTCCCTACATCGTGAGTGCTGCCGTTATTCCTGAGATGATGGAGCGTCGCGAGGGTAAGATTATCAATATTTGCTCGATGATGTCAGAGCTGGGCCGCGAGACGGTCAGTGCGTACGCTGCTGCCAAGGGGGGACTGAAGATGCTGACTCGTAACATCTGCTCAGAGTACGGAGAATACAACATCCAGTGTAATGGTATTGGTCCGGGCTATATCGCTACGCCACAGACCGCTCCGCTGCGTGAGCGTCAGCCAGACGGAAGCCGTCACCCGTTTGACTTGTTCATCTGCGCCAAGACACCTGCTGGACGTTGGCTCGACCCCTCAGAACTGGGCGGCCCCGCTGTGTTCCTGGCTTCGCATGCTTCGGATGCTGTCAACGGACATATACTGTATGTCGACGGTGGTATCCTGGCATACATCGGCAAACAGCCAAAGTAATCCCCTACGGAAGACTATACAGAAAAAAGAGAGGCTCCTGAATGGAACCTCTCTTAATTTTTTGTTTACAAAATGTGACTTATTTCACAGCGTCTGCAAGCTCAGCACCAGCCTTGAACTTAGCTACCTTCTTGGCGGCAATGGTAATCTTCTGCTTGGTAGCAGGGTTAATGCCCTCACGAGCGGGCTTCTCGGCTACGGCGAAAGTGCCGAAACCTACGAGCTGTACCTTGTCACCTTTCTTCAGAGCGTCGGTGATAGCTGCTACTGTGGCCTCGAGAGCCTTCTTTGCGTCAACCTTGGTCAGACCAGCACCTGCTGCAATCTGATCGATTAATTCTGTCTTGTTCATACTTTTGTTGTTTTAAATAAGTGAATTATAAATAATTTACGTCAATTTCTTGCGCAAATATAGGAGAAAGTATTTAAAAAACAAACAAAAAAGGCAAAAAAATTACTTTTTTACTAAAAAAAAGTGTCTATTGGGCTCTTTTTGTGCTTAAAAACGGATATTTTTAGTAATTTTGCGGTCTGGAAAGTGTATTATGTAACATTAGTAAGTTACTAAATAAAAGAGTTGCAAGTATGAATAATATGCCGACAGCGACCAAGAATCTGCTGATAGTCAATTTTTTGGCTTTCATTGCCACATGGGTGTTGGAGTTGAGGGGTATCAACCTGACGTCGATGCTCGGACTACACTTTTTCCTGGCCAGCGACTTCCGAATCTATCAGTTCTTTACCTACATGTTTCTGCATGGCGGATTGACCCACATTTTCTTCAATATGTTCGCATTGTGGATGTTTGGTAGTGTGATAGAACGTGTATGGGGTCCGAAGAAGTTCCTTTTTTATTACATTGTCTGTGGTCTGGGCGCAGGTATCACGCAGGAGCTGGTACAGTATGCCGACTACTCCATACAGGGCATTGCGGCCTATCAGTATGTGAATGCCGGCGGGGTGCAGATGACGACTGATGCCTACATCAATCTATGGACTACGATAGGAGCCTCGGGAGCCGTGTATGGCATTCTGCTGGCCTTTGGCATGATATTTCCTAACGAGCGTCTGTTTATCATTCCCTTCCCGTTCCCTATCAAGGCCAAGTGGCTGGTGTTGGGCTATATTGTAATAGAGCTGTTCTCAGCCATGAGCGGACCGGGCGACGGGGTGGCACACATGGCACACCTGGGGGGCATGCTGTTCGGATTCCTGCTGATTCGCTATTGGAACAAACATCCTAACTCGTATGACTTAGGAGGCCGTTCGTATGGTCGTGAGTATTTTGAGAACCTGAAACGCCGCTATGACAATCATCAGCAGTCCCGGCGCAGCCACATGAGGGCCGAGTCTACAGACCCACGTCGCGAGAGTGACGAAGAATATAATGCACGTAAGCGCCAGAATCAGGAAGAAATAGACGCTATCCTTGACAAGATTCGCAAGAGTGGCTACGATAGTCTGACGAAGGACGAGAAGCGCAAATTGTTTGAACAGAGTCGTGATTAGTAAGCTGAAGCAACTGACCGTTCAGATGATAGCGGGGGCCAACGTGGTCACTGTTGTCCTGATGTTGCTGGTGGGTTTCAGCGACCGGCTGGACCCATCGGAACATCCGATGTTGTCGACGACGGGAATGGCTTTTCCCGTTTTCCTGTTGCTCAACATGGGCTTTCTGTTCGTGTGGCTGATGTTCAAGTGGAAGATGGCGTGGATACCCATTGCAGGGTATCTGCTTGCGTATGTTCCAATCAGTATTTATCTGCCGATGAACTCGACGAAGGACATACCCGATGGGGCCATCAAGATAATCTCGTATAATGTGTGTGCGTATGGTGGCAACTATAAATACGAGGACGGCTTTAAGACGGTATTGGAGTATCTGAAGCATGAAGATGCCGACATTGTGTGTCTGCAGGAGGATGTCGACACATGGCGCGGCAATGCCTTTAGGGAATATAAGCAGACCTACGCCTATAACGACACCCTTGTACTGGTGAACCAGCCCGAGAGCCTTAACGCTCTTGGCATCCATACGCGCTACCCCATTGTGAAGCGCGAGCGCATAGAGTATGCATCGCTGGCCAACGGCAGTGCCGCATGGTGGCTCAAGGTGGGGAACGACACGCTGATTGTGGTGAATAACCATTTTGAGAGCTGTCATCTGACTACCGAAGACCGTCAGCAGTACCGTCAGATACTGCATGGCAAGATGTCGTCAGACTCAGCCCGTCAGGAGTCGAAGCTGCTGCTGGTGAAGCTGGCCGAGGCCAACGCCAAGCGGGCTGGACAGATACGTGCCGTGAAGCGTTATGTGGAGAGCCATAGCCAGTATCCTGTCATTGTCTGCGGCGACTTCAACGACAATCCCATCTCCTATTCTCGACGCCAGATGACACAACTGTTGCGCGACTGTTTCGTGGAGACGGGGTGGGGTGTAGGTTTGTCATATAATCAGAAAGCTTTTTCGTTGCGAATAGACCATCTTTTTTGCTCAGAAGACATACAGCCGTATAACTGCAAAATAGATGCTCACATGGACGCCAGTGACCATAATCCGTTGATTTGCTGGCTAAAAATGGACGAAAACATTAAAAAATGAACGAAAAACGCGGATAAATTTCGGTAAGTGAAGAAAAATCAGTATATTTGCAGGCTCAAATAGAGAAAGATATAATTAAAATAACAACAAAAACAAAATGCAAAACAAAGGAATTGTAAAGTTTATCGCAATCGTTCTGATTCTGGTATGCTGCTTCTACCTTTCCTTCTCGTTTGTGACGCGCCATTACGAGAGTAAGGCTGCTGCCATGGGTGAGGAGGCTGGTCAGGAGTATCTGGACTCTATCATGAACGAGAAAGTGTACTGCGGAATCTATTCGTTCAAGCAGTGCCGCGAGATGGAGATTGGCCTGGGTCTTGACCTGAAGGGCGGTATGAACGTTATCTTGGAGGTGTCGGTGCCTGACGTCGTTGACGTGCTGGCAGACCACAAGACCGATGCTGCCTATCGTAAATCCATGGAACAGGCTAAGAAGGAAGAGGAGACCAGTCAGGACGACTTCATCTCCCTGTTTATCAAGTATTGGAAGCAGAATTCGAACGGTCGCCCCTTGGCTGCTATCTTTGCTACTCAGCAGATGAAGGGCAAGGTGAGCACATCGTCATCGGATTCAGAGGTGGAGAGCGCCCTCCGTGCCGAGGTGCAGTCGGCTGTTGATAACTCGTTCAACGTCGTTCGTAACCGTATCGATAAGTTCGGTGTCGTTCAGCCTAACATCCAGAAGTTGGAGGGCCAGTCCGGCCGTATCATGGTAGAGATGCCTGGTATCAAGGAACCTGAGCGTGTGCGTAAGTTGCTGCAGGGTTCGGCCAACCTCGAGTTCTGGGAGACCTATAACTCACAGGAAATCTATCCGCTGCTGGCTCAGCTGAACCAGAGATATGCTGCCCTGGGTGGTGATGCTTCTGCCGCTGTTGACACCACAGCTGCTGCGGCTCCTGCCGACAGTGCTGCTGTTGCTGCCGTGGCAGGCGATTCAGTAGCCAGCAAGAGCACCGACCTTACTGCTAAGCTGGCCAAGAAGGATACCAAGAAGCAGGACGCTCAGGCTAAGGCCGACGCCCTGAAGCAGAACCCTCTGTTTGCTGTACTGCAGCCCGTGCCGCAGGGACTGGCCATCGTAGGCTATGCCAACGCCCGCGATACTGCCGACGTCAATAAGGTCATCTACAGCGACATCGCCCGCCAGGTGCTGCCTGCTGAGTGCAAGCTGCGCTGGGGTGCCAAGGCTGAGGACTTCGGTGGCGAGAACACGCGTGGCGACGTCTTTGCCCTGTATGCTCTGAAGATTACCGAGCCCAGTGGCCGTGCTCCGCTGGAAGGTGATGTCATCACTTCGTCGAAGGATGACTTCGACCAGATGGGCCATCCCTCAGTATCGATGCAGATGAACTCTGACGGTGCTCGTCGCTGGAGTCAGATTACGAAGCAGAACATCGGTCGCGGCGTAGCCATCGTGCTTGATGACGCCGTGTACTCGGCTCCCCGTATTCTTTCACAGATTGACGGTGGCAACTCGCAGATTACGGGTAACTTCACTATTGAGGACACCAAGGACCTGGCTAACACGCTGAACTCAGGTAAGATGCCGGCCCCCACCCGTATCGTGCAGGAAGAGGTGGTAGGTCCCTCGCTGGGTGCTCAGTCCATCAAGCAGGGTATCATCTCGTTTGTCGTAGCTTTCGTGCTGCTGATGGTGTACATGATTATGCTGTACGGCTTTATTCCCGGCATCCTGGCCGATATCGCCCTGCTGTTCAACCTGTTCTTCACACTGGGTATTCTGACCTCGTTCCAGGCTGCACTGACCATGCCGGGTATTGCCGGTATCGTGCTGACGCTGGGTACTGCCGTCGATGCCAACGTGCTGATTTACGAGCGTATCAAGGAGGAGCTGAAGCGTGGCCTCGGCATGAAGGAGGCTCTGCAGAAAGGTTACTCGAACGCCTTCTCGGCTATCTTCGACTCTAACGTTACTTCACTGATTACCGGTTTCATCCTGCTGTTCTTCGGTACGGGTCCTGTCAAGGGCTTTGCCACCACGTGGATTATTGGTATCTTCTGCTCGTTCTTCACCGCTGTGTTCCTGACCCGTCTGGTCTACGAGAACCGTCTGAAGAAGGACAAGTGGCTCGACCTGCCCTTTGTTACCGGCTATTCGAAGAACCTGATGCAGAATGCTCACTACAACTTCATGGGCATGTACAAGAAGTCGTTCATCATCTGGGGCTGTGCTGCCGTGCTGTTCCTCATCTCGTTTGCAGTTCGTGGCTTGAGCCAGAGCATCGACTTCACCGGAGGTCGTAACTACGTCATCACTCTCGACAAGGAGAGCCATGTCGAGGATGTGCGCCAGGCACTGGCAGGTGTCTTTGTCAACACCGTTGGCGAGAACACCGGCAAGGAGGCTAACACCTCAGTTATTGCTTTGGGTACTGACGGAAAGACCATCCGTGTATCGACCAACTGGGACATCGAGTCGAACAATCCTAACGTTGACGACGAGGCAGAGACCATACTCTACAACGCGCTGAAGAAGGGTGGCTTCGTGAGCCAGGCCAGTGTTGAGGCTTTCAAGAACCCCGACGTACGTCAGGGTGGCTCCATCATCAGCTCGGCCAAGGTAGGACCCGCTGTGGCTAAGGACATCACCTACGGTGCTATCATCTCGGTCATCATCGCCCTTATAGCCATCTTCCTCTACATCCTGCTGCGTTTCCGCAATGTGGCTTACTCTACGGGTGCTACTATTGCCCTGGCTCTGGATGCCCTGGTGGTTATCGGCTTCTACTCGGTGCTGTGGGGCTGGGTACCCATGTCACTGGAGATTGACCAGGTGTTCATCGGTGCTATCCTGACTGTGATAGGTTACTCTATCAATGATAAGGTGGTGGTGTTCGACCGTATCCGTGAGAACTTCCAGCTCTATGGCAAGCGTGACCGTCAGCAGCTGTTCAACGACTCGCTGAACCAGACGCTGGCTCGTACCATCAATACGTCGGTCACGACGCTTATCGTGCTGCTGTGTATCTTCATCCTTGGTGGTGACTCTATCCGCAGCTTCTCGTTCGCCATGATTCTGGGTGTTGTCTTCGGTACGCTGTCGTCGCTCTTCATTGCTGCTCCTACGGCATTCATCGTGATGGGTCGCACCATCCGCGAGGCCGACGTGGCCGAAGAGGCTAAGGCATAAGGCTTACACCTTATTATATAATATTATAATATAAGCAGCCCGCTCTTCACATACAGAGCGGGCTGCTTTTTTTGTGGTGCCTTGACTGGCGGTTTCCTTTAGTATCTACATAGGTAGAAGTCGTTACTTTTCTTCTACCCCGGTGTATTGCCCTATAAAGAGGATGGTGCCTGTCGACTGTTCGCTGATGACATAAAGGAAGGGACGGTTGGCGACGAAGGCAGTGCCCAAAAATGAGGTGCATATGATCGGTACCGTAGTCACTGCTGCTGCCTCGGCGCCTTGTTCGTTCACCTTGATACGGGCGCACTGGTTCATCTTCCCGATAAAGGCGGGTTGCTGGCATAGGTTAGGAAATTCGGCTGCCTCGGTGAAAGCAAGGGGCATGCCTAAGTCGCTCATCAGCTGCACAAGGTCTATGACGGTGCTGATTTCGAAACGAGGTATCTTAACCTGCACTTTCCCTGATATCAATCGCTTACGCAGTTCCTGCCACCAGCCTCCCCCGATGCTCGACTTCACGTCGTGCAGGGTCTTTCCTTCCCTTGGCAGTATGAAGGTCATAGCAAAGAGTCCATTGCCAAAAGGCATCTGCAGCAACTGGTAGTCGTCGCTTTGGGTATAGCCAAAGGTTCCCTCCTGCTGCATCATGGGCACTCGTCTGACTATCTTATTGTCAAGTTCCGAATAGAATGGCTCTTCACGCGTCATGTCAGCATTGAACTTCCTGGCCCACTCGCCCTTGAAATAGGTGGCATTCAGCATATAGCTAATGGCATCGGGTTCAAAACTGTCTTCGTCCACTACTTTGCTAATCATGTCTTCTGTATGGTCCTGGGCCCACTTGTTGATGATGTCTATTGTGTGGGCATCATGGAAATCGAGTGTCGTAGGCTGTGCCTGGTAATATGACTGCGCCGTCTGTAGAAAGGCAGGCTTCAGCTGATAGCCTTTGTTCACGTAGATGTTGTTAGCTATGGCAATGTGTGTCTTGTCGTCCAGGCGTGGAGCTTGCAGCATCATTTTCTGACAGAAGACGTTAGCCTGACTGACATCCGTGAACCCCAGCACCTGATTTATCTGCTGCTGTGTCTGTCCGGCAGCGCCATTGTTCAGCATGCCTAAGACGCTGGTAATGCTAAAGGGTGAGAGCACCAGTGTGCGTTCCTGTGGAGTACCAGTCTCGTCAATGGCTGTGGCCTGCCGCAACAGATTGAAGGCAAAGTCGTTGTTCGACAATACTAAGTCTTTCTCGGCACGCGTCAGTTCGATACCTGCCACGGGGCAGACTACGGGTTCCGGGGCATCGCCCTCTCTCTCCGTAGTGCAAGCCGCCATCATCAGCGTGATGGCCAGCCCTTTAATGAATTCTTGCTTCGTCATTTTGTGTAAGTATTAGTTGGACATTTCACTTCCTAAAACCTTGCTGGTACTGAAACCTTGCACGACGGGAAGTTAATAAACGTTAAGTGTAAGAAAAACGGTGCAAGGTTTCCTGTGTTCCCGAGTTTATATAGGAAAACAGTCAAACGCATGAAACAGAGAATCATCGGAAAGCTAATGCTGCTGTGCCTGACGGTCTTACTCGTCAGTGCCTGTAGCAAGGAAGAATCGGACCCGCCTATGTCCTACTTGCAGGGTGATGTCAATGACGCCGACGGCGTGCGTGTTGCACGCTATGAAGCGCAATGGGTGGTTGATAAGCAGGTGTCAGACCATACGGTGCTGACCGTCACCGGCAACATTTTTTCCATCCCCCAACTGCCTTTGGAGCATCTGCTGGTTCCACTACTTCCTGCTGAGGAGAGAGGGGAGCCGATTACCCAGCTGACGGCTTCCGATTGGCACTTCGTCATGTATGCCTACTCCAGCACCGTCACATATAGCGAGGCAGAGTCAAACAGTCAGTGGAGCCAATGCGTGGTCAAGGTGGGAGAGAAAAGCTATAACCTTCGTATTCGTGCCACGTTCTATTCGACCTACGACATGGACAGAGATGTATGGAGCATTCGCTGGGATATAGAAGAAATAAGCATCCTCGACCTGTATGCTGAGGAGCCAGGCGAGGAGGGTGTGCACCGCTTCAATCCGGCTCTGAACGTGACACTCGTTACCACCAACCGACTGAACTGAGAACAGCGTGGAGACGGAACGGCAACTGATAGAGAGCATCAGGCGTGGTGAGGCAAGTGCCAGGAGACGGCTCTACGAGCGTTTCGCCGGCGTGGCTCTGGCTACGGCTCTGCGCTATATGCCCCGACAGGACGAGGCACTCGACATAGTGCAGGATGCTTTTGTCAACATTCTTACGTCCGTCAGCCGCTTCCAGCACCGCAGCGAAGGTTCGCTCAAGGCATGGGTCCTGACCATTGTGGCTCATCATGCCGTTGACTATATCAAACAGCACGAACGGCTGCTCTTCACCGACCATCTGCCGGAACAGGCTACGGAAGAAGAGCCCGATGTGGGGCTGATACCACCCGAGGTGCTGAACAGATTGATTGGACAACTGCCAACAGGCTACCGCACGGTGCTGAACCTCTACGTTTTCCAACAACTGTCGCACAAGGAGATAGCCCGACTGCTGGGCATCAAGCCCGAAACCTCTGCCTCGCAATACCTGAGGGCCAAACAGGCACTGGCCCGGCTTATCAAGAACTATCAAGACAACAATAAGCTATGAAGCAACAAGACTGGACACGGAAGCTGCGCGACAGGATGGCTGACTACGAGGCAGACATCCCTGAAAAGCTGTGGACGCGCATAGAGACGACATTGCCTCGGCAGCGGGTAGCGTCGCACAGACCCCTGACATGGCGATGGGTGGGCGTCGCAGCCATGGTGGCTCTGCTTATGGGGGCAGGCTGGTGGCTGTGGCCTGACCGGCATATTACTCGGCAGGCCGAGCATCAACGGCCGTCGGCAGGCGGGCCTCAGGACCGTACTCTGTACACATCCATGCAACCGGATGAAGGTGTTGTACCGCTCACGGCGCAGCACCATCACCGCCGGCCGGCGGTGGCGCCGTACCGACAGCCAGCCGCAGAGACGTATCGGCAGCAGGAGCAGCCACACAGCGAAGATCCCGACAGAGAGCTGCAGCCACAGCAGCCGCAGTCTGCCGGTCAGCCTGTCAGGCTGCAGTCTTCGTACCATCCTCAGACTTCTACGCGCCAGGAGCAGAATGTCAGTCTGCTGGCCTCCCATGACGGCAGACGGGAGAAGCACCGGGACGTCACGCTAAGCCTGCATGCCAACAGCGGACTGATGGCCTATACACACAGCAATGGCATACAGATGAGTGCCGAGATGGAGCGTCGCTATACCACAGCGTCACAGCTGTCTTCGCACAGGGCTAATGCCGACGAGTCTGTCTGGCTGGTAGGCCATGAGGAGCGCCAGCATCACAGCCATCCCATTGCTGTAGGACTGACGCTGGGCTATCCGCTGAGCCCGCGACTGACGCTTTCGTCCGGGCTGGTATATACGCGATTGAGTTCAGACTTTACCAGCACCATGCATCAGACCAGCATCCATACCGACCAGACACTGCACTACCTGGGCATACCGCTCAGTTTGCAGTACTACATCGTTAAGGGTAGACGTTGGAAGGCTTACGCCACGGCAGGTGTTGAGGCCGACTGGAACATCAAGAGCCGGTCGGTCACCGAAGGCGTTGAGACGCAGTCGCTTCGCGACCACCTGCAATGGTCGCTGGGCGGTGCTGTAGGTGTTCAGTACGACATCCTGCCCCAGTTGGGTGTCTATCTGGAGCCCGGGGCGCGCTATTATATGGACAACGGCAGCAAGGTACAGAACTACTTCAAGGCTCACCCTACCACGTGGACCCTCCAGTTCGGCATCCGTCTGTCGCTTGTCAGCCGGGACAAATAGCAAAAAAAGGCACGCCGTCTTTTTATTCACAAAAATAATTAGTACCTTTGCCGCATGAAATCCATCGAGCCGCAACAAATAACGAGTCTGCAGAACCCCCGCGTCAAGCAGTTGGTGCTGCTGCAGCAGAAGTCATCGGAGCGTCGCCGGACGGGCCTTTTTGTCGTGGAAGGACAGCGCGAGGCGATGCACTGCCTGGAGGCAGGCTACCAGATAGACAGTCTCTACCTTTGCCCGGAGCTGCTTTCCGACGATGGCAGACGGTTCTTTGCGCTACACGCTTCAGACCTCGCCTCCTACACCGTATCCCCCGCTGTCTACGAAAAAATAGCCTACCGTGGCACCACCGAGGGCCTGTTGGCCGTGGTACGTGCACGACAGCTCCGGCTGGCTGACTTGCCCCGGAAGGAGAACCCGCTATACATCGTGCTGGAAAGCGTGGAGAAACCGGGCAACCTGGGTGCCGTGCTGCGTTCGGCTGATGCCGCACAGGCCGATGCCGTCATCGTGTGCGACCCGCTGACCGACCTTTATAATCCTAACCTCATACGCTCTTCCATCGGCGCCATCTTCACCGTCCCCTGCGTAGCTTGTCCCACCGACGAGTGCATCGCGTTCCTCAAGTCGCGTGGCGTGCGCATCCTGACGGCCCAGCTGCAGGACTCGCACCTGTATTACGACACCGACATGCGCTGTGGCACGGCCATCGTCATGGGTACCGAGTCGACCGGACTGACCGATACGTGGCGTCAGGCCGCCGATGCCCATATCCGTATTCCCATGCTGGGCCGGCTCGACTCGCTCAACGTCTCCGTCAGCGCCGCCATCCTCCTCTTTGAGGCCGTTCGCCAGCGTAACAAATAGACGGAACACCCCTCGCAGATACAGATTCCTTACTTATTTTGTCAAGACCCTATTTATGGAAGTTTACGTAAGTTTAACCTACGTTCACTAAATTAAGGGCTGTGAGAGAGTCTCCGCAGTTCTGGTGGGCATCCAGCAGTGGTTTTGGCTGCAAAGAATAGTCTTTTGCACTGCAAAGAATAGTACTTTGCATTCCATTCAATGCTTAACTGCACTATACATTCAAACGTTCTTTGGAGGACAAAGTATCATTGAATGCAGTGCAAAGTACTATTCACTGCAAACCCTGAAAATAAGCAAAAACCGCGTGGAAAGGGGAAATTTAATTTAAGATACTACAAATATACAAAAAATTCGGCTACCCTCCAAACGCTACTGTTAACAACTGTAAAAAGCTCCGGCCGCAGCGGATGCCTGTCAAACTGGCTGATATTGTTTTTTCTTTGATTTTCTTTGTCGTTTCAAGAATTATTCCTATCTTTGCATGGCGATGCCGTATGGAGTTATCTGCAATTATTAACGCCTAAAACGAAAAGGATATGAAGAAAATCTACTTATTGGCATTCTTGCTTTTAGCAGTTTTTACGACTGGAGCACAGAACAAACGTTTGTCTAAAATCACGCTTGCATATTCTTCTTCTGAAGAGTCTGCCACCATGACTTACGACAGTCAGGATCGGGTGACGCAGATACTTCTCGACAGAGGAGGTGGAAGTACTAGTACTGCAACGCTGTCGTACGAAGGTACTGACAAGATTAAGATATCTCATCAGTACAGTAAAGGAACCGATACTTACACCTATACGCTTAGCAACGGAAGGATACTGACGGAAGAAATATTTCTGGATTATGACATGGTCAACGCTACAAATACTTTTGAGTATACTGGCTCTACCATTACAAACGTATATGTAAGTCAGACCGTTAATAATAAGACAAAAACCATGAAGCACGAGTATACGTGGTCAGGCGGTAATGTTATAGAGGATAAGTTCTACTATCAAGGTGAGTTGGAGACTTTGTCGACCTGTACTCCGGCCAGTGTCTCCGCCCATCCGTTGGTTCGTGCCCTGTTTAGCTCGGGCGACGGCTATCCAAAAGACATCACTGATGAAATGATGCCCTTGCTGGCTACTTATCAGTATATGGGCACCTTACCCGAAAAACCATGGACTAAGGTGGACATGTATGACTATTATGACAAAAAATCGAGCGTCTACAATTATGACTATGCGCTTAATGCCGAGGGTGACGTGGTACAGGTTACTGTCACAAAGGAAGGTTCTACGTCTTCCTCTTATCCCCGGACATACACTTTGGAGTGGGAAGGCGCGTCGACGACTCCTGTCAATCCTTCTACGGATATTACCCCCACAGATACGGGCAAGCAGGACTTTGGCAATGGTGGCGGCATAGACAGTAATACCAATCTGAACGGCAACGTGGTGGGCAATGTCTACTACAACATTGCCAGCGGCGGTGGCGGCTACAATGCCGTAGAGGGCTGCATCGAGATTACGAAACCTACGGACGACAGCGCCATCGAGGGTAAGGACATCTTCGGCGAGGACTTTAAGAACCACTTTACTGGTATCGTCTTCAAGGTTGCAGCAGGCAAAGGTACCATTAAGGTGAATGCCCAGACCGCAGGCAGCATGAAGATCAAGGTGAAGGTAGGCAGCAACGAGCCTTACGAGATGGCGTTGACAGGAAAGGTGGAGGCTAAGTTCCCCTATAATGTCACCGAGCCTACCTATGTTTTCGTCTATGCCAGCATCTTTACAGGCTTGGCTCCAGGAAGGGCATCGGCAGCGGGCAGCGACGTGCTTAGGATTTATGGTCTTAGCTGGGATGACACGGCGGGCATCGACGAACTGAATAGTGATGCCTCCCGAGACACTCCCGTCTATAACCTCCGTGGGCAGCGGCTTGCGGCTCCGCAGAAGGGCATCAACATCATCGGCGGCCGCAAGGTTGTGGTGAAGTAATACGGATTGTAATGAGATAAAGAAAAGCGAGGGCGCAGCACCCTCGCTTTTCTGTGTTCTATGGTTGAGACGGGCTCTATTCAAAGTAGTACAGGAAGGCAGCGATACCCTCCAGGGCGGGCTTGCGCTGGCCCTCTATCTCTATGTGGAACTTGATTTCGGCCTTGCAGATGCCACGCAGGTTCTGTATGTTGTGCAGCCTGGTGACTAAGCGTACCCGGCTGCCGGTGAGTACGGGCTGGCCGAAACGCATGTCGTTCATGCCGTAGTTGACGAGCATCTTGATGTTGTTTACCTGGATAATCTGCTCCCACATGTAGGGCAGCAGCGACAGCGTCAGGTAGCCGTGGGCAATGGTCGACTTATATGGGCTTTCCTCGCGGGCACGCTCTACGTCGACGTGAATCCACTGATGGTCCAGCGTGGCGTCGGCAAACAGGTTGATGCGCTCCTGGTCGACCTGGAGCCACTCCGACTTTCCTAACTCTTCGCCCAAGTGGGCTGCAAACTCGTCGTATGAGTTGATGATTAACTTTGCCATGATTACTTAATGTATATTATTCGTTGTGTGATGTCTATTCCCAATAGCTGAGGGTGCGCTTCTGCAGAACAGTGACCTGCTGCATCTTGTTGCCTTTCTCCCAGTAGGTGAGGTTAAGCGAGTTGCTGGTCCAGTTGCCGGTATCGTCGCGTGTCATGTAGTTGTTGCGCATGTTGATGGTCATGATGCACTCCTTGTTCTTGTCGTACACCTTCTGCTGCTGGGTCAGCACTTCGTCCTGCTCGTTGTAGGTGTATTCGTTGATATAGCTGATGCCAGCCTCCTCGTTCACCAGCGAACGGCGTACCAGACGGTAAGTGTCGTCGTATTCGTAGTCGACAGTGCTGAAGCCCTCACGTTCCTTCATCTTGGCGTGGGTCAGATAGCCGAAACGGTCGTAGTGGCGTTCTACGAGGTCAGGGTTATCTATCTGTCCGTGCCCGTTGAAGTGCATGAACTGGTCTTCAGAGACAGCATTCTCGGTGACCACTTCCTGCACGTCGCCGCGCAGCCCCATGCTGAGGGCGTCTTTATAATAAGGTGCTGTGGGCAGGTAGAGTATGCCGATGTCGCGCGAACCGTTCTCGTTTTGCGTAATAGAGAGCTTGATGCTGCCAAAGTCGTCAATGTAGAACCACGACCCGTCGCGCTCTTCGAAGTCGCCATAGTCCTTCTGCAGCTTGTAAAGAAAGTACATGCGGTTCTTCTCCAGCATCTTTGCCGTGCTGTATGGACCTATGGTGACGTAGGCAGAGCTGACGAAGCGAGTCTCGGGAGCGATGCTGACCATGAGTTTGCAACGGAAGCCATACAGAAGTCCGCGGAAGTAGTAGTCTTCGCCGTCGTCAGACTGTCCCCACTCCGTAAAGTCAGCCTGCAAAAGCGCCTGCCGTAGACTGTCGATGGGCCCCTCAATAGGTGTCGCCATCAGGCGGATGCTGCGGGGGTCGGAAGAAGGCAGGGCACTAATCGCCACGGGCCATGCCACGACGAGACATAGTAGGAAGAGCATTTTTTTCTTCATCGCGCTGCAAAGTTACGAAAAGTAGAGGGAAAAGCCAAATTTATTTGAGCTTTTCCGAGACAAAGTAACTTCTCCGAAGGAAAAGTTACGAAAAAGTTCAGAGTTTTGTATTTAGAGTTAGGAGAATTTTTGTAATTTTGCCGCCAAAAGTAACTAAAACACAAGCGTTATGAAGATTTTTGCCGTAGGAATGAATTATATCCAGCACAATAAAGAGTTGGATGGTGCGTTATATAAACCAGAGCGTCCCGTGATATTCACGAAGGCCGACTCGTCGCTGCTGAAGGATGGCAAGCCTTTCTTTGTGCCCGACTGGTCGGAACAGGTGGACTACGAGACCGAGCTGGTCGTGAGGATATGCCGTCTGGGTAAGAGCATCCCTGAGCGCTTTGCCCATCGCTACTACGACGCCGTCACCGTGGGCATCGACTTCACGGCTCGCGACTGGCAGCGCGAAGCCCGTCAGAAGGGACTGCCCTGGGAGATATGCAAGGGCTTCGACGGTTCGGCAGCCATCGGGCAGTGGGTGGAGAAAGAGAAGTTCCTCGACGTGCAGGCCCTGCACTTCCACCTTGACATCAACGGCAAGACGGTGCAGGAAGGCTGTGCCAGCGACATGCTCTACAGCATTGACGAGCTGATAGCTTACATCTCGCAGTTCTTCACGCTGAAGACGGGCGACCTGCTGTTTACGGGAACTCCCGTGGGTGTGGGACCCGTACATATTGATGACCATCTGGAAGGATGGATAGAAGACAGAAAGATATTGGAGTTTAATTGCAAGTAACGATTAACGCTTAGATAGTAACCACCAGGATTAGCGTATTAGAGAGAATATTAGTGATGCGCCGGCTATTGACGATAGTCATAGGACTGTTGACGATGCTGACCGCCAGCGGACAGCGGTTCTTCAACCTGACAGCAGATGAGGTCAGGATAGACTCGTTGCTGCCCGTCTTCACTTATCGACAGCCCCTGAGCGCTGGCTATCAGGACTCTACGTACAGCGTCCGCATAGCCTATCCGGAGTTCATCGCCATGAGTGCTGCCGACGTGCAGCGCTGTCAGGCCGTCTGCAGCCAGCCCTTAGGCGCTATGCCCACGGTGAACCAGACCATCAGCGTCAACCGTAAGCAGGCAGAGCTGGTCGTTTCGTTTGTACCCTTGGTGGTTCGCGACGGACAGTACCAGAAGCTGGTAAGCTTCATGCTCGAGGTGAACAGCCATGCCAAGCCTCAGACCAGACGCTCGCGCCGGGCTGAAGGCGCTTCGTCAGAACGTTACGCCGCGCACTCGGTATTGGCTACAGGAAAGTGGGTAAAAATCAGCATCCCCCAGACCGGTATCTACCAGCTGAGCAGTGACGTGGTAAAGAGGGCCGGCTTTTCTGACATCAACAAGGTGAAGCTTTACGGTTATGGCGGTGCACTGCAGCCGGAACAGCTTACGGCCGACTACCTGAGTGCTACTGACGACCTGCAGGAGGTGCCTACCTGCATCGTGGGTGGCCGGCGCCTGTTCTATGGCATCGGTCCCGTCACATGGACTGCGGGCAACCGCCGCATCAGGAACCCATACTCCAGCTATGGCTACTACTTTCTGACCGAAAGCGACGAAGAGCCTTTTACAATCGACGAAGCCTCGTTCAGGGAGCGTTACTATCCCTTGGCCGACGACTATAACACCTTATACGAGAACGAGATTTATGCCTGGTATCATGGAGGACGTAACCTCTATGACGGCACTGTGCTGACCACGGGCAGCAAGACCTATAGCGTAGCCTCTACTCCTGATGCCACGACAGGGTCGATGACGCTGGTGGTCTCCGGAGCCGGGGCCTCTACAGTGACAGTGTCGCTGAATGGTCAGGAGCTTGGCCAGTTGAGCATCCCCTCCAACGGTCAGTACGAGTCGATGCGTACCGCAGAGCGTACCTACAGCGGACTGGATAACCTGCAGTCACAGAACGAGGTGACACTGACGGTGCAGACCACTTCAGGCAGTGTGCGCCTGGACTACATCTCCATCCATGCCGACCAGCCCCGACCAGCCCCCGACCTCAACAACGATGCCTTTGGCGAACCCGAGGTGGTGTACGGCATCATGAACCAGGACCACCATGCAGACCAGGCTGCCGACATGGTCATCATCATCCCCACGTCACAGCAGCTGCTGGTACAGGCCCAGCGGCTGAAGAAACTGCATGAGGAAAAAGACGGGCTTAGGGTTCACATAGTCCCTGCCGACGAGCTGTTCAACGAGTTCTCTAGCGGCACGCCTGATGCCAATGCCTACCGGCGCTACCTGAAGATGCTCTACGACCGTGCAGAGACGTCTGCCGACATGCCCAGCTACCTGTTGCTGATGGGTGACGGCGCCTGGGACAACCGCATGCTGTGCGACGACTGGAAAGGCTGTTCGCCCGACGATTTCCTGCTGTGCTATGAGAGCGAGAACTCTTATAGTGCTACAGACTGTTATGTCACCGACGACTACTTCTGTCTGCTCGACGACGATGAGGGCGGCAACATACTGACGGCCCAGGCCGACGTAGCCGTAGGACGTATCTCGGCCCGTACGGCCGACGAGGCTGCCGTGGTGGTCGACAAGATAATAAGCTATGTCAACAATACCAATGCCGGCGTGTGGCAGAACGTGATGTGCTTCATGGGTGACGACGGCAACCAGAATGCCCACATGACCGATGCCGACAACGCCGCCTCCCTGGTAGAACAGCTGACCCCAGCCTTCCAGGTCAAGCGCGTGATGTGGGATGCCTATACGCGTGAAACGTCCTCGACGGGCAACAGCTATCCCGACGTGACGCGCCTTATCCGCCAGCAGATGCAGCAAGGGGCATTGGTGATGAACTACTCCGGACACGGACGCGCCGATGCCATGTCGCACGAATACGTGCTGAGGCTGACGGACTTCCAGAATACCTCGGCACGGCTGCCCCTGTGGGTGACGTGCTCTTGCGACATCATGCCCTTCGACGGACAGGAGGAGAACATTGGCGAGACGGCGATGTTCAACGGGAAAGGCGGTTCCATAGCCTTCTTCGGCACCACGCGTACCGTCTATCAGAGTTACAACCGGCTGATGAACCTGGCCTTTACGCGCCACATGCTCAGCACCGACGGGAAAGGCCTTCTGCCCCTTGGCGAGGCTGTGCGCCGTGCTAAGAACGAACTGATAGAGGCCGGTAGCGACCGTAGCCAGAACAAGCTGCAGTACACGCTGCTGGGCGACCCAGCCTTGCGGCTGGCAGCACCCACCAGAAAGATGAAGGTAGACGCCATTAACAATACTTCCGTTGCCGACGGGCATACCCTCACCCTGCAAACCGGCTCGACAGCTACTGTCACGGGACATGTCCTGACGGCCGACGGAGAGACCGATACCGGCTTCGAAGGCATGGTGACGGCCGTGGTGCGCGATGCCCTGGAACAGGTGGTCTGCAAGTTGAACGACCCCAGCGAGGCTGACCAGCCTTTCGTATATTACGACAGGCCGAACATCATCTTCAACGGCAGCGACCAGGTGAAGCAAGGCCAGTTCTCCTTTACCTTCGCCGTGCCCAAAGATATTAGCTATTCTGAACTGACGGGACTCATCAACCTCTATGCCGTCAGCACCGACAAGAGTGTGGAGGCCAGCGGAACCTTAGGACAGATAGCCTTCGGTAGCGGAGAAGGGAATATTCAGAACGAGACGGGCCCCACCATCTACTGCTATCTGAACAGCTCGTCGTTTACCAATGGCGGCAGTGTGAACCCCACGCCCTATTTCGTTGCCAAGCTGAACGACGAAGACGGCATCAACGCCACGGGCAGCGGCATTGGTCACGACCTGCAGCTGGTTATCGACGGTGACATGGACAAGACCTACTCGTTGAACCAATACTTCCAGTACGATTTCGGCAGCTATACCAGTGGCAGCGTGGGCTTTAGCATCCCGGAGCTGTCGTATGGCGAACATAAGTTGCAGTTCCGTGCCTGGGACGTGCTGAACAATTCTTCTACCGCCGAGCTTTCCTTCAACGTGGTAAAGGGCCTGGAGCCCCGCTTCTTCGATGTGGAATGCACGCAGAACCCCGCCAGCACCACCACCTCGTTCCGTATACTGCACGACCGTACCGGTAGCACGATGGACGTGGTGCTCGATGTGTTCGACCTGTCAGGACGTCACCTGTGGTCGCGTGCCGAGAGCGGTGTGTCGCTCAGCGACTCGTACACCATGGACTGGGATCTCACCGTCGACGGTGGACGACATCTTCAGACGGGCGTCTATCTATACAGGGTGCGCATCAGCAGCGATGGCAGTACCTATGCCTCGAAAGCAAAGAAACTCATCATACTAACGTATAAATAAGGAATATGAAGACAAAACTGAGTATAATGCTACTGGCAGCATGTCTGTGCTATGGCCTGAACGTCACGGCACAAGACACCAAGAGCCAGTTCAACCCCATCGAGCACGCCGTCATCTCGCAGACCATCGCCCCCGATGCCCGTGCAGCCGGTATGGGTGATGTGGGTGTGGCCACCGACCCTGATGTCAACTCGCAGTACTGGAATCCGGCTAAGTATCCCTTCTGCATCAGCCGTGCAGGCTTAGCCCTGAACTATACACCGTGGCTGCGCAAGCTGGTGAACGACATCGACCTGGCTTACGTCGCAGGCTACTACCGTATAGGCGACTATGCTTCTGTCAGCGGTTCACTGCGCTATTTCTCGCTGGGTGAGGTGATGACTTCCTTCGAGGAAAACGCCATGACCGTGAAGCCTTACGAGATGTCGATTGACGTGGGTGCCTCGCTGATGCTTAGCGAGAAGTTCTCCATTGCAGCCGCCATACGCTGGATACACAGCGACCTGCGCTACGACTACACCGAGGATGCGTCGCCGGCTTCGGCATTTGCCGCCGACTTGGCATGGTACTACAACAACTATATCAACATCGGGCAGCGCGAGTGTCAGCTGGGCATTGGCATGAACATCTCGAACGTAGGCTCTAAGATTACCTATTTCGGCGACGACCGTTCCAACTTCCTGCCTGCCAATCTGCGTCTGGGCGCTTCGCTCATGGTGCCGGTCGACGAGTATAACCGTTTCTCCATAGCCCTCGATGCCAACAAGCTGCTGGTGCCCACCGTCCCCAAGCAGAACGATGGCGAGACGAAAGAGGAGTACGAACAGCGTGTACTTGAAGAATATAACGACGTCAGCGCTATCTCAGGCATCTTCAAGAGCTTCCATGATGCTCCCGGCGGGTTCAAGGAGGAGTTGCAGGAGATACAGTGGAGCGTAGGAGCCGAGTACGTCTACCACGATCAGTTCTCGCTGCGTGCCGGCTACCACCATGAGTCAGAGAACAAAGGTAACCGTAAGTACTTCACCGTGGGTGGTGGCTTCCGCATGAGTGTCTTCTCGCTCGATGTGGGCTACGTCATCTCTACGGCCAAGTCGAATCCTCTTGACCAGACGCTGCGTTTCACGCTGGCCTTCGATATGGACGGCATCAAGGACTTGTTCAGGAAATAGTCTAAGTCTTTGTATATAATAACTAAGAAGCATCATTTATGATTAGAGTAGGAATGGGTTACGACGTCCATCGTCTTGTTCCCGACAGGGAACTGTGGATGGGCGGCATCAAGATAGAGTACGAGTTAGGACTGCTGGGCCATAGCGATGCCGACGTGCTGCTGCATGCCGTCTGCGATGCCATATTAGGGGCGGCAAACATGCGCGACATAGGCTACCACTTCCCTGACACGTCGGCAGAGACTGAAGGCATGGACAGCAAGGTAATCCTGCGTAAGACCATTGAGCTCATCGCCACCAAGGGATACCGTCTTGTGAACATTGACGCCACCATCTGTGCAGAGCGTCCCAAGATGAACCCCCATATTCCGCTGATGCAGCAGACGATGGCCGAGGTGATAGGGTGTGACGCCGATGCCATCTCCATCAAGGCCACCACCACGGAGAAGCTGGGCTTTACGGGCCGTCAGGAAGGCATCTCGGCCT
>Ga0247608_10002001_pt1 | contig 26696 bp, 25 predicted proteins | sample 176DNAGHGlowgp2_FD_193490 | JGI IMG/M metagenome (GOLD analysis project Ga0247608, IMG submission 193490) | Sheep rumen microbial communities from Palmerston North, Manawatu-Wanganui, New Zealand - 1766 DNA GHGlow gp2 | ecosystem: Host-associated > Mammals > Digestive system > Stomach > Rumen ... | reverse complement strand
AACGAGAAGGTCCCGCACTGGGAATCATTGATTGCAGCAAAGATGCGCCCTTGCGCCAAGATATGCGAGGTTGAAGACCCTGTACGGCGCAACAACCTAGAGAAGACAAGGCGATGGCACAAGGAACACCCGGACTACGGTGCCACCTACTATGCCGAGCACAAGGAGAAGATGCGCAAGGCGTCCGACGAATGGAAGAAGGCTCACCCGGAATATGTCAGGGAAGCCGCCAGGAGATACAGGGAGAAGCACAAGAACGACCCGGAGTACCGGGCCAAGAAGCTATCTTACGACCGCGGCTACCGTGAACGTAAGAAACTCCTGAAACAACAGGGCCCTATGGAATGTAGCCAGGAAGAGCAGGCGTAAGCCTGCTCCTTTCTTTTATTCGAACAATCTGCGGGTAAGTTCCTCGATGAATGGCCACAGGTCCTTCGTCGGCAGTACCTGCCCGGCCGCCCCGGGATGCCCGCCACCGCCTAGACCCATCCCGGAAATCGTCTTGCCCAGATTGAGGTCCTTCCGGGTAGTCCTGACGGAAATCTTTGTCATACCCGGGGTCGACTCGACAGGGTTCCGCATAACAATCCAGTCATACTTCTCCCCCAGCCGGATGGAAATGTCGCTCATGTAGTTGTCGCACTCTATGTAGCATCCGTTGTGCGGGAGTTCCTTCTTTGTACATGACTCGATGTACTCGGTAACCTTCCGGTCGTGGTCCGCCATAATGGCCTCGTCATCAGGAGGAAGCCGGTAACCGTCCATACCTTCCATGTACTTGTCCATGAAGTTGTGGAACCCGTGAATGTACAGAAGGTTATTGAGCCGGTCAGAAAGCGGAATCATCTTCCTAATCCACATGTCATGGTCGTTTGTCACCTCGCATAGAGTCCTGAGGTGTTCCAGGTCCGCCATGTCGCTGAAATAGTCAAAACAGTTAAGCGCACCGCACTTCCCGGTGTCGATATAGTATGTTCCCAACGGGTCTTCCGGATGCTCCTTCGCATTCTGGTGATGGTCGATTACCAGGAACGGCTTGCCGACAAAATGTAGTGCATCGTACATCTCGGTATCCATGGCACCGGGACAGTAGTCGGTAAAGATAATCACGTCGTAATCCTTGCCGAGACTCCTAAGGGTTTCAACCGCCTCTTGGTACTTCGCCCCCGGCCGGTAGTTTACCAGCCTGACCGACACGTTAGGGAACGCGTTCTTCATGACAATTCCGGCAACCGCGCCATCAAGGTCATCATGTGTAAAGTTCATTACTTTCAATGACGGGTCCTTGAAGTTGAAGTTCTTCGCCTCGGTGTATCCCCGTTCAAGGGCTCCTGCCAGTTCCGGGTCTCCCGGCATTATCCCATCAAGCTGCATCTCCATATCACTATGCCCTGCTTATCATATAGCCGACGTTCGACTTCGGGTCCGGGTCTCCCTTCTCGAACACGAACCCCGCCCTCTTGTAGAACGGGAAGGCATCGCGTTTCGCGACCAGTTTCACATCGTCATACTCGTTCAAGATTTTCCTCAGAATCATACTCCCATACCCGCGATGACGGTATGCTGGAGCAACCTCCATGCACCACAGCTTGGCATACAGGCTGTATCCGTCCGGGTCGACTATTCCTATTGCGGCCACCCTGTTACTGTCGCGGATAACATACGCGGGCAGGCCGTGCAGGTCGTTCTTCTTCATCATCGCTACCATGAGCGAAAGGTCTTCATGGCCCGGAATATCAGTATAGTTCCCGGGAACCGCTATCATTTCTAGTGTTGCCATCCAAAGTGACTCGGATACGAGTCCACCACACCATATACGGTAAGGTGCTCCTCGATGCCCCTCCAATCTTCTATCAAGTTTGAATTTACCGGCTTCCCTCCCAGAGGTATCGCCAGCGTTATATGCGGTATTGTATTTTTCGACTTGATGTTTCCGCCGACACCAAGCGCTATAGCGTCATCGGATATACCGACGGATACAATCTCAAATTCCACGGTCTTGCCGAGGAAGGTCGCTATATAGTCGAACACTTCTCGATTATCGGACGGGTCGCCGAACGACAGCGTACAGTGATGGCAAATAGTCCGCCACCCGTCAGGAATATAGTCGCCAAACTTATCCAGCAAGAGTATCTTGGAGTCGTCATTGAGGAAAGCACCGAAATATACGGGTTTCTTCCCGTCCCCCAGGTCCATCATGTTGCGCTGGTTGAACCCGATACGCCAGGCCTCACCGTGCTCGCTGGGCCACTTAGCCAGACATTCATCACCAAGGTCGCGCCCGGCTTTCTCGGACTCGATGTACTTATGACGTAGCATCTCTTCGATTTCTTCGGCCATCCTCTTCTTGAAGTCCATGTTGTGGTCCCTCCCTCAGCAAGTTTAGTTGAGAAAGGGAGGTCCGTTCGGCGGGGCCTCCCTATACAAATATAGTCATTATATTTAAAAATCATCTATATTAAAGAAATTAAAGCCAGGTACACCGCTACCAACCCCAAAGCCAAGCTTTCCGTCAGAAAAGCCCATAGATGGTTCCATGAATGAATCATCCGTAGATTGCTTTTCCGCATAAGGATATTTATCGATATCCTTTTCCTCGTAATCCTTCCCATCCGCGCATTTTCCGGTGGATATGCTATTTAGCATCGTCTGCCCAACTTCAACCGCACTTGCAAGTCGCTTAAAAGTAGACGGGGATTTTGCCTTGGTTGCCAATTTCCTGATATACGAGGCACCCATTTCGCCTTCGGCATTGGTCATATAAAGCTGTCCTGCGACGCTATCGGCCAAATCAAGCAGACGCTGTTTACCGTCATCTGTATCAAGATGATATTTCGCTATTGCCTCTGAAGTTGACAACCTACTATCCAACGCAGCATTTGACTGTATATAGTGCCCACAGGCTTTGTCACTTTCATATTTATCCAACGCATCGCATCCACTGCCGGCAAGCGAAGCCAACGCTATCAATCCAGCAGCAAATATATTTTTTGCTTTAGCTAGAACTCCTTCATTCAGCGCATCCAGTTCACTGCATACGCTGAGCCCATCTACAAGAGCCCGCTCCAGCGACTCAGTCAGGGAACACTGCAATGCCAGACCATGTATTACATCATCGCGTGTAGCCATAAGTCTCTCATGCGCCGAACCGGGCCCATTTGTAAATAATAGTTGTGATTTTTTCATCGAAATCGGCAAAGATGTTCTTCACACCCTCGCTGAACTTCGGGTTCTTCTCGACCGCATCCTGCATCCTCTTCTGCAGGTTCTTGAGATGAGCAAGAACAGCGGAGTCCTTTACATCGGTACTCGGAAGCGCCGGGGCCTTCTTGACGTCGATTGCGTGGTCGACGATGGCAATATATGCCTCGGCCAGCTTGTCTCCGGTATCGCGGCAAAGGTCATATGCTTCATTCAAAAGCTCATGCTTGTTGTTCCGGTCTACGTTCCAGTGTATTACATTGAGGGCATTGCTTTCGACCAGAAGCCACATTGCCATGTCCTTCAGTGTTTCATAGGACTTTCCCTTGCCGTCGGCAGCCTCAAACATGGCGGATGTCTGGGCCGCACCGGCCGCAGACCTGGCCACGGACTCGCAGACCGCCATAATCAGGTCGGTCTGCTCCTCGTCGTTAACCACACTCATAATTCCTTCGCGCAAAACGTTCTGCATGGACATATTGGCATCCTCTTAGACTTATACCGGGAGTTTATACCATCTGGCCTCCTAAGATAAACTCCATTACAGCTAAAACCCGGGACTATCCATGCATCCATCGACCATATCAGAAAAGGAAATGCAGTTTGCCGACAAGCTTGTAGCATCCGGCAGAAAGTATTCCATCGTCGGAACGACGGAACTGCCGGACGGATACCGAATCATGTCAATCCGTCCAGGCACGCTTACATACTACTATCCTACCGAGACTGTCAAGAAGAACATCTGCCTGCACTTTACCGTAGGGTACATAATGCCAGACATCGTGGCACTGACAAACCCGACCAGCCACGTGTCCGTATCCTACGTCGTTGACCGGGCCGGCAGAATATACGAGCTTTTCCCGGATAAATACTGGAGCTACCATCTGGGAAGCGGAACCGTTGGCGGCAACGCGACCATGTCCAAACGTTCCATAGGCATAGAAATTTCCAACTACGGACCCCTGACGCTCAAGGCCGGTAAACTCATCGATGCATATGGGAATACCTACTGTTCCGAAGCCGAAACCGACCTATACGACAAGTACGAATACCGCGGAAAGCAATACTACGCCAGCATGTCACCGGAACAAGTCGGTGCGACTGCGGCACTTGTCAAATACCTGTGCGCCACCCGCAATATCCCGCTGGTGTTCAAGGGAGACGACGAGGCATTTGCCAGTGCGGACGAGGCATTGGGATTCAACGGAATCTTCTATCACACCAATGTCAGGAAAGACAAGTTCGACTGGCCATTCAGCCCATCCCTTGCTGCAGTAATAGAAGCATGCAAAGAACCTGAGCCGGAGCCGGAACCGGAGACGAAACCAGAACTAAAAGCAATACCTGAACCAGTTGCAGAAAAGGTACAAGAAAAGCCTGCCGTCGTAGAGACAAGCAGGCCTTCGAAGGCAAACTGGCTCGCCAGGTTAATTGAGACACTGGCAAACCTTTTCAAGAAACATTAAGCTGTTTCCGTGTCCGTTTTCTTACGGCGAGCCCGGTGCTTTGGTACCGTGGTAATAACCGGTGTAGCCTGGAACGGCATGCCTGGAACAGGTTCGCTCGGCTGTGCTTCGATAACCATCTCGCCTTCCGCAGTAGCAATGCCGTTTACCTTATCGGCGACTTCTTCCGACTTTTCAACGGCAGCGACAGCCGGTGCAGCGGCAGGCGCAGCGGCAGGTTTATCCGTCGGCGTAAAGAACATCGGTCCCATCTTGGCCAATTCCTTTTCAAGATTCGCCAGGAAAACCTTGTACTTCGCACGAATCTGCGCCAGCACCTGTTCATTCACGTCAGCTTTTACAGAGCCGTGCTTCTGCGCAGCCGCAACGATAGCCTGCTTTTGAATGCGGTCATTTGCGCTCATAGTAGGCGCAGCCTTGGTTTCCGGTGGAGGAGGAACATTCGCAAGAGCAGCACTGTTTTGCTTTGCCACAGTCCCCTGGCGTGCAATGCGCTGGGCTGCGCTCATTGTAGCCGCCGGATTCTTTGCTTCGGGCGGAGTACCCTTTGTAGAACGGTTACCGTCTGCCTTGGCAACATTTGCCTGCTTTGCAGCCCTGCTAGCCGCACTCACCGTAGTAACTGTCTTTGCCACAGTAATCGGTTTGACGTGTGATGCGGCAGCGGCTCGTGCCTGCATCGCCATTCTTTCACTAATAGACATGCCCATATAGCATTCTCCTTTCCTTTTATAAATTTATGGCTTTTCGCTGTGCACGCATCGCGGCCAGCATCTGTTTTTGCACACTATTCATTTCTACCTGGTTGTCACCCTTCCCAATAGCCGCTTCCATAGGCGAAGACGTGTCCTGCGGGGTTACTTGGGGGGTTACTTGAGGGGTTACTTGGGGGGTCAACTCCTTCACATTCCCGAAGCCGCCGCTCAAGTCAATCTTGATTGCATTAAACGGCATCTGCTGTGGCTCTTCCGGGGACTCTACAATCCGTTCGTTCAGGTCATCGTTCCTGTTCCGCTTCAGGTCAGCATACCCATTACCCTCGATTGCCTCCATACCGATTGTGGCGAAGTTCGGTGAACCGCGCTTCACCTGTTCCGTCGTGCTTACCACGAATTCCTTAGGCTGTTCTGAAATGATGACACGATGGACATCCGCCATGCTCGTGATACGGGCAGGGTCAATCTTGCTCTTTTCCATCGGTATGTCGTCATAAATCCTGTCCTCGAGGAACCGCTTCACCGCCGCATCCACAGTTTCCTTTGCGCGAGGCATCCTCGGCTCCTTATATACGTAATCCGGCGGAGGCATCTTTGTCGCCGCGATGGCGGCATCTACCTTCGCACGGTTAATCTGCTTGCTGATGCGGTCAGGGAGATTCTTGGATATGACCGCCGTGGCTACCTTAACGGCAACCTTCGCCGGTGTCATCCCAGCCTTCTGCATCTGTCTAGCCATTCTCTCCTTGATATTCATTATTCGTCGGCCTCGTATGTGTTGAGCGCAATCATTGTATCGTTCAGGTTAGTCTTGACACCGAACGACCCGCTTTCGCCGCCATTATACAGCACGAAATAGAACGAGTAGATTGCCTTGTTGTCAAATTCAAATGTATCCGTCTGGAACGTGCGGAACTGCGTGGTTGTCTTATAAGTAAAGTACAACCTGGAATCCATGACACCCCAGTCAAACCAAACCTCGCCAGCAGGAATGACCGTACCGTCAGCCAGGGTAACATCATCCGGGTTGTACAGGTACTGGAACACTGTATCTCCCGGCGTGCTCTCCTTGAACTGCAAGGTTGCCTTGAAGGTGAACGGGCTGTCAATCTTTCCTTCCTTGTTGTCGCCGAACCATTCCAGAATCTGCGACCACGGCTTAACGCCGTCCGGGCTGTCCGAGTCCAGCTGAAGGCCGGTAGACTCGTAGCCTTCCGGGGCATCGCTACCGTTTCCGGGAGGAACATCCGGGACGAACTTGCGGTTCTCGTCGTTGATAGCGATGAAGTCACGCCCAAGGCCACTAAAGTCCTTGGCAAACGGGCTGTCATCGTCAAACGTAAGGTGCAGAAGGTCGAAGGACGGCACCTCCGTCGGCCGCTCCACGTCGTCGACAATCACCTGTTCCCAGCTGTAAGCCGGTACCTTCTCGGTGATATAGTCCCCGTTCTCGTCCCTGGCATAAGTTCCGTCAGGATTACGGACGTACTGCTCGATTAGGCCGGAACCGTCATCCAGGTTATACGATACTGGGTTGAAGCCGGTTGGCTCGCCATTCAGGTCATACCCGGTAATCTCATTGTAGGTGAGCATGGCGTACCTGAGGGTCTCGTCACTCCAGTATTCCTCGCCGTCGACAGTAGACCTGCGCACCAGGGTACGCGTCAGGCTCTTCAGCAAGGAAAATCCCTCCCGGGTCGACGGTGAGACGGTTTCCCACAGTTTGCGCTTCTGCTTGGCAATCTCGTCAGGATAGACCAGAATCTGCTCGCTGTCTATCAGCTTCTTGCCGACGTTGAAATCCATCTGTGCATACCTGATTTCCGCGGGGAGCATGTAAGGGCAGTGCATTACGCCATGCGCCTCAATCTGGTACGTGGTCTGATACACCTGACTCTCGTTAGCATTCAGGTCTGTCTCGTCGCGTATTTCATCAGACCATGACGTTATACAGACCGGAACCTCGCGTTCAATCTCCGGGCAGAAATCAAACTCCTTCAACCGGAGCGTCCGGTACGTCTGGTAGTAAGGCTGGATATTTTCCTTGAGCTGCCACATGTCGGACGTGTTGCCGGAAAGCAGTGTCAGTTCGAACCTGAACACGTACGCCCTCGGCTGGATGTCCCGTATCCAGAAATCCTGGTCCCGGCAGTAGATTTCGCGGGCATATGTCGGCTGCGTCATGTTCGCGTCGTCACGGGCATCCCCGGTATACCTAAGGCCCGCCACCGGGAGCACCTGGAGAATCTGCTTCGACGTGGTAGACGACAGGTAGTTGGCAAAATCCTTGGAATAGTGGGTAACCAGCGGCACCTTGACGGTCTTGTCAATCACCTTCCTCTGAGGGTCCAGGTACTTGTTTACCCGGAGGTTGTCGAACATGTCGTACAACCCTATAAGAATCTTCTCGACTTCACGAACGTAGTAGTACCGCTGCATATCCGGTAGTTTATGCTACCCAGTGTTTTTGAAAGACTATAAACTACGAATAAACAGGCGTTTGCCGGGAAGATTTACCATGAGAAAGATTGACAAGTTCATTGACGAACTGCAGGAGCTCAAGAAAAAAGGTTACGACAAGAAGAAAGTCGACGCCCTCACGGAAGGCGTCAACCTGATTGCTGCCGAATACCGTCGGCGCAAGGCCAAGGAAGAAGCCCAGAAAAAAGCAATGGTCGAAGCCGCCGGGTTTGCACAGCTTGACAAGCAATGCAAGGCGTCCGGGCTTTCCAAGAAGGCCTTCGTGGAGGGCGTCGGGAAGACAATCATCGAATGTAACCAGCCCGACGATGTGAAGTCCCGCCTCATGGATACCCTCGGCAAGTACGCCAAGCATCTCACAGAAGCGCAATCGGTTTCCGGATGCATTTTTTCGATACACCCGATAAACGAAACCGACAAAGAATTGCTTGCCAATAAAGATATCGAAGGCCTCAAGAAAAACCTCATGAGCGAAGCATCGCACAAATGGGGTGACAACGCCACCGCAGCACGGGCATCCATTGAGGAAATTTCCACTAACGGAAATGGGACCCTGGGTAATTCACCGGTTTCGCTCATCCGCAAGATTATCGACACCGACCACGAGAAACTCTACCTCGTCAAGACAACAAGCGAAAATCCCGGCATACCCTACATCATGCATTACGAGGATACGGCGAAAGCCGTTTAGGCGTAGCAAATTTAAAAAGGCCGGCTTAAGCCGGCCTTTATTTTTGTACTTTCTCTTATTCGATAGCGATTCTCCTCTTGGTTTCCTCTTTCTTCTCCTTCACCGGAATGGTGAGCAGGCCATCCGCGAACGTCGGCTTCATCTCGTCGACATCGATACCGCCGTGTTCAGGCCTGAACGAGATACGGTAGCTGTCCTTCTTGCCAGCCACTTCCCTAGTAGCCCTGACCACGACACCGGCCTCATCGTCGAATTCAACCGAGACATTCTCCTTCTTGCATCCCGGAAGCTCGACGTACAGTTCGGTACCGTCAGCGTTCGTGTAATAGCGAGGCTTCAACGTCCCGTCCTTGGGGGCGCCTTCCGAAAGGCACCGCTGCATCCGGTCAACAAAGTTGTCAAACCAGTTCGATGCGGGCATATCGTCGAAGAACATGCTGAAACCTGGGAAAATTAGATTCTTGTTAGCCATAATTAAGCTCCTTCCTTTTGCTTGTTTGCCCTACCATAAGCAAAAAGCGTGCCAATTGTTAAAACCAATTAAATACAATATAAAAATGGCCAGAATTTAAACATTCCGGCCATCTTTGAAACATGAGGCAGTAACAAAAAGAACTAGCGCAGCTTAATCTGGTCCGAATAGTCCTTCTGGGTAATCGGGGTATTCTTCACAGCAGATGCAGTCGTGCAAAGCGAGTACACATGCTGCTTCATCAAATCAAGAACCTGGCCGTCATCAAGCACCTTGCGGTCCTCGGCAAGCTCGCGGTCCTCGGCGGCACCCTTGCCGTTCGGGTTCTTCTGGATATCGTACTCCATCCTGCGGTAGTTGCGCTGTCCGCGACCCGGCGTGTTGTTAATCATGTCGTCTTCCAGGAACTTGTCCTGGAGTTCGGCCAGCTTGTCCTCGGTATGCCACCAGTTCTGCTCGTAGGCACGAGTCAGGAAATCACTGGCCTTCCCGCTCCTGATGTCGCCGACGCCACGCACTGCATTCTGCACCTGGTAGAACAAGTCATGGCGATAATCCGGATGAGTGTCGAAATTGCCACCCAGCCCACCGTACATCCCAACTGCACCAAGCTCGATTCCCATAGGTTACCCCGTTTTTATAACACCCAAAGTTTATATATCCGGCACCGGGAGATAAAAGGAAAACCCGGGATTTCCCGGGTTATAGTTCCTATTCAGCGCTTTCCGCAGGCTTTTCAGGAGTTTCGGGCCCCTTCACCTTCTTCATCGCCCGCTTCAGGTTGAGCTGGGCGAGCCAATCCTCCTCGATGTGGATACCGGCGGCCTCGTCGATTTCCTTCATCATCGTGGCGGCATCGTCCACGGTAACACTGCTCTCGTTGGCGAGGTCAGCCTTCTTCTTCTCAGCCTTGCGCTTCTCTTCCTTCTCGAGAACGCCGGCGTACTGGTCCATCGAAATGACGTTGTGGTAAATACCTTCCACCAACGGGATGAACTTTACCCTCTGGTTCTGCCTGTCGAGGATATTCCACACCTGGTTACATGCGTTCCATGCAATCATGCCGACGTAGAAGTACGGGTCGGACTTGACCTTGCTCGGATTGAAACGGTGAATGTAGCGAAGGATAAGCATCAAAGCGTGCGCGTACATTTCCTCGTGCCAAGACGGGGTATATTCTCGCCACCTGGGAAGACCGAGAGTCTTCTTGATGATGATATCGATGCAGATACCGAGGTGCTCGCTCATCTGCGGGGGAACCATCTTGGCGGCCTTTTCCTTGTCAACCTTCGCGACGGCATCACGTTCGAGAACGAACGGGTCCATCACTGCCTTGTATTCCATGATGAGTCTGGTAAGATATGCCGGGTCTATGCGCCCGTACATCATCGAAGTCTTTGTCTGATGGCCGTTCGCGTCAAATTCCGGTGCCATGATAGGCACCCTCTTCTGACGGGGGCCACGGTATTTCTTTTCCTTTGCACTTGAAGCCATTGTAAAGTCCGCCTAAGTATTCTTTGTCCTTAAACTAGACCTTTCTTGGCTAAATCGCCGAAACGGTTACCTTCCCGTTGCAGGAAATTGGCCTGGAGGTCTCCCCGGAACGCTTCCACTGGATGCCGGTACGGAGCCTTATCGGGCCCCCATTGCCATTATAGATGGACACCGGACACTGGACGACGGAAATATGCTCGGTAGTGTCGAGCTTGAACGGGAACTCGTAGGTGTCCAGGACGACGGCGCTTTCCGCGCTGCTCGGGTCCATTGACTGGACGACGAATACGCAGTCATATTCCCAGGTGTTCTCCTCATAGCTGGGCACGGTAAACGTGATGATGGCCTCGGCCCTAATCCACTTGGCACTCCCGGGGAACACCATGTCCCCCTCATCCAAGCTAGTCTGCTTGTTCGCCGGATACTTGTCCGGGGACACCAAGACGGAAGTCCTGTTGCAGTCGGCGTCGCTTGCCTTGAACTCGAATATCTGGAGTTCCGGGGAAAGCTTGAGCTCATGGATAACGAACGATACAGCAGACCCCGATGCCGCCTTCGACGCCAAGGTGCCGTCGGCCAGGATTTCCATTGTGTTGGGGTCGTAATTTACGTCCACTACACCGTTATCTGCCTGCACTAGACCCTCGCCGGCAACCGGCAGGGGAACCTTCACCGTATAACGGTTGCTGGAATTCAGCGGCACCGATACGGCAACCAGACCTGCCTCCGCAGGCGGTTCGGCACTGCTGGACCACGTAGGATGGAGTTCCCCGGTAGAATCCGGGACAACGTCAACCGCAAACGGGTCAAGTTCAACAATCTTCTTCTGAATTCCGGTAGCGTTTTCCATATTTTTCCGTTATCTTTTGACAACGGTAGTTTATGGCTTAGTCGCAGTCGATTTTTGTGCCACTGCTGTCGAAGCAGGCCTTTTCCACGACTATCGGCTCACCATTGTCCGTGGTTATGAACGCAGGGCCTTCCGAGGCAAGTTCCCGGCAATCCACCGGATACCCCTCGGAATCATAGCACTGGTCAGTAACAAGTCCAGTCCAAGTATCCTGACATACGCACCCGCCGAGGCCAGAATTGTATATCTGGCAGAACCGTTCCTTGGTAAGCGGCGTATGGTAGAACTTGAACCCATAGGAATGGGAGATTCCCTCGGCAACCTCGCCTTCCCCTATCTTGGCCGCGTGGGCAAGCATCTTGGTGGCAACATTGCTGCCTGTGGTAGGCGCATGCAACGACCAGCTCTGGAACAGGGTATCCGCATTGAGCTCATGGGAAATCTCAGTTACCCGGTTTCCGAATTCGTCATATACCGGCTTGCCGGATTCATCACGCACAGGTACGACAAACTTCCAGCCCTCATCATACATGCCGAACCCGTCAGCAAGCACGCCGCCATGTGGAACAAACCAGGCATCTTTCGTGCGCTTGCTAGTCGGCAGGCCATTGTCGTCCACTACATATACGTCGGTGTTCTCGTCGACCATGCTCGGGAGTGCAATCCCGCAGACATGAAGATGATAGACGTAGTAAGAAACCGCGGCACCGCCACCCTTCTGCTGTATATAAGCATACAGGTGCCAGCCACCGTCGCCGAACTGCCAGAAGACCATGCTGAAGCCATTGTTAATCTTCGTGTTGTCGAACGTGCTGTCGAGGAGATAATACCTGGGGCAATCGCAGATGTTCTTACAGTCCGGCGCCTGAAGATAGACACCGCCTTCACCGCATCCGCGAGTAACTTCAGCCGTGTTGTCTCCGTTCTTCTGTTCGAAATTATCGTTCGACTTAGTACAATCCTCCGCCTGGCCATCGCCGGCAGTAAGGTTCGAATCGACAACGAGTTCCTTCTCCGCACCAACAGTAATTGCGTAGTCAGTAATGACAACCTGGTTATTCGGAACGATGCCGCCATACCGTGCACAAATCATCTTGACCTTGCGTACGGCCGTCGCCAAGTAGCACCCGGCATTGAGATAGTAATACTCTATGTTGTAAATCGGGTTGCGCAGGGAATCCCGGCATGCGCAGAAATTGATATTGTTCTGGTACAGAATTGCATCCGACGCATCAAAGTCCGTGGTTCCGCTGTCGTTAATAGGGCCACGGTAAATCCAATCAGCACAGGTAACTTCCCACAAGCCATCCCGCATATCGCTCTGGTTAGAGAGAATGAGGAGGTCACCCGGCTTCGTCGTGTAGCCACACACCACCTGCGTGCCATACTTTTCCGGGACATCCTCTGCGCACCGTTGGTCGACACTATCATTCACCCGGGCACCGAGGTCAATGAACACTGCATCGTCTACCGGCAATGGAATCGGAGCCGGGTCAATGCACGGGTCACCTGTCTTGCCGGAATACTCTTCCGGGTCAATGTAGTTCCGCAAGCCCTCCCACTCATCGGAGCTAACGACCCACAGGCCGTCAGTCCCATCCGTCTGCCCAGCAAGCCAAACAACGTCGCCGTCAGTCAGGTTTACACCATCGAGCACCATGTTTCCCTTACGGTAATCAAGACGCTTGTTGTACTTCAGCTTTACCTTGACGTACCGCACTTTCTCGCAATCTATCTCCGGATTTACCTTCCAGTAAATAGTCTTGCCATACTTCCCGGATGCACCGCCATTCTGTGTTTCATTGCCCCGTGCATCGGTACTGTCATACACCATCTCGATTTCGGTTGCATAGAAGCACGGAGTATTTGTAGTAATCGCGGCACCGGCTGCAGCCTTCTTCTGTTCAGCCTGGGTATCGGCATTATACTTGAAACGTATGAGGCCGACATTGTTCTCAAGAACCATCTTCGAGTCACCTGTCCCAGCAAGCCCAAGGAATCCAGCACCATCACCGTAGCCAACCTGTATATCATACACAGCGCACGGTTCTTCACCACCGGTAGTAGTCATGGCTAGACCGGAATTCATCATGAAACTGATGGTATCCCAATTACCTTCCTTCCCGAAGATTAGTTCTTCATGCGGAACAACATTATACCACTCGCTGCCATAAGACAAGCGAACATTCATGTCCTGGGTAAAGTTGCCGCCGAGTATCGTCACCAGCTCGGTCTTCCCGACTCGTGTCGCAAGGTTACGGATATACTTCACGTAAGGTTCAGCCATGAACACGGTGCTACGTCCATAGATAGTGAATTCCTTCCGAACTTCAATTTCAAGGCCAGACACAGCGTTCAAATACTTTATATAGATTGGAACATTGAACTCAACATGTTCGAGTTCAGATTCGACAAATCGTGTATTCAGATAATACGAACCATACTCGTCGAGTGCCATTTCGAATAGGCAATCATCACCAGAGCACTCGCCGTCATACCTGGCGTCTATTACATTGGCGACAACATCGGAATCAAACACGAGATATCCAACAGTGATACAGTCACTAGTCGCTTGCGACGGATATGGAAATGTTGGCGGGCTTATCTCAAACTTCGGGTCAGCATCCGGATTTGATGGCCATGAAATAGGTAAAGAGAATTCCTGTACAGTGCTGCTTCCACTCTGCTCGCACACTACCTTCATGTAGACAGTCTTAGGAACCTTTCCCGAAACCGAATAAAGGTCCCAGTCACCGCTATCCGGGTCTCTCACGAAATACATTTCCGGATTTATGTCATCCCAGATGTCAGCAAGAAGCTCGGCCAAAATACGAGCCTTTTCTTCCTCATCGACAACACCCTCATGAGTGGCACGGATTGTTGCCTCAAGTTCAGCCGAGGTCATGTATTCATCCGGTATCTCCACCTCATCGCGGTGCTCCGGGATATACCATACGGCCTTTATGCTGTATGCAAAGTCACCGCCGATAGACAGTGTTGCAAGGTAGACGGCATTGTCAAGGTCCCTGGCCTCTCCGGCAACAAGCGGCTCATAGTCCCAGCCGTATTTTGGTGGGCAATCAGCTTCTCCGGTAGGATTATTCCACAATGTCCACAGTACCCTGCCGGTGTCACCGGCCGAAGGTACCTCTTTATTCTCCTTGTACTGTCTGTGTATCAGGGCGACTAGGTTCATCTTATTTCAACTGGGCGATTGCGTTTGAGAATTTTGTTAACGAATTCACGATACTGCCACCATATTTGGCTATCAGTTCAAAATGATGTTGGCTTGTTGACGTAGGCAGCCATCCCTTCGGATTCTGCAGCAGACCAATAAGCATCTTGATGGCACTCGTAACCTGGTCGATATTACCAGTCGTAGCCACGCCGAGGTCAACCTGTCCCTGCATCTGTTCAATGAACTGGTCCATGTGGTCGACATTGGCCTGTGCCTGTTCCTGGCTCATCTGGTCGCGGACATCGCCAAGCTTGATGTTGTTCCAGTCTTCTCCGTTGTACGACCCCTCAAAACCCGGCATCGTATCCTGCTGCTGATAGTTACCGGCACCGAACATCCCGTTGTTCATCTGCATCTGCGGGTTTTGCGGACGCGGAGCGAAGTTACCGCCATTCATTGCCGGAGCTGGCTGCATAGGCATTCTTTGCATACCCATTGCGGGCTGCATCATCCGCTGGGCACCCATCGCAGGCTGCATCATCGGACGCTGCTGCATCATCGGACGGCCATTCATCATCTGGCCATTCATCATGGGATTTGCCGGGCGGCTAAAATTCTGGGGTCTAGCGTTGTAATCCTGTTGTCTCATCGGGAATTCTCCGTCATTTCACAGTTTATCTAGGACTGAAACTATATTAAAAACGGCGCGGCAATGCTGCCGCGCCGCTCCCGGGAACCAAGGAGACGAAATTCCCGGGAAATTTCTTAGCTGAACCTGCCGAATCCGAGTTCCTGGAAAGCGGCCATCTGTTCCATGGCAGCCTGCACATCCGGAGACTGCGGTTCCATGGAGGCGGCTTCAGCCATTGCGGAACCCGTAGCCGGGATACGAACACGTTCCGGCTTGAACGGCTTGCGTACGGCTTCGCCAAGCGGCTTGCGCTTGCGAACGACCGGCTCCTCGACAGCAGTTTCGGTGGTAAGGAAGCCAGGCATATCCATGTCCATGTCATCCTGAATTTCACTAAGGGCGAGCTCGACCTTGTCGACAAGGTCAGGCATCGTCTTGCCTTCACCACCGACGGTAGGAACGTCCACGTCGATGCTGACAGTGCAGCCGTCACCGGTATCATTGTTGTCAATGAAGTCAGCGATGGAGTTCTTGTCGATAGCACGGATATCCTCGTTCTTGAAACGCTCGATAACGGCGTTGACGATGTCCGGACTGGAACCCTTGGTCAGCTCATAGATGCGGTTGAGCTTGGCCTGGTAGTTGAGTTTCTTGAGGATGTTCTGGCGTTCGACATAAGCCGCCTGCAGCTTGCTGTCAGTCTGCTGGAGCTGCTGCTTGAGGTTCTTGGTTTCCTCGGTAGCCGGAATGCCGACAGACTCGATGATGCCCGTAATCTGGCTCAGCGCCTCGAACATCTTGTTGTTGATGGCATCGGTCTTCATCTTATCCATGCCGCTACTGACGGCCTTGGTAATCTTCTCGTCGACCTTCTTGCCGACCAGCTGCATGAGTGACTCGAACTTCGCGTTGGTCTTGCGGTTCTCTTCCTGCATTGCACTGGCGAGGTCCGCGCTATAGGCAGATTCCAGCTTTGCCAGAACCTCCGGATTAAGGGCGGCGCGTTCTTCCTCTGTTAAAATCTTCTCCAAGTCCATCTTTCTTATACCTGCTCATGTGCAAAGTGAACGAATGCGTCCAGGTCATACTGTCTGTACCCGAGGTCGCGGAGCTGACGGTTATGGGCGACTTCCTTGCCGAGCATGTTGATTGACTCGGTAATCGCCTTCACGCGGCCAGCCCTGTCGCCGGCAGACTCGACATGGGACGTGACGATGGCGGCCTTGCCGAAGCTCGGGTTGCCGACAACGTCAATGGTGATAAGGGTGTAGTTGTCGGTGACGACCTCGTGGTCACCTTTCGGGATGGTGTCGCCGGCACCGCGGATAGAATATCCCGGACGGTACCCGGCCTTGATGGCACCAGCAAGGTTGTGGCCGGCGTCCGTATCCTCGGCGACCACCATGCGGCAGAACACCTTGTTGCCTTCCATGCGGAGCTCTTCCACGACGGCACAGAGCTTGGAAAGGTCCATCTCGCAGATGGGGTAGTCCCTGGAGTTGCCTTCCGGGTCCAGCCTCGGGTGGTTGAGCTCGGCGGCGAGACGTCCGTACGGCACAGCCTCACGGTTGAGACGGTCGACTTCGCGTGCGATAATCGACCTAGGATATTCACGCCCGTTGATGCCGGAAATGTCGCATACGATGGCGTAACCCTCGATGATGAGGCGCTTCACCGGCTTGCCGTCAAGACCGACACGCTCCTCAATCCTGACGCTCGACTGGGCCGAGCCCGGATTCATTTCTTCGACCAGAACCATAATTCTACCCCTGTTATCCCATAACCGGCTTCTGATTGCTCGCCATGCTCTCGAAAACCGCCCTAGAGGTGGCATCAAGCTGACTCTTGTACTCCGCTTCCAGGCACGCGTCGACAATGCGCGTAATTTCGGCCTCGTCGTCGTTCAAGATACCCGTCATCAGAGCCTTCACTGTCTTGCGGTCAAGCATCGAATACTCCAGTAAAATACGACAATAGTTTATATTGTATCGAATTGCGGAATATGGGGCAAATTCCCGGAATTACCGGGAATTACATCCTAAGGTTGCAACAGTCATCCGGATTCGGGTTGAAATGGGCCTTCCAGTACTCGTAGGCCTCGCTTTCGTCCTCACATACCGACACTTCCTTGAATCCGGTGATGCCCTTTATAAGTTCCTTCTTCTTTTCAAGAGGAAGATGACGGTATCCAGACTGCTTCACCGTGTAGTCGCTGTAGTCAATCGGGAACCATTTCTGAATCCAGGAATTGACACGGAGGAACTCGACCTGAATCTTGTCGCACTTCACCTTGTTCAAGCGGTCGAGGTCAACGTATTCAGGGATAAACGGGGACAAGCGGAGCGCCACGTCGAACCCGGCAGACTGCAGGCGTTCGATTGCGGCAATCCTGCGGGACGGGACAACGGCCTTTTCGTAAGTAAGCGACAGGTCATCGTCGGTAGTAGTCACGGTCACCTGGATATGGGCGAGGTCCTTGTCGAGGACTGCCATATACTCGTCGGTAGCGACAAGGTCGGACTTTGTAACAATAAGGTACGGGACCCGGTATTCGGCGAGAATCTTCAGTGTCTCGAACGTCACATGCCGGTTCGCCTCTACTGGCTGGAAGCAGTCAGTCATGCCGCCGAGACGGATGGCACGAATTTCACCACACTTGCCTTCGGCAATCTTTGCCACCTGCTTGCGAATCTTCTCAACATCGGCCTGCGCCGGGTCTTCCGGATGCCAGAGCTTACGGAAATCCAAGAGCGACTTGGCGTAACAGTTATGAGCAACCACGCCATTGGCAATAAAGTTACCGGTGCTCGTCGTGATGTCATACAGTTCTTCCGATTCGTTCATTCGTTCGACTGACTTGACCCTAAGTGCATTCGGGCTTGGATTTTTCAGAGCAACCCCCTCCAAGCATGCATACCGTGCCTTCGACGGGTTGGTACATCCAAACATTTTCAATGTGCTAGCAATGCCACCCGAAAGCCTAATCGTCTTAACCTCCACATTCTTTGCCTTGTATGGCTTATCCATAGTATATGGTATTTCAAGCAAGTCAAGTGCCATCATTGCATGTTCGATTATGGCATCATCAGAATTAAATATACGCTTAATGTACTGGTCCGATGTGCCTTCCGCATCAAAGATTCCAGCCAGGAAACCACGTAAAAAATCCGGGGTTTTCTGCATATCTATCAAGGATTCGATTTTCTCGACAGAACCCTTGACTCTCGTACCGATGGCTTTGACCACATAGCGTTCCTTGGTTTTACGGTCAATCATTGGAAAATCAAAAGTACTGGTGTGTATCCCAAAATGTTCCAGATACACCTGCGCACGCCTAGTAATTGTTTCACATTTCAAAGCAAGCCTGAACACATGTTGCGTGTCAGAATTGCGGCGCTTTCCATCATATTCATAATGCCCTATGTGTCCATCGCCCCGAATCACCCCAGTCAAGTAACCCATTCGGTAATCATCTGTCTCAACACATTCGTTGTTCCAGTCAAAATTGAACCCAAGTATATTGTTCGATTCGCTCAGATATGGACGACGGTCCTTTCCTGTCATCTGGCCGACCGTGAACTTCCAGCCCCGGTTAGTAAGCCACTGGTGGTCTGCCGAGCATACCAGTTCGACACCGTTCGTCAAGGTAATCTTGTATGACGGCTTTGACACTTTCCATACATGTTCCACTGTCCCAAGTGTGAACCTGCGATAACGGCCTTCTTCCCGGATTCCATAAACCTGGTCACCCTTCTTTATATCGCGCATCTTCTTGGTAGACCCGTCGTACATAAGTACATCGGTATCACCACCTACGCAGTATTTACAATCATGGGAGCATCCGCACCCGTATGTATCTAGGCGGACAGGGTACTTACACTTGGACCCCTCGTTGCCCCCGACATTCTTAAAAAAAGACTTGAATTCGGACATCTGGTTCTCCTTGTAGAACTTGTCTACCGGGAAACTATGTCTTTTTCAAGGCACATAACAAAAGGAGGCCGGCTTACGCCGACCTCCTAATAGGTTTGTCTTCTGGACAAGTCTGGATTGATTACCAGCGCTTGTTTTCGAAGCTCATGCCACCCGGAGCATTGACCATTTCGTCGTTCTGGTCAACAACGTATTCCAGACCCGGTTCGAGACTGTCGCCCGAGAAGGAGCCATTGCTCTGCCATGGCACGCTCTCCGACTGAAGGTCTATACCCGTGATGAGGTTGTTCACGTTGAGGAACTGGACGAGGCGGTAGAACTGGCCGGCACCGAGCAGGTTAGCCACGATGGCGTAACGAGACTTGACGATGAGGCGCGGAGAACCGTCTTCCTGACCAGCGGTCTTCGTGAAGATGTACGGGATGTACGGCATGAAGATGATACCGGATTCACCCTGACGACCACCCTTGAAGCCAACGAGGGCGTAGGAGGCGTTAGCGTAAATATCCTGGTAGAGCTTAATCTGGCCGTTGAGCAACGTACCAGCGTCAGCAACACCACCGGCCGGCTGGAAGTCGACGTTAGTGCCGAGGTAGCCACCCGGGTTGTAGATACCGGTGTTGAGCGTAGCGATAGCGGCAGCCACGTCCGGAGAGACGATAGCGAAGTTACCGCAGCCCATACGGGTCGTAAGAGAAATCTTACGAGACACGGCGATGAGGGTGTTCACGATGCCGGAAGCGATGCTTTCAGCAGACCAACGACCCTTGGCCGGACCAGCTTCAGTCTTGGAGAGGTCAACAGTGATGACCTTTTCGCCACCGAGCTTTTCGTTCTGGGCGACCATCACCATGGCCATGAGGATTTCACGGTCGATTTCCTGCTGGATTTCGAACTGGAGGCCTTCGAGGAGCAGGGCTTCAACGTCCTGACCGTGGGCAGCAGCCATATCCTGCTGGAGTTCGAGGGTGTAGTGGCTCTTGATGGCGCGAGTACCGACGCGGATAGCACCAGAAATCACCTTGATGGAGGCCTTCTTGATGTTGTAAGCGTAGGCACCGAGTTCATCGGAACCGTCGAGGGTGTCACCACCGAAGTTGTTGTACAGCTGACCGTAGGAAGCGCCATACGGGTAAGCGAGGCCAGTGCGTTCCTGAGTACCTTCAGAGAAGTTGGAAAGCATTTCGCCTGCGCCGGTACGCCACGGGTTGAACGTGGTGGCGAAGCCGGTATGGTCGGCAACGAGGTCATAACCGATTTCCTGCTTCTGACCGAAACGGAAGGCAGTAGACTTCAGCGGTTCGTTATCGTAGAGGTAACGGAGAGCGAAGTAGATGCCGTGCGGAGTCGTGGTCGGAATCACAGCAACGGTGTTCATCGCCAAGAGTTCAGGGAACTGACGGCGAATCAGGGGGAGGGCATACTGCTGGTACTGAGCGACGTCAGAAGACACGTTGGCAGATTCAAGCAGCTGACCGTGGTTGAGCTTGTTCTGCGTTTCCATCAAGGTAGCGAGAACGGAAGCTTCAGTACGGGAACGTACAGCACGACCGAGGTTGCTGTTCAACACAGCATTCCACTTACGAGTGTACGAAGTAGGCTGAGCGTTTGTCATTTTGTTTTTCCTTTTCCTTTTGATAGGGTTTTATCCGTCTTTATCCTAGACGGTAACCCTACCGCCAGGGGGAGACTTAAACTCCCTTAGACTTCTGCCCTATTGTTTATAAAGTGTTGATAAAGGCACTTTGAAAAACGCCAAAAACCTGCATTGAAATTGTTTCACGGGGTAAAAACACAAAAAATCCCGGGAAAATCCCGGGATTTTGACATTTTAGAGGCCTGGGAAGCCGCCACCGCCACCCATGTCGCCACCGCCTTCGCCCCCTCCGGCTCCGGCATCGGCGGGAGCAGTCTCTCCCATCTCCTCCGCCTTCTCCTTCTTGAGGTACTCCTTGTTCTCCAGGTAGTCCGCATCGTTGAGGCCGAGGCCCCTCCTGAGACAGAACTCCTTGGCCAGGACACCGCCCGGATTGTCCTTCGAGGCGGTATGCTGCATCATCTGGCTGAAGATACCGAGCCTGGTGTTCCAGACTTCGGCACCGATGAAGTCGTTGAAGCCGTTCGCCTTCTTGAACTTGATGCGGAAGTTCATCGGCACCTTGTACCTGTCGGCAATCTTCTTGTCGGTGTCGAGGACCATCAGGAACAGCTTGAGGAGGACCGAGCGCATCGGGCGCTGGTACTTCTGGATAAGCCTCGCGAACGAGATTTCGGCAACGGTAACCTCGCCAATCTTGCCCTGCGTGTAGTTCTGGCTGTCGCCGGCGAGACAGGTGATACGTCCCGGGGGCACCATGAGGGAATTCACGAGGTTGCGCTTGAAGAACTTCAGGTCGTCGATGTTGCCCAGCTGCTCGCCGCCCTGCATCCTCTCGATGGAGGACCCGGTACGGCCCTGGGAAAGACCGATGATGAAGTGTTCCGACAGGCCGACCACCTTGCCGAAGTTCGTCACTTCGCCGGTCAGCGAGTTGTAGTCAATCTTGCGCGAGAAAATCTTGGCCTGGTCCTTCATGAACTTTTCGGCCTTGTCCTTGGGCATACCGGAAGTGTCGACCTTGAGGACGAGCTTTTCCGAACCCCAGAGGATACGGTACATGACGACGGAGTCTTCGATGGTATTGAGCTGGTTGTACGGCTTGATGGCAGGTTCCAGGATGGAACGCGGGTCGTTCAGGCCGCCCGGCCCGTTCATGCCGAGGGAAGCATAAAGAATCTGGTTCGGGGAGTAGTCGATATAGTTCTTGCCGCCGGTCTTCATCGAGATAGCCCCGGTGAGCATCTGGCGGTAGCCGATGATGAGGTTGTCCTGCACGACGATAATCATGTTCTCTTCCGGCAGCATCTGCACGCCCTTGATGAGGCCGCTGTTCTCGTCATAGGAAACTTCGAAGAAAAGCCTGCCGTGCACTAGGAGGTAGTGCATGTACTTGTCGCCGTCGTCGTAGAAGTTCAGGAACTCCGTAAGGACTGTCCTGCGGAAGATACGGTGCATGCGGGTCTGGGTACCTTCGCCGATACCGGAGTCCTTCGAAATCTGCAGAACGCAAATCTCGTCGTTCTCATCCTCGTAGACGGCCTCGTTGCAAATCTGCATGAGGGACTCGTTGACTTCGGAACGGCCGGCGACGGTATTGTACTTCATCGCACGCTCCACGTTCTTCTTCCAGTAGAGATTCGCCTGGTTCTCCGCAATCGAGTTGTGGACGGTTTCCGGGTCGTAGTTCTTGTCCGAGATGCCGATAAGTGGGGTGAACGTGGAGTAGCCGTCCGGGGAAATCCCGTTCGGGAACATCATCTGGTTCACGCCCTGGCCGACAAGGTTCTTGGACAGGTCTACCTGCCGTTCAGTCTCCTGACGGTTGAACACGCGGTCGAAGTAGGGACCCTTGGGGTTGGCCATGCCGTACTTGCGGGCATGGGTAAGTATCCTGCCTCCGATGGGTTCCGGGTGTTTGTTTGGACGCCAAAGCATATCTCTTAACTCCTGCCGTATGAAACTATTACATCATCGTACGTAACGGCAAAAAATGGTTTTCTGGTATTGACAAAGTACTCCCGGAGCTCGTCGCTCTGGATATTCCGGGCAAGGAGGCGCTTATTGGAGTGGACACACTCCGTCACGGTCGTAAAATCCGACAGATTTACCGCAAACAGCGGTCGGCCGTTATATACGCTAGGCACGTGACACCTCCACCCAGCTCATTGCCAGGTTGTTGATACCCCCGCCCTTCGGGTTGACGAGGTTGTTTTCCACGATAACCCGGGAAATCCGGTATGCAAGCCTGATTCCCTCGGACGTAATCTCCCTTCCGTTGGACAGCCCGTTCGACCGGAGGAACCCGATTACCTCGTTGGCCGAACCGAGAGAACGGATGCCGAAAGTGGCCTCCGTGTTGAGCAATACTTCATCATCGAACTCGGTCGAACTGACGATGCGGTCCTTGAGCATGGACGTAAGGATTGCGGTGGCGACAGTAAGCGCGAACGAAACACGCTCCTCCCGGGTCATCCCGGAGTCAACCGTCCTGTTCGACTGGCCACCCTTCCCGCGCTGTGCATCGGGGAGGTAGGTGACCTCCTCCACCAGCTGGACGATGCCGTCGTATTTAGCCAGATATTCCTTCGGGTTCACCGGGGCATTCATCAGGGCCATCGAGTCGACGCCGTCAAAGGACTCCTTGACAATCTTCTTGATTCCGTCACCGAGAGCCGCACGCAGGTCGAACACCAGCTTGTCCAGTTTCGTATAGGACCAGTCCTCGTTCGGATTGGCCTCGTTGCCATGTTCGTCGATGTGTCCCATACCGAAAGCATCGGTCGATTCATACGGCTCGGTGAGTCGCTTCACGAGGTAGCCGTAAACCCTGGCATCGAACTGTTCCTTACTATCCTTATACAACTGAGACATGGCTATCCTTTCTTGCTGTCGACATTGTCCTTGGTGAACACGGCATCCAGCGCCGGTATACTAATGAAATTCGGGTTACTCATCTGGGCCGTCTGGTCATTTTCCGTCGGCGACATGGCACCCGGGTCTTCCGCCGCCAGCGGAATAGAAATCTGTGAACCCCTGCCTGAAGTCCACACCTCTATATGGAACGCGGGTTCACCTGTCCTGGCGCCCGGGTTGCCTAGGCCATCCGGGGCAATATAGTTCTTGAGAATGCCATCATTCTTCAACTGTCTGAACACCTGTCCCAGGCGAAGAACCGTATCCTCGCTATACTTGAACTGGTTCATCAGCTGCTTCGACGAAATGTCGATTGCCTGTACCTTCGTATAATCCCAGCAGTGACGGGACACAACCTGGTCGTCGGCGCAGAGTGCCTTACACTTCTCTATCATCTTCTGCTTGGTGTATGACCGGAACCTCTCGTCGGTAACATAGCCGGGTTTCGGGCCAGGATTCTTCCTGGCATCTTCGACATACACATTGTTGACCGCCGTTCCGGCGGGACCGTAGTGGATTCGGTTTCCGGCATGCCAGTTCTCAGCCATAGTACCCCCCTGTTTCTCGGGAGGACGATACAATGACGAAATGGGCATCACCTTTACACCGGCCAACGCGCCGGCATACTTGAGCACTTCCTTTGAACGGTCTTGAAGGATATTCCCGTCCGGGTCAATATTCTTGTTCTGGTATATGATTCGGACATCCCCGCCGGCAACCAAGTTTGCCGTAACATTCCTGAACGCGTACAATGTAGATGTCATTAGACTGATTAGTCCACGCTTGGCAGCGGCACGGCCAAGCAAGTCGGAACTATACTTTCCTACCGGGTCACCATAGGTAATCTTCGGTAGCCCGACATAGTTGTAAATCAAGTTGGCCTCAGCAACGCGGCGCTTCCTAAGATGGGCATCATTCGACGATGTTCCCTTCGTAAGGTGCGCCAGGATATCGGCAATGAGGGTAAAATGAAGGTTAGCCAGCTTAGCATCTTTCTTTACGCCAGGATACTGCGCGGCAGTTCCTTTGGCGCACTCTATATTGCCCTCCTGCTTGCTATAGGCCTTTACATCCTGGTTGTCGAGCCCAACAAGTGTAACGGGAGTGTTCCTTCCTATATGATATGCCATGCCGGCATTAAGACAGTGGCAAATGGCAAACGCTTCCGGGTTTACGGCCGGGTCAATGGCCATACCTTCAGTACGCAAGTAACTACATATTGCAGTACGCACCGGTTCCGGGCAAGCATTATTGGTGACAACCCCCCAGTGAAGATATGCCCAGTTGTTCTGGTTGCTCAGAGGTCCCCAGATAACAAAGTGGACGTAGCGGAAATACGATGCCTGCATCTGCAGGTCAGTAAGTTTGAAATTCTGAACTTCCTCGAGCGTCATCGCCTGGCTTGCCGGCATGTCCATCACTTTCTGTATCGTCTGGAACTGTTCCAGCGACATGCCACCTTCAATATCGCCTTCCGGCTGGCAGTTCCTATCTACGTTTGGCACGCCAAAGATTGTGCGCAGTACCAAAACTTTTGCCGCTCCTCCCAGAGACAGTGGAATTCCGGGCCCCAGGTATAACTTTTCGCCATCAGTATAAAATCCATCGTGCTTCTCGGCTTCCCATTCATAAAGAAATTCATAGTTCGGCGAAAGTGTACCTGGCTTATAGCAGTTTGCGATAGAGAACGGGAGCCCGCTTATTCCCAACGTAATCGGAGGAAGGACATCCGGGTCAAACTTGTTTCCCTGCATGGCCGCGGCAATAGCGCCGGACATAGCCTGACGTGCAGATTCACTGGCACCACCGGTAAGTCCACCCAGCGTTGCGCCGACGGTATCCATTTCGCCGGCGGTCATCGAAGCACGCAGGTCAAGCTTGTTGATTATATTCTCGAGGGCGACGGTAAGAACGCCATATTCATCGTTGCCAAGAATATCCATGAACATATCGGCAATGGCATTAGCCAGTGCGCTCATCTTGTTCTGGTTATAGTCAGGGACGGACGCTTTCTGCCAATCCTTCAGTCCATTGTCCGGGTCCGAAACATTGTAGAAGCCATGAGCTTTAAGACAGTCGTAGAACGACTGTTCCTTAACCTTGCTCACGGCATCTTCCAGCGCCTGTTTCAGTCTTCCGTCAAAATGTCCCATGGAAATACCTGCTTATTTCGGAGTTTATATCCATTTTCAAACCAGAAACTATATCGCAATACAAAAAAGGAAGGCCGTTGCCAGCCTTCCTTTAATGGTTTTTAGCCCTTGATTACTTCACGGAATCCACGATATTGGCGAGCTTCTGGGAAAGTGTAGAGGGCTTCGGTGCCTTCTTAGTCACGGAAGCGGACTCATGCAGGGCGCGGGCCTTCTCGACCTTCGCGGAACGTTCACGTGCCACGGAGGCATGGTAGTTCGCGGAGATGGATTCGAGCTGCGTACGAAGACGAGCCTTCATCTGGGCAGCGGACTTGCGCTTGACAGCACCGTTGAATGCCTTGGTAGCATTCTCAAGGATTGCTTCCGCCTTGGCCTTGGAAGAAGATTCCACCATGGCGGCAACCTTGTCGCCAAGTTCGTTACGCATAGCGGATTCGACCATTTCAGTCTGGTCGCATTCCTCGTTAGTCTGGACATCATTCGCGGTAGCCTTGACATCAGTTTCAGGCTGTGCAGCCGGTTCCGCCTTAGCAGCCTGGGCCGCTTCGAGCTGAGCCTTCTTGGCGGCCTTAGCACGCTGGAAAGATTCGACCAGAACGCGAATATCGTCACGAGCCTTGTCTTCCACGTACTTGTCATGGAGTGATTCGAGGATAGCGCGGCTGCTTGCCATTTCGGATTCGAACTCGGCATCGGAATCGTCGCCAAAACTAGACTTGGATTCATCATCGTCACCGAACTGGTCATCGTCGAGAGAGTCTAGGTTGCTTTCGCCACCGAGAACATCGTCATCGCCTTTATCGCCTTTATCGCCTTCGCCACCGAGGTCACTGCCTTCGCCACCGAGGTCACCACCTTCGTCGCCTTCGCCGCCGAGACCGAGGTCGTCGCCACCTTCGCCACCGAGGTCGCCA
>Ga0247608_10002000_pt1 | contig 26697 bp, 19 predicted proteins | sample 176DNAGHGlowgp2_FD_193490 | JGI IMG/M metagenome (GOLD analysis project Ga0247608, IMG submission 193490) | Sheep rumen microbial communities from Palmerston North, Manawatu-Wanganui, New Zealand - 1766 DNA GHGlow gp2 | ecosystem: Host-associated > Mammals > Digestive system > Stomach > Rumen ... | reverse complement strand
TACGGCTGTTCCCGTAAGATCCAGCGACGGGACGTAGTATTCCTTGCCGACTTCCACGGTCTGCGGTTCCTCACCGGGAAGACCTGCGCCTTCGAGCTCCTCGTCCATCGAATCGTCTGTAAGATCCTCAATGCCTGCACGGAGCCTTCTTCTTATCTTGTCGAGCTCCTTGAGCTGTTCATCAGCAGTAGACTTTGAAGAATCCTTGCGGAGCTTCTTCATCATCTTTGTTATCTCTTCTTCCCTCTCCCTGAGAAGTTCCTTCTGTTCCTGCCTGGACTCGTTCAGTATCCTGGTCTTCGACTGCTTGAGCGCCTTGCGTTCTTCTTCAAGTGCTGCGATCTGCTCTTCGAGCTTTGCCTTAAGGGCACTGTTGCTGTCCATTAACGACTGGGCTTTCCTTGCATCACGCTCAGATACCTCTATCAGCCTTCCGAGCTTGATCTCGTCGCCCGTCATCCTCTTCTTCGCATCCGAAATGACATTATCCGGAAGCCCGAGCTTTTTGGAGATGATGAACGCATTCGAAGAACCGGGGCGTCCTATTACCAGCCTGTATGTCGGCATCAGTGTCTCATTATCAAACTCGAAAGCGCCGTTCATGACTCCTTCGGTCGATACGGCATATGCCTTAAGTTCCTTGTAATGAGTTGTCGCAAGAGTAATGCATCCCTTGCCCCTCAAGTATTCAAGGATCGCTATGGCAAGTGCAGCGCCCTCATCAGGATCAGTACCGGATCCCAATTCATCAAGGATTATGAGACATTTGCCTTTGATGTTCTTCAGTATGTAAACGATATTGGACATATGAGCCGAGAACGTTGACAGGCTCTGTTCAATACTCTGTTCGTCACCGATGTCTGCAAGCACCCTGTCAAAGACAGAAGCAGTGCTTCCTGTGGCCACAGGGATCAGGAGCCCTGACATCACCATGAGAGTCAGAAGTCCCGCTGTCTTAAGGGATACTGTCTTACCGCCGGTATTCGGACCGGTGATGACGAGAGTTGAGTACTTGTCACCGATCTTTATGTCGACGGGGACTACTTCTTTTGAAGGGATGAGAGGATGCCTCGCCTTGATCAGATCGACGGTTCCGTCCTTGTTCAAAGAAGGTCTTACCGCCTCCATCTCAATTGCAAGTTCCGCTTTCGCCGAGCAGAAATCGATCTGTGAGACGATGCTCATGTCAGTCTTGATGGAATCACTGCTTCCCAGAACGCTGTCTGTAAGCTCGCCGAGGATCCTGTCTATCTCCGCCTGCTCCATTGCGGCAAGTTCGCGGAGCTTGTTATTGGTCTCAACGACAGCCATCGGTTCGATGAAGACAGTCTGCCCCGTTGAAGAAGTATCATGAACTATGCCGTTGATCCTTCCCTTGAAGTCTGCGATAACGGGAACACAGTAACGGTCATTTCTTATCGTTATGACCTTCTCCTGAAGGATGTCTTCATTGGCACTGATCACGCGGTCCAATATGGCTCTGACACTTCCGGCCAGTTCACGCTTGCTGCGTCTTATGTCATAAAGAGTCTTGCTCGCATGATCATTCATCTCATCCTCGCTTACGATCGAAGATGAGATCTCATTCTCCAGCGTCGGGATCGTAACTATCTTGCCGAGCCTTCCGTAGAGGATCGAATCTGACATGTCGGATCCGATATCCTTCATAACCTTCCTGAGCTGTTCCGCGGACCTCAGGAACATTGCCACATCAAGGAGCTGCCGCATCGTCAGCGTTCCACCGGCATGCGCATACTTGAGCGCAGGCCTCAGATCAGCAAAACCGCCGAGCGGAAGCAGACCGTGCCTGTTGATATATGAACATACTTCTTCTGTCTCGGAGAGCATTCCGTCGACTTCATCAGGATCAGCTATCGGTAACAGTTCCTTGCAGAGCTCATGTCCGTATACGGTATGAGCCTTGTCATTGAGCTTGGCGATGATCTTGTCAAATTCGAGCGTAGACAACACGCGCCCTTTGATCTGCTTACGGGCTCTTATCTCTTCGAAACTTGTCCTCTGGTACATAAATTTAAGTTAAGACAACCTCTTAGCGTTGATGATCTCCTGTTCGGGGATCGTCTTCGTCATCTCAAGACCTTCTTCAATGTCCACATCAGAGATCTTCCCGTCCTTCTCGATGATAAGACGGTTATATCTCTTGGCCAGCAGACAGTCTATGGCACGGATACCCATAAGGCTTGCCGTGGTCCTGTCACGGAGAGTGGGTGAACCGCCTCTCTGAAGGTGACCTAAGATTGTAGGTCTTGATTCTATCTCTGTTGCATCCTCGATCTGCTTAGCGATCTCAGTTGCATTGCCTGTCCCCTCTGCAACGATGACAATGTAGTGCTTCTTGCCTCTGTTGCGTCCGTCAAGGATGATCCTCAGTACATCCCTGTTGAAATCATAAGGAACCTCAGGAATAAGGATAGCTTCAGCACCAGTTGCGATACCTACATTAAGAGCAATATATCCTGCTCTTCTACCCATTACCTCGATAACGCTGCATCTCTCGTGTGAGCTTGCCGTGTCCCTCAGTTTGTCAATAGCTTCCATGGCTGTATTCATTGAAGTATCGTAACCTATCGTATACTCGGTTGAAGCGATATCATTATCGATGGTACCCGGCATTCCGATGACATTCATTCCGATCCTGGCAAGAGCCCTGGCACCCTTATATGATCCGTCACCGCCGATCACGACAAGTCCGTCAAGCTCATAGGCTTCCATCATCCTGGCACCCTTGAGAACGCCCTGATCAGTCTGGAAAGTCTTGGATCTTGCTGTCATAAGGAATGTTCCGCCTCTCTGGAGAGTCTCGGAAACATCGTTCCTGGTAAGTTCTCTTATCTCACCCTTCCACAATCCGTGATAGCCGCGCTGTACGCCGTATACTTCGATCCCGGCATTCCATCCGGCTCTTACTACGGATCTTATCGCCGCATTCATTCCGGGGGCATCGCCTCCGCTCGTCAGGACACCGATCCTCTTGACGGGTGCCACCTCATCGGGGTTGACATTATCATAATTCTTCGCCCTCAAAGTGCTGATATCGGGCAGATTGGATTCGTCATATAACAGTGGCATACGTTACCTCCGGTTATTTTAATATCTTAATAGTGAGATTATACACCATCAGGTGCGGAATTTGGCAAATACTCCACATTATCGTGACCTGCTGCATCTCCGATGACCCTCAGGGTATCAGGATTAAGATCCACATTGCAGACCGGATCGAGCCTTAACAGACTGTTGTCCTTCGTAAAGACGACATCCACCGGACAATTGCCGTGGAAATATATGAGGAGGTTCAAGAGCATATTGTACTCTTTGGAGCTGGGGAGCTTATTGAACTTTATCCTGAGGACTCCCCCGCCGGCCATGGCGCCCGAGGACTTGGATTCATCGGCGGGCTTCGGCTCGGGCGTGTAACGTTCCGACGATCTCTGAAGCCTTCCGAGATCTCTAGGCGCCTTGTCGATCTGGAACATCTTGTCTATGAATATCGAGAAATCGTCACCTCTCAAGTGGCGTCTTCCGACGAACAGATAACATTTCCCCTGGATCAGGTAAGGCCTTATGTAATCAACCGTCTTCCCGAAAGCAACAGCCTCATAAGGTCCCGTCATGTCCTCAAGAGCAAGAGTGACCATCGGTGTCCTCGACTTCGTGTACCTGATGTTCACACTGTTTATTATTCCCGCCATTACGACTATCCTGTCGTCATCGAGCATATCCTTAAGCCCTGCTGCGATCATCTCCTGTGCATCAGCACTCGTAAAATCAGTCTTCGTCTCAATGATGCCCTTATAGGCAGCGAGCGGATGTCCAGACAGATAGAGACCAACGGATTCCTTCTCGTATCCGAGCTTCACTTCAGACGGATATTCCTCAGTATCATAGACATGGACAAGATCACTGTCGCTCTTGTCTGCGCCCGTCTGCTCCATCGCATCGAAGATGCTCAGCTGTCCATCCATCTGCCTGCTGTGTCTCAATGCAAGGCCTTCGAGTTCAGTCTGGCACGTCCTAACCATCGTAGCCCTGTTGTATCCGAGATCATCAAGAGCAGAAGACCAGATCAGATACTCCATCGTATTCCGCTTTATGCCGAGTTCCGCACCGCGGACAAGGAAATCCTCAAATGACTTATATCTGCCATTCTTCTCACGGTCTTCCTCGATCTGCCGGACCTGTCCTTCGCCGACGCCTTTGATGACAGTAAGTCCGATCCTGATGCCGAACTTGCCGTCTTCAGTCTTCTCCGTAGTAAACCTCGCCCTGCTCTTATTGATATCGGGCCTTAAGACAGGGATCCCCATCTGTTCAGAAGCTGTTATATAGCCTGACGCCTTCGCAAGTTCAGTCCTGAAGGAATTAAGCGTAGCCGTCATGAACTCCACGGGATAGTAGTATTTGATATAAGCAGTCCAGTAACCTACGACTGCGTAACATGCCGCATGCGCCTTGTTGAATGCGTAACCTGCAAAACCCGCGACATCATCAAATATCTTCGATGCAACATCTCCGGGAACACCGCGCTTGATGGCTCCGTCTATCTTTTTGCCGGAGTCATCCTCACCGCCGTAGATGAAGAGGTTCCTGTACTCCTCCATGATCTCCTTCTTCTTCTTGCTCATGGCACGCCTGATGTTGTCGCTCTGTCCCATCGAGAACCCTGCAAGATCCCTTACGATCTGCATGACCTGTTCCTGATATATCGCACACCCGTAAGTAACCTTCAGGATGGGTTCGAGGAGAGGGTGGTCGTACTTGATCTTGGAAGAATCATGACGGCATTCAACATACTTCGGTATCTGGTCCATGGGTCCCGGCCTGTAGAGAGCGATGCCCGCGATAATGTCCTCAAGACTCTGCGGCTGGAGCTGCTTCATGAACGAAGTCATGCCGCGGCTCTCAAGCTGGAACACGCCGGTGGTCTCACCGCGCCCGATCATGTCGTAGATGTTCTTGTCATCCAGCGGTATCGTCTCTAGCGATATCTGCTTGCCGTAATTCTGCTTAACCAGTTCTACCGCATCCTGAAGCACGGTTAGAGTCCGAAGGCCGAGGAAATCGAACTTGAGAAGTCCGACGCTCTCGACATCATACTTGGAGAACTGGACGACGGGAGTCTCATCGTTGGTTGCAAGAGGTGCGATGTCAGTGATCGGAATGCCGGAGATTATGACTCCCGCAGCATGCGTTGAAGAATTCCTCGGAAGCCCTTCGAGCTTCATGGCCATATCAACGATCTTCTTCGTATCAGCATCGTTGTCATAGAGAGTCTTCAGTTCAGGATTGACTTCCAGTGCATCGGCAAGAGTGATGCCCGGCTTGAACGGGATCATCTTAGCGATCTTATCCCCTGTGGAATATGGCAGATCCAAAACCCTTACAACATCATGGATACATGACTTGGCAGCAAGCGTACCGAAAGTGATGACCTGCGCCACCCTCTCGCTCCCGTACTTCGCGGTGACATAGTCTATCGCGATCTGTCTGGTCTCATCAGCAAAATCAACATCAAAATCCGGCATCGACACACGTTCGATGTTAAGGAATCTCTCAAACACGAGACCGTACTTTATCGGATCGAGATCTGTTATCCCGACCGCATATGCAACGAGTGAACCTGCGCCTGAACCTCTTCCGGGTCCGACTACCACGCCATGGGTCTTGGAGTAATTGATAAAATCCCAGACGATCAGGTAATAATCCGTATATCCCATCGTATTGATGACATCAAGCTCATAATCAAGCCTCTTGACATACTCTTCCGAATCAGTAGCAGGCGGGGTTATCTCAAACCTCTTCTTAAGGCCTTCATATGCCAGATAAGTCAGATACTGCGATGTTGATCCAAAGCCTTCAGGCACATCATACTTCGGAAGATGGATCGTATCGAAATCATACTCTGCCGTACACATCGCTGCGATCTTCCCTGTATTCTCAACAGCTTCTGGAAGAGATGAGAAGAACCTTCTCATCTCAGTCTCGGACTTAACATAGTAGTCATTGGTGCTCATGTGCATGCGGTCCTTATCCGCAAGCTTGGCTCCTGTCTGCATGCAGAGCAGGACATCATGAGTCTCGTAATCAGCCTGCGTCAGATAGTGGCAGTCATTAGTAGCGGCAAGAGGGATGCCGGTCTTATTGCTGATCCTGACGAGAGCTGCATTGACCTTCGCCTGTTCGGGAGTAGTATTAGCCTGAACCTCGAGATAATAATTCCCTTCACCGAATATATCCCGGTATCTGAGAGCTGTCTGCTCCGCTTCATCCTCGTTGCCTGAGAGGACCTGTGAAGCAACTTTGCCTGCCATGCAGGCGGACAGACAGATGAGACCTTCATGGTACTGTTCAAGGAGTTCCTCATCGATCCTGGGCTTTCTGTAAAAACCTTCGGTATAACCCTTCGACACAAGCCTGTTGAGATTGGCAAGTCCGGTATTATCCCTGGCGAGCAGGATAAGGTGGTAATATGCTCTTACCTGCTGTCCTGCTGCGTTGATGCTGCTCTTGATGTGTCTCGATCCCGGTGCAACATAGACCTCGCATCCGATCACCGGGTGGATCCCCTCGGCCTTCATCGCCTTGAAGAAAGCTACCGCTCCGAACATGTTGCCGTGATCAGTTATGGCGCATGAAGTCATACCCATCGCCTTGATGCGCTTGGCAAGGTCCTTGATACGGATAGCACCGTCAAGAAGACTGTACTCTGTATGCAGATGAAGATGACAAAAATCCATGCCTGACTCCGGAAAACTTTTCTTAGTTGATTATACTATGGCAGTGCAGAAACATCAATTAAAACAAACATAGGTTCTTGTTGAGTTATAGATTCTTTTCTTTCTCGCTATAACATATCATTACTATGACTACCGGGGAGACAAGTATCATGTAATAAAACAATCTTGGTGAGTCATAATTGCTTGTAATAAGCAAGGACGTTCCACCATTATAGATTAGCATTGGAATAGCAATCATTACCTTCTTTATTTGTTCTATCTTTTTAAAATCGATCTTTGAAATCATCGCAATTATTACTAAGAACTGTAACACTCCGTAATACAAAAAAACGTGAGGGATGTATTTTTGAACTAAAGTACTAATGTAATCTATTGTATGGCTTACTACATTATCGCAAGATGATTGCTTTATTCCGTAAGGATTATCAGTTATGTAAGGTCTTATTAAAACAGGGTGTTCATCCGTAAGGGTGTAGATTCCATCTGTCAGTTTTATCAAACTCTTTAAACTGATGTAGGGAGACTCCTGAAAACACCTTATCGTCATGTCTATGACTCTGCTGTTCCCATACTCTTCAATCACATCTAAGTCCGCATCAGCACGGAATTTCAATGTGTTAAAATCACCCATTCTATAGTACTTTTGCCACACGTCCTCCGGAGCGACCCTATATGCAAATTCCAATATATCCTCATCAATACTCTCTGGAGAATATGTTACAGCTGATCCTATTATATTGAGTGGCAGACCAAGTGTTTCAACCTGCCTTTGATCAGGTCGAGAAACTTTCAAAACAGAATACAAAGGTATCTTTATTGAAAGAGATACAAAGATGACAACTGCAATAATCATTATTACTCTCTTCACAGGATAATAAGCAATTAGAACCACTAAAACCGGTATTGTAAACAGAACTGCGTTATGTCGACAAAGTGAAGTTATGACAAATGTCAGCACGAAGACTAATAGATTTGTAATTCTATTAAGCCACGCCCCTCTTGTGAGAAAAACACGTACCATAAAGCAAACCAGAATAACAGATCCAGCCGAAAAAGTTACGTCTTTCCAAGGAAACATAGCTATTCGTCCAGTCAATGGATTAAACACATAAAAAAACATAACTAAATAAGCTATTCCCCTGCCTGCTAAATCATATACAGTATTTACACTGTACCCTATGGCAACAGAAAGCATTACTATCTGAAACACAATTATTGAAGAAATCTGACCCCCTCCGATCATCAAAGGAAGTTTGAAAGCAAACAGAGTATGAATCACTGGATGCCAATCGTTATAATCATTGGATATAGCCTGTTCATATTGATTGAAGGAGTCTTCGGAATACGCTCCAGGATAATAAACCCAAAAAAACAGTAACAGGACAACTGCCGGTATACAGTAAAACAACAGTCTGCGCAGAAAAATGCGTCTATTTGTTTCAGAATCCACTTTGGGAACAAATTCGGCTCTTGAAGCAAAAATAACTATAATTGGTGCAATTACGAAAGATAGGCCAACACTAAGAAAAGATCCTAATATAAAGTACCCTCTATCAAATCCTGAGTTAACGATTAAATGACAGATCATAACAAATGATATATACAACGCCAACAACACCGATCTGGCGAATAATGATTCCTTAGAAAATATGCTCATTACTCTCATATTAATCTCCAAAGGATAATGTGCCTTGCAGACTGTACTCAGTATGCAGATGAAGATGACAAAAATCCATGGCTGGCTCCGGTAAACTTTTCTTAGTTGATTATACTATGGCTGAGTCATAATATCAATTTAAAACGAACATAAGTTCTTATCAGTGTTCACCCTCACTCTGCCACAGATCCTCATCATAAATATTGTCCCTGATGCTATACCACCTTGCCGGCGGAAAGACTGTAGCTCCATCGGGTATCCCACGTGAATATTCAATGGCAACAGTGAAACCCTGTTCACCTTTCTGATACTCGCCGATTTTTGTTCCAGTAAAAGGATTTGTCTTGTCACTGATCAGTCCGTCCAGGATCATATTCGGCACATCAGCATTAGTCATAAACTCGTTTACTGTTATCATCTTGCCTTTTGAACCGAAGTCCTTAAACATGAGGACAGGATTATAGCCCTCGGCATCAAAACCGAACTTATCAACGGTAAGATCATCAAACTGGGCCAGTTCATGACCATGGTCACTGGTTACGATTATCCTGGTGTTATCCCAGACACCCTGTTCCTTGAGGTAATCAAACCATTCACCGAGCTTTATGTAAGCGGCCATATTAACATGATAATGCGCCATCTGAAGATACTCATCATTATGCATGATCCTTCCGTTAAGAACAAACCTTGATGCGTTCATCCGTTCATATTCGGAATTGTCAGTCCTCGGAGTAGGCAGATAATCCGGTTCCTGTAGCAGTATCGCCTCATGTGTGATGGCATTACACATCGAGATAAAAGTGTTGTCATCATCATCTGTTATCTTTGTCAGACCCGGCAGGCTCGCCAAAGTAGTATACTCGTTCATAAACAACTGGGATACACCTGTAGCTTTATCAATGCCTTCCGGGATCTGGGCGCCAAGAAGATCATCGAGTCCTGAGGAAGAATCATATTTGACACCCATGGAGTTATAATTGCCTTCATCATAGATGTATTCCTGCACAAACAGGGGGGCCATCTTAAAGACCGAATAAACTATAAAACTCCTGTTTCGCTTTGTCTTCAGGTATTTTGCTTCATTCTGGTACTGATCATTCATCTTCCCTGACAAAGAAAGAGCATTAATGCCCGTACCATCAAATATGGACAGATCTGTTACTGCACTGTAATTCACATAAGGAGGATCGATATATGTCACTTTATATCCGTTTTTCAAAAACATTGTCGGAACGACCAACAGGGATTCATTGTGTTTTTCCTTTAGAAGCTCTTCAGTACGGAGATTGAGCATGGCCGGAGTATACTCATAACCGCCATAGAGTGCAGGGGCTCCGTATGCAGTACAATCACCGAAAGACATTGTATTGGCGTAATAAGTAAATCCGTCAAACTGCTCATAAAGATCCGGACGTTCCTCAAAGATGTACGGTACCATTGATCCTATTGCCCGATCGAGCATTATCATCAAAACGTTCTTTCCGTTCTTACTCAGTTCGACCGGATATGACCCGTCTTTCTCGCCAAGACCACTGTCAGCCTGTATCATAAGCGATCCGTTCCCTGAACTCTTGTATTCAGACATCGTTTTCTGGATCCTGACCACATTAAGCACGCTCATTAAGCCTACAACAAATATGCCCGAGATCAGTACAACGGTAAACACTTTTGGAAGCTTTTTAGCAAGCTGATAGGCAATAAGAGCCAGTGCACTTATGACTACAGCATTGACGATGCTCTTAACAACATCCGCATGATACCCTCCGTCTATCTCAAGGACCGAAGTGAGTCGCTCATTCTTTGTCCCAAACACGAAATAATCGACAGAAAGGATTACCGCCAGACTGCACATCACGGCATAGGATATCTTTTTGCCATTAGGTGACATGAGCATATAGAAAACGAGCGGCCAGAGAATGAATATGCCCGCAAATATAAACAATGAATAGAGAATGTAAGATACCGGATTATCAAGTATCAGCCTGTTTACAAACTCTATCGGGGATGCGGAAATAACGGCAGACGGTATCAAGGCACCTGCCAGAAGTGTACAATAAATCATCGGGAGGACAACAGCACCTTCGCCCTTGCCGCCTGATACCGGCGTCACCTTCGGAACCTTATCACCCATCGTATAAACAACTATGTTCTTTACAAGTGAGAACACATTGTTCATAGTCCAGTACAAAACGATCCCAGAAGGTGAATCATAGAGAAGGACAAGGAATACTATTGGCACGATCAGCATAGTCAGAAGCTTTTTGACTGAGTCTTTTTTGAGATAGATGACAAGAGAGATAATGTTAATGACCGTCATCAGTACCGGCAGGACATTGATCTTCATACCGTCGGCAGAGATAAGCCCGTCGGGCTTAAGAAGGTTAGCTATCGGTCCAAAACCTGTATCAAGTACGGACAGACCGGACAGGAAATTATATGCAACGATAAAGAAGGGTATCTGAAGTATGAGCGAGATAATACTGCTCAGTGATTGCACCGGGCTGTATTGATACTGGCGGTAAAGAGTATTGAGCATCATTATCTTCTCGTCACCCTTAAAAGACCTCTTAATGTGGTCTGCCAGAGGACGTAATGCCTTTTCTTTCGCACCTGATTTTTTCTGAATCTCATCTGCCCTGTTGTACAGCGGAAGGACCAGGAAATTTACGATAAGGCTCAGGAAAATAATGCATACTGCAGGATTCGGCACTGCTTTGTAGACCAGAGAGAAAACTATCTCCAGCAACAATTCGATAGGCTTAAGGATTATATCGAAGACTGACATCTCTACTGTTTACCCCCTGACTTCAGTTCCAACAACACCAGCCCCTTCTGATCTGTCGATATGGCAGGTAATGACATCGCCGTTATCAACATTATCCGTATCGCATGATACTTTGCATCTGACATGCCAGGGTGTGTATCCTTCAGCTTCACCATTCCTTATCTGCTCGACGATGACTTTACACGTCCTGCCCTTAAGTGATGAGGCAAACTCTTCCTCCAGTCCCGTTGAGATCCTGATAAGCTCATTGGCCCTTGCCTTCTTCACAGCCTGGGTAAGCTGATCCTTCATGCCGGCAGCTGCAGTACCCTCCCTAACCGAATAAGGGAATACATGGAGCTTTGCAAACTTAAGCCTCTTAACAAACTCACAGGTGACCTTGAATTCCTCTTCCGTCTCACCCGGGAAGCCGGCGATCACATCCGTTGTAAGTGCCATGTCAGGAAATATTTCGCGGAGCTTATTAACGCGCTCATCATACTGCGCCGTATCGTATCTTCTGCCCATCCTCTTAAGGACGGTATCGCAGCCGCTCTGAAGTGATAAGTGGAACTGCGGACAGAGCTTTGTAACCTCAGAAAGCGCCCCGATAAACTCATCTGTCAGGGACAGCGGTTCCAGTGAAGCAAGACGGATGTTCGTGATCCCTTCGATGCCATTTATGGCCATAAGGACGCGGTACAGGCTCATGATGTCCTCGCCCCTGTCCCTGCCGTAGGAACAAGTGTGGATCCCCGTGATAACGACCTCTTTATATCCGGATGTGGCAAGCGACCTTGCCTCGGCGATTATGTCATCAAACGGACGCGAAGCAACCCTCCCCCTTGCGAAAGGAATGATGCAGTAAGTGCAGAACATGTTGCATCCGTCTTCGATCTTGATGTAAGCGCGAGTTCCTTCGGGTGACAAGACAGTGCCGAAATCGTGATAGACATCACTCTTTGATACGTCAGGCCTTACATGTGAGCAGGCGTGATCGAGAGTGGCATCAGCATGTTCCCGAATAAAGCTTTCGACACGGTCGACCACCGTATTCTTATTTCTTGTCCCGAGCACGATATCAGCGTCGAGAACGCCGCCTGCCATCTCGGATGCGCATCCCATCGCCACTACGACTGCGGACGGATTTGCCCGCGCCATCTTGCGGAGGCTCTGGCGTGATTTGCGGTCAGCCTCCTGCGTAACGGTACACGTATTTACGATACAGCAATCAGCACAAGAAGGGTCATCAGTTATCTGATGCCCCTTCTCGATAAAAAGATTCCTTATTGCGTCCGTCTCATACTGATTGACACGACATCCTAATGTCAGGAAATAGACTAACATTATGCGCGGACTTTGATGTGTACTTCCCGAAGCTGCTGCTCGGTGACTTCGCCGGGAGCACCACAGAGCAGATCCTGTGCATTGCCGTTCATGGGGAACGCGATGACTTCACGGATCGACTCTTCACCTCTGAGGAGCATGATCATACGGTCAACACCGGGAGCCATTCCGGCATGCGGCGGTGCACCGAACTTGAATGCGTTGTAGAGAGCGCCGAACCTTGTCTGAAGTTCTTCTTCCGAGTATCCTGCAATCTCGAATGCCTTCTTCATGATGTCGAGGTCATGGTTACGTACGGCACCTGATGAGAGCTCTACGCCGTTACATACGATATCGTACTGGTAAGCGAGGATGTCTTCAGGCTTCTTAGTCTCAAGCGCTTCAAGTCCGCCCTGAGGCATTGAGAAAGGATTATGCGTGAAGATATACTTCTTGGTCTCGTTGTCATATTCATACATCGGGAAATCATTTACGTAGCAGAACCTGAACGCATTTTCCTCGATGAGGCCGAGCCTCTTGCCGAGCTCGTTCCTGATCTGTCCTGCGAACTCAGCAGCCTTGACTTCATTGGCAGCGATGAAGAAGATCGTATCGCCGGACTCAAGTGAACCGAGAGTCCTGATCTCATCCTTCATGTCATCGGGAATGAACTTGTCGATAGGTCCCTTATATGTTCCGTCTTCAAGGACTTCAAGATATCCGAGACCGCCCATGCCGATCTCCTGGGCAAACTTGAGGAGCTTCTCGTGGAAGCCCTTGCTCATCTCAGCGTGGACCTTGATCGCCCTCACAGTCTGACCGATGAAAGGCTTAAATGTGCAGCGCTGGAAGAAATCCGTCACATCGATGATGCGGAGAGGATTGCGCAGATCGGGCTTATCTGAACCGAACTCGAGCATTGCCTGCTTATATGAATATACGGGATAAGGTGCTGCAGTAACCTTGGCACCCTCAGGAGCGAACTTCTCAAAAGCAGCCGTAAGGATCTCCTCGCCTGCCCTGAACACATCCTCCTGAGTTGCAAAGCTCATCTCGAAATCAAGCTGATAGAACTCTCCGGGGGATCTGTCTGCCCTTGCATCCTCATCACGGAAGCAGGGAGCGATCTGGAAATACTTGTCAAAACCGGATACCATCAGGAGCTGCTTGAACTGCTGGGGAGCCTGGGGAAGAGCATAGAACTTGCCCTTGTATTTTCTGGAAGGAACGATGTAGTCTCTTGCACCTTCAGGTGAAGATGATGTAAGGATAGGCGTCTGGATCTCGAGGAATCCCATCTCGGTCATCTTCTGTCTGAGGAAAGAGATGACCTGTGATCTGAACACGATATTGTCCTTGACCTTCCTGTTCCTGAGGTCAAGATATCTGTACTTGAGACGCACATCCTCCCTGATTTCCTTGGATGTCATGACCTCGAAAGGAAGCTGGCTGTAGACCTTGCCCAGCACATCGACCTTATGTGCCTCGAGCTCGATCGTACCTGATGCGATCTTGGGATTATATGTCTCTTCATCACGGTGCTCTATGACACCTTCGATGCTGATGCACTCCTCCTTAACGAGTCCGTCAAGAAGTGATGTATCACGCATGACGACCTGGAGAACTCCGTACATGTCCCTCAGATCGATGAAAGATACGCCGCCGTGGTCTCTGATATTCTCGATCCATCCTGCGACTCTTAAAGTCTTGCCTACATCTGCCTCACTTATCTCATTGATAAGCCTGTCTCTGTAAATATTCGCCATTTTACGTTCCTCCCGTTTGATCTGCAAATAAAAAATCCCGAACGAAATCCTCGTTCAGGACGAATCAATAATCCGCGGTGCCACCTGAATTACCGCTTATCTGCGGTCTCTTATAAACTCCCTTAACGCGGGGGTAAGTCGGCTCACCTACTTGCCGCATAAGCTTTCAGATCGCGGCTGATGAAGTGTTATTCCCCCGTCCTCTGCTCCGCCCGCGCTTCCAGCCTTAGACGCGGTGCTCTCTGTGGCGATATTACGGGGTACTTCTCTTCGTCTTCGCCTGTTCTTTGCAGATAGTACATAAATTATCCGTAAAAGTCAATAATCAATGCCTTCTCCTGCCCTTTTTCCTTATCCTCGCGGCGGTCTTCTGCTTGCGCCTTCCGGGGGTCTTATGATCCCCCTTATCTCTCTTACTGTTATTCTGTTCCTCCTGCGCCATCACGAAATCGATATGACGCCTGTCCTCATCCACGGAAGACAGCATTACCCTTACTTTCTGACCGATATAGAGCTGGTTTCCCGACCTTGCACCGATCGCCCTGTATCTCCTCTCGTCGAACAGATAATGATCTCTCATCGTCCTGAAAGCAACAAAGCCTTCCGCCGTTGACTCCAGCATGACAAAAAGGCCTGCATCGATTATCCCGGTAATGAACCCGTCAAACTCCTCGCCGATCCTGTCCTTCATATACTCACAGACCTTGACATCGATGGACGCCCTCTCCGCCTCAACGGAATTGCGTTCCATGTCAGAGCTTATCGCGGACACCTGTTCAACGAGCGGTGCGAAATGCTTCCTCTTGTCTTCGCCATGCAGATATGTCTTTATGATCCTGTGTATGTAAAGATCCGGATATCTTCTGATGGGACTGGTGAAATGGCAGTAGAACTCAGATGCCAATCCGAAGTGGCCTAAGTTATTGGAAGTATATCTTGCCTTTGCCATGGACCTCAAAAGGAGGGTATCAAGTGCCGGTTTTGCACCTTCATCAGCGATCGTATCCATGTAGTTCGAGATCATCAGCGGCGTTATCTTGCCGCGGAGCGTTCCCACCGCGCCATAGTATCTGGCAACATTCGTAAACCTCGTGATCTTGATGGGATCAGGATCCTCGTGGACCCTGTATACGAACGGATAGTTCATCTTGCAAAACTTCTCGGCGATGAATTCGTTTGCACAGATCATGAACGACTCGATTATCCCGTGACAGAAATTGATCGGATACTCCATGATCTCAACAGGCTTCCCGTCTTCATCAAGTATGACCTTGGTCTCCTTCGTCTCGAAATCGATGGCGCCCCTCCTCGCCCTCATCCTCGCAAGTGAATCAGAAAGGGTCCTCATCTGTTCGAGCATGTCCGTTATGGAGCCGTAGTCTATGCCGTCACCCGGCTTAGGATCCGTCAGGATACGGTAACACTCGTTATAGCTCATCCTGCGGTCACTTTTTATGACGCTCTCATAGACCTCGCCTTCTTCCGTAATGCCTGTCTCAACGTCGACCTTCATCTCGGCGGTAAGGGTCAGGCGCGGCCTGTCAGGATTAAGGCTGCACAGTCCGTTGCTGAGCTTCGGAGGGAGCATAGGGATGACCCTGTCAGACAGATAGACTGAAGTAGCCCTTCTCAAAGCTTCATTATCAAGTGCAGTATTCTCCCGCACATAATTGGATACATCCGCGATATGGACATAAAGCCTCATATAACGGTTATCGATCCGTTCTAGCGATATGGCGTCATCAAGATCCTTTGCTTCTTCTCCGTCGATCGTAATCGTCAGAAGATCCCTCAGATCCCTCCTGCCTTTCGCTATCTCTTCGTCAATCTTCGATCCCTCAGGATCATTGGGAAGAGATGATATCTCCTTAAGCACCTGTTCGGGGAACTCCTGAGGCAGACCATACTGTCGCATGACAGCCTCGATCTTGACGTCACTTTTGTCAGGATTTCCTATGACTTCAATGACCCTGCCGCGGTATTCGCCAGATGTATTATCCGGATTTAATATCTCTGCCACTACGAGCATGTCGTATGGTGCTCCGTTCAGATCATTCCTTCCGATCCTTACGATGCCGAAGTCGCCCTCCTTGAAAGCGGCATCCGGCTTGATCACACCGCCTTCCCCGAGTTCCCTCAGGACACCAACGACACGGTTCTTCACACCGGCGGGACCTCTCGGCGCAACATCTGCATAACATGACGGTTCATTATATTGATCAAGTTTACGTTCCATGGCAGTCACCTCATACTTAGATTATAACAGAACATGAGCAAATAAAAGGCTCTTCACGGAATACAATGATGTATAGTGTACCAAGTGTTGCCAGCTGGTCTGAACGTGTCCCTAGTGGCTGGGATGATCGGTCAATCAGATTCTCTTATTTTGTGCTTGAAAGTTGTTATTTGTGCAGGAAGGTAGAGAATCTTGATTGGAATTCTCTAGTTTCGTGCTTGAAAGTCGTTATTCGTGCAGGAAGGTAGAGAATTTTATTGAGGTGATTTTCCTTAGTCATGATATTGCCATGTCCCCGGCAGCTTTTATTATTACCGTTCAGACCAACTGTAGGGCTAAGTGCTGTTTGCCTTCTAAGAAGTCTGAATGAGCAGGTCATTATCTATATAACACTCTATGTAGTGACCATTACATAAAACGATTTGTAGAATGGCTTCTCTTCTGGCGATCATCAACTTCTTAACGACTCTGTCCATTCTGTCCCATGGATTCCGTGAAGAGCCAAATAAAAACGGCGCCTGTGATGAGCGCCGTCCGATAAAATCTTCTTAAGATCCTTTACCAGGCCTTTGCAACAGCCAGGTAGAGGAGTATGGATACAATGGCGAACAGTATGGCACAGATTGCTGTCCACTTCTTGAGCTGTTCCTCGAGTGAACGGCCCTTTGCCTTGCTGTAGTAAGAATCGGATGAGGCACCTGCAACGATACCCATACCTCTGTCATTACCTTCCTGAACGAGGAAGAGGATGATGATCGCGATAGCCAGGATCGCGTCTATTACTGAAAGAATAATCTGCAGAGCACTCATTATGCTGCCTCCATTCCGTTATTTCTTATAATTTAGCCGTTAGATAATACCACACACATCTCACTTATGCAAACGGGAAGATATGAATTTGTGGATTTCGCCTGCGATGAACGGCAGAAGGGCTACAGGCAGGATGAACAGCCATGCCATGGGCGGCAGTGCAACATTGTCAAAAGCACTGTTCACACCGGGGATGTAGATAACTGCCATAAGTATGAGCATCGATGCAAGCGTAGCCCAGTTCATCATCTTGTTCGAGAAGAGTCCGAGCTTGAACACTGACACGCGTTCCGACCTTGCTGCATACGCCCTGAAGAGTTCCGCACATACGAGAGTTGCGAGTGCGACCGTTCTTGCTACGGCTATGGGCTTTGCACCCTCAATACTGATAAAGCCGAGGCAGCCGGTTAGCGTAAGAAGGAACGCGCCGCCTACTGCAGCAAAGATCGCAAGAGCCTGTACGGCGATGTTTGCCTTCATCTTGCCGTTGATGATCGGTTCATCAGATCTTCTCGGAGGAAGGTTCATGATGTCAGGTTCTCCTGCCTCACGGCCAAGTGCCAGTGCAGGGAAACTGTCAGTTACGAGGTTAAGCAGCAGGAGCTGGATAGCAGTAAGAGGTGCTGCGATGCCGGAGATGACAGAACCCGGGATGAGAGAGAGAAGGAAGATTATCAGAATCTCACCGACATTACATGACAGAAGGAAGCCGATAAACTTACGGATGTTCGAATAGATGATACGTCCTTCTTCGACCGCCTTGACTATGGTTGCAAAGTTATCATCCATGAGGATCATGTCTGCTGCATTCTTCGATACATCAGTTCCGGTGATGCCCATGGCAACACCGATGTCTGCAGCCTTCAGAGCCATTGCATCGTTGACGCCGTCGCCTGTCATGGAAGCGATGTGGCCGTTCTTCTTCAGTCCCTCCACGATCCTGACCTTATGTTCAGGAGATACTCTCGCATATACGTTTGTCTGTTCAACAACGTTCGTGAGTTCCTCATCAGTAACCTGATCCAATTCCTCACCGCTCAGGGCACCTGTTCCCTTCTCCTTCATTTCGTCAGTGAGCATTCCGAGGTTATCGGCGATCGCAGCGGCAGACAGCTTGTAGTCACCCGTGATCATTACCGTCCTGATGCCGGCCTTCTTGCAGACTGCTATGGCATCCTTCGCCTCTTCCCTCGCGGGATCGATCATGCCGATGAGACCTATGAAGATCATGTCCGTCTCATCCTCAAAATCCGGTGAGGACTCATGCCCTGACTCAAATTCCCTGCATGCGAAAGCGAGCACTCTGATTGCACCCGACGCATAATCGTTATTGACCTTGCTGATCCTCTTGAGGACTTCAGGAGTCATATCCCTGACCTCACCGTCATAGAGGTACTTCGTGCACCTTGAGAAGATGATGTCAGGTGCACCCTTGGTGTAGCTGACGATCTTACCTTCTCTTATTCCGGTGTGATAAGTTGTCATCATCTTACGGTCTGAATCGAAAGGAAGCTCTGCCACACGCTCATACTTCCTGTTCATCTCTTCCCTTGTGTAGCCGGTCTTATTGCCGAGTGTCGTGAGCGAACCTTCCGTAGGATCTCCGATGCATGAGTATTCACCGTCCTCAGACTTGTTGATCGAAGCATCGTTGCAGAGTACTGCGGCTCTGATCAGTGATTCAAGTACGCCCTCAGGCTTCTGTTCCACACCGTCCGCATTAACCACGGCACCCTCGGGAGCATATCCGTTTCCCGTAACGCTGTACATATCGCTTCCGTCAAAGAGTGCCTTGACCGTCATCTGGTTCTGTGTGAGAGTACCCGTCTTGTCTGAGCAGATAACGTCAACACATCCTAATGTCTCAACGGCAAGGAGTCTCTTAACGACTGCACGGTTCTTTGCCATTCTCGTCATGCCGATCGACAATACGATCGTTACGACTGCAGCAAGACCTTCAGGGATAGCTGCGACTGCAAGAGATACGGCAGTCATGAGGGCCTCGTTCCATTCAACGTTCTGCAGGAATACACCTACGACAAAAACTATGATGCAGACGATGATGCATACTACTGCGAGTATCTTTCCGAGCTTGTCGAGGCTCTTCTTCAGAGGCGTTGCCTCATCCTGCATATTCGTCAGCTTATTTGCGATCTTACCGAGTTCCGTATCCCTTGCCGTTCCGATAACGACACCGGTTGCCCTTCCGTAAGTAACGGCAGTACCCATGAACAGCATATTGGATCTGTCTCCGATCGGGCATTCCTGAGGCAGAACAGAATCCGCATTCTTGTCAACGGGGACCGATTCACCAGTAAGTGATGATTCTTCAGCTTTAAGTGATGATGATGTGATGAGCCTGACGTCAGCAGGTATCGAATCGCCGGCATCGATGGACAGGATGTCACCGGGAACGATGTTCGCCGAATCGACAACGGTAACTTCGCCATCCCTTATGACCTTTGCCTTGGGACTGCTCATCTTCTTAAGCGCTGCAAGTGCCTGATCAGCCTTGCCTTCCTGATACACGCCGAGCACAGCGTTCAGGATGATGATGGCAAGGATAACCCCAACATCGATCCAGCCTTCAGGTTCACCTTCCCTGTACGCCATGAATGCAGAAAGACCTGCAGCAACAATGAGGATAATGACCATCGCATCAGCAAACTGCGACAGGAACTTCTTCCACAGGGGAACCTTCTTCTCTTCTCCAAGAGAGTTCTGTCCGAACCTGACAAGCCTCTTCTCCGCTTCAGCCGCGCTCAAGCCTTTTGTCTTATCTGTTTCCAACTCAGCAATAACTGAATCGACATCTCTGCAGAAACTGTCCTTAATGTGACCTGCTTCCATCGCTACCACCCATCCTGTTAATTATTATATTAATAGCCATACGTGCAAATTATACTACGGTCAGGCAAAAAGACAAAAAGCCACTCATCTGAGTGGCTGTTCTGGTGCCCAGAGGCGGAATCGAACCACCGACACGGGGATTTTCAGTCCCCTGCTCTACCGACTGAGCTATCTGGGCAAAAAAACCGGTCCGCTAAGACCGGTAAAGTGGCGACGCAGAAGGGGCTCGAACCCTCGACCTCCGCCGTGACAGGGCGGCATTCTAACCAGACTGAACTACTGCGCCGTCTATGGTGGAAACAACAGGGCTCGAACCTGTGACCCTCTGCTTGTAAGGCAGATGCTCTCCCAGCTGAGCTATGCTTCCATCTTATGCCGGGTCACTCCTTGCGAAGTGCAAAAAGAGTATATCTAACTCGGCCTAAGTTGTCAATAATAATTTTTGCCGGGATCAGGACACCCAAAGTCCGTGGAGATTACAGTAAGCGTAAGTCTTCTTCACCTCGGCTCCCGGAAGCACTGCGAAAACAGCCTGGGGCAGATCACCTGCATGGAGCTCAGCAATCTGTACTCCGGCAGTAGTATCAAGTATTACGAGCTGGATGAGATGTTCTTCTGTCATCGGGTGTGCAACTGATCCGATGTTGACCGTGACCTTATCTCCCTCTCTCGTAACAACGGGAACGTGCTTCTCTACTGCAGCATCTGTTGAGGACGGGATAAGCTCGACCATCTTCTCTCCGCAGCATACCATGGGGACACCGGAATCCACCACCTTGATGGCGATGTTGCCGCAGTGTTTGCAACGATATAACCTGATTTCCATAAAGTAATCTCCTTTGCTCTGTGATATACTCAGATTGTAACACACGCGATATATATAAGGCGAGGTAAATAAGTGGCAACGACTGAAGAATATCAGAAGGCGAGGAAGCTCGGCGCCAAAGACTATCAGAAAGCATTGAGCGAAGGTCACTATCCGTATCTTCCCGCACTCGATTACATGCTCAAATCGAGGACTACGATGAAGGAAGAGAACGTGGGACTGCGCGAGATCCCGCTCGATTTTGTCGTGGGTACTGTGACTACGGGAAGGCAGGATGCTTTCGCGAGGAATTTCATGCCCCTGTTAGGTCCCGATACGGAGTTTGCCTCCAAGTGGATCAGCCTTTATAACTACCAGACTGACGAGGGTATCGCAGATGCGATTACCGCCATCGAGTTCATGGGCAAGTTCTATGTATCCGAAGGCAATAAGAGAGTATCCGTACTCAAATATCTTGAGCAGCCGACCATCCTCGCTAATGTCACGCGCGTGCTTCCTCCCCAGTCGGACGACGTCGAGGTGAAGATCTATTATGAGTTCCTGAAGTTCTACAAGTGCACTTTGATCTATAACATCACTTTCTCAGAGACCGGTTCTTATGAGAAGCTCGCATCATTCCTTGGAATGGAACTCAATGATACGATCTGGCCCGAGGATATGATAATGGATCTTAAGTCCGCTTTCCTTGCTTTCACGAAGGCATATCTGGCAAGCGGAGGCAAGAACTTCTCGATCACCGTCGGAGATGCTTTCCTCGTGTATCTTGAGATCTACAAGTTCGACCATATGAGGACTCCGGTCGCGGACGAGATCAAGAAGAACCTGTCCCAGATCTGGAAGGAAATCAGGATAAGGGCTTACGGCAACCAGATCGCTTTCTCCGAGGAACCCAAGCTGGAGAAGAAGAGCGTTATACCGATCATAGACAATATCAAGAAGAAGACCTACAGCGCCTCACATCCTCTCAAGATCCTGTTCGTTTACGACGAAGCTCCCGAGGAATCCAGATGGATCAACGGACATGAGAAGGGGCGTCTCGAACTGAACGAAGTATTCGGTGACGTAGTACAGACTTCAGTTGCTTCCAAGATAGTTACAGATGAGGATTTTGACAGGACAGTCGACGAGGCTGCCGCTGACGGCGTTGACATGATCTTCACCACCTCACCGATACAGATAGAGAACGCATTGAGGGCGGCTGTCAAGTATCCCTCGATCAAGGTCCTGAACTGTTCGATCTACCTGTCGCACAGCGCCCTCAGGACATATTACGGAAGAATGTATGAGGCAAAGTTCCTTTTGGGAGCTCTTGCAGCCTCAATGTCAGATGATCACAGGATCTGCTACGTATCCAACTATCCCATAGGTGGATCGGTCGCTAACATCAATGCATTTGCGATCGGTGCGCAGATGGTGGATCCCAAGGCACAGATATATCTTACCTGGTCATGTCTGAAGAACGTGTCCTGGAGGGACTATGTTGCCGAGCACGGCCTTAAGCTCATATCAGGACCTGACCTAGTGCGTCCCAAGAAGGCTGACAAGGCATACGGCATCTTTGAATTTACCGATTCAGGTGACGTGGTCAACCATGCATATCCGGAATGGAAATGGGGCAAGTATTATGAGCTCATCGTTCAGACCGTCCTTAATGATGCATGGGATGTCGAGACCAGTACGGTCAAGGATTCCGCCATCAATTACTGGTGGGGAATGAGTTCGGGAGTTATCGACGTGTTCGTCGGCGACGAGGTTCCTTTCGGAACGAAGAAGCTCATCTCTCTGCTGCGCAAGGGAATAACTTCAGATACGATCAATCCTTTCGAGGGTGACCTCATAAGCCAGGAAGGTCCCATCAAGAGACCGTTTACTCCGAAGCTGGACAACGCCGAGATCGTAAACATGAGCTGGCTCAACGACAACGTCATCGGTGAGATACCGGAATTCGACCAGCTCACCGATCTGGCACAGGCTACCGTTAAGGCTAACGGAATGCCGATCATAACAAAGAGTACGGTTCCGGAAGTCCTGGACGATATCAGCGAACCTTCTGAAGAATCAAGCGATACGGAGGCATCAGACGGGAAATGAAAGTCCTAGTAGTCTCAGACGTCGAAGATACGCTTCTGTATGACCACTTCCGCAAAGAAAGGGTTGCGGGAGTCGAACTGATCATCTCCTGCGGCGATCTCAAGCAGGACTATCTCGACTTCCTCATGACTATGGTAAATGTTCCGATGATCTACGTCAGGGGCAACCATGACGATTCTTATTTTGATGATCCGCCTTTGGGTGCCGTATGCATCGAGAACAAGATATTCAAGTTTAACGGGATCAGGTTCCTGGGGCTTGGCGGATGCATGCGCTATCTGAGGGATTCCAAGACGATGTTCTCGGAGGGCGAGATGAAGAGGAGGATCTTTAAGCTCAAACCGAAGCTCATGCTGAGCAAGGGATTCGATGTTCTCGTCACGCACGCCCCCGCAGCAGGTTACGGCGATATGGCAGACAGCAGGACGCACAAGGGATTCCAGTGCTTTAATCCGCTTATGGATAAGTATAGACCCGGGTTCATGTTCCACGGACATGTCCACAATAATTACGGACGGGTCAAGCTGGCAAGCAAGCACCCGTCCGGAACACAGATAATCAATTGCTGCGGGTTCAAGATAATCGACATACCCGAACCCGGTAAGTAATTACTTCTTCTTTTTCTTATCCTTGCTCTTTTTCTTATCCTTATCTTTTTCCTTGTCCTTTTTCTTCTTGTCCTTAGCCTTTGACTCAGCTGCAGGCGCTGCCTCGGGGGCAGTCTTCTTCACCTTGCGGGACTTCTTGACATCTTCGATCACTGCTTCACCCGTCTTTGCAGGTTCCATGAGTGCCTGGAAGAAATCATTGATGGCCAGGAACGTCTTCTTGTTGATCGAATAATATACTGACCTTCCCTCTCTCCTTGCACTGACTAGTCCGACCTCTTCAAGAACGGACATGTGATGTGACAAAGTAGGCTGCGTTATGTCAAACGCCGGCAGTATGTCCTTTGCCCTCAGTTCACCGTGTGCTGCGATGATTCTTAGTATCTCAAGTCTTACAGGTTCTGCTGCAGCTTCGATCGCTGCAATTAAGGTTTCTCTCTTCATCTTCGTTTTCCGTCCGTTATGCGATTAATTGATCTTTGAGTGCTTCTTCGAATTCCATCAGATTGGCACATGCGATTATCTCAGTATTGTCCTCTAAGAGGATCTCATCCTCGCCGCTTACGAGCATCGTCATCGGAACGCCCATCTTACGCAGGAGAAGCAGCTGATAGTCCTTGCTTGCTTCCGCCCTGAGGTACTTGCACAGAAGCCTTAATACCTGCTTTGCATCCTCAAGATAGATGCCTGACAACTTCATCAGATGTTCTACGACATACATCCCGAAAACATCATTGAAATCCAGCATGTCCTTCGTCGGGAAAACGCTCGTGAAAGCAGTGAGCGCAAGCTTGCTTACGATCTGCAGTTCGCGGAAATCCTTCAGCGGGATCTTGAAGCTCTCAACGTTGGCAGAGAACAGTTCCTGCATCTGCTCTACGGTAAGTTCATTCTTAAGTTCCTTGATCCTGTCGATCCTCGCAAAGATCTTATCCTTAGGAAAGAATGTGGCCTGACCGATATCGGTTGCCTTATGAATAAACCAGCTCTCAGGAATTAACCCTAATCTCTTCCAGCGGTAAAGCGTGCCGTATGAGATATGCGCCATTCTGAGGAGTTGCTTCTTAGAGATCAATTCTTCATTGTTTTCCATAAACATTGCCCCCGTACATAATAGTGGATCATCGTTAGCACTATTCTAAAATAACAATGTTACAGGCGTGAGACAGAGGGGTTAATTCAAGACAACAAAAACAGGCTCTTCATGTTTTCCTTGGGATCAGGTTGAACGATACACCATTTTGGGAGTACCATTCAAGTCGAAAAACTCATGTATTATCCTGATTCCTTTTCTAAAGAAGAGATTCATCTTGCGTTCCTGGAAATGACAGTAAGACACTTGGATGAGATGGTTATGACTATGAACTATGAAAAAGCCATAACTGAAGGCATGAGCAAAGAAACTGCCGATACCTTGATCGAACATGTTTCCACATCCAATCCGTGTATTGATGATCTTGATAGAGTAAATGCATCAGCCTCAGACATAAAGGAAGTAATAGAAAACCTTTTAGTCTATACCGGGTTTGAACTGGAGGGATTGGATATTGGTGGAGATGAGTAATCAAAATAGCTGTACAGCTATATAAATACTCGATACAAGCAGGAGCAAAGTAAGCAATATTTCTCCGATATAAAGAAATACTAAATGAATACTACGTCTTCTTACGCTGTATGGCTCGTCTTCGGTCAGATTCTTGTTGGCTTTAATAGCTCTTACTAATCCGATTACTTCAATCGTCAGACATATCAAAGGTACTATAACCGTGAATACGAATATGACTACTACTGCGCGATATTGAAGCGAACGACCATCGGTTGCATATAAACTATCAAGCCATCTCAAAGCCAGCGCGTGCATGGCAAGTATTATCAGTGGAACTATGGCCGGCCAGGGAGCTAATACTTTTCTCATTAGTCCTCTTTCCTCATTCATACCAACGGCGTGGTCTGTTGAACGATACACCATTTTTGGAGTACCATTCAAGTAGTAGTATTATAAGGCTTTTCAGAGCCCCCTACTTACGACAATCATATCATAATGTGGCAATTTGTACCAACGGTTTGTTCCTGATAGTCTGCTCCGCCTGTTATCATTGCGATGTTTTCATATTGTTTCTCGGTAATTCTGATCATCCTGACAACACCGGTTCTCGGAGCATGCTCTTTGATCCTACGATAGTGCTTTTCGGAAGTTTTTCTATTTTGAACTATTCTCATAAATACTTCCGGTGCTATTCTCAAATATCCATCTTTTATTAAATACTTGCGGAGGTTTGTATATTCGGTCTTTGTTCCCCATTTATCTGTGGGGCTGAGCATTACTATGAGCCTCATTCTGTAATGCCCTCCATATCCTCTATAAGAAAGACCCGCATGTGTTTCTACTTATCCACTTGCCCACAAATTCAAAAGGGTTGCTCTTTTGAGCAACCCCCTGTTAAGCTTCAGATCAGTGACCTTACTTCTTGATAGCTCCAAGAACGTCATCAGCTGTGGGAAGATCTGTTCCGACCTTCTTCTCTACTGAATCGATAACACCGTCGATCGCCTTCTTGGCGTCTTCATTCTTGGAGAGTTCGCCTGCAGCATTCTGTGCAGCATCTACGATCTTGTTTACATCAATGTCCATTGTTGTTACCTCCGGAGATTTCTAAATAAAAAGGCTGTCTCAAGGTAATCAAGACAGCCTTGTTATTCAATTATACCACTAAATGTTATGCCTCGATCATCTTTCCGTAGAAAATGAGAAAATAAAACCTTAACACGAGAATTGCGGATAAGATGAATCCGGCATAACAAATTGTGAAACTTCACTTCCCATTGGACTCACCTCCTGTCTCCTATGTATTAAGTTGTTAAGTGTTACTTAACTGTCTCCAGTATAGCATCATATGATCCGGAATGTGTTACGTAAAAATGAATGATTTGTATACTATTTTTTGCGTTGATCATCCTCTTACACCAGTTCGATTGAGAGCGGATATTTCTTGCTGTGATCTATAGCC
>Ga0247608_10001999_pt1 | contig 26705 bp, 20 predicted proteins | sample 176DNAGHGlowgp2_FD_193490 | JGI IMG/M metagenome (GOLD analysis project Ga0247608, IMG submission 193490) | Sheep rumen microbial communities from Palmerston North, Manawatu-Wanganui, New Zealand - 1766 DNA GHGlow gp2 | ecosystem: Host-associated > Mammals > Digestive system > Stomach > Rumen ... | reverse complement strand
TCGGAGGAGTCAGCAGAAGCCGACATCGACCCGCTGGAGGCTGCCAAGGCTGAGATTGAGTCGCTGAAGACGCAGATGCTCTATAAGAACGCCGAGTTCGACAACTACCGCAAGCGTACGCTGAAAGAGCGTGCCGAGCTGATTCTGAACGGTGGCGAGAAGACCATCACCGCCCTGCTGCCCGTCATCGACGATATGGAGCGTGCCATTGCCAACGGCGAGAAGACTGACGATCCGCAGGTGCTGCGCGAGGGCATGCAGCTCATCTATCAGAAGCTGATGAAGGCACTCGAAGCACAGGGTGTCAGCAAGATCGAGACTGACAATGCCGACTTCGACACCAGCTTGCATGAAGCCGTAGCACTGGTGCCTGGTATGGGTGACGATAAGAAAGGCAAGGTCATTGACTGCATGGCTCCTGGCTATAAGTTGAACGACAAAGTAATTCGCTACGCCAAAGTAGCTGTAGGACAATAAAAGTGAAAGTTGAGAATTGAAAGTTGAAAGTTGACAATTAAATGGCACAACAGAAACGAGACTACTACGAGGTACTGGGACTAACCAAGACGGCCTCGGAAGATGACATCAAGAAGGCATACAGAAAGATTGCCATCAAATATCACCCTGACAGAAACCCTGGCGACAAAGAGGCTGAGGAGAAATTCAAGGAGGCCGCAGAGGCCTATAACGTGCTGCACGACCCACAGAAGCGTCAGCAGTACGACCAGTTTGGATTTGCAGGACCTACAGGCGGCGGATTCGGAGGCTTTGACGGCTTTGGTGCCCAGATGAACATGGACGACATCTTCTCGATGTTCGGCGATATCTTTGGAGGACACGGCTTTGGAGGCTTCGGAGGTGGTCGTTCATCACGTCCACAGCAACACAGAGGCAGTGACCTGAGACTGAAGGTGCGCCTCACCCTGCAAGAGATTAACACAGGTGTCACCAAGAAGTTCAAGGTGCGCAAGGATATTGCCTGCAGCCATTGTCATGGCACAGGTGCCGAGGACGGTAGCGGTCGCGAGAGTTGTCCTACGTGTCACGGCTCTGGTGTTATCACCCACACCACACAGAGCATCTTCGGCATGATGCAGACGCAGGGCGTATGTCCCACCTGTCATGGCGAAGGTCAGATTATCAAGAACAAATGTCACGAATGCGGCGGCACTGGCGTCACCAAAGGCGAGGAGGTTGTGGAAATCAACATCCCTGCTGGTGTGGCAGAAGGTATGGTAGTCAACGTACCTGGCAAAGGTAACGCAGGACATCATGGCGGCATAGCAGGAGACATTCAGGTTTATATCGAGGAGGAAGAGAACAACACCTTCGTTCGTGACGGTAACGACCTGATATACAATCTCTTGTTAGACTTCCCTACAGCAGCACTTGGAGGCGAGGTAGACATTCCCACTATCGACGGAAGGACGCTGAAGGTGAAGATTGACAGCGGCACACAACCTGGAAAGACGATGCGTCTGAGGGGCAAGGGCCTGCCCGCAGTACAGGGTTACGGCAGTGGTCATGGCGACCTGGTGGTGAACATCAGCGTGTATGTGCCCAAGACACTGTCGAGCGAAGAGAAGAAAGCCATCGAGGCCTTCAAGGACAGCGACAACTTCAAAGGCGACAAGCTGACAAAGGACAGCATCTTCCAGCGTTTTAAGAACTACTTCAGTTAATTAAGACTGAGAGGCGAGAACTTACAATAAAGGGGTTATGAATTATCAAGAGACCATAGATTATCTGTTTAGCAGGACAACCAGCTACGAGAATCAAGGGGCTACAGGCTACAAGGAAGGTCTGGACACCTCGTACAAGCTCGACGAGCATTTCGGACATCCGCATGAGAGTTTCCGCAGTATTCACGTTGCCGGCACCAACGGCAAAGGATCGGTGGCACACCTCATTGCTGCCGAACTGCAGGTAAGTGGCTATAAGGTAGGTCTCTACACCTCACCCCATCTGATTGATTTCCGCGAGCGGATACGCATCAACGGCACACCCATCGACGAAGATTATGTGGTAAAGTTCGTAGAAGAGGAAAAGGAGTTTTTCGAGCCCCTGAACCCCTCGTTCTTTGAGCTGACCACAGCGATGGCATTCAAATTCTTTAAGGAGAAGAATGTGGACATCGCCGTTATTGAGGTGGGACTGGGAGGCAGGCTGGACTGCACCAACATCATCACCCCAATTGTCAGTATCATCACGAATATCTCACTCGACCACACACAGCTGCTGGGCAGCAGTCTGGAGCAGATTGCCTTCGAGAAAGGCGGTATCATCAAGAAAAATGTGCCCGTCATCATTGGTGAGGCAAAACCCGAGACAAGAGCCGTGTTCAGCGCTCTGGCCAGCGAGATGCAGGCACCTATTTATTTTGCAGAGGACGAACAGGAGATTGTTTCGTCAGAATTGAAAGGTGAGTACATCCACTATAAAGCCGCACATTTAGGAGAGTTTGACTGTGAGTTGACAGGTGAATACCAGCCTCGCAACATGAATACGGTGGTGGTGGCCATGCACCGTTTGGTGGAGATGGGCTATCTGGCAGACTGCATCGATGAGAAAAACAATCACCTGATTGCAGAGGAGATGAGCAATGCCTTCAAGAACGTGACGAAGATTCAGGACTCATGGCACGATGGCAGACGGTCAGGGAGAACCCAAGGGTTATTTGCGACACAGGACACAACCCTGGCGCATGGGAATACCTGGGTAAGCAACTGGAGAGTCTAAACTGTCAGAAACTGCGCATCATTTTCGGCATCGTCGAGGATAAAGACATCTATGGTGTGATGGCTCTGCTGCCCAAGAATGCCACCTATTTCTTCACCAAGGGTTCTACCAAAAGAGCATTCCCAGAAACGTCATTAAAGATTTTTGGTGAACAATTTGGGCTGAAAGGCGAATGTTACCCCACAGTGATCGAAGCATACCAAGCTGCGATGCAAGGTGCTACTAGTGAAGACGTTATCTTCATTGGAGGCAGCACTTACATCGTCGCAGATTTTCTCAAAACACGTATTTAGGTGTTTTTAACACCAAATTTTTACCGATTTGTTTGCACAAGTCGGTATTTTTTTGTTACTTTGCAACAAGAATACTTTAACTAAAAACATATTAGTATGGCAAACGTAACAGAAAATGCGAATCTCTGTGGTCTGAAGCGCGAAGACTTCCAGACCACTATCAATGGTAAGAAAACCGATCTTTTCATCCTGCGCAACCGTAAAGGTTACGAAGTAGCAATCTCAAACTATGGCGGTGCTATCTGCGCCATCATGGTGCCCGACAAAGACGGCAAAGTAGGCAACGTGATTCAGGGACATGCCAACATTGAGCAGCTGATGAGCGGCAACGAGCCTTACCTGTCGACACTTATCGGTCGTTGGGGCAACCGTATATGCAAGGGTCAGTTTACACTGAACGGCAAGGAGTATCAGGTGGCCATCAATAATGGTCCCAACCACCTGCACGGCGGTCTGAAGGGCTTCAACGCCAAGGTATGGGATGCCCGTCAGATGGGTCCCCGCTCGCTGGCTCTGCATCGTGTATCTTCTTATGGTGAAGAGGGTTACACTGGCGAGCTCGACGTCACTGTGGAGTTCACCTTCACTGACAACAACGAGCTGGTGCTGGAGTATCTGGCTACCACCAACAAGAAGACCATCGTGAACCTGACACATCACGCCTTCTTCTCTATTGCTGGCACCGCTGATCCCACACCTACGATTGACGACATCATCTGCGAAATCAACTCTGACTTCTATCTGCCCACCGACGACACCGCTATTCCTACTGGTGAGATCCTGAAGGTGGAAGGCACACCATTCGACTTCCGTAAGCCAAAGGCTATCGGCAAGGAGATTGATGCTGATAACGAGCAGATTAAGTTTGGTAACGGATACGACCACAACTATGTACTCAATAAGAAAGAGGAAGGCGAGCTGAGCTTCGCTGCCAAGCTGACAGACCCCAAGAGCGGACGCACACTGGAATGCTGGACCACAGAGCCTGGCATGCAGCTGTATACAGGTAACTACTTGAACGGCTACAAGGGCGCCAACGGATGCACATTCCCACGTCGTTCGGCCGTATGTCTTGAGACTCAGCACTTCCCCGACTCACCCAACCGTCCTTACTTCCCCAGCGTAGTATTGAATCCTGGTGAGCGCTACAAGCAGAAGACAATTTACAAATTCGGCATTGCCGAATAAGAAGTGAATATTGAGATTTGAGGTTTGAGATGAGTCTATAAGACCTATCGGAGCCTCAAATCTCAACTCATAATAACTAAATCATAAAACAAAGAAAAATGTCACAAAAACAAACTCCGAACTATCTGTTCCCATTGATTATTGTGTTCATCGTGTGCTTCCTCATCGGATTCATCACGACCATGAACAACTCGATGATTGCCTTCCTTTCTGAGGCTTTCAACCTGTCTGCCCAGCAAGGCCAGTATGTTAACACAGCATTCTATGGAGCCTATCTGCTGGCTATCCCATTTGCTATGTTGATGAGCAAGATTGGCTATAAAGGAACTTTGTTGCTGGGTCTTGCCGTTGCTGGCATTGGTTTCGTCATCAACTCATTTGGTATCAACTGGGCTATTGGTGCTGGAGCCAACGTTTACATCGTATTCCTGCTGTCTATGTGCATCGTAGCAATGGGTGTGGTGATGTTGCAGAATGTGGCCAATCCTTATGTAATGGTGCTTGGCAAACCTGAGTCTGGTGCTTTCCGCATGACACTGTCACAGGCTCTTAACTCAGTAGCCACCACTGTTGCACCTATTTTTATTACGACAGTCATCATTGCTGGTCAGGTTCCTACGCCTGATGCTGTTCCTGGACCGTTCTTGGGTCTTGGTATCTTCACTCTGATTATCTGCGGCATTCTAGTATTCCTGAAGTTGCCGAAGATTGACGAAGGCAAGCAGGCTGAAGAGGAAAGCGGAGAGAAGAAGGAGTACAAGTCAAGCGTCTTCAAGTATACACATGTATGGCTGGGTGCCCTCGCCATCTTTATGTATATGGGTGTAGAAATTGGTGTTCCCTCTATGCTCCCCTACCGTTTCTCACTGCTCTATCCCGACATGAATCCTGCAGAATGTGCCGCTCTGGCAACAAACTATCTGGCATTCTACTGGGGCGGCATGATGGTTGGACGTTTCATCGGTGCTGGTATCCTGACCAAGTTCGAGCCTCGTAAGTTGCTGACAGCTTGCTTGTGTCTCGGTGCAATCTGCATCGGCCTGTCGCTGATCTTTGCAACTTCGATGATTGGTATCTGGTTGATGCTGGCTGCTGGCCTGTTCCACTCTGTGATGTGGCCTCTCATCTTCAACCTCGGCCTACAGGAGCTTGGTCCTCACACCAAGGCTGCTTCTGGCGTCATCAACACAGGTGTGATTGGCGGTGCTCTGCTGATGCCTGTGATGGGTGCCATCGTTGATGCCGCTGGTGTAATCGTTGCCCTTTGCGCCATGTTCGTGTTCTACGCCTACATCATCTGGTTCTGCAACTGGGGCAGCAAGATTGGCATCAACGTCAAGTAAGACATATTACCTATTACTAATAATAACAAACAAAAAACACTATTGAATTATGATGGACATTGAATTTGTAAGAAGTCGCTTCATCAAGCATTTCGACGGAAAGACAGGAAATGTGTATGCATCTCCTGGTCGTATTAACCTGATTGGTGAGCACACCGACTATAACGGCGGATTTGTATTCCCAGGAGCAGTAGACAAAGGTATTATCGCCGAGATGCGTATCAACGATACAGAAGACACAGTGATGGCATACGCTATCGACCTGAAAGACCGCGTGGACTTCAAGTTGAGCGACCCTGATGGTCCTAAGGCTTCTTGGGCCCGCTATATCTATGGTATCTCTTTGGAGATGAAGAAGTTGGGCGTTCCCGTAAAGGGCTTTAACATTGCCTTCGCTGGCGATGTGCCCCTTGGCGCTGGTATGTCGTCAAGTGCTGCTATGGAGAGCTGTTTCGCCTGTGGTCTGAACGACCTCTTCGGCGACAACAAGGTGTCTCAGTGGGATATGGTGCTGGCTGGTCAGGCTACAGAGCACAACTACTGCGGCGTGAACTGCGGTATCATGGACCAGTTTGCTTCTGTATTCGGCAAGGCAGGCTGTCTGATGCGTCTGGACTGCCGCAGCCGCGAGTTCGAGTACTTCCCATTCAAGCCCGATGGCTACCGTCTGGTATTGCTCGACTCAGTAGTTAAGCACCAGTTGGCTGGCTCACCCTACAACGATCGTCGTAACTCTTGCGAGAACGTGGTGAAGCACATCCAGGCCAAGCACCCCGAGGGCAAGTTCGAGACCCTGCGTGACTGCACATGGGAACAACTGGAGGAAGTAAAGGCCGAGGTAGGCGAAGAGGACTACAAGCGCGCTAAGTTCGTGCTGGGCGAGAAGGACCGCGTACTAGCTGTCTGCGATGCTCTGAACGAAGGCGACTACGAGAAGGTGGGTGAGATGATGTACAAGACTCACGAGGGTCTGTCAAAGGACTACGAGGTGTCTTGCGAGGAGCTCGACTTCCTGAACGACATTGCCAAGGAGTGTGGCGTTACTGGTTCTCGTATCATGGGTGGCGGCTTCGGCGGCTGCACCATCAACCTGGTTCGCAACGATCTCTACAAGCAGTTCATCGAGACTGCCAAGCAGAAGTTCAACGCTAAGTACGGGCATGAGCCAAAGGTCTATGACGTAGTCATCGGCGACGGTTCCCGCAGACTTTGCTAATATTAAAGAGCCCCCTGAGAACTTTTTCAGGGGGCTTAAATTTTACTCTTATGTTTCAAATAGACCGTTCATACATCGACCGCATATCACTCGAATCCATTCAGGGACATATCTGGGACATTCGCACAGACCACAAAGACGACCCTACCCTGCCCAAGATTCAGAACTATAACATCAAAGAAGAAGACTTTGAAGCCTATCTGGAGAAGAAGCAGAAATTCGAAGACTTCAAAGACTCCTGGCGTCGCTATCGCTACATGATTCTGGGTCTGGCATTCGTCGTTCCTGTAGCGCTGTTCAGTCTGCTGGTAAAAGACTCCAACATGGCTGTCTACGCCTATGCCACAGGATTCCTGCTGTGTATGCTCATCTACCTTGTGTACCTTCTATTGGAAGCCATCAAAGCTAAACCGTTTCGTAATAATCCTTACGAAACATTCATCAAGGCGCTGCTTTCCTGGGAAGCAGCCCAACGCGAATAACGTATCCTGAATTCTCTTCATTCCCGCATGCGATACCTCTGGATACTGATAGCCTCGATGTTCCCGCTTTTAGGATATGGTGACGCCCTTAGTCAACGCCGCCAACTCATCATGGGCGAACTGGAGTACTATCTACAAAGACATAATGTGGTGGATGAAGGGTTTGACATGGTGGCACGTTTTGCCAAAGAAGGCGACTCTACCCTGACAGCCTATATGCCTCATGGCAACCTGGTGTTGACTAACGCCTTTGCCATATTGAAACGCAAACGTGAAGGGAAGCAGGTTCTTAAAGACCACAACGGCCGCATCATCATTGGCACATTCCGTAACGACACACTAGTCAGCGGCATCCGCATCGATCCTCAGGGTACCTACGCAGGACAGTTCAATCGTCATTTAGAAGCCTGCGGACACGGCTCCTACCAGAAAGCCGACGGAACCTATTATGAGGGACATTGGGAGGAAGACCGTCAGCACGGATTCGGCTTCTGCGTATCGACAACCAACCTGAGAGCCGGACAATGGAAACGAGGACGTTTCCTGGGCGAACGGATGCAATACACCACTGAACGTATCTATGGCATCGACATCTCACGCTATCAGCACGAGAAAGGCCGCAAGCGTTTCAATATCAACTGGAAGCAGCTGCGTATCACCCATTTGGGACGACGCATCAGCGAGCAACGCATCAATGGTGAGGTGGACTATCCCGTGTCGTTCGTCTATATCAAATCGACAGAAGGCATCTCCATCAACAACCGCTATTTCGATGCCGACTATTTGAGTTGTCACAAATTAGGCATCCCTGTTGGTGCCTATCATTTCTTTTCCACTCGACAAGACCCGTCATCGCAAGCCAGTCACTTCCTGAAGCACACCAGCTTCAGAAAAGGCGACCTGCCGCCGATGCTCGACATAGAACCCAGCGATGCCCTCATCGAACAGATGGGTGGTGCCGAGGTGCTGTTCAAGAATATCCGTATCTGGCTGAAAAGCGTAGAACGAGCCACTGGAGCCCGTCCCCTACTCTACGTCAACCAGCGCTTCGTCAACACCTATCTCGACAAAGCCCCTGACCTGAAGCGCGACTATCACTTTTGGATAGCCCGTTATGGCGAGTATAAGCCTGACATCCACCTGGACCTGTGGCAACTCAGTTCAGACGGTGTGGTGCGAGGCATGCAGGGTACTGTAGACCTGAACGTGTTCAACGGCTATCAGGGACAATGGGAAGAATTCCTACGCGAACAAACGATAAAGTAACTACCACAGATATGAGTGAAACAAAAATCATCAACGACCCCGTATTCGGATTCATCAAGATACCCCGCGGACTGCTTTACGACATTGTGCGCCATCCGCTGTTTCAGCGTCTCAACCGCATTAACCAGTTAGGATTGGCATCAGTGGTCTATCCAGGAGCCCGACACACGCGCTTCCAGCATTCGTTGGGCGCCTTCCATCTGATGAGCGAAGCCATCCTCTCTCTGCAGCAGAAGGGACAGTTTATCTTCGACTCCGAGGCCGAAGCCGTAGAGGCAGCCATCCTTATGCACGATATTGGTCACGGTCCGTTCTCTCATGTACTTGAAAACACGCTGATTTCAGGCATCTCCCACGAAGACATCTCGCTGTTGATGATGGAACAGATCAACCACGATCTAGGCGGACGTCTTAACTTAGCCATCTCCATCTTCAAGGACGAGTATCCCAAGCGTTTCCTCCATCAGCTCATATCCAGCCAGTTGGATATGGATCGTTTGGATTATCTGCGTCGTGATTCGTTCTTCACAGGCGTCACAGAAGGAAACATCGGCTCTGCACGTATCATCAAGATGCTCAATGTTGTTGACGATCGACTGGTTGTTGAACAAAAGGGAATTTACTCTTTGGAGAACTATCTGACTACCAGACGGTTAATGTATTGGCAGGTGTATCTTCACAAGACTGCTGTAGGTTATGAGAAAGTATTGGTCAACATGCTCACTAGAGCTAAGGATTTGGTGAAAAAGTGGAAAGAGGAGAGAGGAAAATGGAAAGAGGAAAATGGAGAGAGGAACGAGAATAGTCCAATCACTAATCATGTGTCGCCCGCTTTGGCCTACTTCCTTGAGAACGATGTCGACGCCCGCTGGTTCTCCGAGCACCCCGAAGCTCTGCAGATGTATGAAGAGCTCGACGACTCCGACATCTGGAGTGCTATGAAAGGCTGGAAGCACTCCAACGACAAAATACTCTCCACGCTGGCCACCGACATGCTCGACCGTAAGATATTCAAGGTAGAGGTGCACGAAGAGCCCATCACCAACGAACGTATCGATGCTTTGCAGACAGAGATAGCTCAGAAAATGGGTATCGACAAGCAGGATGCCCACTATCTGATGAGTGTCAATCCCATCCAAAAAGATATGTATTCCATCGATGATGACTCTATCGACATTTTGTACAAGGATGGTACCATAAAAGACATCTCAGAGGCCTCTGAGATACTGAATGTGGCGTTACTTTCTAAAAAAATACGAAAATATTACCTTTGTTATCAGCGTTTTCAATAAAATTTGTTATCTTTGCACCCTACAAAGCAAAACTGAATCATTTATATGGAGTTTACAGCTAAACAAATTGCCGAATTCATCAACGGCCGAGTGGAAGGAGACGAGAACGCCGCCATCCACACCTTTGCAAAAATAGAAGAGGGACAGCCTGGTGCTATCTCGTTTCTGTCAAACCCCAAATACACACACTTTCTATACGAAACGAAGTCTACCATTGTTCTGATAAATGAAGACTTGGAGTTGGAACAGAAAGTCTCAGCCACTCTCATTCGCGTAAAGAACGCCTATGAGTCTGTGGCTAAGCTGCTACAGCTCTATGAATCCATGAAGCCCAAGAAGACTGGCATCGACCCACTGGCCTCAGTATCACCAAAGGCTACCATTGGTCAGGATGTCTATATCGGAGCCTTTGCCGTAATCGGCGATGGTGCCGTCATTGGCGATGGCACTCAGGTTTATCCCCACGTGGTTATCGGCGATGGCGTTAAGATGGGCGCCAAATGTCTCATCTATCCCAACGTCACCATCTATCAGGGCTGCCGTTTGGGAAACAATGTTACCATTCACGCTGGTTCGGTGATAGGTGCCGATGGTTTCGGATTCGCTCCTAATGTGGATGGCTACGATAAGATTCCACAGATTGGCATCGTGATTATAGAGGATAACGTGGAAATTGGTGCCAACACTTGTGTTGACCGTTCTACGATGGGTGCCACGGTGATCCACAAGGGTGTGAAACTCGACAACCTCGTTCAGGTAGCCCACAACGTGGAAGTTGGTGAAAACACGGTGATGTCTGCTCAGGTAGGCATCGCAGGTTCCACAAAGGTTGGTTCATGGTGTATGTTTGGTGGTCAGGTTGGTGTGGCAGGCCACATTACCATTGGTGACCACGTCAACCTGGGTGCCCAGTCAGGTGCACCTGGTAGCATCAAGCCTAACCAGACGCTCATCGGCACACCTCCTATGGAGCCTACGCCCTATTTCAAGTCACAGGCCATCTTCCGTCGTCTGCCTGACATGTATAAGGAGCTGAGCGCCCTGAGAAAAGAACTAGAAGAATTAAAAGCAAACAAATAATCAAGTATGAAACAAAAGACTCTGAAAGGCAGCTTCTCGCTTTGCGGCAAGGGCTTGCACACTGGATTAAGCCTCACAGTGACGTTTAATCCTGCCCCAGAGAATCATGGTTATAAGATTCAGCGCATCGACCTTGAAGGTATGCCCATCATCGACGGTGTGGCTGAAAACGTAATAGATACACAGCGCGGCACCGTGCTGGGCAAAGGCGAGGCTCGCGTCTCTACTGTAGAACATGCCCTCTCTGCCCTCTATGCCCTTGGTGTTGACAACTGTCTCATTCAGGTCAACGGTCCTGAGTTCCCCATCCTCGACGGCTCTGCCATCCAGTATGTGGAGAAGATTCAGGAGATTGGCATTGAAGAGCAGAACGCCCCCAAGGACTGGTACGTCATCCGCAAGAAGATTGAGGTGAAGGATGAGGAAACCGGCTCCTGCATCACCATCCTGCCCGACGAGCAGTTCTCGCTTACCACGATGTGCTCGTTTGAATCGAAGTTTATCAACAGCCAGTTTGCCACACTCGACGACATCACCAAGTATGCTACCGACATCGCAGCTGCCCGTACCTTCGTCTTCGTACGCGACATCGAACCCCTCATTCAGGCCAACCTCATCAAGGGCGGCGACCTGGATAATGCCATCGTTATCTACGAACGTCAGACCACTCAGGAGCGCCTCGACATGCTGGCTGACATGCTGCATGTAGAGCATCGTGACGCTACTGACCTGGGCTACATCCAGCACAAGCCCCTGCAATGGGAAAACGAGTGCACACGCCACAAGTTGCTTGACATTATCGGCGATATGGCCCTTATCGGCAAGCCCATCAAGGGTCGCATCATTGCAACCCGTCCCGGACATACTATTAATAATAAGTTCGCGCGTGAGATTCGTAAGGAGATTCGCAAACACGAGATTCAAGCACCTGCTTACGACCCCAACGAAGAGCCTGTAATGGATGTGAACCGTATCCGTGAACTGCTGCCCCACCGCTATCCCATGCAGTTGGTCGACAAGGTCATCGAGATCGGTCCCAACAGCATCGTTGGCGTGAAGAATATCACCTCTAACGAACCCTTCTTCACTGGCCATTTCCCACAAGAGCCTGTGATGCCCGGCGTTCTTCAGATTGAGGCGATGGCGCAATGTGGCGGCCTGCTGGTGCTTAACAGCGTTGAGGAGCCCGAGCGTTGGTCAACCTATTTCATGAAGATCGACGGAGTGAAGTTCCGCCAGAAGGTAGTGCCTGGTGACACCTTGATTTTTAAGGTCGACCTTCTGGGCCCTGTGCGTCATGGTATCTCCAGCATGCACGGCTATGTCTTCGTAGGCGACCACGTAGTATCTGAAGCCACATTCACTGCACAAATAGTAAAGAACAAATAATATATGAATCAAATACATCCATTAGCTGTCGTCGATCCAGAAGCCAAGTTAGGCGACAACAACATTATTGGCCCATTCTGCGTGATTAACAAAGACGTGGTCATTGGCGACAACAACAAATTCCTCAACAACGTGACCATACATGATGGTGCACGCATCGGCTCTAACAATGAGTTCTTCCCAGGTGCAAGCATTGCCACCAAGCCTCAGGACCTGAAGTTCCAGGGCGAGATTACTACCGCAGAGATTGGCGACAACAACAGCATCCGTGAGAATGTGACAATCAGTCGTGGCACAGCATCAAAGGGAAAGACTGTTGTTGGCAACGGCAACCTGCTTATGGAGAATATGCATGTAGCTCACGACTGTGTCATCGGCAACGGTTGTATCATCGGTAATTCTACCAAGTTTGCTGGAGAGGTAGTGGTTCACGACTTTGCTATCATCTCTGCCGAGGTGCTCGTTCACCAGTTCAACAACATCGGCGGATATGTCATGATTCAGGGTGGCACTCGCACCAGTCAGGATGTCCCGCCTTATGCAATGGCAGGTAAAGAGCCTATCCACTTTGCAGGCATCAACCTTATCGGTCTGCGCCGTCGCGGTTTCTCTAACGAGACTATCGAGAAGATTCACGATGCCTATCGCATCATCTATGCCCGTGGCATTCTAAAGGACGGTATCGCCGAGGCTCGCGCAAAATACCCCGACTGCAAAGAGGTAGAGTATATCTGCTCATTCTTTGAGAACTCAAAGCGTGGCGTCATTCGTTGAATAAAACGCTGATAGTCATCACAGGCCCTACGGCCGTGGGTAAAACGGAGTTGTGTCTGGACATTGCCAAAGAGCTTGGCATTCCTATTATCAATGCCGACTCCCGTCAGATTTACCGTGAGCTTAAAATAGGAACAGCCGCACCCACCGAAGCGCAACTTCGGAAGGTGCGGCATTATTTTGTAGGCACTCTCAGCCTCACGGACTACTACAGCGCATCGATGTATGAAGAGCAAGTGATGCAGCTGTTGCCCGAACTTTTCCAATCATCCGAATATGCCCTACTCACTGGCGGCTCTATGATGTATATTGACGCTGTGTGCAACGGCATCGATGATATCCCCACCGTTGACGACCACACTCGCAACACCCTGAAACAGCGGCTGGCCAACGAAGGTCTCGAAGTGCTTTGCGAGGAGCTACGCCGTCTGGACCCTGAGCATTGGGAAATAGTGGACAAAAAGAACCCACGCCGCGTGGTTCATGCGCTGGAAATTTGTCTGATGACAGGCCGCACCTACACTTCGTTTCGCACCAACGCCCACAAGGAGCGCCCATTCCGCATTATCAAGATTGGACTGAATCGCGAGCGCGACGTCATTTACGACCGCATCAACCAACGTGTGGATCAGATGATGTACGACGGTCTGCTTGACGAGGCTCGCAGTCTCTATCATCTACGCCATCTCAACGCCCTCAACACTGTGGGCTATAAAGAGATGTTTACCCATCTCGACGGCACATGGACACTCGACGAAGCCATTGAGCGCCTCAAAGGCAACACGCGCCGCTATGCTCGAAAACAGCTCACCTGGTTCAAACGTGACCCACAGATGCAATGGTTCTCGCCCGACGAAAAACAATCGATTCTTTATCAAATCACCAAACAATGAAATACATCAAACAGATTATAGGTATGACCTGGAAGGGTCTTAAGACAATCATCAGTTGGTACGTCCATCTCTTCAAAGGCCGTCCCTGGTATGTTAAGATTCTCTCTGGCGTCGTCTCGCTTATCGTGGCGATACTGCTCTATCTCGGTGCCGTCGATATCAACTTCTTCGGTCTCTTCGGCAAGTCGCCCAGCATGAGCACTATCCTCAATACGCGCCCTGCTCAGGCTTCTGAGATTTATAGTGCAGATAGCATCATGATTGGAAAGTTCTTCAGCGAGAACCGCACACCTGTAAAGTACGAGGATGTGAACCCCATTTTCTGGACAGCTCTCATCGACACCGAGGACGAGCGTTTCTACCATCACTATGGTGTGGACTTCCAAGCCTTTGGTGCTGCGTTGAAAGACTATGTGGTGCATGGAGATGCCCGTGGTGCTTCGACTATCACGCAGCAGCTGGCCAAGAACCTCTTTCGTGTGCGTACCGAATATTCTACAGGACTGTTGGGAAACATCCCTGGCATCAAGATGCTCATTATGAAGACCAAGGAATGGATTACCGCCACCAAGCTCGAGATGAACTTCAGCAAGGAGGAAATCCTTACTATGTATGCCAACACGGTGGACTTCGGCTCCAACTCGTTCGGTATCAAAACAGCCTGCAAGACCTATTTCGGCACTACACCCCAACAGCTCACCACCGATCAGGCCGCTATCCTCGTGGGAATGCTTAAAGCCACCACTTATTACAACCCACGCCTCAACCCTGAAAACAGCCTCAACCGCCGCAATGTGGTATTGGGCAATCTGCTTAGCCATAACCACATTTCTCAGGCTGAATACGACTCGCTCTCGGTACTGCCCATCACCCTCGACTATAGCGTAGAAAACGCCTACGATGGCCAAGCCACCTATTTCCGCGAGGCCCTGAAAGACTATCTCAGCGACTGGTGCCATGAAAATGGTTACGATCTCTATACTGACGGTCTGAAGATTTACACAACACTTGACACTCGCATGCAGAAATATGCCGAGCAGGCCGCGTGGGAAAATATGGAGCAGCTACAGAAGAAATTCAACACCCATTGGGGCAACATGAATCCATGGCGCGACGAGCATTATCAGGAGATTCCAAACTTCATCGAGAATATTGCCAAGCGACAGTCTGTCTATAAGTATCTGGATAAGAAGTTCGAAGGTAACCAAGACTCCATCAACTATTATCTCAACCTGCCCCACCCTGTCAAGCTGTTCAGCTACGACGGCATCTACGAGACAGAGATGTCAACCCTTGACTCCATCCGTTATATGGAACACTTCATGCATTGCGGTCTGGTGGCCATCGAGCCTAAGACGGGTTATGTGAAAGCCTGGGTGGGCGACCTCGACTTCGACACTTGGAAATACGACAAAGTGACCGCTATGCGCCAGCCAGGCTCCACCTTCAAACTCTTTGTCTATACCGAAGCCATGAACCAAGGTCTCACACCATGCGACCGCCGCATGGATGCCTTCTTCAGCATGAAAGTGTGGGACGAGGAGAAGCAGAAAGAGGTGCTGTGGGCACCATCTAACGCCAACGGCTATTTCTACGACAGCAACGTCACCCTTAAGTCAGCCTTTGCCCAGAGTCTTAACTCGGTGGCTGTGCGCATTGGACAGGAAGTGGGAATCAACCGCATCATCAGGACTGCCCATAAAATGGGCATCAAGAGTCCACTTAACGATGCCCCCTCATTGGCTCTCGGTGCCAGCGATGTTAACCTGTTGGAACTTGTCAACTCCTATGCCACCGTCGTCAACGATGGCCACAGCCACGAGGCTATTCTCGTGACCCGCATCCTCGACCGCGACGGTAACGAGATATATAACGCTCCGACAGAACAACTGGAAGAAGCCATCCCCTATCGCTCTGCCGTACTCATGCAGCAGATGCTCATGGCTGGTATGCGCGAACCAGGCGGCACCAGCATGAATATGTGGCGCTATGTACGCAACTTTGCCGACACCGACTTCGGTGGCAAGACTGGCACATCGAACAATCATTCTGACGCTTGGTTCGTGGGAGTCAGCCCCAACCTAGTATGTGGCGCCTGGGTGGGCGGTGAGTATCGCGCCATCCATTTCCGTACTGGCGAGCTAGGCCAAGGAAGCCGCACCGCCCTTCCTATTTGCGGACAATTTTTCGAGTCGGTATTGAGCGACAAGCAATTCCTTCACTATCGTGGCAAATTTGCCAACCCGAAGGATGCCTCCGTCTCTGTTACCGATTATCAATGTACTGGTTTCTATTATAACCCCAATGACAGTCTCAGCATTAACAATGCCGACAGCATTGATGGTGGTAGCAACGAGTCGACTGTAGTAGATAGTACGACGCCTACAGACGAGTCAACAGCATCAGAAGAATAGGATCGTTGGTAAAGGTAAAAAACTCAAAAAACGTGCATATTTTCCGATTATTTGTGTAGAGTAGACATAAATCAAGAAATTGTGTACCCACACAGCATTTTTTTCAAAAAAAACATTAAGAAAAGTTTGCATAGTTCAAAAAGAATGCCTACCTTTGCCAACGTTATCCTGAAAACAATCTTTTTACCTTAAAAGAACTAATACCTATTGAAGATAGAAGCGATTGGCTGTGAAGCCCGTCGCTTTTGCTTTTATATGGTTTTATGACGGTCTCAAAAAGTTTTATTTCAATTATGATGGGAATTTAAATATTTTTTATTATTTTTGCAGCAGAAACCTAATATAACAATTATTTAAAACCTAGAGACATGAAACAATTCCTACTTTTCAGACTACCAACAGTCTTTCTTATGATGTTGTTCACATGGCCCAGCCTTCTGGCTCAAAAGGCCGAAACGCCCGCTCTCACCATTACCGTCAACGGAAAGGTGGTGGAACGCAAGGTGGCATCTATGACTCTTGTCAATTACTACAACGATGGCATTCGCTATTCATCCTCCGCTCCTCGTGTGGCTTTGACATATGAAACCGACTCAGCAAGTTCCGAAGAGCCTATCGACTATATTCATCCCTATGTCTGCCGTGTGTTCTTTGGCGATGCCATCACCAACGTCAACGACCTTCGCATCTACGAGATTGTTGAGACTGACGGCAATGATCTTCAGCTACGCGGACTAAAGGAGGGCGATCTCGTTATGGTTTACAATACCTCCGGCCGTAAGTGTATCTCCACCCGTGCCGGCGCCGATGGTGTAGTGACAGATATCAGCAGTCTGCCTAAAGGAGTGTATATCATCAAGGCCGGTCAGACTGTTTTCAAGTATTATAATAATAAATAGGAGGACCACACAATGAAACGTATACTGACCATTTTCGCAACAATAGCCCTTACGGCAAGCCTTTCGGCACAGCAGTATAAGATGCGCATCACCGACAGACAAGGCCAACAGTTAACTCACGAAAACTACGTTGAGTTTCTTGAAAACAACATGGTGTCGATACCCCTCTACACATGGAACGACTCTATCAACAATTACATTTACGACCCTAACATAGTTCCTGCTAGCGAGCTGCGCCTCATTGATTTCCGTACTATGGGTAACCGCACGTGGGAACCAAATTATGCTCCGAGCATTATCAACAACAGTAATCGTCCTGACGATTTCGGCTACGGCAGCGTAATGCACATGCGCGACCTAATGACTGAGGATATGACATGCATATCAAGCAGCTACAACTGGTACAGAACCGCGCTTGAGGCAGACATGCAACCCGTTTATATCACACCCCACATTGTCTGGTTCTACTATATCGATGCCATCATGCAATGTAACGATATTATCCGCATCATTGGAGACAACCCTGCCACCGATCAGGACAAGGCTGTGCTATGTGAGGCCCTCATTACACGCGCCATGCTCTATCTCGACTTTGCCCGTATGTACGAATTCTTACCTAACGAAATGTCCAGCGGCATAACCGAGATGGGCACCGATGTCACAGCGCTCACAGTACCTATCATAGACGAGAATACCACAGCCGTCAATGGCGCCTACTATGTGCCACGAGCCACCAAGGAGCAAGTGGCCGACTTCATCAACAAGGACCTAGGCCGAGCTGACGCTATTGTGAGCATCATCAACACTGACTCGCATGAGGTGCCCCACGCCGATGTCATCTGCGGCTTGCAGGCCCGTAAGGCGATGTGGACAGGTGATTACTTCATTGCCTATAGCTATGCAAAATCAGCCATCAGTCTTACCGACAGCCGTCCAATGACTGCCGATGAGATGCTATCGCCCAAACACGGCTTCAACGACATCAGTCGTTGGATGTGGGGTGTTCAGCAAACCAGCGAGAAGAACTGTCCTTCCAATCTTGCCAACTTTATCTCGTGGATGTCGCCTGAGTATGAGGGCTATGCAGAATTAGTACCGTCCATGATAGGCCGCAGCCTCTATGATCGCATCAGCGATAGTGACCCTCGTAAGTTACTCTTTATAGCCCCCTATAACTCGTCGCTCAGTGGAAAGACGCCGCTCAACTATAATATTTACTACGACCCCTACACTAGCGTCAAGTTCCGTCCAGCCAACGGCGAATATGAATGGTACAACGGCGCCTGTTTCACCGCCTATCCGCTGATGCGCGTCGAGGAGATGTATTTCATTCAAGCCGAGGCCTTAGCCTATAGCGACCCCGCCTCCGCACTAGAACTGCTCAACACCTTCATGCGCCAATATCGCGACTCTACCTATAGTTTCAGTTCTACCGACCGTGATGAGCTTATCAACGAGATAATCCTTCAGAAACGCATTGAGTTTTGGGGCGAAGGTCAGACGTTTTTCGACGTCAAGCGCCTTAACATGAGCGTCACACGCGATTATGAAGGCACCAATTTCTATGCGAAAAGCGCTTATAACACCACAGGTCGTCCCTGGTGGATGAATATCACCATCCCCGACGGTGCATCTACATCAAACCTGGCACTCTATGGCTACGGCAACCCTCAGAACAACGAGGAGGAATTACGTATATGGGAAACACTGCGTTTTCTGCGGCCCGCCTTTCTCAACGACTTCACCGCCCTACCCATTGACTCTGTAAGCCAGGTGCTGCTGCATCTATCGGTGCCAGAAGAACTGCGTTCCCTTACCGGTTCGATAGATCTGTCGCTATCAGCTAACTTCCCTTTGGGGCAGACCGTTAAGTTGAACAGTGTCTCTACTTCTGACGAAGAAATCACAGACTTGAAGATTTCATCCAGTAGTCTGTACTCAAGCATTAAGTCCATTGCTTCAGTCAACAACATGCCCACCACTGGCCACACCAACTGCTATCTGCGTGTACGCGTCGGCAATGCCCTGTCGTCCATCCTTGTACTCCCCGTGCTCATGCCCGAAACCTTCAACTACAATAAAAACCACCATTTCTCTTACTTGCCTAGGATAACGGCTACTACTGTAGGCACTATCGACTGTGAAGCAGTAGCTGCCGACGACTCCGTCAAGGTGATCAACATTAGCCTACAGGGCGAAGGTGATTATTATTACACCTATGGTGACATTGTTGGCGCCCTCTATTTCAACGACTCGCGCTGTAACTTTACCATCAATCCCAATGGCACCACCGACAACACGTTCAACGACTTCAATTACCGCACCTATGACATATACGATTTCATACTTGGACGCATAGCCCCAAGTCATACCTTCACCGATGGCAATGTCTCTATCAACGTGCAACGCAATGATCTCATAGGCTATGCCGTCAGCAATACCATCGATGTGAGTCTGCTGTTCAACCGCCAGCAAATTGCCGAGAATCAGTACTCATGGCGCAATTACACCAAAGACGTGTTCTTCTCAGAATTCAAACTCGAGCTCAACGTACCTGAGGTCACCATCGAGAAAGCCGAAACCGATGAAGTTCAGTTGTATCGCATCGTGGAACCTTATCAGCGCAACCACAACATCATGTTCACCGTCAAAGATAGTGCCACCATCGAAGTGGCCCGTCAAATGGCCTTACACGACAACACCAGCGGCAGCGTCTATGTCAGCGGCAGTGGCCACATTACGGCCGATGGCATCTATAAGTTTGCACTTCAGTTCGTCGATTCTGTAGGCAACATCATCGCCACCTGCAATGAGCAAATTGGAGAAGTCATCACGTGGCAGACTATTGGTACAGGCACTATCCAGGAGAACTTCTGGTACGAAGAAACTGGCGCTGTCGAGATACAGATATGCGAGCAGAATCCCGAGTGTTTCCGCATCCTCAAGCCCTTCGACAACCTCAATGCCGCTATCGACTACACCACCGACGGCAGTCAGTCGCCATATATGGAAGTTACTATCCTGAAGCCTGGCCAGACTTTCAAAGGCGTCTACATCACTCAACCCGACCTCGTCTATTTCACCCCTTCCAATACGGGCTATTTCCACACCAGTTACATGCAATATGTCAGACTAATCCACGCCACCGATTATTTTGCCAATCCCACTCTGGAACACTTTCTCCATAGCCATGTATTGAGCTATCAGCCAGACGGTCATACGCCTTCCCAGATTCAGCTCGCACCTATTTATCAACTGGAAGGCATCGGAGTCTGGAATCAGTCAAATAGTGACGACATTCTCATCATCACCTTCCCAGACATTCAATAGTGTGTTGAATTACAGGAATAGAAAGTAAAAGGTGCACACGGGAATTTCCCATGTGCACCTTATATTATAATTGAATTCGAGCCGGATTATTTCAACTTTTCAATGAGCTCAGCGAGTGTGAGGAGCTGCTGCTCGCCAGTCTCCATGTTCTTAAGGGTGATCTTTCCTGCAGCTATCTCACTCTCGCCAGCGAGGACAACGAAAGGTATCTGCTTGGCGTTGGCGTAAGACATCTGCTTCTTCATCTTGGCGCTATCAGGATAGAGCTCAGCACGGATGCCAGCCTGTCGCACCTGGGCGACGATGGGCAGGCAGTAAGCAGTCTCCTGCTGACCGAAGTTGATGAAAAGCACCTGCGAGGTGGTAAGCGAGTCCTTGGGATAGAGGTCGAGGGCGTTGAGAACGTCATAGATACGATCTACACCGAAGGAGATGCCGACGCCTGAGAGTCCAGGCATACCAAAGATACCAGTAAGGTTATCGTAGCGTCCGCCACCCGATATTGAGCCCATTGGTGTGTCAAGGGCCTTGACCTCGAAGATGGCACCAGTATAATAGCTGAGGCCTCGGGCCAGGGTGAGGTCGAGTTGGAGCTCGTTGTGCAGGGTTGAACATACTGCGGCAGTACCGCAGTCTGCAGGACAGAGAGTTGAGAGAATGAAGCGGGTTTCCTCTACGCCTTTGAGGCCCGTCTCGCTATCCTTCAAGACTTCTGCGATAGTGTTGAGTTTATCCTCGTTAGTACCTTGGAGTGCGATAATGGGCTGCAACTTCTGGATTTGCTCCTCGGTGAGTCCATCCTCGCGCAACTCAGCGTTGACGTTGTCGATGCCTATTTTGTCGAGTTTGTCGATAGCAACGGTGATATCCACAATCTTATCGGCAGCACCGATGACCTCGGCGATACCTGTGAGAATCTTGCGGTTGTTAATCTTGATTTGCACGCGAACGCCAAAACGGGTGAATACCGTGTCGACAATCTGCATGAGCTCCACCTCGTTGATGAGTGAGTCAGAACCCACCACATCACCGTCGAACTGATAGAACTCACGGTAACGGCCTTTCTGTGGACGGTCAGCGCGCCACACGGGCTGCACCTGATAGCGTTTGAAGGGCAACTGCAGCTCCTCACGATGCATCACCACATAGCGGGCGAAGGGCACGGTGAGGTCGTAGCGTAGACCTTTCTCGCAAATTTTTGAGGCCAGACGCAGGGTATTGCGCTCGGTGAGTTCAGCATCCTCAATCTTATTGAGATAGTCGCCTGAGTTCAGAATCTTAAAGAGCAACTTGTCGCCCTCCTCGCCATACTTGCCCATGAGGGTCTGCAAGGTCTCCTGAGCGGGTGTCTCAATCTGCTGGAAGCCGTAGAGCTCGTAGACGTTGCGGATGGTGTTGAAGATATAGTTGCGCTTGGCCATCTCCAGGGGGCCGAAGTCGCGTGTTCCTTTGGGAATACTTGGCTTTTGTGCCATTTTTCTATTTTTACCTTTTTACTTTTTTACCTTTTTACTTTCTCTCAATAGTTTGTTCGCGGTCTGGACCGATAGAAATGATTTTGATGGGCGTTTCGAGCTCCTTCTCCAGGAAGGCGATATAGTCCTTGAACTGCTTGGGGAACTGGTCCTCAGAGGTGAACTTGGTCATATCGGTCTGCCAACCAGGCAGTTCCACATAGACGGGCTCGATACCCTTCTCGATATCGTAAGGGAAGTCGCGCGTCTCTACCCCATTCACCTTGTAGGCCGTGCAGGCTTTGATGGTGGGGAAATCATCGAGCACATCACTCTTCATCATGATGAGCTGAGTGACGCCATTTACCATGATTGAATAGCGCAGAGCAACGAGATCGATCCAGCCGCAGCGACGCTCACGACCTGTGACGGCACCATACTCGTGACCCAGGTCGCGAATCTTCTTGCCTGTCTCGTCGAACAGCTCGGTGGGGAAAGGACCAGCACCAACGCGAGTGCAGTAGGCCTTCATGATGCCATAGACCTCACCAATCTTGTTGGGACCGATACCCAGACCTGTGCAGGCGCCAGCGCAGATGGTGTTCGAAGAGGTGACGAAGGGATATGAGCCAAAATCGACGTCGAGCATTGTGCCCTGGGCACCCTCGCACAGCACGCTCTTACCTTCGCGCAGCAGTCCGTTGATCTCGTGCTCGCTATCGACGATGGGGAACTGACGCAGATACTCCACGCCCTCGAGCCATTTCTTCTCGACCTCGGTGATGTCGTAGTCAAAGTTCAGAGACTTCAGGATAGCCTCATGGCGGGCCTTGGCAGCAGCATATTTCTCCTCAAAGTTCTCGAGGATATCGCCCACGCGCAGACCTGTGCGGCTAACCTTGTCGGTATAGGTAGGACCAATGCCTTTACCTGTGGTGCCAACCTTGTTCTTACCCTTCTGGGCCTCATAGGCAGCATCGAGCACACGGTGGGTGGGCATGATGAGATGTGCCTTCTTTGAGATATGAAGACGCTGGCGCAAAGGATGTCCGCTGGCTTCAAGAGCCTTTGCCTCGTCCATAAACAAGTCGGGAGCCAGCACCACACCATTGCCAATGATATTGACCTTGCCGCCCTGGAAAATACCAGAGGGTATGGAGCGGAGCACATACTTCTCACCATTGAACTCCAGCGTATGACCTGCATTGGGACCACCCTGGAAACGGGCTACTACATCATAGCGCGGGGTCAGCACGTCGACCACCTTGCCCTTACCTTCATCGCCCCACTGCAATCCCAGCAGGACGTCAACCTTACTCTTACTCATTGTTTTTTATCTTTTAGTTTTCTACTTTTTCGTGTGATAGCCGCCTGACAGACGGAACAAATGCCATAAATATAGAGCGAGAAACCATCCTTGCGAAAACGCTTAAGGTGGACAGAGCTGATAACCTCGGCAATCTCGGGGATAGTGACCTCGGTAACGCGATTGCACACCGTACATATCTGATGGCAATGGCCTTTACTGGCATAGCACGACTCGTATTTGGTGGTACCCTGAAAGCGATGGCGCACCACGAGGCGCAGCTCAAGAAAGAGGTTCAGTGTGTTGTATAGTGTGGCTCGTGAAACTGGAAATTTATACTCATCGGCCATCTTCTCGCCCAGTTCGTCGAGGGTGAAGTGCCCTTCGATGCTGTAGACCGCCCTTAGAATAGCATAGCGCTCGGGGGTCTTGCGATGATTGTTCATCTCCAAGTAGTTATCCAGTATGTGCTCTGCCGCCAGACGCACATCGTCCTTTTTCTCGTTCTTTTTCATAAACCGAGGGCAAAGTTACAACAATAAAATGAGATATGGAAAATTAAAAAATTAAAAAAATGAAAATTAAGAATTAAGCAAATAATTATGCATGATGATGCCTTATTTCCTGTATTTCTTAATCAGACTGTAGGCGTTGTAAAGTCCCAATTCTCCTGCTTTGCTCAAATCTTGCGTACCTTCAGCATTCTGTTTGAGAAACAGATAACAGAGTCCACGATTGAAATAAGCCTCAGCCAGTTGCGGCTCCAGGGCAATGGCGGCGTTGTAGTCGTCGATGGCACGTTTATAGTCGCCACGCAACGCCATGAGGGTACCGCGATTGCAGAGCAGCAAGGGGTGATGCGGGCTGAGTTCCAATGCGTGGTTCAGGTCGGCCTGCACGCTGGCGTTCTTCAGTTCCACATTAGTACCCTGCGACGCCTCAAACTGATTGATGCGCAGCTGGCAGGCAGCACGCTGCCACAGGGCGAGCACTGAGGTAGAGTCTTCCAGAAGATAAGTAGAGAGGTCGTCGATGGCCGAGTCGTAATCCTGAATAGCTGAATAAGCAATAGCACGGAACAACAGGGCACGCACGGCCTGACTCGTGGTCTGCGGATGGCTGATGACAGCGCTGAGCGAGTCGATATAGTTAAAGTAGTCGCTAGTGCGGTCGTCACCCAGAATCACGTGGGCATTATTGACATAGATGGTGCGTGCCTGGTGCATGTCGTTAAGACGGTCAACCATCGTATCGGTGACGCGAGGACGCTTCACTTCGCCCTCTTCCTGTTCGTAAGACAACACGAACATAGGTTGGAACTCCATCTCCACCTTATGATCCTGCACCCTACCGCGATAGTCGTTGGCATATTCGCGCTCAGGCTCCTGACTGTCTTCCATCACCAGCTGGTTGTATTTCTCCACATCCTCGTCGCTACGCTTGCGAATCTGGTTGGGATTGAGGCGCGGCTGGGTGCCGTAGAGATGTTTGTAAAGGCGAGCCTTATAGACGGTAAACTCATCGGCCTCGGCCTGTTTCACCATACCCAGCTTACGATAACAGGCTGCACGGAACTCGAGTCCCGTCCAGAAGTTAGGATATTCCTCAATCACCTTAGAATAGTCACGAATGGCCCCTTGCAGGTCGCCAGTCTTGTCGAGCAGCACAGCACGATTGAACAGCGCCAGCATGTTGTCGGGCTCCAGCCTCAGCACAAAGTCGAAGTCGGTGATGGCGCGATTATCGTCGCCCACCTGAGCACGCAGCAGTCCTCGATTGTAATGTCCCAGGAAGTTATTCGGCTCTAAGTCAAGCGCCATATCGTAGTCGGCCATAGCGCCGCGAAGGTTGTTCTGATTAAAGCGAGCCAAAGCGCGATTGATGTGACAGCCCGCATTCTTTGGCATGAGATGGATGGCGTGGTTCAGCTGTACCTCGGCACTATCCCACTCTTCTCGCGACATACTTATGATACTACTAGCAGCCCACGTCTGACCGTCGTAGGGGTCTATCTCCAGACTCTTCTGCAACGCATCAACGGCCTTCACGGTGTCCTCCATCTGCATGTAGATGTCGGCCCTCATGTTGTAGGCCCTCGCAAACTGGCTCCAGCGTCGCTGAATTGTGTCTAGCTCGGCCAAGGCCACATCGAAGTCTTTGTTCTGGATGCGGCAAAGCACACGGTTGTTCCAGAAGCCACGGTTCTCAGGATCGTATTTCAGCGCACGGGTATAGTCGTCGATAGCCTCAACGAACTTATCCTGCTGAATACGGGCAAGACCACGCAGCTCGTAGAGGCTGATGACGTAAGGATTGCGACGCAAGGCTTCTGAGCAGTCGCTCTCGGCACCTGCATAATCGTCCAAGTAATACTTGGCTACGCCGCGAAAGAACCACGGTTCATAGAGATAGGGTTTGATGGAGATAGCCTGATTGAAATACTGAATAGACAGGACGTAGTCCTCGTAATAGAGGGCAGAACGTCCAATGGTCATCAGGCGGTCGGTGTTGTATTGGGCAAAGGAAGGAAGAAAGGCAAAAAGGTAAAAAAGTAAAAGGAGCAACCCCCTCCTACCCTTCGTTACCCTATGTCCTGAAACATTCATCTTTTTGCCTTTTCCCTTTTTCTATTATCTTCTCACCGGCTTGGTACGATAGCCGCAACGATAGCGACCCAGCGTGAGCGACTTCAACTTGCCTTTGATAAGCTGGCGACGCAGAGGCGAGATGCGGTCGATAAACATCTTACCGTCGAGATGGTCGAACTCGTGCTGCATCACACGAGCCAAATAACCCTCAATCCATTCGTCGTGGGCCTCGAAGTTCTCGTCCATCCATTGCACTCTGATGCGTGTAGGACGCGTCACCTTCTCGTGAATGGCAGGCAGCGACAGGCAGCCTTCCTCTGAGGTAGAGGTATTCGTGTCGTCGTATTCCACGATATGGGCATTGATATACACCTTACGGAACTCCTTGTACTCAGGCATATCGTCTGACAGCGGGTCAAGGTCGATGACCACCAGGCGGATGTCGCGACCAATCTGAGGCGCTGCCAGTCCTATGCCTTCCGACTGGAACAGCGTCTCCCACATATCAGCAATGAGTGTCTTCAGCTCAGGATACTCAGGAGTGATGTCCTCGGCCACCTTGCGTAGCACGGGCTGTCCATATATATAAATAGGTAGAATCACTTTTAATTAGAAATTAATAATTTGGAATTAGTAATTATGATTACTTTTTAGAACGGAGGTAGTCCTCGAGGATGATTGTGGCGGAGATTTCGTCCACCAGCGCCTTGTCCTGACGGGCCTTCCTTTTCAGGCCGGCGTCTAACATGACCTGATGGG
>Ga0247608_10001997_pt1 | contig 26722 bp, 36 predicted proteins | sample 176DNAGHGlowgp2_FD_193490 | JGI IMG/M metagenome (GOLD analysis project Ga0247608, IMG submission 193490) | Sheep rumen microbial communities from Palmerston North, Manawatu-Wanganui, New Zealand - 1766 DNA GHGlow gp2 | ecosystem: Host-associated > Mammals > Digestive system > Stomach > Rumen ... | reverse complement strand
ATGTCTAAAGAATATGGCGAAAATGTTACTAAAGGTTTATTAAAATATTATGAAACTCATACTAGGAAAGGTAATAATTTTACTGAGGATGCTAAAAAAAGAATTTCTGAAAGTGTATCAAAAGCAAATACTGGTAAAAAATTCATTAATAATGGTGCAATAAATAAATTTGTTACACCAGAGATAGCAGAAGAATATATAACTCAAGGATGGGTTTATGGTAGATTAAGTACTGATAAATTTAGAGAATCTAAAAGACAAACTAGTAAAAATAGAAAATGGGTTCATAAAGGTGAGAAAAATAAATTTGTAAAAATAGAAGAGTTAGAGAACTATTTAGAACAAGGATATGTATTAGGACAATATATTAAAATTTCTCAAAAAGGCTCTATTATGATTATAAAGGAAAATAAAATAATTAGAATACGTCCAGAGCAATTAGAAGAATATGAAAAATTAGGCTGGAAAAAATCTCATGTGTTTAATAAACCTAAGGAAAAGAAGGTGATTGATAATGCCTAAGCATGAAGAATGGAAAGAACTTAGTGAGTTGCAAAGGCAATTATATAGAGAATTATATAAAAAAGATTTTCATCAATTTGTTAAAGACTTCTGGGAATGTATTGAAGATAGACCATTTGTTGATGGTATAGTAGTTCAATTCTATTGTGAAATGGCTCAATATATTTGCAGACAATGGACACCTACAGTTCGAATGGTTGAAAATATAGAATTACCAGATTATGATCCAGAAACTACAAATATTATTGATGTTAGAGGAAATAAAAAAAATTTTTGCGTGAATATATGTCCCAGACATTCAAAATCGGTCATCCTAAATATCATGCTTTCGTGTTGGATATGGTTATGGGTTTCAATAGATGTAGCAGCAGTTTCGCATAATCAAAGACTAGCTGGACGTATGAACGCTCAAAAACAAAAACTGATAAATTCAGAGAAGTTTAAATTTTTCTTTCCCGAAATACAATTAATACAAAATACTACATTCTCACTTCGTGATTCTCGTGGTGGAGAAATGTATTCAGTTCCAGCTGCAAGTATACTAGGTCATGGTTTTGACCTCGGAGTTGTAGATGATTTAACTACCGCAGAAACAGCTGCTAAAGGAATGGAAGAAATGAACAATGCATGGAATGTATATCGTAATACTATTCCGTCTCGTGCCAACGATGTTGCAACTGCACGTCTAATTAACATACAGCAACGTTTGAGCCCGCTAGATATAACTGGTAGAATTTTGGAAGATCCAGAATTAGCAAATCAATATGCTTTTATAGTGTTACCAGCAATTTTTGAAAAAGATACAATTTTAGTTTTCCCGGTGTCTGGTCGAATAGTCCGATTTAATGCCGGCGATTATCTTTGGCCTGAGCGTTTTGGAGACTATAGCGGTCTAAGAGCACAAGTTGGTGAATCAGTATTTCAAGCAGAATATTTACAACATCCAGTTGCTTCAGATAGAACAATTGTTAAAGAAAGTATGATTAACATTAAATATATTAATGAAGTTCCAAATATTATGCAAGCAGATACAATTTATGCTTCTCATGATTTTCCGGTTAAATCTACCGAAACTTCTGATTTCTTGGGTTCCGTTGTAGGATATAAAGTCAATGGTATGTTATATGTTAAATTTGCTATGGAAGAGAAAATGGACTTCTTAGCGCAAGTTGAATATGTAAAGTCAATAGATGAATTATATCCAGGTATTATTCAAGTAATAGAAGATAAGGCAAATGGCTCACCTATCTTAAATCAATTACAAGAATTTGTCCCTGGTATGCAAGCATATCAGCCAGGTACTGCAGATAAACCTAAAAGAATGGAATATGCAACAATGTATTTCCAAAATGTCATATTTGTCGCAGATCAGTGGGACGAATTAACTCAAAAGTATATATTAAATGAAGGTTTAAGACATTTGATAAAACAATTATTAGCATTTCCTTTATTACAACATGATGATGTGTGTGATGCTTTCTCACAATTGGTTAATTTTGTATTCATGGATAAAAGATTCCAAGTATATGGTAGATCATTTAACAAACTCAATATCTACGAAAAATCAAAGGTTCAAGAGCCATCATACTCATTTATATTCTTCAATAAAGAAGGAGATACTTGGAAAGCACTTGATATTGGTATCGAGTATGGAGAGATTACAAAACTTTATGTAAAGAAAGAGTTCTACTTCAAAGCAACAATTGAAGAAGGAATAAAAAAATTAAAAGAATTTGCACCAGATAAAACTGTATTTATAGATGCCTCAACAAGTGAAGCATTGTATGGTATGTTCCAAGAAGGAGTATCTATCGAAAGATATGAAGTTCAAGATTTCGATAAATCAGTATCAGATTTAACATTAGCCTTTTCAAGCAGAAAAGTCATGGTTGAAAATGAATGTAAACTTCTTCGAGGAGATATAGATAACTTCAAATTTGAGAAATCAAAAGATGATAACGCAGTTAAATATAGAACCCAAAAAGATGGCTTTATAGCATGTATTAGGGTGGCAATGCATTTTTACGGCGGCATAGTATAGAATGCTTTTCTACGAGGCAAAGCCTCGTGAGAAAGCGAAAATTTCGAAGAGAGGATGAGCATGAAATATGGAATATAAATTTAATGTAAATGAAGTTTATCAAAATTGTAAGAAGCCAATTCTTAAAGAGATTGATGATATAATTAGAAAGTGTGTTAATAAAAATAAAAATAAATATTATGATATTATTAATGTGGTTGAAGAAGATGGAAGTATTAAATATAGTTTTAATGGATTTGCCATTGAAAAATCACATCTTAGTATTGATCGCGAATCAAAAAATTTAGAACTACATGTAAAAGTTCCATTTGAGATATATGTATACGATGTTGGCAATGAAATAACTGTATCATTTAGAATTAAAAATGTGCGCAATTACGAAGAAGAATATGCAAAAGAATTTGAAGAAGTAATAGCATGTCATAAAGTGAAAAAACCTACTGAAGAAGATCTTAAAATATATGAGGAAGTAAAAATTGCATTAGAAGATAATGGCTATTATAGTTCGTCTGCTTCAAATGTTGGAATTTATTCAGACGTTGAGAAATGGTTACATGATGATAATATTATAAATGAAATTCAAAAAAGTATAGCAAATAGGGAAAAATTCTACAAAGAAAATCCAGATTTAAAGTATATTCAAGAAGAAGAAAATCGAAATAAAGCAATGACATATACTGATACAGTAGTCTATTCATGGGACTTGACAAAGAGTATAGCAGAATTTTTAGAATCAATAGCAAACGAAATGGATACGCAATATAATTTCTATAAAACCGCAAAATATTATTAAGAATAATGCTTTTCTACGTTGGCCTTGCCAACGTAAGAAAGCGAATATGACCAGACTTGATTAAGTCTGGTTTTATATTTTCTGAAAGTGACATGATATAATAAAATCACGAGGTGAAATTATGAACGTAACAGTAAATACAAAAAGAATGAGAATAATGATTGGTATATTAGGCATGGCTTTACCATGGTTAGTTGCATTAATAACTTTATCATGGCCACAGTCAATTTCTATAACATATTATTCATTGTTTGCGGTAGGAACCTTCATGATTGTGCTAGGTTCGGCAGGAATTTTATTAATTTGTTACCGCGGATATGATAAAACAGATGATATTACTGCAACTATTGCTGGAATTTTTGGAATCCTAATATGTATTTTTCCAATGACTTATTTACCAGATCCTGCAACTGAAACTGGTGTTTTACATTTGCCCTCAAATGTAAGCAACATATTTCACTGTATAAGCGCAGTAGGTTTTTTTGAAACTTTAGCATTTATGTCATTTTTCTTGTTCACAAAGACTGGCGGAGAAATAACAAAACAGAAAAAGATTAAAAACATTATATATAGAGTGTGTGGAATTGGTATGATAGGAGCATTTATTTTAATGCCATTAAATGCAATACCAGGAGTTAATATATATAATCTAACATGGATTGTTGAAGCGATAGCATTATTCTTTTTCGGACTAAGTTGGATCGTTAAATCTGATGCAATACCATTCTTAAAAGATAATAAATAAATTATCTTCTAGTTAACGCAATGCGTCAACTGAGAGATAATATCCATAAACTATTCACTTTTTAATCAACTTGTGATATTATTATATTGAGAAAGGAAAAAATAGGTGAATAGTATGTATGTAATGGTGATAGAAGACTATTATAACGAAGAATATTTAGGTAATGTAAGAGAAAAGGAAAGTATTATCAATTATAAAACACGATATTGGGGATATACTGAGCCTATGAATGTTAGGGATACCGCTAATATGATAGAGGCTTCCGCATATGCTAACTGGTATGGAGTAATTGATTTAGATAGAATGGAATTCTTAACTGAAGAAGAGGAAGAAAATATAATTAAGCAATACTGCACAAAAGGATTACCGGAAATAGATTCAAAATGGTTCTTCGAACAATTTAATTATAATGAAGAGAACTCACAAAAATGAGTTCTTTTTTTATATCTTTAATCTAGAATATGTTATAATCAAATAGAGGTGAATATCAATGGCAAAATATATATTTACAAAAATTGAAGATAAGCCAACTTTAACTTCTGAATATGTTGGGAAGATTAATACTTCTACCGAACACTCAAAAGAACATACTTTTAATTTAGGCAAAGAAGCAGAAGATAAATTAATGGATATAGTCATGAAATATGGAATAACTAAAAATGATTTTACTGAGAAAGATAAAAAGAACCATTATTTCTTCTATAAGATATTGACTAATAATAAAAGATATGGCAATGACTTAGTATATTATTATTATTCTAAAGAATTAGAATATTTAGACAAATATAATCTACCATTAAATAAAGAGATGTATCAAAATGGTATTTTGCTATATGGTGTTAATGATATGATGAGTATTAATAACGCTTATAGATTAACCGAAAAAGAAAGCGTTGAATCTAATGAAAGAGGATATTTAAAAGAAACCATTGAGGATTTCAAAAAATTCTTTTTAGAAAAGAGACGTGGACATGATTTTAAAAAAGATTTAGATGAAATACTAAATGCCAAAGATAATGCAGTAGAATATGGAACTACTTCCGAGAATAAATATTACAGTAAGAAATATCATCACCCAATTGAAAAACAAGTTAATGTCACTGTGAAATCACCTAGAATGGAATTTATTTTAAATAAAACAAATCTTACTCCAGAGACAAAAAGAAAGTTTATGGAATATACTGATTTAAAAGATTTTGTTGAAAGAGTTGATATTTCTAAATTTGACAAAAATGAATTTAAAGAATTCTTTGATGCAGTTGATAGAATTGACAACAAATATATGTTACATTATGAATTAATGGATGAAGTTGAAGCATTAAAAGAAAAAATAGGACTATAGGAAAAAGATCATATTCGCATTAAAATCCTACATGAGTAGGATTTTTTATTTTTATCCAATAACTATTCACTTTTAAAATAACATTTGATATAATATAGGTGTAATCAAAAGAAAGGTGATGAATTATTATGTTAGAATTCTTAAAAGGATATGTGTTTGGAAAGTGTTATAGTGATGAGGAATATATATTAGATAAGGGCGAACCAGATTTATCAGAAGGTAAATATGGTGAAGGATATGTATATTTAGAAACTTATGGTATACCTTATATAAGAGTTTATAGATCATGGGTAGAAAAATATAATGATCCAACTAAAAGAGAAATCCGCACTTGCGTAGGAAGTGATGGACAACCAAAGTGTTGGTATGAAGACATAGGCGAACAAATAGATCATCATAACATGATGTTTGAAGAAGGTGCGTGCGTTGTTGCAGATACACCAGAGGAAGCAATAAGAAAATACTTACTAGAAGCAGATGATTTAGAATTAGAATTATATGTAAGAACCAATAACCGATTTGTATGTATAAATGATTTAGCAAATGATAAAGACAAGTGGGATGAAATGCTAAAAGATAAAAAGGAAGTATGGTACTGTAATATGAATGATTATGGTGATTTCAAAATGGAAAGCATAAGATTAGATAGAAAGCGATAAAATTATCGCTTTTTCTTTTATATTTGATATTTTCTCTGTGCTATAATTATAATATAATTAAAGGTGCGTGATAGTAAATGACTGAAGACGGACTAATTAGTTGGCTAAAAGATAAAAAAATGCTTAAAGAAGCATATAAGAAATTATCTGATGAACTAATAGCAGATGGTGAAAAACCAATATCTAAGGAAAGATTTATAAGTCTTGTCAAAGAACTTAACTTAAAAGATTTATCAGAATTAGATTTAAATGTTATTAGGCAAAAAATAGCCAATGAGGTTAATGAATATTTAAAAGAAGATGAATATTATGCTACATACTCTGATTTGTTTTATTATGATGTCAAAGAGTTTTGCAAGAAATGTTTAAAGACATTACAATTAAAACTTGAAGAAATAAAACGAAAAATCACAGATATAATTCAAGGAATAGTATTTGAAAATGAAAAAGAAGGCATAGAATTAGATTTCAATTCTAATACTAATGCTTCAAAAATAAAATTAATTACAATAGGAGACGAAAAAATGATTAAAAAATTAAAAGACAATCCACCATATGCAGTAAGCACTAGAAACAATAATTTGGAAAGAAGAAATAATGAAGTTTCTGGTGACAATAGATATACTGAAGAAAGTAGAAGAATTTTTGAAAAATTAGGAAGATTAGCAACTGCTATCGCAAACCATTTCGGATGGGAACCAGGTCTTGTTATGCAAGATTTTGTTAAAGATTTAGCAATTATTAATGATCCTAGTATGCTTGGCAGATTAGATCCAAATAATCCAATCGACAAAATGACACAAGATTTAATGAGCATGTATATTGGAAGCGCAGAAGACTTTAATGTATTCCAAAATGAAGCATTGGCTCAAATTATGAATATGTCAGAAGAAAGAGCAGTTCAAACTCTTGAAAAATTAATTGGTAGAGGTCAATTAGGAACTACAAGAGCAAATCAATTCTTAGGTAACTCTAATCAAAGAAGATTAGGTAGAGGTAGAGATTCTGAATGGAATTATGAAGGATGGACTGTTGAAGATATTATTGACGAAATCGAACCAGAATTTGAAATGATTATGAATAAGGAATCAATTAAAGAACCTTTCAAAAATCTTGGCGAATTAAAATCATGGATTAAAGGACTTTATCCATTAAACAGTGCTACTAAAGTAGAAGGCTTTGATACTGCAGTATCAAGAGTATTAAAACATTTTAATCAAAGAGTAATGCAAGAATTTGGTGGTTATACTGATTATCCACTTACAGATTCACAATCTCAAGAAATCGCAAAATATTATAGAGATTTTAGCGATAAATATAATCTTGATTTAGAAGATTTAATATATGGTCCAGAAGGATTTATGGAAACTTGTTATCCAAATGATTTCCCAGATTTTAAAGGAGATATAATTTTCTCTGAAAAGTATTGGAATGAATTTGAACAATGGTTAAAAGATACTAAGGGTATTACATTAAAGCATGAAGACTCTTCTGATTTCTTAGTAGATTCTAAAGAAGATGAACAAAGATTTGCAGAAAAGTTTGGCGAAAAGAATTTAAATAGATTTAAGAGATTAACACAAAAACTTCAAGGCAATTATAAAGATATGACTTGGGTAGTTGCACATATTGAAACTACTGAAGATTTAAATGACGTTTTAAATAATGCAGATTTTGGCGGATATGAACCTTCTGATGAAAATGAAGATTGGGTAGTATTCAAAGTAGAAGATTTACAAAAGTGCCAAAAATTATCTAATGGTACTAATTGGTGTATTACTGCTCCTACTGCATGGAATACTTATACTGGATTAGGTGTTGATTTCACATTCTATATTAATAAGAATACTGGTGATAAATACTGCGTTGCTTCAAAAGGTGGCTTAAATGAAATCGTTGATAAGAACGATAGAGAAGTTACTTCTTTGCCAGAGGGTGTACCAGGAGAAGAAGTAAGAAGTTCAGTAGTAGAAGAAGATATGGATATTGAAGAAGCAACTTTAAAAACTGCATTAGCAAATGTTCAATTAATGTCTGTTGATGAATTAAAAATTGCATGGGATGACATGTTTGGTGAAGAACTAGATATGTTAGAAGATGATGAAGTTAAGGAATGGTTAACTCATAAAATTCCAGAAATTGATTCTAACGAACTAAAAACTTATCTTGAAGAACATTATACTGATTTCATTCCTTCTGGTGAATCAGATAACGAAGAACTTGAAGAAGACGATGAAGATTATTTTGACGATGAAGACGAAGAATATTTAGAAGATTCAAAAGTTCAAGATAATAAATCTAAAAAAAAATCTTTAAAAAAAGATTCAGCAACTGATATGACTAAGGTAAAAGCGGATATAGAAAAATTCCGTAAGTTAGTATTCGATACTTTAAAACAAGATAAGGTTCATAAATTAAAAAGTGTCGAAATACTAAACATTCAATTTTATGGTGAGGATAAAATATTTTGTTATAATGGAGAAACATATCAATTTGACATTAAACTAACCTATGATATGTCATATGAATGGGTAGGTAGTAAAAATAGTCTTGTTAGAGAATTAGTAAATGGTTATGACGGATTAGAAATAGAGGTCAGCTGGTGGGATGTAAGAAATTTAATAGATAAATTATCTGATTATGACATGGGTGATATAAATTTTCTAGTTCTGGAGCATGAATTTGAAATTGATGATAGTGATATTATGGTTAATAATTATGATGGAGAGGCTAAGGGTGAGTTAGGTATTTCCTATCCAGTGTACATGACTTATCTAGAAGAACATGAAATAGTCGAACACAAGGGCGAAGAAAGTTTAGAAGATTCAAAAGTTCAAGATGATAGCGAATTAGAGGAATTCGATAATCAATTAAAAGAACATTTAAGCAAATTCAAAAATGTAAAATTTGAAGATACAAGATTTACTGAAGAAGGTAAAAATATAGAAGCATATATTTCTGTCAAGATCGATTTTGATAAGAAAAAGCCAATAAAAATCGATCCTTCTGAGGCTATAATCGATGTAGAACCAGATACAAGTGTAGAATTTGATGGAGACAGAAAATACGTTGAACACTCTTATAATTTTGCAATTGATAAAGATTACATAACTAGACATATCATGTATGGCTTAGATCTAACAGATACTAATTTCAATAATTTCTATCTAAGCGATTTTAGTGATGACAATCATATAGAAGATATAGATACTAGCGATATTGTAGTTTTAAAAGAAGATGGAGAACTAAAGTGTAGTGGTTCATTATCATGCTTAGTTGTATTATACTTTGAGAAAGAGGAAGAATAATATGTACGAATTCGAAAAGGTTAATCAATATAGTGAAGAAGCGATAGAAATTGCTCAAAGATTAATTGTTATAACTAAAATTAGTGCAATTAATTTCAAAACTCTTCATAGAAATTTAAAAGGTGGCAATTGGTTTACAATTCATGAAAAATTAAATGAATACTATAGCATGTTCGATGCATTCGAAGATAGATTAATAGAAAATTTAATGGGCTTAGGAATTGAAGATAAATCAATTAAAGATTCAATGGACTTAATTTTAGATGTTAAGCCATATGAAGAAAAAGAAGCCATGATAATTGCTAAAAATATGCTTTTAACTGAATTAGCAGAATTAGAGAATACTAGAAATGCCTTAGAAATACCTTCTAAAGTAGCATCAGTATTTGATGAAATAGAAAACTATTTACATTTAGAGGCAGATTATAAAATAGCACAATATTTAGAATAAAAGCGAATTAAAAAATTCGCTTTTTTCATTTACTTATTGTTTTTAAAATGATAAAATTAAAGAAATAAAGGAGATAGGGATCATGGAAAAAGAAGACGTTGTTAATCATCCATCACATTATACTGATGGCAAAATTGAAGTTATTGATTTTATCGAAGATAAAAAATTAGGCTTCTGTTTAGGAAATGCAGTTAAATATATTTCAAGAGCAGGCAAGAAAAACAAAGACAAAGAAGTTGAAGATCTTCAAAAAGCAATTTGGTATATTAATAGAAGAATTAAGGAATTGACAGAAAATGAGTAAGTGGGTTTTATCACAAGAAGAAAAAGATTTAGTTGAATGCACGAGATTTAAAATAAATCAAATTACACCCACACAATTCGTAATAGTAAACCAAAATAATATACCTCTTGGAGAATATTTAAGTTTTGAAGAAGCAAATCAAGCATTACATGAAATCATGAAAACTTTAAAAGTATTTAAAATGCCGAAAAGAGAAAAAAGATAAGCGAAAAATTATATTTTCGCTTTTTTTCGTGCTATTATAAACATATAGATCCAATTATGAAATGGAGTGAGGTTAAGATGTCTGAAAAATATGTAAAAACCACTTGGGAAAATGGAGTTACTAAGGTTAATGCAACTAATTTAAATCATATTGAACAAGGAATTTATAATGTTACAGAATATCTTAATTCTACTATATATAATAATAAAATGATAGGAATTAGTTTAAAAATGTCTTCTAAGGTAGAAGATAAAATTGATTACTTAATGTTTATTTTTGATCAGAGTTCATTTAGAAGTTTATTTGGCTTGACAAATGCTATTATGCCTAGTTTAGGCATTAATCTTGAAAATTATGTAAAAATATTTAATTCACTAAATTCTTCTTCTACATCTAGCGATTTATTAATTAAATTGTATTACGCTTTAGTAGAAACTGCTAGTGATATATATTATAGTTTTTGGTATATAGACGATCCAGAAGGCGGACATTTTGTTGAACATACTACACGAGTATTTTCAAATTACAAAAAAACTTTGTATGATATTGATCCAGAGCCAAATTTCGGATTAAGATTTACAAGAAAAACAAGCGAAACTACAGAAGACACGTTTAGTTTTGTGACATACCAAATATTAGAATATGGTAATGAAGCATTTAAAGAAATTAATCTGGATAATTTATTTGATTATTTTATGCTTGATCAAGGAGATGAATAAGGATGTCTGTGATATACAATAAAACTATTTGGATTGATGGAACAACTGCCATTAACGCTAATAACATGAATAATATTGAAAATGGCATAGAAAGCCTTGATAATGCAATTGATAACGTAGCAGATAATAAAACCCTAGCTGTTAAATTAAATTTTATTTATGGTAGTGAACCAGGCTATTTAATTTGGTTAATTGAAAAAAATATAATGTCTAGTATGTGTAAAGTAATAAGCGCTTCTACCGAAATTAGTGTAGATGCTGATAACTTTATAGAAACTTTAAACACTTTAAGAAATACTAATATTTTGGCGTTTAATAAAGGTATTGAAACTTTACATTGCTTTTCTAATAAAGCATATATATGTAAAGGAAAAGAGATAAATATAGGTTATAACAATATTTCATTGTTTACAGTTGAATCAGATATAAATGAAATCACATTTAAATTAGAAAAAAGTATTTATTTAATATACTGCGAAAGAATCCCTTTAGAAGCACCAATTGAATCAGTAAATGCTTCTTCAATATTTGGATATGATATAACTGATGAATTGCATTATGAACCAAATTTTTGGGAAAATAATAAGGCACCATATTTAATTGCATCTAATTTTAATCATATGGAAGAAGGTATTGAAAAAGGAATTACACATTTTAATACTTTAAACACTAATAATAAATTTTCTATGGTAGGAAAATTAACTAATGATGGTATTACTGCATTAATGGGAATATGTTGTGACAATTATCAAATAGAATTAATAATTAAAGAATTACAAGAAATGAAAATTGCGCCAGTAGATTTAACTGTAAATAATTTTACTGATTTTATGAATGATATTATTGATAAATCGCACAAAGAATATATTCATGAAATAGAAGGATGGACGCATTCTTATAATTTAGGAATAATTTTCGATGTTTTAATGGTTAGCAAATTAGCATTAGTTTATATTCCACCAATACCAGTAATTGGAGATCCATTTACGATTTTGAATATGCGTACATATAATATGACTATAAAATTAACTTCTTTTTCAATCGAATTTGAAAAATGGTTTGGAACAGGTAGGCACGATACTAAACCGTTCCCTTTCGAAACACTTTATGAAAATTTACCAACAGTATTTGAAAAAACTACACCAGAAAATATTTTTAATATATAGGAGTTTTAAGTGATTTATATGGAAAATTATGATTTAATAGGAAAGACGATTAGAATACATGATAGAAATGCAAAAGTAGAAGATATAATAGACAATAAAGTTGTTTTAAAAGATGAATATGGTGAAGAAAAAGTAATATCATTAAAAGCATTTAACAATTTAAAACCAAAAATTACAAAAGAATTATTCACAATCAAATTTAATTCACTAGATAATGCAATGGTGTATTATTACGAAGGTGAAGATTTAAAATTTGTCCCATGTCGTCCAAATGATTGGAACGAATTGGAAGAATTTTTAAAACTTGAGAATATTAATTATAAAGGTAATGTAAAAGATTATCTTCATACAAACGAAGATGTTGAATTAGAAAGTGATAGAAATTCAGAATTAACTGATGAGGATATCGCAAATATCATTCAAGCCATAGAAAAAGAAGGCTATAAACTAATTGAGCAATCTGGACATAAAATGAAATTTGTAAGCAAGTCCAAATTAGAAGTTAAATTATTATTTGAAAGTCAAATTCAAAAATTTTTGTATAACGAATTTAATCGTGTTGATGATTTAATAACTGAATTAGAAGACTTTTATCAAAAAGTAATTTTATTTGACTTGCAATTATCTCATAGTGGAAAGTTCAAATTGGTAGTTATATGCAAGTAGAAATTCTTTATCAAATATCAGAACGTCATTGGCGAATATGGTATAAAAATAAAGAAGTCGATATGCAAGTTATTAATATAAAAAATTTCAAACAACCTATACAATTAAAACGAGTTTTGATAGAATATAATTATAATGGCATTGATCATATGTTAGTGGAATTAGAATAGAAGGTGATATTATGGAAAATAAATATCTATTTGTAAAAAAAGATATGGATAAAGATTTCATAAAAGTATATACGGTTACATATAAAACTAATGAAAAAAATAGAGAATATTATTTTGTTTCCAGAAATGATGAAGAAGATTTAGCAATTTTAAATAAGAATTATAAACCAACTGCTATTGAGGCTTTCACATATATAGGAGACGAGATAATTATGATTGATGAATTCAGATCTGCTCTGAATAAAAGGGTTTTATCTTTCTGTGCTGGTTTAATAGAACCTAACGAAGATTATGAAAAAGCATTTAAAAGAGAAATTTATGAAGAACTTGGTGGAACAATAAAATCAATCAAATTATGTCAAAATAGTCCTATGCCAGTTTGTGCAGGACTAAGTGATGAAGCCAATGTTTTTGCAATAGTAGAATTAGATAAATTAGAAGAGCAACATTTAGAGGAAACTGAAGATATTAAAGTGGTTAAATTCAAGGTAAATGAATTAAAAAAGAAAATTCAAAATAATGAATTGCCATTAACTGCTAGTGGATATTTCGGTGCAATGTTATTGATTAATAAATTAAAAAATAAAAAAGGAGAATAAATATGAAGGGATTAGATAATTTTTTAACAATAGTTGGTTTTTATATGGACGAAGCGAAAAAGGCTATAAATCTAGGTGAAACAAAAGAAGGTTTTGTTAAGCATATGATGTCTTATGAACCAAAACTTAGAGAAGAATTTTTAAATGAAATTTATGATTCAGTATTGGCTAATGGCAAATGGCAAATTTTGTGGTATGAGAGTGGTGAATTCTTATATAAAGATAATCAAGAGTTCAGTTCAAAAGAAGAAGCCATCGATTATGCAGAAGAACATTTTGGCGATCAATTAGAATTTCAAGGAAGACCAATATATCAAAAAGAATTAGATTATGAGGTTAAATTTAATGAAAAATCTTTAACTGAAGATGCTATTAGTGGTCAAGGCTATAATAGAGCAAAAGAAAAAGAAAATGGCAATGATTATGAAGAAGAAGATTTCATTGAAATTACTAATGAAGAATTAGAAACACTAGATAAAAAGGAAGAAATCGAAAAATATTTTGATAATGATACAATGATAGCATTACCACCAAAAGAAATTTTTGAAGAGTTTTGCTTAAATAAAGCACATGATACCGATGAAATCAAATTCAAATATAATGGTTATAATTGTAGTATCGAAATATTTACTTATTCAGGAGATGGATATACATTAAATGTTAATGGTAAAAGATTTTACTCATTAACTCTTGATTCTTTATATGAAACATTACAAAATATTGATGAAAAATATGAAAGCATGCTAAGTGAAGAAGAGAAATCTGAAAGAACATTAGAAAAGATTAGAAAATCAATTATAGAAAGCATTAACAATATAAATGCTAATACCGATTTAAAGACATTAGTTAAAATCGAAAATGATATTGATTTCTATTCTGATGTATATAAGGATATTAATAATTTCAGACCAAGATGGGAAACTGGTGAATTTATTAGATTAATCAAATCAAAGAATCCAAAATTATTCCAAGAATTACAAGATTTACCTCATGAGGAATATGTAAAACTATTAAACGAATAGAAAGAAGAAAAAATTGCTTTAATGAGCACACAACATATGAACGATAACTGTCTGGAGTAAAATCTAGGCAGTTTTTTATTTGCTCATACAATTATTTTATGCGTATGCATATTTTTTTTATTTATTTTGTGATACAATAATTGTATATTTTTGAGAAAAACTGATTATTAACATCGAATAAAATAGCATTTTTAAGAAAATTTTAGAAAAAAGAGGTACAAAATGGTTAGTTATAAGAAATTATGGAAACTACTCATCGACAAAGGAATGAATAAAAAAGACCTCATTGCAGTATCGGGAATTAGTACTGCATCTATGTCTAAGTTAGTAAAAGGTCAAAATATTCAAACTGATGTATTATGTAAGATTTGTAAAGCTTTAAATTGTGATTTTAATGACATCATGGAATATGTAAAGGAGAATATCAATGGATAATTTAGGGATTGAATTAGAAAAAATAATTAAAACTTACCAAGTTTCTTTTTCAGATAAAGAATATAATACAGAAAACAATGATACCGACTTACTAATGGATTTATATGGAATCACCCCAGAAATCAAAAGAGAAAACAAGCAATACTGGGGAAGAGAATTAGGAACGTTGTTCGAATTACTATGTACTGAAATTTTTAAAACAACCAAAGAATTCAAGCCTAAAGAAAAAATAGGAAACGATGCCCCATATGATTTTATTTATGATTCATTAGCAATAGATACAAAGTATAGAATTGGTTCTGGAGATGCAGGCACTTTAAAAAAATTTAAGCAATACGCTAAAGAACTGAAAGACATGGGATACACACCAGTGATTTTACTTTTTAGAACAGATAATCTTTCAGCGACAATTACAGATTGCATCAACGGAGGTTGGAAAATTTATATGGGAGAAGATTGCTTCAGTTTCATAAAGGAAAAAACAAAATTTGATTTGAAAGAGTATTTGAAAAACAATAAAGGAAAATTTAATATAGAACATTAAAATAAAGACCTCTTTACAACATGTGGCAATAATTGTTTGCCTAATGCGTATAGAGGTCTTTTTCTATTTATTCTCTTCTAATCTTTTGTTACATATTTCACAATAATCTGGATTAATTTCAAAACCAATAAACTTAATGTTATGTTTTTTACAAGCAACAGCAGTTGTCCCAGAACCCATAAATGGATCAATTACAATATTCTCGCTATTCACAGGAGTTGTTAGAACAACAAGTTTTTCAATTAAATCGAGAGGTTTAACTGTGATATGATTATTAAAATCAGAATTCTTATCTCTTTCAATATTGTCATATATATTTGTTTGGAAAAATCCTTCTGACTTGACATTTAACACTCCAACACCATATTTATTTAAAGTATTAATATAGTTGTCTTCAAGTGGTTTTTGAAGCATAGCAATTCCTTCCCACATATTATATAAAGCACTATTCCAATTACTCCAATATTCATAATTTGGGTCACCAAGCTTTTGCATTTTTTTAGAAACATTTAACCCCTTTGGAATACCGGTATTTCTTTTCCAAATTATTATATCTCTAGCATAAAATCCAACGTTTTCTAAAGCAACTTGTACTTGGGCAACTGTTCGATTAGAATTAAAAACCAAAATAAAACCACCTGGTTTGAGTATTCTAAATAATTCTTTACCCCAACTTTCAATCCAGTTTGTGTAATCAATTATATTTTGTCTGTTTTTTTCATACCATCTTTTATTTCGAACACCACCAGCCAAACCACTGCCATATGGAATGTTTTTAACTAAAATAGTTTCAGATTCCTTTGCTCTTTTTGTTCGTCTTTCAATTTCTTCTTGATTCCATTCTCTTCCAATAAACTCATAGTTATAAGGAGGGTCTGTAATGCATGTTGCAATCGAATTATCAGGCAACTTTTTCAATTCTTCAATTGAATTACAGCATTTAATTTTATTTATGTAACTAGATAAATCTTTTTCCATCTTATTTATCCTCCTTAGACATTTCAACTATATCTTCTATATTGCAATTAAGAATTTTGCAAATTCGCTCCAATACATCGGTATTTACATTTTCTCTATTGGTTAACTTGTTAATTGTTGATAAACTCAATCCTGTTAATTCGTGTAGATCAGTTTTATTAATCCCTTTATCAATGAGTAATTTCCATAATTTATTATAAGAAAGCGCCATAATCAAATCTCCTTTATGCAAGATTATTATATCGCAATAATTATGCGTTTACAAACTTTTAATACACTTTCTCGATATTTTTCAACATGTTATATCAATTCAAAGTGATATTTCATTTTCTATCTAAAGTTCTTGCTTTTTCTTTAAACATTTTAATCTTAAAGAATATAACATTATTGCTCTAATTAGCAATTTTTTTATTTTTAATATTTACATTTTTATAATAAAAGTGATAAAATAAAATCACTTAGGCAAGAAAGGGTGATAGATAATGTATGAAGTAGATTATTTGATTTTAGCACAAAAGAAATCTGAAAAAGAAATTATGGATGAACATTGGAAGAAAGTTGCCAAAACTAAAACTTGGGTTTCATTAGATGAGACCGAAACCAAATTTAGTGATTTAGAATTAGGACATTTAATGAATATTTTAGTCGGACTGCTAGATTTTAAAAATGAAAATGTAAAATTAATAATTAAAGAATTAGTAAATGAATTAAGAATTCGACTTAATAAAAAAACTCCTGCATATGTAAAAGAAGCCATAGATGAAATAGTTTCAATTGCACGTTATTCAAATTCAGATAAAAAAATTTTAGATACAATTAATGATGACTATACTGTGATTAGAGAGAAGTTATATTAATGAGAGCACTAATATATAAAGGAAAATTTGAAGATTTAAAAGCAAAAAGATTTATGGCAAGTTCTAAGGATCCTTTTGTCTCATGTAAAGTGGTTCAAAAAGGAATAGGAAATGGTATAAATGTTTTGATTTATGAAACTGGTGAAATTAGAATGGAAATTTCTGGGCTTATATCACCAGGAGCAGATAGAATAGAAGAATCTATCAAAAAAATGGGATTACCTTACGAGGTTATAGAATTGTAGTTCTTTTCTACTGTTGGCAAAAGCCAACAGTGAGAAAGAAGAAAGAGGGAAAATGGACAGTATAAAAATAGAAAATGTAGAAACCTTCGGTTTTGAAGGTGCGATTAGAGGAATGCGAAATCCTATGAATAGTTGGGAAAGAAGTGACAGTACCGATTGTGATAATAATTTAAATTTGGTTATAGGTCCTAATGATATGGAACTAATGCTTAAATTAGCAAAAGCAGGACCAGAGCATAGAAAGTTTTTAAGAATGATCCATGTGCAATTTGATTTAACTGCACCAAGATATTTTTGGTCAGAATTTGACACATATCATTTTAATACTAAAAATAGTTGTTCTACTATGCACAAACTATTAAGCAAAGAACCTATCACATTAGATATGATTTCTTATGATAAAGAAGATGAAAGCATCATGCAAAGTATAGTTGATAAATTAAATGAGATTAGGTTACAGTATATTGATAAGAATAGTCAGAACAAGAACGAATTATTAAGACGTGCTAAACAATTACTTCCAGAAGGCTTCTATCAAAAGAGAACCATTGATACTAACTATGAAGAATTAATGAGTATGTATTTTCAAAGAAAAAGTCATAGATTAATTGAGTGGCGAGATTTTTGCTACTATATGTATAATATGTTGCCATACTTTCATAAGTTTATCGATATAAAAAGTGCAGAATAAACTGCACTTTTAGTTTGTTTACATGACGCTTTTTTTAATGTATAATTAAAATATCTTGAAACGCAAGGTGGTGCCCCATGGATTTTGAAACAATATTAAATAGATTAATAAATTTATCAAAAAAGAATAATGGATGTGTAAATGCAGAAGATATTGCTAAATATGCAGATGATACTTCACCATTATATGATCAATTAGAAAAAGCATTAAGCGAACAAGACATAATGATTATGTATATGGATGATGATATTACTGAACAAGTTGAAGATTTTGAACAAATTGAAAAAGACTTTAGTTCTAGTTCAAGTATTCAACAATATTTACATGAGATTAGTAGATTTCCACTATTAACTTTCGAAGAAGAAATAGAATGTTGCGAAAAAGTAAAGAAATTACTTAAAGTAAATGCTAAATTAGAAGCAAATCCAGAATATAAATGTCATCATATGAAACAAATTATAGAAGAAGGCGAAATGGCCAAAGAAAAAATGATTAATTGCAACTTAAAATTAGTCGTAGCAGTTGCGAAGAAATTCTATGGTAATGCTTCAGTATCTTTAATGGACTTAATTCAAGAAGGCAATATGGGTTTAATTAAAGCAGTTGATAAATATGATCATACAAAAGGATTTAGATTTTCAACATATGCAACATGGTGGATTAGACAAGCAATTACTAGAGCACTTGCAGACCAATCTAGAACTATTAGAATACCAGTTCATATATCTGAAACCAAAAATAAAATTACCAGAACCAAAAGAGAGTTAGTTCAAACTTTAGGCAGAGAACCAACATGTAAGGAAATCGCTAAGGCATTAAACTATTCAGAAGATAGAGTTCAAGAGATTGAAAATTATGGTCAAGACACTGTATCATTAGAAATTAAAGTTGGTGATGATCAAGATGCAACATTGTCTGATTTTATAGCAGATAATGATCAATTAACTCCACTTCAATATACTATGAAAATAAAATTATCTGAAGAATTAAAACTTTTACTAAGTTCTTTATCAGAAAAAGAGGCACATATTTTAATTGCAAGATTTGGCCTAGACGGAGATGCGCCTAAAACCCTAGAAGAAGTTAGTAAGGATTATGATATTACCAGAGAACGCGTTAGACAAATAGAAGCCAAAGCGTTAAGAAAGATTAAACCTTACGCAAGAAGAAAAGGTTTAGATAGTTTTATAAAGAAAGATTAAAGGTGACTAAAATGAATTATCAAGAAATGTGCACAAAAGCATTAAAATCAATGAGCAATGAAGAATATAATTATTATTATGGATTATATATGCAAGCCCAAAGAGGCCAAATTTCATGGGAAGAATTATGGAATAATCATTTAAAAATGAGAGATTCTAAAAAGCATATTAGAGACATTATAAGATAATTACTTATATTTCTTTACAATGATACTTTATAATTTAAACAAGAGGTGAATATCTATGTTTTATTATATTATTGATTTATCAATCCGAGGCCAAAATGATGATGGCAAGAATGCATTAACATTTTTAAGTGAAAATGATTTTGAAGAAGCATTAAATTTTAATTTAGATGTAGCAGTAGAATATGGTGATTATACTCCAGATGAAGCAAAAGAAATAAGATTAAAATTTATGCAAAATAATGAAATCGAAATGGAAGTTAATGGTTTCATGTTTGGTAAAACGAACTCAAAAGACGAACTTGTAGAAGCATATAAAAACGATTATGATATAGTGATCGATGATGTAGAATAATACTTGTCTAAAATGGCAAGTATTTTTTTTAAATACTATTTACTTTTCATTTTTAAAATGATAGAATTGAACTAGAAAACAAGAAGAAAGGTGATGATATTTGGTGTTAAAAGCAATTAAAGATTGCACCGTAAATCAGTTATTAAATTATCGTCTTAGCAAACTTTGCGAAGGTCAATCTGCAGACGAGGAATTATCACTTGCCATATGTATCTTTTTGGAAAGTCCAAGATTAAGGACTATGAATTTTCAAGAGAGAGCAAGAACTTTTAGAAAATTTGTAAAATGTTTAACACCAGATGTCAAAAATAGGATAATTGACGTCGAATGAAAAAACCAAGTGAACAAATTTTAGAAATGTGGAAAAAAGAAGGATGGAAATATGAAGAAAGCGATAATGGTTTTGCTTTTTCAATAGATTATCCTTTCAAATTAAAAACACCACTAGAAGAAGTGGAAGTTATAAGAACTATAACCGTGTTTTTCGAGAATCAAGAAGATAAAAATTATTATTACATAAGCACACAAGTTCATACTAAGAAAAAGGATACAACGGTGCATGAATATTTGTATGTAGAAATGCGAGAGCATATGATGATCCATAAAACCTTAATAGATTTAGGATGGATTGAAGAAGAAAATAAAGAGGAAAAGAAAGAAATCACATTATTTGATTTCTAAAAAAGGAGTAAAAATGGAAAAGAATAAAATTACAGAATTACTATATCAAAATAAATGGTTAAATGAAATTGTTATATTTATGAAAAAGGCTTCTAAGATGGATGATACTCAGTTAGAACTTATTATTAATGGTACCAAACCTGAAATAACAGAATCATTAGAAAAACAATTGGAAAAAGAAGCAAAAGAAATCATTGAAACTTTTCAAAAAAAACCTACTGAAACTACCAAAGAGCAACCTTCAAAATCAGAAGAAGTAGGAAAAGAATAAAATGGAATTAACCTACGTATTAAATGAAATCTTAAAAAAAGAGAAAAAGAATTCTAAAGAAAGTCCACAAGAAGTATCAGCAGTATTTGTTTCTATCCTAACTTCTGATGGATATTTAAGATGTATTCCATGGTCAGAAGACAATTCAATTTTCGATCATATTAATTTATTGGCAAATGGTTTTTTAAAAGATGTAGAATTGGTAGAATTAGCCAAAAATTTAATAGAATTAAAATATCATGAACCGGATACTTTTAAGAATATATATCAATCGATTCAAGAAAATACTAATTTTAATAATTATGAAGAGTTAGAAGAAACCATGAAGGAAATAGAAAAAGATTTAGAATTAGACGAAGAAGCCTCTTCAGAACCGTCAGATATGGTATGTTAAAAGAGCGATTTAAAATATCGCTCTTTTGTTTCAAGAACTATTTACTTTTGAGATAAAAGATGTTAGAATTAAAATACTAGATGTGGAAAGGTGACAGAATTGATGAAAACAAACTTTTTATATAACGGTGAATGTGTTCAAGTAATGCGTTCAAAGATAGAAGATAATTCGATAGATTTAATCGTTGCAGACGGTCCATATGGAGTTAATTTTAAAAATAAATATTATGATGATTCTTTGGAAGCTGTTACAAAGAATATACCTATTTGGTATAAAGAATGGTATAGAGTTTTAAAAGAAGACTGTTACATGTTTTTGTTTGTTGGTGTTAAAACTATTCATATATGGATTCAAGAAGGAATAAAGGCAGGATTCAATTTTAAAAATATATTAGCAACTAGAAGTTTTAATAATGGTTCTATGACACCTAAAAATAATTTTGGCTTTCAATTTCAACCTATTATAGTATTTAGTAAAGGTAAAGGTAAAAATTTTAACGAAGTTGATTTTGTTCCTACTTCAGAAGAATGGTTCAATGACAAAAGAAATGCAAATCCTACGCCATTTACATATGCATATCCAAACTGGATAAAATCTGAATGGTGTTTTGCAACTGCCAAAAGAAGCACTGATAATTTACATCCAAATGAAAAAAATGTTGATTTAATAAAATTCTTAATAGAAATTGCTTCTGAAAAAGGGGATATAGTTTTAGATAATTTCTTGGGAAGTGGTACTACTGCAGTAGCAGCAGTTTTAACTGATAGAAAGTTTATTGGAATTGAAATTAATAAAGAACTATATGAACTAGCAAAAAGTAGAATAAAAGCAAATACAACATTATTTAATTTTAAAGAATTGGAAGTGATTAGTAATGAGTAAGTATATAAAATCGCCAATCCACTACATGGGATGTAAATATGATTTACTACCTTTTATATTTGAACAACTACCACCAAAAGAAGAAATATCTATATTTTATGATATATTTGGTGGCTCTGGAACCGTAAGTTTAAATGTTCCATATGATAACGTGGTATATAATGAATTAAATGATAATATGGTTAATCTTCTTAAAATGATTAAAGAAACTGATCCAAAAGAAATAATTGCGCATATTAAGAAAAGAATTAAAGAATTTAATCTTAATGAAGAAGGAACTGATACAAGGCAAAATATTGCAGATAATGAAGAGGTCAGAGAGTATTATAATCAAAGATATATAGAATTCAGAAAATTCTATAATGAAAGTGAAAAAGATATTAAAGATTTATATACATTATCTTTTTGGTCTTTTTGCAATTTAATGAGATTTAATAGTAATAATGAATTCAATATGCCTTATGGTAACAGATGTTATATTGAAGAAGACGGATTAAGACTTATTGAATGTCATAATGTATTCTTAAAAAAGAATATAGAACTTCGTCAAGGAGATGCTTTTGAACTATTAAGTTCACTTGGAGAAGACAAAAATGTTTTTGTATATTTGGACCCGCCTTACCAAAATACGACTGCAATCTATAACGAATCACGCGCTTTTGGTGGTTGGGGTTTTGAAGAAGATGAGCGCTTATTCAATGAACTTGATAGATTAACTAAATTAGGCATAAAATGGGCATATTCTAACGTTTTAGCAATAAAAGGTAGAACTAATGACCATATAGAAGAATGGGCTAATAAAAACGGATATACAATTATAGAATTTGAAAATAAAGAATATTCTTCACTTGGTAAAGGAAATGCCAATGCAAGAGAAGTATTAATTATAAATTATCCTCAACGAGTTAAGAAGTATTCTATATTTGATTTTTTAGATTAAAATTGCTACACCTATTGAGCACTGCGTGCTCAGTAGGAACTAGCACAAGAAAGGTGGAAAAAGAATGACTAAAAATATAGACAAATTTTTAGAAGAAATAAAACAAATCAATGAAAGTGAATATCAAAGTATTTTAGAAGAATATCAAAATAATGATTTTGACGTTGAAATGTATTTCGAAAGCAAGATTGCAAATATAATAGAAAGTATTTCTGAATTTGGATATAAAGACGATGAAATGTCTGGTTTCAAAGCAGAACAAGGTTGGAATGAGGCTTATGAATGGTTTAGACTTGCATTAAAGTATAAATATTATAATAATTTAAAAGACTGTTTAGCAGATATATGGCAATGTGCTTTTGCTTTGTGGGTAGATGAAAATGATCGTGGAAATTTTAACAATTTTGTTGTTACTCGTGGTGAAAAAGCAAAAGATAAACTTAAAGAATTATCAGACTATATATTTAATGTAAAAAGATTAGCATGCAAAGTATCTGAGTGGTGGTATGATAATGAAAAATGAAATCTTTATTAAAAAAGGCGACAAAATAATTTTAGATGACACACATAAAGTTATATGTGGTGATTGCTTAGAAGAAATGAAAAAAATGGCAGACAATTCGGTTGACGTTTTCTTTACTTCACCACCATATAATGATAGTGGAACTGAAAATGAAGATGTCGCTAATTTAAAATCTAATAATACACATAAGAAATATGAGCATGTTGAAAGACATGATGATTGGCTTGAGTGGCAATGTGAAGTTATTGACGAAGCATTAAGAGTTACTAAAAAGTATGTGCTTTATAATATTCAAGCAATTAGTAACAATAGAACTAATGTATATAAATTAATAGGAAAATATGCAGATAGAATTCACGATATACTTATATGGAATAAAGTAAATGGCAGTCCAACGAGTACACCACATAAGATAAGTAATACATATGAGTTTGTGTTTATCCTAAAACCAGATGGCGTTGATGGCGTAGATGTTAAATCAATGTTTTATAGAAATGTAATATCTATGAACATCAATCCAAACAAGGACTATGGAAAGATCCATAGAGCATTAATGAGTGAAGAATTCTGTGATGAAATTATAAATCAGTTCACACAAGAAGGAGATACAGTTCTTGACTGCTTTAATGGTTTAGGAACAACAATGCTATCATGTAAAGAATTTGGATGTAAATATATAGGAATTGAATTATCTGAAAAATATTGCCAAAAGACTATCGAACGTTATTTAGAATATGATATGGGAGATAGAAATGTCAAAGTTTTAAGAGAGGAAAAAGAGTATACTTATGAAGATATTAAGGAATATATTCAATCTGCTCAAATGAGTATATTTGATTTTTAGGAAGATGTTAAAAGAAATGATAGATTACTTAAAAGAAATATTAGATAAGCATTTTGATTTAAATGGATTAATTGTAGAATCAGGACAATTAAAAATCGAATTAAATGGTAGGACTATCTATTTAGGCATAGATAAAAACACTAATCCATATTTATTATACGATTATATGGCTTGGTATTGGACGCCTGGCGAAGGACATAATTTACCAATGCAAAAAGATTATAAAGATGAACAAAGAATAGTGGACTTTTTTGAAGCAACCATATTTAAGGGATTACGCAAAAATAATGTTCAAATAATTGAAGAAAAACCAAAAGAAGAAAAAGTAATAACTAATCTATTTGATTTTTTATAGGAAAGGAAAATGGGAATGAAAAAATTATATCAAATATTTTTTATTGATGAATATAATAATGCAGAAGAATTAGGATGGTATGAAGATCCAGATGACTGCATTGAAGAATTAAATCAAAGAATATCAGTATATGGTGATTATAAATTGCAAAAAGGGGATATTCGTTCTCAAATTGGAACTTTTTCAGAATATATCGGAACATATATTTCAGATGTTTTAGAAGAGCGATATGGTGAAGAAGTTTACGAAGATTTCCAAAGCTGTTTTGTAAGAGGCTTTGTTCATTGCTTTGATGATGAAGTTGCTTTTAATCTTAGCAAGAATTTATTAATGGGTTCTAATAAAAAACTCGATTTAAGCCAAGAAAGTATCACGCTTGAAAGAATAATTGAATTAATTGAAAAAGGCGAAAATAGAGCCATTCTTGACGCATATAACTTAAATCCTTTAAAGTTTGCAGATAACATTATGAATGGAATAATTGCAAACACTATGGATAAACTTTCTCAAAGTATGACAATTGATTTAGAAAAGCATAATATAGATAAAACAAAAATCTTTGATAATGAATATTGGAGAATGATTGAAGAAGATTATGATATTACTAATGCTAAAACTATTCAAAGACTTCCTTTTGCACCAAAAGTTTTAGTTACTGAAGATGATGATTCGTTTGAAGCAGATTCTGAAATATTAAGTGATTATGAAAATAAAAAATCAGAATATGATTTTTTAGGATATTATATTTTTAATTTGGAAGCCATTGAATACTATGTAAATGATGAAGAATTGATTACTTATTTATATGTGTTCTATAATGAGCAAAAAAATCTATCACAAGTCTTAATTGCGAAGAAGAAAAACAACGTGAATTAATTTTCACTTATATCTGACGCTTTTCATGTGATAAGATAAAGATGTAAAAAAATAAACCTAAAATTTATGAAAAATAATTGAAAATAATACTATTTACACATAAATTATATCGATCCTTAGAAAAAACTAAGGATTTTTCGTCTTGAGTAAAAAAAATGTTTTACTTTTTCTTTTTTTTCCCTTATAATGAAGTTAAGGATGAAAGCAATAAAAATCATTAGAGGGAGTTGGTGATACAGATGTCGTTTAAAACCTCATTACAAAATATAATAATAAAGGACGCAAAAGCACTAGCATCATCTTCTTTTATGGATTCGGCAGAAGAAAAAGTTGCAAGTTCACTTGAACTTGGTAATAGTTCAAAGCCTATGGTGGCAGTTAGAGATGCATATTCAAACACTTTAACTGGTGCTGGTAATGCAGACGTTCAAAGAACATTTACAAATTATAATTTGGCTAATGATACTATGAACTGGGCGTTATGGTTAACACTTTATAACGATTCATGGGTATTTGAAAGAGCGATAAATAAACCTGCACAAGATATGGTTAGTTGTGGTTTTACTTTATCTGGTGATGAAGATTATAGCAAAATTTATAGAAGTTTTAATAAACATAAATCTAAAATAACTGAATTATTAATGTGGGGAGCATTATTTGGTGGTTCAGTTGCAGTATTAATGTTCGATGGTATTTCTGATGAAGAAATGAAAGAGCCTTTAAAGAAAGAGAAGATTAAAGGAAAAGCATTT
>Ga0247608_10001991_pt1 | contig 26776 bp, 29 predicted proteins | sample 176DNAGHGlowgp2_FD_193490 | JGI IMG/M metagenome (GOLD analysis project Ga0247608, IMG submission 193490) | Sheep rumen microbial communities from Palmerston North, Manawatu-Wanganui, New Zealand - 1766 DNA GHGlow gp2 | ecosystem: Host-associated > Mammals > Digestive system > Stomach > Rumen ... | reverse complement strand
GTGAATATCGAAATATGGCCTTTGTTAAGTTTCGGCCTATAACCTTTAAGATTTTACGCTATTCAAGGATATTTAGAAAGCAACCCCTTATCTTTTCAATGATCGATATATATCATTATATCGAACGCACGTTCTGGCGCCGACCATGAATTGTAAAATAGCCAGTAGTTTTATCTTGTAAACATGAGAGTAATAAGAGAGAATGAGAGTGGGAGATTGGAGCGTAGGACCGCCCAAAAGCAGGTCAGGATATCGTACAATCCCGTTAACGGATGAAGCTGTTCGGATTCTGAATAATCAGCGGGAGAAGAATAAAGCGCTAAAGGTGGTCTCGATCGAATGGGCGGATGTGGTTTTCCTTTGCCGTAACGGAACTCCGGTAAAAAACAGTACATATGATACAGGCCTGTTCAAGTATTGCGATCGCATAGGAATGCGGTAAATTCTAAGTGTAGAGGGCGGCATATCGGAGAAAAACTTGTAAGTGATTGTTTGCTTAAAGCGAAAGATATCGGGTTTAGAGTATTACAATTCAATGCTGTAGTAGAAAGCAACATCCATGCAAGACATCTATATGAGAGACTTGACTTTGTACAACTTGGAACTATCCCTGGCGGATTTAGGATGAAGGATGGGCATTATGAGAATATTTGCCCATACTATCGCACACTTTAATGATCAGTATAAATGGTTAAACAAACGTTATTTGTGGAGGTGATTTTATTGAGAGCGCCATTTCAGATATTAGCAATTCCATATAGATTAAAACCGAATTTGCAATATTGCGTGTTACATCGTTCAGACATCGACCAATCTCAGTTTGTTGAGAAAAAATGAGCTTGTCAAAATGAAATATTCAAAGGTCAAAGGGAGGAGATATATGTATAGTGTAACCTTAGGAGATGCCATAACAGTTTTCGGCTCATTTGGTATTGATCTGGATTATACGGTTCGATTGAAACTCAGATTGAGTGATATGATTGACGATGAAATACTGAAGGAAGCAGTCGATAAGACGAGGCAGAGGTATCCATATCTTTGCGTGCGGATGAAAAAGAACAACGAGAACTTCTTTTATGAGGAAAATCCTGCTTCCATTGCTGTACTTCATACAGATAGCAGTATCAGACTAAACACGGAAGAGACTAATTATCATGTTTGGTGTGTCTGCTATTACGAGGATTGGATCTACCTGGATTTCTATCACGGAATAACTGACGGAGCCGGTATGTATATGGTGCTGGCTACTCTGTTGTACTATTATTGCGAGAAACGTTATGGAGTAACGGATCATACGGGAATCCGCACTCTTGACGACAAGATCCTGCCGGAGGAGACAATTGATCCAATGGAGCATCTGCCCTCGATTGACCTATCAGGCAGACAAGCACCTCAGACAGTGCCGGTGTTCTCTTTAGCCGTAGACGCAGGACTGACACACTCTTCAACGAAGATTTGGGATATTGAGATTCCGGAAGAAGCATTTGTCTCCTTTAGCTCTGCCAATGACGCAAGCCCGGGCACAATGATCTCCATTCTGTTTGCCAGAGCCATTGACGCACTTTACCCGGAACGTGAGAAGATTATTATGAGCCGATATTCAGTCAATGCAAGACCTATGCTTCATGCGAAAGAAACGCACCACAACTGCCTCTCAGGCGTTGTTTTTCCGTACACGGATCGGGTGAAGTCCTTGCCCTTTGAAACACAATGTACAGTTCACCGCGGTGCGACCTTTATTCAAAGTGATGCGGAAAAAGTTTGTGGTCAGTTGATTGGGGTTGCAAGTTATGTACGATCAATTCTGCAGGGATTACCAACGTTAGAGGGAAAAAAGCGGGCTTTCGGACAGATGATGAGCGGAGGAGATACCGCCTTTACGTATATGGTGAGTTATGTGGGCCAGTGGAGGTTGAAAGCCCTCAGCCCCTATATTTTGGAATTCTGGACTCATGTCCCTTCTGCCAATCCGCTCGTGATAGAGATTGCTGCCGTCAATGGGAAGATATTCCTTTCGGTACATCAGACTTTCCGGGAAGATCTTATCATCAGGAGTTTTCAGCGGCAGCTGGAGGAAAATGGAATCCCATTCCAACTTCGACAGCCAGTGAAGCCAGACAATGCTCGGTTTCCCGAGCCGGATATTGAATTATAAAATGGGGAATCTACAAATTTAAGTTTGTCGGGATGAACGTTGAAAGGTAAAGCGGAATATAAAACTGTATGAAGGAATCGAAAAAAAGGAGAAGTACTCTGGATATTATTCAGGGTACTTTTTCTTTTACTTCAAAACGGGAGGGATAGGAATGAGCAGAAATATATCAAAACGAATCGACCTGAATGACTTGGAGGCAAAGATCCTCAGAATGAAGGCGGATCAGTGCCATCTTTCGGAAGCGGATTATCTCCGGGAACTGATCATGAACAGTCAGCCGGTGGAGGCTCCTCCGCGGCAGTTTTACGAGCAGATGGAAAAGGTGAATCGGATCGCTTCTACAATCCAGAGGATTCGTGCAACAGCACAGGATAAGGAAGAAATCGCAGAACTGAAGAGCCTCTATGTGCAGCTGATTGGACATATTGTGGAGATCAAGGAATGTGTTTCAAAAGCCAGGTTCTTTGGTGTGGTTCGGGATTTGAAATACGATATGACCAGACATCCGTTCTATGACCAGGTTTCTGATGGTAACGGAGTACCGCCTTATGTCTGGGGAGAGGCAGATCTGGCGGTTGGAGGAGTCAGAGTCCTGGATCCATCCTATGCTGGAGAGTTGACGGTACTACCAAAGGCAAACGGGGTGTTACTGGAGGTGGAGGATTAGCTGAAATGTCAGTTCACAGGCGGAATGTGGGATGGTATAATTAGAGAGGATCATACATTTGAACCCGTGGATCCTGAAGAGGAGAATACGGTGATGTGTGGCTCTTGTGGAAGGCTATATAGCTATATGGAATATGCGAGTATCGATAAGTGTACTGAATGCCTGCATGATTTTAATCCTGGATGTTCGCTTCATAAAAACAATATATTCAAAACAAATAAAAGCAAAATGCACCAATTGCTAAATGGCCTTTTGGATATATAAAGCAGATAGAGTTTCAAAAGAACATACACATGATTATGATGAATGGATGCTTTGTGCAGAGGGAGAATATACTGTTACGATAGATGGAGCAGAATTTACATTGCATGCGGGAGATGAGTTATTTATTCCAAAGGGGAGCGTGCAGGGCGGAAGCGTTAAAGCTGGTACACGATCAATTCATGCTTTTGGTGGTCAGAGAGTGAAAGCGTAATATTTCTCAGTATAATGTACGATGGAGATAGGAAATGAAGGCATTGGTTATTAATTGCAGTCCCGTTCGCACCGGGGCAACTGCGGAAATTGCAAATCTGGTTTCAGAACAGTTATCAGCTAAGTACAGTGTAAAAAGTATTTGCATAGACGACTATTCTTTTTCGTTTTGCAGAGGTTGTCGTTCATGTCACAATACAGCAAAATGTGTCATGAATGATGCGACAGTTATAGAGAATATAATGAACGAATATGATGAGGCAGATATTATAGTCTCTGTTTCCCCATCATATTGGGCAGATATTCCAGGACAGTTTAAGGCATTTATCGATAGATGTACTCCGTGGTGTAATACTCATGATCCACACGCAGTTATCAGGCCGGGGAAGAAAGGATACGCCATTGCTTTGAGAACTGGACCGAATATTCCGGAGTGTGAAAGGATAATCGGCAGTATAGAGCATTTTTATGGTCATCTGGAAATAGAATGTAAAGGTCATTTAGGGTTGACATCGATCGAATACAAAACAGATGTAGAACCTAAAAAACAAGAGATTGTAGATTTCTGCAAGAATATATAAATATCTTCCAGTAAAATGCACAAGAGGGTTGGTTATTTTGGTATAGAAAATCAACAGGATTCTGTATATGAAGACAGAGGGGGATTAATGGATATGAGTAACATGACAAAGAACAATAAGATTATCGCCTGTATAAAGATGGTCATTGGTATATCCATGCCAATTGCTGTATTGATAGGATACTTGCCAATTCCTGAATATCTTGTTGAATTCACCTGCATTTCTAACACCCTTGGAGGTTTACTGCTGGTTGCTGACGGTGTTTTGAATCTTAGAGGAAAAAGTGTTCCAGGTGTGTTCTACAGAAATATCTCAGTAGGGATATTCTTTGTATTTGCTATCTGTATGGGCAGCTTATCGGGCGCATATCATATGAATTTCAAGGGAGCATTTTTCTATCTTCATGTGCTGTCACCGTTGCTGTTTATTTTGTGTTATATCCTCTTTTTCAATGACCGCGAAGGTAAGGTCGTAAAGAAACTATTGGTAACTCCTGTGCTTATGCTCTTATACCTCTTGTTTGATTTTGTTCTCGGCAAGTTCAGAGGCAGTTTTGTTTACGGGTTTTTCAAGCCGGATGAAGTCAGCATCACGGGTGCGCTAATTATTGGTGCCGTGTTTTATCTTATGATGTCTGCTGTTGGTGCGCTCTTCCTGTTCCTGAACAAATTGGCGCACAAGAATAAACAAAGACCTATTAATCAATGTACTGACGTGTTGGAATATAAAACCGGAAGATAAAATGACAAGGGGGAAACCAAAATGAACGAAAAGGAACAGATTCTTGAAGCAATGAAGAAGGACGGATCCATCGTTTCCCCGATTCGCTGCAAATGGGAGCCGTCGGAAAAGTAATCTGGCGGGAAATGAATACTGAACCAGAAGGAACTGATCACCGCATCGGTTCCTTTTTGATTTGCCCGGATATCCGGGCTCATTTTATGAAAGAGAGGTAAGGCAACATGATGAAAAAGAAAATGATATAGAGGTTCGTGTTCCGGGAGCAATCCGGATGCATGGACTTTTTTGTTTGTTCTTATGTATGGCTTGACTCGGAGTGTAGGCGATACGTTATCGAAGGGATCAAAGATATTTTTCATAAGAATACCTATTGACAATTGCTGTTTACTCGAGTAAACTAAAAGCGTGTTTACTAGAATAAACAAGGAGGCGTGTATTTATGAAAGATTTTGAACTTGGTGCCATACAGGAGCGTTTTGCAGATATTGTCTGGGAGCATGAACCCATCGGTTCAGGCGAACTGGCTAAAATATGTGAGAGAGAACTAAACTGGAAAAGGCCAACTACCTATACGGTGCTGCGTAAGCTTTGCGAAAAGGGGCTTCTTCAGAATAAGGATGGAGTGGTTGTTTCTCTGGTTTCCCGTGAGGAGTTTTATTCTGCCAAGAGTGAGCAGATCATTGCGGATTCTTACAGAGGGTCACTGCCGGCCTTTATTGCAGCATTTATCTCCAGAAAAAATATTTCTGCGGAGGAGGCGGATGAGATTCAGAAAATGATCGATGCTTATAAGGAGGGATGATCATGAGTGCTGTATTTCTCAAAATACTGAATATGAGCATTAAGGCAGGCTGGTTGATCCTGGCGGTTGTCGCAGTCAGATTCCTTCTGAAGAAAGCTCCGAGATGGATAACGTGTCTGCTATGGGGATTTGTTGCCATTCGGCTTGTCTGCCCATTTTCGTTTGAAACGGTGCTCAGCCTGATCCCAAGCGGGGAGACAATACCGGCAAATATAGCCATGCAGCAGGAACCGGTGATTCATTCGGGTATTACTATCGTCGATGAGACGATCAATCCGGTCATTGCGGAATCCTTCAGGCCGGATCCTGCTGCCAGTGTAAATCCGCTTCAGATCATCATTTCCATAGTGGTATGCGTATGGATCGCAGGGATCGTGGCTCTCATAATCTATGTCCTGGTAAGCTACTTGAAACTTCGAAAGACGGTTTCCGTGTGTGTGCCTGTCGGGGAGAAGATTTTTGCCTGTGATGAGGTGAAGACTCCGTTCATTCTGGGAATATTCCGACCGAGGATCTATGTGCCGTCCGGCATAAGCGAGGAAACGCTGGATTATGTGCTTCGTCACGAAAATGCACATTTGAAACGGCATGATCACTGGTGGAAACCCCTGGCCTTTTTACTTCTCGCTGTATACTGGTTCAATCCCCTTTGCTGGGCTGCATATATCCTTCTTTGCCGGGATATTGAAACCGCCTGTGATGAGAAGGTCATCCGGGATATGGATAAAGACGGGAAGGCTGGGTATTCTCAGGCTCTGCTGGACTGCAGCTTTCAGAGAAAGAAGATCGCGGCCTGTCCCCTTGCCTTCGGTGAAGTCGGGGTGAAGGAACGGGTGAAGGGGATTCTGAATTATAAGAAACCTGCATTCTGGATCATCCTGATCTCAGTCATTGCCTGTGCTGCTCTTGCTGTCTTCCTGATGACGGATCCTTCTTCAGGCAGTCGTACAGGAAAAAATGAGGAGACGGAAACGGAGTCATCAGAGACTACAACTGCAGATACGGAGGCATCAACATCAGCTGAAGAGGAGAATGCTACTCAGAATAATACTGCTCAGGAAAATACTGTACAGGGAGCCTCCGGGGAAACCAAAAAGAATGCACTGAAGAGGGCGCAGGATCCGGAGAACTGGAAAACACCCGGTGTATATCCGGTCAATCCGTCATCAGAGATTTGGGCGGAGCTCTCATACCAGGAGGCTATAGATGTGACCAATATGCCGGAGGAACTGTTAAAAGAACTGGATTCCATGCCAATCGAAGAACTTGGACTTTGGTTTATGAATTATCCGTTTTTATCAGATTCCTTTGCCTTTGATGATTTTTCAGTGGGATTGGCGAAGATAGCTTCCCGGTCAAGGATAGTCAAAGCATTTCGCCACAGGGATGATGCGGGTTCTTTCCTTCTCAAATATTACGAGCAGCTTATTGAAGGACAGGGGACGGAAGGCGCAGATGGAAATAAGACAGAAATTCAGAAGCTTTTTATCGAAGCATATTTTTATAGCTTCCGTGATACTTTTTCACCGGAGGAGCAGGAGAGGATGGATCAATTGCTGAAAAATAAGGTGCCGGAACCGGTGGGAGAGCCGTCTACCGGATACCCAAGCGGAGAAATCCAGACAGAATGTTTTTTCATGGATGGACAGGTGTATGTTTATGGAGGCTCGGCATTTGAGATAAAGGCGAAAGAAGGATTTACCATGCCAAAGCTGGGAGAGATCAGGAAGGAGAATAACAGCGAAATTCCGGATGAGGAATGGGAGAGCTGTCATATCCCGGTGGGAACTGCAGTGATTCGATGGGAGGGAAGTGTGTATATAGAACAGAGCAAAGGAGGCCAGTATGTGTACTATCGTCCCGCAAGAGAAAGCGAGCTTGAATGGATGAAGGTGGAGTAGTCTTTTCAAAAGGATAAGATGTCGCCTTTGTGAATCTACGGTTAGGTGGTGAGACATGTGACGATAGTAATGTATGATCTTGTGAAGGAGTTTGGTGAAGGGGTGGATCGAATATATAGAGACATGGCAAAGGCCGGACTTCCGGATCCCGAATATCAACAGTCAGAGTTTATGCTTTATGCCACGCTGAAAAATAAGAACTGGGGAAATGAAGATGTGTCGTGGATGGATACCATACAAGATACCATACAGGATACCATACAGGATACCATACAGGATGGCAAAGACTTGGTTGAATTATGTTCTGTTCCACGAAGCAGACAGGAAATGATGGAATTCCTGGGGTTGACCAACAGACAGAACTTTGTTGATCGTCATCTAAAACCATTGTTGGATTCCGGAAAGCTGGTTATGACGATACCGGACAAACCCAGCAGTAAAAAACAAAAGTATGTTAAAAGATCGGACTCAAATTAATTATTTCAACATTATCGTTCGGGATAGTTCATGAGAGTAGCATTTTATGTTATAGTGTAAACTGAACAAAGACTCATAGGACTGCTGGTGTACTGCGAACCATAATCAAAAGGTTCCTTCCGTTTGGAAAGATGAGAGAAATGTGATGGAATGAGAATCGATTCTGTGATATATATTAGACTGGTCATATTGAAAAGCTGATTCATCGCTTTAAAGAAGTTCGTGCCCGGAGGCAATCCGGATACATGGACTTCTTTTATTTTTACGCTCCGGCCTTCATGCGTGTGTCATAGGGATATGTGTAAAAACTTCAGGAAAAGAAAAAGTTGAGAGTAAATGAGAGAGAATGAGAGTGGCATAATCTGATATTGTTATACTGAAATAAATATGGAACCAGCCATAAAGGCCAAGGGCAGGGCAAAGCATAGAGGTAAAACTCGGATGCTTAGCCAGGCCCTTTTCTGTTGAGCATTTTGCTGGATTTCAAATTACATTCCACTTTTTTCGGGTTTTCGTCGCCTGTAACTTAGGGAGAGTTAAAAAATTATACCGAAAATATATTATACTGATTTTTGGGAAAAAGGACGCTGAACAGAAGTTGTCAGCTTAAAATTATACTTTTTTGAGGGAGTATGTAACAAGCCGCTGGTGTTTTGCGTCTTTCTTAGTAGAAGGATAATTTCGGCCGATAGATTATCACTGCTCTTTGGAGGATAGTTATGAGAGATGAAGATATTCTAAATCTATTACTTAGTCATGATGAAAATGCACTGAATGAAATCATTACTAAATATGGAGATTACTTTCATAGTATAGCTTATCAAATTCTTCATTCTCATGAGGATGCTGAGGAATGTGTGGATAGTGCTCTTGTTCAAATATGGGAGAATAAGCCGCCGGAAGGACTTCAAAATCTGAAAGGTTATATAGGAACTGCAGTTCGAAATGCATCACTTAGTCGTCTGCGAATGAATCAAGCTGAAAAAAGGGGAGCAGGGGAAAATAGTATTCTTATTTCCGAATTGGAAGAGACAATCCCCTCCGGAAATAATGTGGAACAAGCTGTAGAGCGTATCTTTCTTGCGGAAATGATCCGAAAATGGCTGGAAAATGAAAAACAGATCAATCGTAGGTTGTTTCTTGGACGCTATTGGTACGGATACGAATACCGAGATCTGTCAGCATTCTATGGCATCTCTCAGACAAAAATAAGAGTAACACTCCATCGTATGAGAAAAAGACTTCGTATGTATTTAGAACAGGAGGACATATCTATATGAAAAAAAATGATAAAAAAGAAGCAGCAAAACATATGTTAGAAGGGATAGAAACAATACCACCGGATTATGTTTGCGATGCTAAAATAAGTGTGCATAATAATAAAGTACCAAAGAAGGAACGACGACACGTAGTAATACTTACTGAGTCTCTCATTGCTGTATCTGCTATATTAATTCTGAGCTTTATCATTTGGGGAGTACTTAAAAACAAAAAAACGGAACCCGAAAACAAACCAATTGAATCAGGCGAGGATGAGCCGGCTACAGAGAGTGCAGGCACGAAAGTGTCGGTTGACGGAAGTCATGGAAGCATCACACTAAATGTCCCGGAAACATGGAATTGGGAAACAACAAAGGGTGGTGGAAAGCTCCAGACCGGAACGATTGGGAGTTATGGGATCATTCTAAAACCAGGAGAAGCGAAGCAGGGCCAGATTGAAGTGTTTTATACGAATGCTTTCGGTCTTTGCGGGACAGGCCTTTTTAGTAAAAAGATGACATTGGCAAATAATCCTGTTTGGGTCTATACATATGACGGAAGTAAAAATTGGAATTATATTGTCTTTGATAATGATTCTCCTAAGATTGTAGTTTGTCACACAGATTGCTCCATGTGGACGGACGAAATGTGGGATGAGGCGTGGTCGATACTGGATACGATCTCTTATTGACGGAGACATAATTCCAAAGGATAGATATATTCTCGAAATCTTATGTTTATTAAAGAGGCGAAGGATTATGTAGCAACTTACAGAGTTTTTGGAGTAGACAAAGGGGGATTGGGGGCACATCAGCCCCCAACAAGCGGGGTGCCGGGAGAAAAACGAACGGTGTCCGTTGCTTGCAATTCTGTTGCATTTCTGGAATGCGTCATTTGGGGCACGAAAATGGTCGGCTTGATCACGTGATTTTGACCGGAGATCTGCGTGCCCCGGTGGGGCACGGGTTCACAGATCTTCCGGGGGATAGCAGTGTAACTGCAAAAACTTTGCATCATTTTACAGTAATTTACAGTAAATTACAGCTTTTTACACTTGTTTACACTTGCCGTGTTTGATATGATTACAATGGAGAAAAAAGGAAGAGGCATCCTATTCTGATTCAGGGTGCAGCAAACGTATAGATTATATATTTGATAATGAGGAGATTGATCGAGAGATCGGTCTCTTTTTTTACGCAAAAAAGAGCCGGTACGGATAAAAATAATTTTTGATGGAAGGTTTAAAATGGCGTGTTTTTTTTGACTGGGATGTGAGAGGAATGTCCGAAACATGAGAAAGGGATTGTTCTTCATCATTAGAAGGAAGGGGGGGAGTTGGCTTATGAACGAAAAAGTCGAGCTTGTTGTGGCAGATGGAAAAGAAAGATCAAAGGAGATTTTTGTCCCGATCAAGGATAAAGTTACCCTCACCATAAGGGAGGCTGCAGAGTATTCCAATATCGGGATAAACAAGCTGGAAACGCTTCTAAGGATGCCGAGGTGTCCTTTTGTTCTCTATGTCGGGAAGAAAAAACTGGTGAAGCGCAGGGAGTTTGAAAAATTTCTGGCTGAAAATGTACAGATTTGATTTAGCCTGACGAGAGGTGTTGTTTTTTCGATTGAATTTGGAGCCCCTTTGTTGTACAATATACTCTGCTATTTTGGGGCTTCTTGCTGTTAAAGAAAGGAGCCGTCAAATGGGAAAAGACCTTCGAGGTAAAGAACTGGGCGTTGGTATTGTCCAACAGACGGACGGGCTTTATGTGGCACGCTTTACGGATCCTGAAAGCTCAGAGAGAAAAGAACAGCAAAATCAAAGTGATCTCAATGGAATGGAGAGATCAGGTGTTCCTTTGCAAAAAGGGAGAGCCTGTTAAAAACAGTACTTACGATACAACCCTATATAAGATCTGCGATAAAGTGGGAATCAGGCATTTCGCAATGCATGTGCTGCGCCACACATTTGCGACCAGATGCATAGAGGGTGGAATGCTGCCGAAGACGTTGCAGAAGATTCTGGGACATTCGAATATCGGGATTACCATGAACTTGTATGTTCACATCACCGAAGAGGAGAAAAAGAAGGAAATCGACCTTGTGGCAAACGCGCTTAATGTAGGTTAAGTGAAAAAATGATTATCTATGTGCTCATACGCGATTGGTACACTAATTGGTACACCTGCAATGAGCAAAGCGCGGAAAGCCCTTAAAATAAAGGAAAATCAAAGGAGATAAAGCATATATGAAATTAGGTATAGTAGTTTCACCCGTTCACGAAAGGTTACAAAAAATGTGCTAGAGGCTGTAGAAACACTAGTATTTACGGGCTTTGGTGAAACTACCAAAAAGTTACGAAAAGTTACTTTTATGACCTATTTTACGTTACGTTTTACGTTACGGGATTCAAATACGAGAAAGAAGACCTGCTGAAAGCTATTTCGGCAGGTCTTTTTAAAAGTATTCAGACATTATTTCATTAAGTCTATTAAGTGCTATTTCATATTCTTCATGAGCAGATGGTTCTCTGTTTCCATTTTCATCCTCAACGACACATTCAAATCTGTAAGCATAACTTAATTTACCATCGTATAATGAACAAAGATCGTTATAAATATAATTCTCAAGTTTTGAGTATAGATCTAGCTTATGCAGGACTATGTATTCTTGTTGTAATACAATTTCGACTTTATGCAGTTTGTTGCTAGCAAGGTCGTATAATTCGTTTTCGATTGCTTTTTCAGGGCAGCCTTCATCTTGTTTAATAAACCAGTAGTTGTTAAATCCATCAGATGTTTCAAAATCATCTAAGTATAAGATTGCGGCATCATATATGCGCTTTAATGAATCTATAATTCTATCAGTATTCGTCATTTTATTTTCGTCAACCTTTCTGTTTAAGAATAGAGTGTAATCTTTAATGGAGTAATATTTTGCCATATTCTGGATAATATCTATGCTTGAAGGACCATTAAACTGAAAACGCCACCCGTGGATCGCTTGTGTTGAAAGATTCAAATATGTTGATAGTGCTTCTTCAGCCTGTGACATAGTAACTTTTTTCTGCGTTTTGTCAGCGTTGAAAGTCTTTATGAAAAATGTGAAGTTGAAAGCGTAGTCTTCTCCATCAATATGGAATGTACGTGTTTGAGCAGCCATATAACCTCCTTAACTGAATCTATCACGTGATAGGATAATTATACATTAATTTAACGCAAAGAAAAGTTAGGAAAAATCCAACAATTTATGGAAGAAAATGGCGTATGTTTATTGAGATATTCGGCGTTTTAACGTATAATATATATGTTGACTTTAACAGTTTAATATGAGGTATCGCTATGGAATATATAACGATTAAAGAAGCAGCTGAGAAGTGGAATATTTCTGTACGTAGGGTGCAGACACTTTGTAATGAAGGTGCCATACCAGGCGTCAAGAAGTTTGGTCATGCCTGGGCTATTCCACATGATGCGGAAAAGCCAAAAGATAAGCGAGTTAAGACGGGTAAATATATTAAAAAACCTGAATTAGATATAGATAGTGAGGTGTGAATTTGGGCAATCAAGTTAAGTCTAAACAACGTGTGGCTGATCATGGTGAAGTCTTTACGGCAGATCGTGAAGTTAATGCTATGCTTGATTTGGTAAAGCAGGAAACCGAGAGAGTAGATAGTCGATTTTTGGAACCAGCTTGTGGTGATGGTAATTTTGTTGCAGAGATTCTTAGGAGAAAGTTAGAAGCTGCCAAGAAGAGGGCTATTCCTCCTAAGAAGAAAAAACCATTACCGATGGAATTTGAAAAGCAATCAGTAATTGCGGTGGCAAGCATATATGGTGTGGATCTCATGATGGATAACGTACTGGCGTGTAGGGAACGGCTATATGATATTTGGAATGAAGAATATGAAAATATCTGCAAAAAAGAAGTAAACGAAGATTGCAGGTCGGCGGTTAGATTCATTCTAAGTCGTAATATTGTATGCGGAAATGCATTAAGTCTTAAAACTGTAGATGATGAAGGAAATGATACCGAGGAACCTATAATATTTTCTGAATGGGCATTTGTTATGGGGGATAAAATGCAGCGAAAAGATTTTAGATTTGATAAATTACTTGCTGGAGATTATGAACCTGATATATCTAAAAAAATGGGTAAAAAAATGGTAGAGGTTGAAGGTCAGTTAAATATGTTTTCAGAAGAAGAAAAACCAAGTGATGAAGGCGAGTTTTTGACGTCGTATATAGCGGATTATAGGAGGATACAAGAGTATGACAAATAATCTATATAATACAATGTATAATCCAGATGTCTTATCATGTATTGCAAACCTGTCAAGTGATGAGGTATTTACTCCTCCTGAAGTTGCCAATGAGATGCTTGATTTGCTTCCTCAGGAATTGTTTAGTAATCCATCAATTACTTTTTTGGATCCAGCATGCAAGAGTGGGGTTTTTCTACGTGAAATTGCTAAACGACTGTTAAAAGGTTTAGAACCAATTATTCCTGATCTTCAGGAAAGAACGGATCATATTTTTAAAAAGCAACTTTTTGGCATTGCTGTGACAGAATTGACATCACATTTATCAAGAAGAAGCTTATATTGTTCAAAAACTGCAAATGGTAATTATTCTGTTGTGCATTTTGATAATGTAGATGGAAATGTTAGATTTAAAACAATTCAGCATAGATGGCAAAATGGTAAATGTGTTTTTTGTGGAGCCACACAGAGTCAGTTAGATAGATCAGACGATTATGAAACTTATGCATACGAAATGATTCATACCACAAAACCAGAGGAGATATTTAATATGAAATTTGATGTAATAATCGGCAATCCACCTTATGCACTTGATACTGCGGGTGCGGGAAGACAGGCTAAACCAATATATAATCTGTTTGTGAATCAGGCAAAAAAACTGAATCCTCGATACTTGTCTATGATTATACCGTCAAGATGGTTTTCAGGCGGAATGGGACTGGATGATTTTCGAAGTTCTATGATGAATGATCGACGTATCAGAAAGATGGTTGATTATACAAATTCAAAGGATTGTTTTCCTGGAATTAGTGTTAGTGGTGGAGTATGCTATTTCTTATGGGATAGAGATAATGAAGGTGACTGTGAGTTTGTAAATATTACGAATGATGAAAAAGATTGCATTACAAGACCGCTTAATGAGTTTCAGACTTTAGTTCGTTATAACAAAGCTGTTTCTATAATTCATAAGGTGCAGTCAAAAAAAGAACCTTTGCTTGATGAAATGATTAGCTCTTTGATGCCATATGGTTTATCAACAAATTATCGAGGTCACACAACACTTCAGAACAAAAATGAATTAGCGCTTCACGCAAGTAATGGAATAACATATATAGATCGCTCTGAGATTACAAAAGGGGAAGATACTGTAGATAGGTATAAAATTCTCGTAAGTAAAACCAGTGCAGAACATGCAGGTGAACCAGGAAAAGACGGAAGATTTCGAGTTATTCCGTCCTCAATTAAAGTACTACACCCAGGTGAAGTATGTACTCATTCATATTTTGTAATAGGTAATTGGGATAATTCTCAACCTGCAGAAAATGCTTTAAGTTATTTGAAAACGAAGTTTGTAAGATTTTTAATGCTGTTATGTGTTAGTGGGTTTGGCTTGTCTAAGATTGTATTTCAATTTGTTCCGACACAGGATTTTTCGAAAAGTTGGACAGATGAGGAGTTATACGAGAAATATGGTTTATCAAAATCGGAAATAGCGTTCATTGATTCTATGATCAAACCCATGGATGGGGGTGACGAATAATGGCTAATGAAATGGATTTTTTTCCACAAAGACCAGATATCGAACCTAAAATATATGCTTATGAATATATAGGCGTAAATTCTCATAAAGGGTATATTAAAGTTGGCTATACTACTCGTGACGTGGAGACTCGAGTAAAAGAACAGAATTCACAAGGGCGGGTTCCTTACAGAATTCTGTATTATTGGAATGCGATGAAGAACGATGGTAGTGTCTTTACCGATCATGATGTTCATGCTGTTCTTAAAAGAAAAGGATTTAGACAGCTAAAGGAAGGCGAGGATCGTAACGAGTGGTTTAAGTGTAAATTAAATGATGTAAAGGCAGCAGTGACAGCTGTTCAGACAGGAACTGAAAACCTTGAGAACCGTACTCAGACGTTCTCTATGCGTCCTGAACAAGAACAAGCTGTGAATATGACGATTAATTATTTTAAATCGGCATATGAGGAGAATAGTGGACGTACGCCTAAGTTCCTGTGGAATGCAAAGATGCGTTTCGGTAAAACTTTTGCTGCTTATCAACTTGCTAAGAAAATGAACTTTAAAAGGGTTCTTATTCTTACATTTAAACCTGCAGTTCAAACTGCGTGGCGTGAGGACTTGTTGACTCATGTTGATTTTGAGGGTTGGCAGTTCATTACACGTCCGACTACTCCTGGTGGTTTATCTAACGATGAACAGTATAAACGTGCTGATCAAAGCAGGCCTATTGTTTGCTTCGGATCATTTCAAGATTTCCTTGGGGTGAATAAGGATACTGGTGGTATAAAAGCAAATAATGAGTGGGTTCATGCAACAAATTGGGATCTGGTTATTTTTGATGAGTATCATTTTGGCGCATGGAAAGATAGTGCAAAGAAACTTTTTGAATCTGATGAAGATACTTACGAAGAGGATCTCACAAAATACGATGCTGGAAATGCATATGATGAAACTTGGCTTCCGATTACCACGACATATTATTTGTATCTATCAGGAACTCCGTTTAGAGCACTGAATTCAGGAGAGTTTATTGAAGAGCAGATATATAACTGGACTTACTCTGATGAGCAACGTGCCAAGGCAGAGTGGAAAGGAAAGGATAATCCATATGAGGCATTACCAAGAATGGTTATGCTGACATATAAGATACCTGATAGTATTCAACGAATAGCAAAACAGGGTGAATTTGATGAATTTGATCTGAACGTATTTTTCTCTGCTGAAGGTAAAGGTGAAGATGCGCATTTTGTATATGAAGATTATGTCCAGAAATGGCTTGATCTGATTCGTGGTTCATACCTGGAAACATCTGTAGATGAATTGAAGCTGGGAGCTCAGAAACCTCCTATGCCATATTCGGATACAAGATTATTAAATGTGTTATCACACACATTATGGTTTATGCCAAATGTTGCTTCGTGCTATGCAATGGCTAATCTTTTGGCGCAGAAACAGAACTCTTTTTATCATGATTACAAAATAAATGTATGTGCAGGAGCACAGGCAGGTATTGGTGTAGCTGCACTGGATCCAGTAAGAAGATCAATGGATGATCCACTGGAAAGCAAATCGATAACTCTTTCATGTGGAAAACTAACAACAGGAGTTACCATCAGACCATGGACTGGAATATTTATGCTTAGAAACCTGTCAAGCCCTGAGACCTATTTCCAGGCTGCATTTCGTGTTCAGAGTCCTTGGGAGATCACAAAAGATAATGGTGAGCATCAGATAATTAAAAAGGAATGTTATGTATTCGACTTCGCATTGGATCGTGCTTTAAGACAGATATCAGATTATAGCTGCCGTTTAAATGTTGCAGAGAGCAATCCAGAGAAGAAGGTTGGTGATTTTATAAGCTTTCTTCCAGTTCTTGCGTACGATGGTAGTGCAATGAGACAGGTAAATGCTGCTGAAATCCTGGATATTGCTATGGCTGGAACATCAGCTACCCTTCTTGCAAAACGTTGGGAGAGTGCTCTTCTTGTTAATGTTGATAATGATACACTTGCAAGACTGTTAGCCAGTGAAGAGGCAATGGATGCACTTATGCGTATTGAAGGATTCAGAAGCCTGAATGCAGATATCGAAACAATTATCAATAAATCCAATGCTGTTAAGAAGGCTAAGAAGGAAGGAGAAAAACTAACTCCAAAGGAAAAGAAAGAGCTTACTGATGCGGAGAAAGAATATAAATCAAAACGTAAGATGATCCAGGAAAAGTTGATAAAATTTGCAACACGTGTACCAGTATTTATGTATTTGACAGATTACCGTGAGTATAGTCTTCAGGATGTTATCACTCAGCTTGAACCTGAATTGTTTAAAAAGGTTACTGGCCTTGATGTAAAAGACTTTGAGCTGCTTGTATCTCTCAATGTATTCAATGAAGCATTAATGAATGATGCGGTTTACAAGTTTAAGAGATATGAGGATGCCAGCTTGATTTACACAGGTATTGATAAACATACTGGTGAAAATGTAGGTCTTTACAGTACAGTAATATCTCGTGAAGATTATGATGCAATGGCTGGTCAGCTGGCAGAGTCAATGAAAGCTGATGCGCCTGCAGCAGATGATATTCCTGATCGTCCAGTATTTACCAATATATCTAATTATTCATATGATGACGAGGAAGATGAGCCAGTTTCGATGGTGGCAGAACCTAAACCTAAGTATGAAGCTAAACGTAAGCCGATTGCTCAGCCTTCGGTTCCAGCTACAGGAGGAACATATCGACCATCGTATATGCCGCCAACATCAACCATTATGCCAAAGAAAAAACCAAAGATTAAGGTTGATACAAGTGGAGTTAAGGCTGGAACTATAGTTAAGCATAAGGCCTTTGGTGTTGGCCAGGTAAAAGGTATTGATGGATCTATGATAGTTGTAACATTTAAGGGTGTAAATAAAACATTCCAGTTCCCTGGAGCGTTTGAACAAGGATTCTTGTCACTAGATGTGGATCAATAATACATTTATATTTTTCACTAATAAAGGAGAAGAGTATTATGTCGAAGCTAAATATAGATCAGCAAACGGTATTTCGTTTGTTTTCAGACAAAAAGTCAGATTTTTTGATTCCAGATTATCAGCGTCCATATGCCTGGGGGGATGTTGAATGTCAGACACTGTGGGATGATATATTTGTATTTGCGTTTCCAGATGATGATTGTGATAAGTTTAATAAAGATGATGAATACTTTCTTGGTCCGATTGTTACATACAAGAATGCGGATAAGCAGGAAATTATTGATGGTCAGCAGAGACTTACAACATTAATGTTACTTCTGAGAGCGTTTTACACAAAGCTGCTAAATATGCAGGATAAGAATTCTATCAGTATTAGGAATGCTATTTCTAAATGTATTTGGAAAACTGATGAGTTTGACAACCTAATAACAGATGAACTCAAAATTGATTCTCAGGTTTCAACAGATGATGACAAAGAAGAGTTCCTTGATATTCTTCGGAATGGAGATGTGAAGAAAGAATACAAGAGCAAATATGCGAATGTCTTCAGATTCTTCCAGGCTAAAATTGATGAGTTTATTAATAAATATCCTGCTTATTGCGCTTATCTTCCTGCAAGAATTATGAATAACTGTATTCTTCTTCCCATAGAAGCAGAGACTCAGGATACAGCTCTTCGTATCTTTTCTACATTGAATGATAGAGGATTACCACTTTCGGATTCTGATATTTTTAAAGCTCAGTTCTATAAGTATTATTCTGATCTTGGCCAGAAAAATGATTTTATCTCTAAGTGGAAAGATTTGGAGGCGTTATGTGATAAGATGTTCCATCCTATTAGTGGTACGCCTATGGACGAGCTTTTTACAAGATATATGTATTATGAAAGAGCAAAGCTGGGTAACAAATCATCTACTACAGAAGCATTGAGAAAGTTTTATGAAAAGGATAGTTATAAGCTGCTTAAAACGCCAGGTGTATTTGACAACTTAATTACGTTGGCAAACTTTTGGGAAGATGTATCAAATCAGAATAATGAAAGATTCTCAGAGGAAATACTCAGAAGGCTTTTTGTACTTAACTATGCTCCAAATGGTATGTGGACATATTTTGTATCTGTATATTTTATGCAGAACAAGGATTCTGAAGGAATGTTGGATGATGACAAATTCCTTAAATTCTTAAATATAACGATTGGTTTTATATGGACATATGCGGTTACCAATCCAGGAGTGAACGCCCTTAGAACTCCAATATTTGCAGAGATGATCAATATTGTTAATGATCGTGAGGTTGATTTTGGAGAGTTCCGATTTGATGCAAACACCGTTAAGAATATGTTTAATAATTTTGGATTTTATAATGCACGTCCGATTACAAAATCAATGATTACTTGGTGGGCATATTCTTTTAATAATCAACCGTTGTTATCATTGGAAACAAGGCTTGAGATAGAACATATATATGCTCGAAATAGAAATGAAAAAGAGAATACTCTTTCTAATCCAAAGAATGTCGAGTTGTTAGGTAACAAAGCCTTACTTGAGAAAAAAATAAACATCAGAGCGTCTGATTATAGATTCTCCGACAAGGTTGTTTACTACAAAGGATATATCAATAAGCGTGGACAGAAGAAAGAAGGTACAAAAAACGTAGAGTTACTTGATATGGCATCTGGTAAGACTGATTTCGTTGAGAAGGATATCTTAAACAGAAATAAGACTATTATTGATGCGTTTGTTGAATATCTAAGAAGCAACAATTTGATAATAGAGTAAATCCAGTTTATTTGAACAAGGATGGTGGAAACAATCGAAACTTATTATTTGATAGATTATGAAAACGTTAATAGTGATGGCCTCGAAGGTTGCGATAAACTCGGAAGTACGGATCATATTATTATCTTCTTTACTCAGAATGCAAAGAAGATAGATATGAGTGATATTGCGGATCATGGTGATGCTGATATTGAAATGTATGAGGTCCCTGCTGGAAAACAGTCTGCGGATATTCATATATCTTCGTACCTGGGATATCTTACTGGAAAGCATGAAGTAAATAAGTGCAGTATTGTAATTGTCAGTAAGGATACAGACTTTGATAATGTAATCAAATTCTGGAAAAATAAAGCTGGACTGAAGATTACTAGGAAGCAACAGATAAATAAAGTTACGCAGCAACAGACACCGAAGAAAAAAGAAGCTTCGCCCTCGAAGGGTTCCACAAAAGTAAGTGGGACTAAGAAGACAAAGCTTAATCAGGAAGTAATGCAGGCTGTAAGGTCGGGGGGCTATGATGCCGCTGTAGCTAATACAGTTGCCCAGATCTCTACAGGATTATATGGCAGTAAAACATTCCTGTCGGACGTACACAATGCATTAAAGAATAGATATTCAAATGGTGTTGATGTGTATGATGCTGCTAAGCCTGTTTTATCAAAATATGCGGATGCAACGCCTGAAAAGAAAAAAACAACTACTAAGACCGTTACATCAAAAGATAAAACTGCAAAGAATGCCGAGGTTATGAAAATTCTCAGTAATGCTGGATATCCAAATGAAGTTGTTACATATGTAGCATCAACAGTAGTGAAGAATCTCGGTGTTAAGAATGGTAAGCAGCAGACTTATAGAACCATAATATCAAAGTATGGTCAGGGTAAAGGTTTAGCCATCTATAACCATATCAAGAAGCATATTTAATTTTAAAGCTTTGAGTTATGATTTTTGGTGGATGTGGTTAAAGCTTTTTCCTGGCTCCAGCCATGACTGATACGGTAATCATAGGTTTTACGCTCTACGTTCCAGTGCTGGCACATCAGGGTTTTGCTGCGGAACAGAGTCCCTTCATGATCCCGACATTGTTGACCGCCGTTAGGTTTTACAGGAGTGGTGAGAGCTTTGCGTAGACTCATTTTATAGACTTTCCTGCGTCTTGTGAATGTAGCAGGATCAATGTGCCAATATTCACACATGGATTTGATATTTGGAAATTGTCTTCCTTCATGATCCTTGCAAGGCTTATCGTGTCGGATTACTTTCTTTTTCATATAAATACCTCCGCTATAGATGGTTTTTGCATAGGAGCTGGAATAGATGGTTAATTATATCAATCTATATAAAAAAATAACGCCAGAAGAAGTTGAGGCGATTAGAGTCGGATTAGGGCTCACTTCGTCGATACAAAAAGATACAAAATATATTACTACAAATTATTCGTCTGAAGGATTTAGCAAAATAAGCGTATCAAATAATAATAATATTATTCATAAGAAGCATAATGGACAAAAAGGATATTCTGAAAGTGTTATATATTTAAACGTCACAATCGATGCTCAGAAATTCTATAAGTTTAACCGATTAGATTCTGCTCATTATGAAGCTATCGATGATCCTGGCGGCTCAATTGATTTGTATGAAATAGACGTTGACAAGATACTTGAAAAACTTGATACACGTATAGACAGTTTATGTAACGATAAAAATTGGTTTATAGGTGGTGTGGGATTCACTGGTAATATATATTCTTCCGAATCGGAACTATATTATGAGCTGATAAAATACAGTGAATTATCAATTCCTGGACGTAGTATGAAGAAAGAAATAGATAGCGCAAATAAGAAAGTTACTCTATATAACAAAGGAATGTCATTATCTTTAGAGTTTCATCGATCTGACATTTTTGTTGAAACTAAAGTGAATGGATCATTGTTACAGAACCATAAACAAGAATGTAATTTTGCAGATATGAGGCTTCAAAGCTTCTCGAACAAATTCGTTCGTTTAGAAGAGAATGTATATAATACGTATTTAATACTTTTCACTGGAGCAGGAGATCATTATTCAATTTCTAATGCTGAAGAAAAAATGTGTGAGTTAAAAATATCATCAGATATGCGGGCAAAATACATGGCAATACTGCGAGGTGTTAAGCAGTGTAAAGGAGTGGATAATTATCTTGCAAAAGCTGGAAAGGATATAAAGACAGTAAAGCGTTATATAAAAAATCTTCGTGATAAATATGATATAAATGTTATTTGCTTATCAAAAGAAATGTCCAGAAAGAAAGATGCTCCTAAGATCTTACCGAATCTTTCCAAATTACAAGTAGTAAGATTGGATGCATTGGAAGAAGCAAAGATAAAAGCTGAAAGTGTTTTTATTTTAGAAGATGTTTGATGCTGAGGAAAAAAAATAGGCGAGACAGATCGGGATTCTGATCTGACTCGCCTATCTTTTGTTTTAATCCGTGAGTTTTATTTTGATATGGTTGCTTTGAACATACAATAGGATTTCTTTTATCTGTTCATATAGCATATCATTTGAAATCACATATATTTATCTTTTCCTTCATTTTATCAGATTGAAAATTGACCAAATTTAAGAAGTCTGGATATGAGACTTCCTTAGTTAGTTTCTTTATTCGGTTGTAGGTATGTGATTCAATGATTTTAACGCATACAACAGCATCTGAAGGAATACTATGACATAAAGATAATAAGATACCCTGTTAATTACTGTATTCATATTTGGTTCCTGTGCAGCTTGGATATTTGGTTTCGTTCCAGGTTCGGTTGCCGATATCCTTCATCTCGTCGTCAGTCAGGTTGAAAAACCTGTGACGAGATGCTTCGTCTGTACAATTTCCAGAATCGTCCCAGCAGGAGTCTACCATATAATAGTCATCACCGAGTCTTACGATATTCCATGCGTGACTTCCGCCATCGTTTATATCACCTGCTATTTTTTCACAGTAGATACCAGCCTTCCAAGATAAGTACATAAACGCCTTGGCGTATGCATCGCAGACGCCTTCGCCATCTATCATAATGTCATATGCATCGTGCTTTTCGGCTGGACCACCATCTGCGTTATGAGCAAAACTTGCATTATCAAGCAGCCAGTCATGGATCGTCAATTCTCGTTCGAAATCGGACATATCTTTGGTGATCACTTCATTGTATACAGCTTCCACACGGTTTATTATGGCACGGTCTTCTTCTGAAAGATATTCGTTTAACCATTTATCCCAGTCGCAACCGCTGATGGTGTCGCCATAACGAAGGTAATATAAAATGGTTCCAACATCGGTAGTATCATATGAAAATTTTACAAAGAGGCCCTCGTCACCATAATCATATACTTCTGTAATAGTTGCTCTGCTAGAATAGATATTTGCATCTTGATTATTAGACACAAAACCAGAAGAGTAGGTTCGGCCGACCTTGAAATACTTCTTGGCATTTTGCAGCATGGCTGGATAATCGTTGTAAATCTCCACAATGTACTCAAATGAAAGAATAATCCTGCCGTCATCTCGTTGTTCTCTGCAGGTTGGAATATTATTGAAAGCATATTCTCGTGATAATGATTCAAGCTGCGCCTTATCATTGCTTTTGACTCTGGCCAGGACATTCAATGAGTCTTTTGTTTTATCAGTAGTGACTGACTGATTACTGGATTTCCTTGTGGCAGCGCTGACGTTGGATACAGAAGTGCTAATCATCATTACGAAAATGATGGTAAAAATCAATGATTTCTGAATGATCTTTTTTGTCATGGCTGATCTCCTTTCCATAAATATATGAGTGCATTTACAAAAGCCCCTCATTTTTGAAGCTTAGGTAGTCGTTTCTGCCTATAATGATATTGTCAAAATAATTAAGCCCGAATACCTTGGCAGCCTCTTTAATCCGTTCTACAATGGCTATGTCCATATCTGAAGGAGAAGTTTTGTTAGTGTTAGAAGGATGGTTATGTGCTGTTACAAAGGATACAGGGGAAGTAGTTAGTAATACTCTTGTAAATAGCCCTCGAAGATCGCAAATACATCTGTCAGCGGATCCTCTAGACATTTCAAATACACCAGAGATTCTATTTGCATCCAGGGTAATAAGAAATGTTGATTCCTCTGTTTGTTTGCTTACATTAAATACATCCTGCAAAACATCAACGATGACCTTGGGACAGATAATCTCGGGTTGGCTCTGATATTCAATTGTTTTTTCAGTCACTAGCATGGGCAGATCCTGCTCGTTACGAATCAATCTGTATGCATGTATGTTTTCCATATCGATATCCTTTCTATTCATCTGGAATGTTGAAATAATCTTTTGGAAGCCCTGTCTTGGGATCGATACCGATTGCCTCCAGATATTCATCTCCTGACAGTGAGTTCAAATATTCCTGATACTGTTCTTCGCATTTGATGGCACATAGCTTATTAATATCTACAGTGCTTTCTTCTTTAACATTGATACCAATTTCATTAGATGGCTCTTGATCTTTTAGCTTCATTCCCATGATCTCTTCAAATGATTTGTCAGCATAAGTTTTGATCAATCGCATACCATCAACCATAATAGTTGATATTCTAAGATAGGCTCTGATAAATACTAGATTTTCAATATCGGTATCAAAGAGTTTAGATAGAATATTTAGAGGAAGACAGGAATGGATCATATTGTCGAGCATGGTGTTAAATGTATCAGGATCGATATTCATAGCCTGATATGCCAGTTGATCAGAATTTGTTAGCAGATCTGCTATAGTTGCGGGGCATCCATTTTCTTCAATATATTTTTGGTTGTACTCGTGAAAGTAGACGTTATACAAGGCCATAAATGAAGGTGACAAAAGCGTGATATATCTGAAATAATCTTCAATGGATAATGAGATAAATGGAAGCATGAATTTATAATATCCTTGCTTTTGTGTCCTGTATTCTTCACTATCAGGCGGTGGTGTGATTTTGGCAAGTTTTATTCCTTTTGGATCATGATTACGTTTTGATCTTGCCATAGCAGGCGTTTCTCCGAGTGCTGCAAGGCAGCTTGCTGTATCGATATCAATTCTTTTCGCTGTTTTACCAAAAAGACAGCTATATAACGATGCTGGACAAATATCATTTGCGCTAGTAACATCACCATTATCTTCAATAATCCGATGTCTTTTGAATATATCAACCAGGATATCGTAGCTCTCTGGATTTTTACCCAAAGGTGGACGCAGCATGAAACGCAGCTCTGTATTTTTGATGAAATCATCACATACAGATTTGATGTAACGAATATCTGATCGTCCGTTTTCTTTATCATTCTTAAGCTTTTTTATACTTATACGCTGATCGTCATTCATAGTTCTGGCTCCTTATTTTTATTTCGGTAATTGTTCTCTACCTGGATGTTTTTAATCATTTCATCTATTTCATTTGGTCCTAATTTGTTTGTCTGTATTGGTTGATGACCTCTTTGGAAGATGTAAAGTTTGTTTAGAGGGAGATTTAATATATCTTCAATAGGCCTGTTTGCACGTATTGATACGGCTTGTGCTGTAGCGATATCATTGCAACCGTAAAACAGCATGGTATCCATAGCGTCCATGATGTTTATAGCCTCAGCTCTGTTATACTTGCTCTCGAGCTGTGTCATTGATTGAAGTGCAATAGAACAAGAGATTCCTCTGCTTCGCATTGTATTGATCATCACATCAAAATCCTCAATGTGACTTGAACAAAAGTCATCCAATAAAAAGTGAACCTTATTTGGTAATACACCATTAACGGTTTTATCAGCCTCACGTACAAGACTCTGAAATAACTGGGTGAACAGTATTGATTGCATTTTCTCCATTGACTTTGAAGTATCATCTACATTTACAAATAATGCAGTCTTTTCTTTTCCGATATCAGATAGACGGATGCTGCTTTCTTTGCAGAACATATTTGCACATTCTGAATGATCAAAAAAATCCAGGCAATCTGCTAGGAACATGCTGATGCATCCATATGTGCGTTCGGAATCAAAAATATTTTTGAACTGCTCATATTTTTTGAGTGCAAAACTGTCAGGACTAATGGCTTTTAATTCTGAAAAAATGCTTATGTCTGATATATGGCCTTTTTGGAATTCGTTTACCTGACCGTTCATGATTCTGAATACCTCTGCGACTGAGCCGAAATGCAAATCTTCTGGTTTAAGCATTTCTGCACAGTAGCTCATCAAACTGACAAGTACGTATCTACTAGATTCGAGCCAGAACTTATCTTCTGATTCTAAGTTTTCAGAAATCAGAAGGTTGGCAAGTACCATATAATCCTGTTCTCTATAATGTGTTTCTTTTATTTTTTTTCCGTTTTCCGTTTTTAGCGTGGTATTACGCTGAATGAAGTCTAGTGGATTATAAGAATTTGATTGTTCAGGATTTTTGAAATCAATAAGAACTACTTTATATCCTTTAACTTCGAGATGAGTCTTCAGCATTTTATAAAGAGACTGCTTACAGTCAGAGATTACTAGAGATGTATCCGTGGTGCTGTCGTTTAGAATGGATGGTATGATATAGTTTGTCGTTTTACCAGATCCAGGAGCCCCAAGCAGTAATGTGTTTCCGTTAGCATAGGCAGAATTATCTGCATACAGATTTTTAGCCAGATATTGGCGATGGCTTTTTTGTTTTAGCATTGCGTCGCCTCCTTTGATGCAGTGGTTTAATAACTTCATCACAGAGTCCATAGCTGATGGCTTCTTCTGGAGTAAAATAAGTGTCTCCAAAAGAGAATCTTTCTGTTATTTCTTTTATAGTATGATCAGATGCTTCACTTATGATCTTGAACAGTTTATCCTGATCCTTGCGAAGCAACATGCCGTCCTGCTCAATCTCTGATGGAGTCTTGCGTGAACTGCCACCTGTTATTAGGTATGGTGAATGGATCATTAGAGTTGAGTTATCTTGCATACATCTTTTTCCTGTAGCAGAAATGAATAATATAGCAGCGATTGAAGCACATGATCCTATACAGTAAGTGTGAGTCTTACAGTTAAGGCTTTGAATCGTATCATATATAGCAAGTCCATTCGATACGGAACCTCCTGGACTGTTAATATATAAATCAATATCATCATTATGATCCTGTAGTTCTAAAGATTTAAGTTGTGTGATTATGTTTGTACTCAGTTCATCATCTAC